>Ga0207708_10002849_pt1 | contig 12725 bp, 7 predicted proteins | sample KBSK5101metaG_FD_184340 | JGI IMG/M metagenome (GOLD analysis project Ga0207708, IMG submission 184340) | Corn, switchgrass and miscanthus rhizosphere microbial communities from Kellogg Biological Station, Michigan, USA - KBS K5-10-1 metaG... | ecosystem: Host-associated > Plants > Roots >...
TCCAGGTTCTTCGCGTCGACCAGGTAGTAGCCGCCGAGCTGCTCGCGCGTCTCGGCGAACGGGCCGTCCGTCACCAGGCGCTTGCCGTCCCGCACCCGCACGCTGGTCGCGGTCGTCGTCGGCTGCAGCTGCGAGCCGGCGAGGTACTGACCCGAGGCGCGCAATTCCGCGGAAAACGCGCCGTAGTCGGCGTAGATCTTCTGCCGCTCGGCGTCGCTCAGCTTTGCCCACGCTTTCTCATCGTCGTGAATCAGCAGCATGTACTTCATGTGTGTGTCCCTCCACCGGTATATCGCTTCTCGAGGCCGCCGATCGACACCCTGGCCAGAAAGTATTTACCATCCCGCATGACCCCGGACGCTGCCGCCGCGGTCGACGCGGTCTATCGCGCCGACTGGGGCCGGATCGTGGCGACGCTGATTCGCCTGATTGGCGACTTCCAGCTCGCCGAAGAGGCTGCTCAGGAAGCCTTTACCGCCGCCGTCGAGCAGTGGGCCGGCGACGGCGTCCCGGAGCTGCCGCGCGCGTGGATCATCAAGACCGCGCGCAACAAGGCGATCGACCGGCTGCGCCGCGAGGCGCGGCTCGCTCAGACTGCCGCGTCGTACGGCGAATCGGGCCTCATCCAGGAGGCCGCCGAGCCCGACTACGACACTCGCGAGATCCCCGACGATCGCCTGCGGCTCATCTTCACCTGCTGCCACCCCGCGATTGCGCTCGACGCCCAGGTCGCCCTGACGCTGCGGACGCTCGGCGGCCTGGAGACCGACGAGATCGCTCGCGCCTTCCTGGTCCCGCCGGCGACGATGGCGCAGCGGCTGGTGCGCGCGAAGCGGAAGATCCGCGAGGCGCGCATCCCCTACGTCGTGCCCGAGACGACCGATATGCCCGAGCGGCTGGATGCCGTGCTGGCGGTGATTTATCTGATTTTCAACGAAGGCTACGCGCCGACGCGCGGCGCGCAACTGGTGCGCGGCGAGCTGTCGGTGGAAGCGATCCGGCTCGCGCGGCTGGTGCGCAGCCTGCTGACGCCGCCGCCCGCCGAGGCCACGGCGCTCCTCGCGCTGATGCTGCTCCACGACTCGCGCAGGAACGCGCGCTTCGATCAGGCAGGAGATCTCGTGCTCCTCGAAGAACAGGATCGCGCGCTCTGGGATCGAGCCGCGATCGACGAGGCGCTGCCGCTGGTCGAGGAAGCGCTGCGCGGAGGCGCCGGATCGTTCGCGCTGCAGGCGGCGATTGCGGCGCTGCACTGTCAGGCGCCGCGCGCGGAGGAGACCGACTGGCCGCAGATCGTCCGCCTCTACGACCGGCTCGAGCGCACGCACCCGTCGCCCGTCGTCTCGCTGAATCGCGCCGTCGCGGTGGCGATGGTCGCGGGACCGCGCGCCGGGCTCGCCCTGCTCGACGCGTCGATGGCGGACGGCCAGCTCGATGGCTATCACCTGCTGCACGCCGCGCGCGCGGATCTCCTGCGCCGCGCGGGCAACGCCGCCGCCGCGGCTGAAAGCTACCAGCGCGCGATCGCGCTCGTCGCCAACGACGGCGAGCGCCGGTACCTCGAGCGGCGCTTGCGCGAAGTGAGCGCGCAGAGACCGCAGAGACCGCAGAGATAGCAGAGAACGCAGAGGAGGTCACGAGCGACGCTTGTATCTGAAGATGACCGCTGCCTCCTGGTCTACGACCAGCGGCTTCACGAACTGATGTGACGTTCCGGCCCGCGGCACGTCGACGCGGATCGGGAGGACGCCCGCCGCGCGGCGCTGCAGGTCGATCACGTTCTGCGACGGCGGCGTTGCCTGCTGCTTCATCGATCCGGCTGACCCCTCGACGCGCGGACTATCCCCCGCCACCGTGACCGTTTCCGCGACGCCGCCGACGATCCCTGATGGCCGCGACTCTGCGGCATGTCCAGCGCTGGCACCGGCGACTGCATCCGGGAACGCACGGCGATCGATGACGTTGCCGTCGATCGGCCGCACCGAGTAGTTGTCGGGCACGAACACCTCCCATTCGACGATGCCGACCGGAATGTCCATGCGCGGCAGCGTCATGCCCAGCTCGCCCTTCTTGCCGAACGGCGTGCCCGCGTGCAGATACACGAATGCGACGGTATACGGTCCCGATGGCCGGAAGCCGGGCCGCAGCAGCGGCACGCGCGTGCCGTCGCTGCCCTGCACCGGCTTGGCGGGTTCGCCGGCGACTTCGACCGACACGATCGACGCGCCCGGCGGCAGCGTCAGCTTGAGGAATGGCTGCGCACGGTTCTGGACCGTCAGCCGCACTTCGGTCAGCGCTCGTCCTTCGGTCGTGACGAGCGTGGTTGCGGCGGCGCGATCGGCGACCGCGGCGAGCACGCCGCTGTCCGCGAACCGCGTGACGTCGAGCGCCAGCACCGCGGGCGCGGTTGCGCTGCGCTGGTAGCGGAACGCCGACAGGATCGGCAGGCGTGCGAGCGACTGCAGCGCGCGGTTCAGCTCGCGCACGTCCATGCGGCGCAGGCCGTCGCGTTCGGCGGCGACGAGCTCCAGCGTGCCGACGCCCTCGATCGCGATCTCGCCGCGCTCGCGCTGCGTCTCGGGCAGCGAGACCACACCCGTTTCGACCTGGAACGATCCGCCTTCGTGTTGACGCTCGAGGCTGACGAGGAACTGATGACGGCGCGCCGCCGGGTCGGCGACGGTGACGACAATCGCGCCGTCGCGATGATCGCTCGATTCGAGCGAGCTGCCGGTGACGCCGGTCAGCTCGTAACCAGCCGGCAGCCGCACGTCGAGCGTGCGCGGCGTGCCCTGCACGACCGTGACGTCGACGAGCGCGACCATGCGCACATCGGAGTCGCCGATCGTCACGAGCGTCAGCACGTCGGCAAGCGTCCGCGTCTCGCGCGCCGCCGCGATCGGCGCGCTGTCGCGCATCGACCACCACACCTCGGTGGACGATCCGGGATCGAGCGTCGCCTCGACGATCGTCCGCCCGGCGGTGGTCGTGCGGCCGGTGATCAGGCCCGCCGACAGGTGAACGTCGGCCTGATCGCCCGGCACGTCGATCGTGGCGCGCGCGCTGCCGGACGGCGGCACCGGCACGATGAACGAGGCCCGGCCCGGCGCGAGCCTGAGCGGCGCGCCCCACTCCAGCGAGAGCGAAAACCTGCCCGGGCCTGGGAGGAGCGCGGCATGCGCCTGCCCGTCAGCAACCAGCGGCACCGGCCGGCCGGCGACATTCGCCTCGAGCAGCGTCGCGCCCGACATCAGCGCCACGCGGCTGACGCCGGCGCGCAGCACGTCGCCAGTCAGGTTGACGACGCCGCGCGCGGCGTCGCGTTCGACGCGTACGCGTAGTTCGGCGCCGGCAAGAATCGCCGCCACCGGCGGCCCCGCCGGCTCCGGCGGGCGGCTCGCGAGATCGATCAAGCGGTTGTACTCGGCGAGTGGCAGGGTGACGCCGCGCGGCGGCTCGGTCGGCCGCAGCGGCTGTGCGGCCGCCGTGTGCGCGCAGGCGACGAAGACGAGACCGAACGCGAGCGCTCTGATGGTGGCCATGTCAGTTCCTCGCGCGCTTGAACGCGACATCGATTGCCGGAGCACTCCCCTCCGCCGTCAACTCCGATGCGAGAACGATGAACGGCCCCACGGCGGGGAACGTCACGTGGACCGGCAGCGAACCCACCACGGTGCGGCCGCCCGGCTCGGTCTTGAACTTGTCGACCAGCACCTGCAGGCCGGTCGAACCCTCCTCGGGCTTGCTCTGAGGCAGCGGCGGCGGCGCCGCAACGATGGTCGAGAACGAAGCCGAGTCGCCGGCCGGACGGAACGCGCCCGGCAGCGATCGCACCTCGAATCGCGGCGAATAGTGCAGCTGAACGACCGTGCGCGACACCGGGAGATCGAGCGCCGGCAGCTCGACGCGGGCCTGCCCGTTGTCGCTCCACTCGCCGGTGCGCTGCATGTAGACGATGTCGACGGCGAACGCCGGTGTTTCGGTCCCCGCCCGCCCTTTCTCGAGCGGCAGCAGGATTGCCGTCCCCCCGGCGGCGCCCGGGCGAATCGGCCGCCCTGCGACTTCCGCGCTCCAGACAACGGCGTCGGCCGGCAGCGTCGCCTTCAGGAAGCTGCGCTGGTTGTTGCGGATCGCGTAACGCGCGTGCACCAGCAGGCGGCCATCTTCGGATGCCAGCGCCTGGTAGCGCGCCTCCTCGACGTTGGCAACCAGCACGGCCTGCGGCGTGTAGCGCACGACGTTGACGGCAAGGCTGCGCGGCTCGCCGCCCCCGATAGGCTTCAGCCGGAACGCGACCATCGACGGCGACTCGCGGCTGGCGACGACCTCGCCGAGCTCCGACGGATCCGCCGGCTCGAGACCGCGCACCTGCCGGCCGGCGATTTCGCCCGCGCCGACGACGTCCACGGCGACGCCGCCGCTCTCGCGTTCGGCGGACGGCATGCGCACCAGCGGCACGGTGATCGAGCCATCGCGCGGCGCGCGCATGTCGGCCTGGACGACGAACGACACCTCGGTCGCGGACGGCTCGAGCAGGCGGACGCGGAGCAGTCCGTCGGCCACGTCCCAGTCGGCCACGGTCGCGCCGCTCACGTAATTGACGGCGAGCCCCGGCGGCAGCGCAAGCGTCACCTCGCGTGCCAGCCCCTGCATCACGTCGGCCCGCACGGCGGTCGTGACCGTCCCGGCGTCCTCGCCAAGACCCACGAAACTGGTCAAACGGGCGCGCACGCGCAGCGGCAGCTCCGAGCGCCGATCGTCGATCTTGCGCCGCCACGACAGGGTGAGCGGCTGGTTCGGGCGCCCGTACACGGTCCATCGGCTCTCTGCGGACGTCTCCGATCGCTCGGCGACAAGGCCGCCGGTCGCGGACAGGTCGACGCCGCTTCGGGCGAGCGTCACCGCGACGCGCGTGATCGGCGAGGGCGACGGCGGAAACGCGATCGACTCGGTTCCGGCGGATGACGTCAGCGGGATGGCGATGTCGAGCGTGAGCGCTGACCGGCCGGCGCGGGACAACAGGACGTGGGGCGGCGGTCCTTCGACGAGCGACACCGGCTGGCCGTCGAGCCGGGCATCGCGCACCATCAGGCCGGCCGGGATCTGGACGCGCGTCCAACCGGCTTTCAGCACGTCGATCGCGAGGTTCGCGCGGCCGCTGATCGAATCCGTGTCGACGCGCAGCTCGTAGTCGACGCGCGTCAGCGTCGCGTCCACCGGCGGCGCGGGCGGCGGCGGCGCCGGCGGGTTGGCGCGATCTCGCAGCGCGCGATACTCCTCGACCGGCAGCACCACCCACCCTTCGGTCAGCGCTGCGGCTTGCGCGGCGGCGTGCGCCGCGGCGCCGAGCGAGCACACGACGAGTGCGGCCGCGACACGTGCTCGATTCATAGTGGTCTCCTTCGACCCGTCAGGCGCTCACATCACGGTTGGACACCGCCTCAGGCAACGCGGGCATGGGATTAAGACGATCGGGCTCTGCAAGCGGCTGACCGCGGTCTTGCCTTTGTTTTGCGGCGCGGGATTGTGATCGATGCAATGTGAATTCAATGGCTTGTTCGATCCGGCCCGAGAGATCCAAACAGCCGAGACCCGATTTGTGTAAGCCGCCTCGCCAGCGGCGTAAAACCGGTTACCCCGATGCCTTACGTGCCATCACGATTCGCCGCAGCAACACTGTGGCTGACACTCGCGCTAAGCCGGGACTGTTCGAGGAGGCCTGCCGGTCGCTTGCAGCGGCCGGTCGGTTACAGAACGTCTGAAGGCACGAAGATTTGTCTTGTCACTCGCGCTACGGTTTCGCGCGACTGGCCGCAGTGGACACGACAAAGAACTAATGAACCTCTGAGACTCAGAGACTCTGAGGTTCATTCTCAATCGTGAGCCTGACGATCCACCGCAAGCAAACCTGTGACTGTCCTCCGCGCTTGATCTCGTCGCGCGCCATGGCATAGCGTCACATTGATGCCGAGCGCGACTGAGAAAGAGATCCTGACGGCCGACGGCCGCGAGATCCCGATCTCCAATCCCCGCAAGGTGCTCTTCCCGCAGCCGGGATATACGAAGCTCGATCTGGCGCGCTACTACCTCGCGGTCGCCGACGGCGCCCTGCGCGGCGCCGGCGCGCGGCCGAACGTGCTGGTCCGCTACCCCGACGGCATCGAGGGCGAATTCTTCTACCAGAAGCGCGCGCCGAAATCGCGGCCGCCGTGGATCGAGGCGGTGGCGCTCAAGTTCCCGTCCGGCAGGAGCGCCGAAGAGATCGTCCCGCGCGACGCGGCGGCGTTGATGTGGATGGCGAACCTCGCCTGCCTCGAGCTGCACCCGCACCCGGTCCGCGCCGCCGATCTCGATCACCCCGACGAGCTGCGCGTCGATCTCGACCCGGTGCCCGGCATCGGCTGGAACCAGATCCGCGAGGTCGCGCGAATGGTCAAGGCGACGCTGGAGGATTTCGGGCTCACCGGCTGGCCGAAGACGTCGGGCTCGCGCGGGATGCACGTCTACGTCCGCATCGAGCCGCGCTGGACCTTCGACCTGGTGCGCCGCGCCGCGCTGGCGCTGGCGCGCGAGGTCGAGCGGCGCGCGCCGGCGCTCGCCACCAGCAAGTGGTGGAAGGAAGAGCGCCACGGTGTCTTCCTCGACTACAACCAGAACGCGAAGGACCGCACGATCGCGAGCGCCTACTCGGTGCGGCCGACGCCCGACGCGCGCGTGTCGGCGCCGCTGGCGTGGGACGAGATCGACAGCTGCGAGCCGGCCGACTTCACGCTGGCGACGATGCCGGCGCGGTTTCGCGAGATCGGGGATCGGCATGCCGCGATCGACGAGCGGCCCTGCTCGATCGAGCGCGTGCTCGAACTGTCCGCGAGGCAGGAGCGCGAGGGCGCGGGCGACGCGCCGTGGCCGCCGCACTACGTCAAGCAGCGCGGCGAGCCGCCGCGCGTGCAGCCATCGAAACGGCGCGCCTCGAAGTTTCCGCTGGTCGAAATCGCCCGCGCCGGCAAGAAGGCCGACGCGCTCGCCGGCCTCGAGCGCTGGAAGGCGCGTCATCCCGGCGTGGCACAGCACCTGCTGCCGGCAGACGTCCTGGTCGACGCCATGCGCGGCCGTTTTCACACCTGGACTCGCATTCGTGTGAACCTGCAGCACGTGCCGGAAGAGATGCGGCCGCCGCAGGAAGCCCTCGATCCGGACGAAACCCCCAACGAATGGCCGGATGCGGCCGAAGGGTGGAAGCGGACAACTTGATGCGTTTTTCCTCCGTCTAAGCCCTCATGCCCACTTTCCTCGCCGACCTTCGGTACGCCCTGAGAGTTCTGGTCCGGACGCCGTCGTTCGCCCTCGCGGTCATCGTCGTGCTCGCCCTCGGCATCGGCGCCAACACCGCCATCTTCAGCATCGTCAACGCGGTGCTGCTGAGGCCGCTGCCTTTCGCCGAGCCCGACCGGCTGGTGCGCCTGTTCCACGTGCCGCCGCAGGCCGCGTTTCCCGGCATGCCGACCTTCTCGGTCTCCGCCGCGAACTTCTACGACTGGCAGCGTCAGGCGCGGCTGTTCGAGGGCATGGCGATCTACCGCGGCCGGGTGTTCACGCTCGGCGCCGGCGGCGGTGGCAACCCGCAGAGCCTGATCGCCGGCGCGGTGGGCTCCGGCTTTTTCGAGATCGTTCGCACGCCGCCGCTGCTCGGCCGGACCTTCCGGCCCGAGGAAGATGCGCCGGGCTCGCACGTGGTCGTGATCAGCAACGGGTTCTGGAAAAACCGCCTCGGCGGCGTCGCCGACGTCGTCGGCCGGACCGTGTCGCTCGACGGCGAGAGCTACACGATTGTCGGCGTGATGCCGGCCGCGTTCACGATCGCGTCGTGGTCGATCACCGCGCGCGAGCTGTGGGTGCCGCTCGGCTATACCGCCGAGCAGAAGGCGGTCCGCGACAACCACAACGACGCGGTGGCCGCGCGCCTGAAGCCTGGCGTGACGATCGCGCAGGCCAGGGCGGAGATGGAGGCCATCTCCGCCGATCTCGAGCGGCGCTATCCACAGGAGAACGCCGGGTGGGGGGCGACGGTCATCCCGCTGCAGGAGCTGATCGTCGGCGACATCCGCATGTCGCTGCTGATGCTGCTGGGCGCGGTCTCGCTCGTGCTGCTCATCGCCTGCGCCAACGTCGGCAACCTGCTGTTCGCGCGCGTGCTCGGACGGCGGAAAGAGATCGCGATCCGCGCCGCCCTCGGCGCCGGGCGCGGGCGCGTGTTCCAGCAGCTGCTGATCGAAGCGCTCGTGCTGGCGGCGGCCGGCGGCGCCGCCGGGCTGCTGGTCGCGCGCACCAGCCTCACCGCGGGCGCGAAGCTGCTGTCGAACCAGATCCCGCGCGCCGACGAGATCACGATCGACGGCCGGGTGCTGCTGTTCGTCGTCGCCGCGTCGATCGTCACCGCGCTGCTGGCGGGCGCGCTGCCCGCCATCCGCGCCGGCCGCGCCGACTTGAACGACGCGCTGAAGGAGGGCGGCCGCAGCGATGGCGGGTCGGTCGGCGTTCGCACGCGCAGGCTTCTCATCGTCTGCGAGGTCGCGCTGTCGGTGGTGCTGCTGATGGGCGCCGGCGTGATGATCCGCTCTCTCGTGGCGCTGCGCAGCGTCGATGCCGGGTTCGATCCGCGCAATGTGCTGACCATGTACGTGCGCCTGCCGCAGACACGCTATCCGACGCCGGCGCAGCGCAGCGCCTTCTTCGACAACGTGCTGCAGCGTTTTCGCGCGCTGCCGGGCGTCGAATCGGCCGGCGCGATCGACGACCTGCCGACGCAGGGCGGCTCGGTGCAGCCGCTGGTCGTCGAGGGCAAGACCGAGCTGCTGCCGCGCGATCAGCCGACGGTCCAAGTGCGGAAGATCACGCCCGGCTATCTGAAGACGCTGCGGATCCCGCTGCTGCGCGGCCGCGACGTGGCCGAGAACGACGTCGAGGTGATGCTGGTGAGCCGCTCGGCCGCGCGGCTGCTGTGGGGCGAGGTGGATCCCATCGGCCGGCACGCCACGCTGCCGCTGCAGTCGCGAACGGTGGTGAAGGAAGTGATCGGCATCGTCGGCGACGTCAAGCAGGAGGAGCTGTCGGGATCGACGGCGCCGAGCGTCTACGAATACACGCGCGAGCGCGATCTCAACGGCTACCAGCTCGCGCTGCGGACGACGGTGCCGCCGGCGTCGCTCGGGCAGACGGCGGTCGGGGTGATTCACGCCATCGATGCGGAGCAGCCGGTGGAGGATGTCCGGCCGATGCAGGACATGCTCGACGAGACGCTGACGTCGCAGCGCTTCAGCGCGCTCCTGCTGGCGATGTTCGCCGGCGTCGCGCTCGTGCTGGCATCGGTGGGCATCTACAGCGTGCTGTCGTACATCGTGCGCGGACGCAGCCGCGAGATCGGCATCCGCACCGCCCTCGGCGCGCGCACCGGCGACGTCGTGCGCCTGGTCGTCGCCGAAGGCATGACGCCGGCGATCATCGGCATCGTGCTCGGCACGCTGGCGGCGCTGGTTTCGGCGCGGCTGCTCGAGCGGCTGGTGTTCGGCGTCAGCGCGTCCGACCCGTTGACGCTGGCGGCGGTGGCGGGAACACTCACCGCCGTCGCCCTGCTCGCGAGCCTGTTGCCCGCCTGGCGGGCGTCGCGGCTGGATCCGCTGAAAGTACTCCGCGCAGAATAAAGGCGCCGCCGGCGCAGAACCGACGACAGTTTTGTCGCAACGCATTCTTTACGGTCGGGGGAGTTGCATCTCGGCCGTATTGCGTTAGTCTGTCGTCGATCCAGGTGGCTCCATGAACGGCAGCAGCCGCATCCAGACGGTTTCAGCCCGTACATTTTCCGCCGCGCTCGCTCCGCTCGCCTCGACGACGCTCGATCGCTGGGCGCTGCGGCGCATCCAGCAGAGCGTCGCGTCGGCGCCGATCCGGTTCGTCCTGTGGGACGGCTTCGAGCTGCGGCCCGACGCGGCCGAGCCGATCGCGACGATCGTGGTCAAGAACCGGCGCGCGCTCCTGGCGTGGATCGCCGATCCGGAGTTGAACTTCGCCGAGGCCTACATGTTCGGCGCGGTCGACATCCGCGGCGACCTGGTGGCGATGCTGGAAGCGGTGTATCGCGCCTGGCCGGAGACGACCGAGCGCTCGCGGTGGTGGCGCCGCCGGGCGAACACGCTGCACGCGGCGCGAGAGAACGTCCACGACCACTACGACCTCGGCAACGACTTCTACCGGCTGTGGCTCGATCGCGAGATGGTCTACACCTGCGCCTACTTCCCGTCGCCGGATGCGGCGCTCGAGGAGGCGCAGACCTCGAAGATGGATCTGGTCTGCCGCAAGCTGAGGTTGCGCGAGGGCGAGCGGGTGATCGAAGCCGGATGCGGGTGGGGCGCGCTGGCGCTGCACATGGCGCGGCACTACGGCGTGCGCGTCCGCGCCTTCAACATCTCGAAGGAGCAGATCGCGTGGGCACGTGAGCGGGCGGCGCGCGAAGGGCTTTCTGATCGCGCCGAGTTCGTTGAAGATGATTACCGCAACATCACTGGCCGGTGCGATGCGTTCGTGTCGGTCGGCATGCTGGAGCACGTCGGGCTGCCCGACTTCCCGGCGCTCGGCGGCGTGATCGATCGCACGCTGGCGGCTGACGGCCGCGGCCTGCTGCACTTCATCGGCCGCAACCGCCCGTCGCCGCTCAACCCGTGGATTCGCCGGCGCATCTTCCCCGGCGCCTACCCGCCGACCCTGCGCGAGGTGTCGGAGCACGTGCTCGAGCCGCACAACTTCTCGGTCACCGACGTCGAGAACATCCGCCTCCACTACGCCCGCACCATCGATCACTGGCTGCGCCGCTTCGACGCGGCGTCGGCGGCGATCGGCACGATGTTCGACGACACCTTCGTGCGCGCCTGGCGGATGTATCTGGCCGGCTCGCGGGCGGCGTTCAGCACCGGGTCGATGCAGCTCTTCCAGGTCGTCTTCGCCCGCGGCAGCAGCAGCGCCATCCCGTGGATACGTGTGACGTCCTGATTGTCGGCGGCGGCCCCGCAGGATCGTCGTGCGCCTGGGCGCTGCGCCGCGCCGGCATCGACGCGGTGGTCGTCGATCGCGCCGCGTTTCCGCGCGACAAGGTCTGCGCCGGCTGGATCACGCCGCAGGTGGTCGACGAGCTCGAGCTCGACGTCGACGACTACCGCCGCGGCCGCACGTTTCAACCGTTCACCGGGTTCAAGGTCGGGCTCGTGGGCAGCGAGCGGATGGTCGAGGCGCAGTACGGCGCGCCGGTCAGCTACGGCATCCGACGCTGCGAGTTCGACGCCTACCTGCTCTGCCGGTCCGGCGCGCGGCTGGCGCTGAGCGAGCCGGCCGGGTCGATCATCCACGACGCGGGCCAGTGGATCGTCAACGATCGGATTCGCGCGCGAATGCTGGTGGGCGCCGGCGGCCACTTCTGCCCGGTTGCGCGAACGATCAATCCGAACGCGGCGGCGCCTGGCGCCCGAGCCAGGCAGCTCGTGGTGGCGCAGGAGGCCGAGTTCGAGATCGATCGCGGCGATGAAGCCGCGTCAGCGACCAACGGCGACACGCCGGAGTTGTACTTCTGCCGCGAGCTCGACGGCTACGGCTGGCGCGTGCGCAAAGGCGGCTACGTCAATGTCGGCATCGGCCGGCTCGACTGCCGCTCGCTGACCCGCACGGTCGCGGGGTTCGTGTCGTTTCTCGAGCGAACAGGAAAGGCGCGCGCGGTGGCCGGCCGGCGATGGCACGGCCACGCTTACCACGTCTCGAGCGCGCGCCGCCGCGCGGTCGGCGACGCGGTGCTGCTGATTGGCGATGCGGCCGGCCTCGCCTGGCCGCAGAGCGGCGAGGGGATTCGGCCGGCGATCCAGTCGGGCCTGTTCGCGGCGCGGACGATCGTCGACGCGGCCGGCCGCTACGGCCGCGATCGCCTGCAGCCGTACGCGGACTGGCTGCGGCGCACCTTCAACGCCGAATCGCGGATCGCCAACGCGCTCGCGCCGCTGGTGCCGGCGTCGGTGTGGATGCCGCTCGCGCGGACGCTGCTCGGCAATCGGGCGTTCGTGCGCAGCGTCGTGCTCGAGCGCGGCTTTCTGAGGCGCTGATCCGATCCCAGCGCCTGTCTAACCGCAGAGCGCGCAGAGAGCGCAGAGTTTCTCTTGTACAAAGAGTTTCTCTGCGAGCTCTGCGTGCTCCGCGGTTAAACAGGCGTGGCGAAGAGATCGAATATCCGGAGCGCCAGTCTTACTTGCGCAGCGCGGCAGTCCGTCCCTTGATGGTCGCGGCGAGCGCCTTCAACCGCATCGCATCGCGGCCGCTGGCCGATCCCGCATCCCCTTCGAGCTGGGTGGCGAGCGCATCGAGCTGATCGAGCGCCGCCGCGGCGCCGCGCTCCTGGCCGGTGTGCAGGTTGTCGGCACGGTCGAGCGCGCTCCGCACCTCGCGCAGCCGCTCCGGCTTCAGCCCGTTGCTGCGGGCGAGCTGATCGACATACGCGCGCGCCACCGCCACGCTCGCCGGCCACACCACCTTCTTCTGCTCCTGCGTGTTCAGCTCCTCGGTGCGCACCATCATCGCCGCGTCGATCTCGTTCTGCGACAGCTGATCGCTCGGCGTCAGCTGGAAGACGTCGATGCCGCGCGCGATCTCGGAGCCGTAGATGTGGCCGTTGTACCAGTAGGTCGACCAGTAGCCGC
>Ga0207708_10002853_pt1 | contig 12716 bp, 7 predicted proteins | sample KBSK5101metaG_FD_184340 | JGI IMG/M metagenome (GOLD analysis project Ga0207708, IMG submission 184340) | Corn, switchgrass and miscanthus rhizosphere microbial communities from Kellogg Biological Station, Michigan, USA - KBS K5-10-1 metaG... | ecosystem: Host-associated > Plants > Roots >...
AAAACTTCACGTCGCGATTTTGCTAAAACGATGAGTGCGGCACTCGCAGCGGTGCCAGCTTTGTTGGTGACAAACGCGTGCGCAGGCGGCCAATCGTCCAGCGAAGGCACAAAGTCTGGAACTTCGACGCAAAGTATTTTGCACCATCAGGACACTCCGCCCGAATTACAGATTATGGATGGCTCCCTGATAATCGAGTCGTCGGAGGAGTTTACTGAAACTACAGGCACTCGTAACCTCTATAAATCAATGACTAAGACATTCATTCACCAGATCAAAGTCCTTGGCGATTCCGGCGAAAAGATCTACGAGGACCGTTACGCAAATGATGGCACTACTTCAAGCAGCATCGAGATCGTTTGGATAAACGAGGACAAGAACGCTACGGGCAATGTGATTATTACGGGTGGAGGATCAGTCTTTCAAATCGACAGTGACAAAAAGCTCGACAAGGATACGCAAAAGAAGCGGCGGAAGTTTAAGTATGATCATAAAGGCCCAGGTGGTGGCAAGAGAATCCGGATTGAGAGTATTGAAATAACTAACGCACGCGGCCTCAAAACGAAATTTACTGCTACTCCTACTGGAACTGCCGATGCCTTTCTCCCTGATGAATTCCGCATGCTGATATGGCGCGAGTGAGTTGTAGTCTGACAAAGGAGAGCACAATGCAAAAAACTTCACGTCGCAGTTTTTCCAAGGCGATCATTGTAGTGTTGGTAGCCGCACTTGCCTTGGTGATGAACTCTTTCGCAAGTGGCCAAACGGCGAGCAAGTCTCGAACATTGGTACAGGATACTGAGTCTCACCAGGACACTCCGCCAATGATTGAGATTCTTGATGGCTCGTTAATTATTGAGTCGGCGGATCAACTGGCTAAAACTTCATCGGGAGGCCGCCATTACTATCGAAAGTCGACTCATCCCAAGCTGCATCACATAAAAGTGATTACGGATAGCGGCGAGAAGATTTATGAAGACCTGGATCCAAATGGTTCTTTAACCAAGATCGTGATTACTTGGATTAATGAGGACAAAGACACCACAGGTGACGTGATCATCACCGGGGGAACAGTATTTCAAATTAATAGCGACAAAGAACTTCAGGAGAGCAATCAAAACAAACGTCGCAAGTACAAACTCGAACATAAGGGCCAGGGGAATGGTAAGCGAATTCGCATTGAAAGCATTGAAATCACAAACAAATACGGCAGGAAAACCGTGTTTTGGGCAACTCCAACAGGAACTGGCGCAGATTTCAATCCAGATGAATTTCGGATACTGATTTGGCGCGAGTAAAGTTCATCCTCACAACGCTAACATGCTCTGCAATTGCTGTTGGGCCGCCTGGATGTCGGGTCTCGACGAGTAGCTACTAAACGCTTCGCTGCCCCACTTTTCTTTTAGCGTATTTAATAATGACTGCGCGTTGGATAGTTGCTGGCGCATTGTATCCAGATCTCCCAGACGCTGGTTCGCGCGCGCCGCTAACAGCCAGGCACGCCACTCCCTCTCACCCTCATGAAGTCTTGCGGCGATCTGCTGCGCCTCAAGACTGATGTCAGCGCAACCTTTTGTATCGCCTGCTTCCAGTCTTGCCTCAGCCAGTGCGAGTTGCACATGTCCTTTATGCGATATCGATGTCGGTTCAAGATTCACCATTGCTGCTGCCTCACACAACTGTCGCCCTTTGCTTGCCGCGCCCGCAGCAACCTCGATCAAACACTGCACGGCGTTTATCTCAATTCTAGTTTCCAGGTCATCCGCTGCGGCTGCCGAAAGGGCCAAAGAAGCTTGAGATCTTGCGTCGTTGAGGTTCCGTTGACTCAAATACATCTGGGCCATGTACAAATGCGACCAGGCCTTCCAGATTTTTTTGTACCGGTTGTCGTCACTGAGCTCTTTGAGATACTGGTCTAACTCAGTGATCGCCGCTTTCGCTTCGTCGTATTTCCCCAATCGCCACGCCATATCCCCCTTATTGAGTAGCGCAAAGGACACACGCAGCGGATTCCCCAACTTCTTGCTCAGCTCGTAACTTTCAGCGTAACGAATCAAAGCCTGCGGATAGAGATCTTGTTTGGAGAGAGCTGCGGCAACTTCTGACTGCGAACGGGCCAGTTCTCCGGGATCCTCAACTTGTTTTGCCAGCTCGAGTTGTTCGTCGAGTGTTTTCACAGCGCTGCTGAAGTCGCCCTGCAAAAGCTGCTTGCGTCCAATCAGTACCATGCACCGGGAAGTCTCACGGCGATAACCACGTGGTCGATAGAACGCGAGTGCCTCATCAACAAACGGAGCGCCTTTCTCCACGTCACCCTGTTGCACAAAGATCGATCCCAGCAGCAAATTTGCATAAGCTTCGTTTCGTTTTTCCCCATAGTTGCGGGCGAGCTCAAGAACTTGTCTCGCATAACGTTCCGCATTAGCAAAATCACGTTTCAACGATAACGTGGTACCAATATCGAGCAGTCCACGCGTCGCAAGGTTTTCCATTCCATTCGCCCGCGCGGTTTCGAGTGCTTGCGTCGTCAGTGTTTGGGCCCGCTCCGTATTGCCGGATGAATAAGAGATTGCACCGAGCAGCTGAAGCGCGCGAACCTGTTGATACTTATTTTCCGTCGCCGTGTTTGCCAGAGTGAGTGCCTGCTCAGCTGCGTTTAGTGCGTCAGGGATTTTGCCCATTTGCGCAAACAGGTAGCCCCTCTGATAGTAGACCTCAGAAATACCTTCTGCATTTTGATCGTCGCGGTAGAGACTTTCGGCCTTATCAAATGCCGCAGATGAACTTTGGAGATCCTGGCGACGCCCGTGAAGCACTGCCAGTCGCAGCAATGGCGCCGGATTGTTTCGATCAAGCTCGGAGGCTTTCTGATACTGAGCGATCGCTTGATCGATTTCGTCGTGATTGTCGAATGCGCGACCCAGATCGGCATAAGCGGCCGCGTCATTCGACTTGAGTTTTGTTATCTCGCCATAGGCTTTGATAGCTGAAGGTATGTCTCTTAAGACTGTAGCCTCAATCGCATTAAGGTATAACGCACTCTCCGAGTCGAGCACAGACCGATCGCCAACCAGTCGAGATGCGGTCAAAATCTCTCGCTGCGCTTTATCGCTATAGTCCAGTTCGCCATATGCTTCCGCCAATCTTGCATGGGCCAGCGCGTAGTTGTTGTCAATCTCCAACGCACGTTGAAGAAATCGGCTCGCCTTGAAGTAGGCACCTTCGTGAAGTGCGGCCAGTCCTCTGTCGTAGAGTTGTTTCGCCTCGGGCTTAGGCGGCGGCAGACTCGGCCGAGTCCAATTCCAGATCAGCAGCGTTAGACCAATGACAGCGATTGCGCCAGCGATGATATAGCCCAGTGATACGCGTGGACGTTTGAAGATATCCGATAACGTAGCCAATGGGCCGTGAGACTCAGTCGCCGACGCACGCTCCAGTTGCCGTGTGACCGTCTGTTCTGAACCATTCGCACGCTGGTCCGTGATAGAGTTCACTGCCGCAATAAACTCATCCGCTGTTTGATACCTTGCCTCAGGGACCTTTGCCAGCAACTTCAAGACTACGCGGTCGAGCTGGCGCGAAACGTTGCGATTCACATGCGACGGTGGTTGCGGGTGCTCGCGAATTACCTTCGCGCAAATCTCCACTGCGTTCGGTGCCCAAAATACTGGACCGCCGGTGATGCATTCGTAAAAGACAGAGCCCAGCGAAAACAGATCGCTTCGCGCGTCGACTGCAACTCCAAGAGCCTGTTCGGGAGACAGGTACATCGGTGTCCCGACGATTACGCCATCGCGAGTTTGGGTATGGAGTAGCGTGTTGGCTTCTGGTGCAGAGTTGTCGACTTCGAGTTGTTTTGCCAGGCCGAAGTCGAGCACTTTTACTTCGCCTCGTTCATTGATGGCGATGTTTGATGGCTTGATATCGCGATGGACAATGCCTTTGCGATGAGCTTCGCCGAGAGCTGAAGCGACTTGTTTGACGATTTCTATGGCCCGCGGAATCGTCAACGACTCAGCCTTGATCAGATCGCTGAGCGTCGAGCCTTTGATGAATTCCATAACGATGTATGGTCCATCATCGGTCTCGCCGTAGTCGTAAACGTGAGCGATGTGTGGGTGAGAAAGGGCTGAGACTGCGCGTGCTTCACGGAGAAACCGTGCTTTGAATTGCGTGTTATCGCGTGAGGTGGTGAGTGTTTTGATGGCGACCTGACGGCCGAGCAGCGTATCTTCGGCGAGATAGACAACGCCCATCCCGCCCGCGCCAAGCTGTTCAACGATACGATAGTGGGAAAGGGTTTTGCCAATCATCGTAGTCGTGGTGATTCGTCGAGAAAGATACCACAGTAAAGCTTACAGGAAACGCGTCAACGAATGTCCAATACGCTTTGGCTGGTCGTCGTGCTCATCGCCACTCAAAAAGACCGGAATGACTCAACCAATGTCCGATACGCTTCAGCTTGTCGTCGTTTCTTATCGCCACTCAACAAGACCGGAATGACTCAACGAATGTCCGATACGCTTCAGCTTGTCGTCGTCCTCATCACCACTCAACAAGACCGGAATGACTCGACCAATGTCCGATACGCTTCAGCTTGTCGTCGATCTGCACCACCACTCAATCCAATAGAAATGACTCAACGAATGTCCGATACGCTTTAGCTTGTCGTCGTCTTCATAACCACTCAACAAGACCGGAATGACTCAACCAATGTCCGATACGCTTTAGCTTGTCGTCGTCCTCATCACCACTCAACAAGACCGGAATGACTCAACCAATGTCCGATACGCTTCAGCTTGTCGTCGTCCTCATCGCCACTCAACAAGACCGGAATGACTCAACGAATGTCCGATACGCTTTAGCTTGTCGTTGACTCTCCAAATACTCAACGTAACAGAAACTGCGCAACGAATGTCCGATACGCTTCAGCTTGTCGTTGACTCTACCAATACGCAACCTACCAGAAACCGCGCAACCAATGTCCGATTACGCTTGTCGTTATGATCCGCAGAATTCAGCTGGTAGAGACGGTCAATCAGCGTTAGAATCCAGACCGTTTTCCTCAACCTCACAAGTAGCCGGATTAAGCCTTGGAACTAAAATACAAGTCACTCACGAAACGCCGACGTCCTCATTTCCAACCGTTAGACGCCACCCTCTTCGTCACCTTCAGACTAGTCGACTCAATCCCGAAATCTACAGTCCGTCATTACAAAGCGAAACGCGATTGGCTGCGGGACCAGCTTCGACAGTGCGAGACAATTGTCAGCGACGACGGCTCATCTCAAAAAACGAAATGGCTGACTGATATCGAGAAACTTTATCGCGAATGGTTTATTAAGTCTGAGGAGATCATGCACCGACACCTGGTTGGACCAACCTGGCTGCTGGACGAAGCTGTCGCCGATAACGTTGCCGAGAGTCTCCATCGGCGTGACAACGACCTTTATCGATTAGACGCCTTCTCGATCATGTCGAATCACGTTCATACAATATTCAAGCCCTTGGTCGACGAGTCTGTGTTTCAAGAAATCGTCAGAAGTGCTGATTACGAAGATCAAATCCCAGCGCTCGCCAAAATAATGCAGGCGATAAAAGGCCGTAGTGCAAGAGAGTGCAATTTGTTACTTGGTCGGTCAGGCCAGTTTTGGGAGCATGAGAGTTTCGACCATGTGATTAGAGTAGGGAAGTTCGAGAAAACGCTTCGGTACATTCTGAACAATCCCGTCACGGCTGGCATCGTGAGGCGATGGCAAGATTATCGATGGAATTACTGCCGGAAAGAATGGCTTGAGAGATTTGAGTTCGATTAGGTTGAATTTTCCGGATCACAACGACAAGCTGAAGCGTATCGGACATTTGTTGCGTGGTTTCTGTTACGTTGAGTATTCGGAGAGTCAACGACAAGCTAAAGCGTATCGGACATTTGTTGAGTCATTCCGGTCTTGTTGAGTGGTTATGAAGACAACGACAAGCTAAAGCGTATCGGACATTTGTTGCGCGGTTTCTGGTAGGTTGGGTGTTCGGAGACTAACGACAAGCTGAAGCGTATCGGACATTATTGCGATTTCTGGTAGGTTGAGTGTGGGTTGAACAACATGAACTCTGATTCACTTCATATATCCAAGCTGTTGACGGCTGCACACTTTGCCGCAGAGAAGCACAAGGACCAGCGCCGTAAAGGAGCGGATGCGTCGCCCTACATTAATCATCCATTAAAAGTGGCGGAGTTACTTTGGCGTGTCGGCGACGTCCGCGATGTCGATTGTATAGTGGCGGCAATCCTACACGATACGATCGAAGATACCGGGACCACCCCGGACGAATTGGAGGAGTTGTTTGGTGCCCGCGTCCGTATGCTGGTGGAAGAGGTGAGCGATGACAAGGCCTTGCCAAAGGCTGAACGGAAAAGACTTCAAATCGAACATGCTCCGAGTCTTTCTGAGGGGGCTAAGCAAATCAAGCTCGCCGACAAAATTGTAAACATCTCTGATGTGGCCTTTGCTCCGGCGCCCGATTGGTCACTTGAACGAAGACGTGAGTACCTCGATTGGGCCGCGAGCGTCGTGGCCGGAGTGCGTGGTTGCAATCCGCGGCTCGAAGAAAATTTTGACGATGTCTTAAAGAAAGCTCAGGAGCTCTTGCAGCAATGAGTCAACCAAATGTCCGATACCCTTCAGTTTGTCGTTGAAGTTGTGATGTAACTGAGCGGGACGCCTTTTTGCCAAGCGACGTTGAATTGAACTACCGTACTCTTTGGTCTATTGGAATCTTTTCTCAGCGGCATTTCAGCCACGCAGCGCATGACTTCAGAATGGACAGTTCACAAGTTTGGTGGTACAAGCCTCGCCAACGCCAATTGCTATCGAGCCGCCGCTGAAATCATTCTCTCCCGAGCCTCCGATCAGCGCTCAGCAGTAGTAGTTTCCGCGATGAGTGGTGTTACCAACACGCTCATCCAATCAGTGACACTAGCGGCCAACCAGGACAAGTCTTATTTACCCAAGCTCCAAGACATAAAAGACCGACATCTTGAGACGATCGCCGGACTACAACTGAAAGACGAGCGGCTCCGAGAAACTATCGATTCCGATTTCAGCGCTATCGAAGAAGTTCTCAGAGGTGTTTGGATTACACGACTCGCTCCTGATCGAATCTTTGAATTCGTCTCCGGGCATGGTGAACTGTGGTCAGCTCAAATGATGCACGCCTATTTCCAATCGCAGGGTGACAGCGCGCATTGGCTGGATGCGCGCAAGGTTCTTGTGGTTGAGCCGAATGCGAACAGTGTCGCAGTCGATTGGCAGGTTTCGCGAGAGAAGCTGCAGTCGTGGCTGGCGCAGCAATCTGATACCGGCTTGCTGGTAATCACGGGATTTATCGCTTCTACAAACGACGGAGTTGCTACAACACTGAAGCGAAACGGTAGTGATTTATCGGCCTCGATCTTCGCCGCCTTGTTAGGAGCGGATTCGGTGACGATCTGGACAGATGTTGACGGCGTGTTTAGCGCAGACCCGCACCGAGTTCCAGATGCGGTTGTTGTACCCGAGCTGTCTTATCAGGAGGCTGCCGAACTGGCGTACTTCGGAGCAAAGGTCATCCATCCGAACACTATGTCGCCGGCGATCGCAAACGGCATCACCGTTTGGATCAAAAACACTTTCAAGCCTCAGGCTCCCGGTACAAAAATATCGGCGTCTTCACCATCCGACCTGCCGATCAAGGGTTTCGCAGCAGTTGAGGACATGGCGCTGATTAATGTGGAAGGCACTGGAATGATCGGCATACCCGGCGTGGCCCATAAACTTTTCGGGGCGCTGCGTGCGGTCGATGTCTCAATTGTCATGATCTCCCAGGCGAGTTCAGAACATTCAATCTGCTTTGCCGTTCCGCGTGCTCAAGCAGAGCTCGCCAGGAAAACGATTGAGCAAAACTTCGTCGCTGAAATGCACCGAGGCGAAATTCAGACTGTGGACCTGCGAGAGAGCTGCTGCATCGTTGCAATGGTCGGCGACGGGATGATCGAACGGCTGGGCATGGCCGGGAAATTCTTCAGCGCGCTCGGCAAAGCAGGAGTGAACGTCAGGGCGATCGCGCAAGGATCTTCGGAACGTAACATTTCCGCAGTTGTCGAAGAGCACGAAGCGACAAAAGCACTGCGAGCTTTACACTCGGCCTTCTATCTTTCAAGCCAGACTCTCTCCATCGGCGTCATCGGGACGGGATTGATCGGAAACACGCTCCTGGGCCAACTTAGAACTCGTGTTGAAGGTCTCCGGGCACATCGGGGTATAGATTTGCGTGTGCGGGGTATCATGAACAGCCGCAAGATGATCCTCGATGATCGACACCTGGATCTCGATCGGTGGAGTGATGAGTTATCTGCGAGTTCGACAGAAGCCGATCTTGAACGCTTTATTAACCACGTTCACGCGCCTCACCTGCCGCACACGGTCGTGATCGATGCGACGGCGAGCGCTGAGTTGATCAAGCACTACGAAGACTGGGTATCCAGGGGAATCAACATCATTACACCCAATAAGAAGAGCAACGCGGGCCCACTTGCTGATTATCGCAGCCTGCGGCAGACCGCGCGCAATCATCAACGTTACTTTCTCTATGAAACGAACGTGGGAGCCGGCCTTCCGATTATCTCGACGCTTCGGGGTCTAATCGAGACAGGAGATGAAATAATCAAGATCGAAGGTGTGCTCTCAGGCACGCTCTCATACATTTTCAACTCGCTGGATGGTACGCGAACGTTCTCGCAGATCGTGCGTGAGGCTCACAAGCTGGGTCTGACCGAACCTGATCCGCGCGAAGACTTATCGGGTGTAGATGTAGCGCGTAAGCTCATCATTCTTGCGAGAGAGATGGGCCTTGAAGTAGAGATGGAGGCAGTTCAAGTTGAAAGTATGGTTCCCGAAGACTTGCGTTCGGCAACTGTGCAGGACTATCTCAAAACGCTCGACAAACATGATCAGGCGATCGCCGAATTGTTGAAGTCAGCACGTGATCAGGGCGAGGTGTTGCGGTATGTTGGGACGATAGACCGCGGTGGGAACATGTCGGCTCAATTACGTAGTTATCCGCTTAATCACCCTTTCGCAAATCTTACGGGTAGCGACAATATTGTCAGTTTTCAAACAGCTCGTTACAACGCTCAACCGATGATTGTGCGTGGGCCGGGAGCCGGCCCTGAAGTTACGGCCGCAGGTGTCTTCGCCGACCTGCTGCGACTCGCTTCATTCCTGGGCGCGCCACAATAAAAATACCCCCGACTGCCGTCGGGGGTATTCCAAACTCACCGTAACTCTTACTTCTTGTTCAGCCGGAAAAACGTAACAGCATTGTTATAAAGAATGTCACGCTTCCGCTCTTCGCTAAGAAACGCTGCTGACTCGATCCCTTCAATCGCTGGTCCAATGACGTCTGGCCAAACCATCTGATCCGATCCAAACATGATTCTTTTTCCGAATCCCGCTTCCACTAACCTCCGCAAATAAGAATGAAACTCTGCTCGAGGCAGGGCCCAGTCAATCACCGCGACGTCGACATAAACCTGTGGGTGCGCCCACAGCAGCGCAATCATCTCATCCAACATGGGCCAGCCAGCATGCATAACATAGAGTCGCATCTTCGGGTGTCGTAACAACACCTCTTCGAGAAGCATCGGGTTGCTGAGCGCTGCGCGGTATTTTGGCGAATCGTCGTAAGCGACCCCAGGCTTACTGAGCCCTATATGAATACCTAAGGGAAGATCCAATTCCTCAGCCAGCGCATAGATTGGTTCCATTTTGGGATCATTTGGGGCAAGGCCTGAGTATTGAATCCCAACTTCACCCAGCGCCTGTAGTCGACCAGCAGCGTGTTCTTTGCGAAGAAACTCGAGATTCACCTGGGCCAGATCATCAAAGCCGTACGCCGGTATGATGCTATCAGGAGCCGCGGCCTTCCAGCGCAACACCGCTTCGTAGTGCGTACTGACCAATGCCTTCACGATGTTGTATTTCTTCATCTCCGCCAGCGTTTCATGCATGTGTGCCTGCTCGTTGGTAGCGGTCATTTCTCGGCCCGTAATCGGATTGCCTACTTTGTGATCCCACCGTGCGTCTTTCGCATAAGCATGCATGTGAACGTCAATCACCGGGGCACGAGTCTGTGCATTAGTTTGAGACGAGGTATTGGTTTGAGTTGGTGAGTTGGATTGTGCCAGTGCTGTTGAAGCAAACAGCGTCAGTAGAATCCAGACGTGAAGTTGTGTCTTCATGGCTTGTCCCTCTCGGTAGTGAAACGGATTGGCTAAATCGTCGAGTGTCTAACGCGCGGTTGTATTGTTTCTGAGAGAGGATAGTCTTAGTTCGATCGGCAATCAATGCGAATAGGACTACAGAACTACAGGATTACGAGATTACAAGACTACAACAAACCTCATTTACGTCTTGTAATCTTGTCATCCTGTAATCCTGTCGATACTTGATTGGAATTGATCAGAACCCGCAGTTAGTGAAACAATGCGCCCGCGTCCTCCCCTCTAAGCAACAACGAGCCATAGTGGGACCATGACAACACTAAAACCCTTCGCTCTGTCCTTATTAATACTCCTTTCGCTCGTCACGTCAGCCCATGCACAAACTTCCATTCTCCCCGAGGTCCAGGTCAAATTAACTCTCGCAGAGCCTAAGACCGTCTACAAAATCGGCGAACCGCTTCGACTCTTCCTCGAGTTCACCGCCGACCAGAAAGGCTATGTCGCTGAGACACTGCCGGACCGCAAAGAGTATTCGACTGACACTGTCGTCATCTCACCTGAAACCGGAGTCACCCATTGGCTTGATGAGATGACGGAGATTCGTTATCCCAAGGACATGATTTCCACCGCCAGCCTCTCCCACTTCCCGACGCGTGTCGAACTCATTCTCAACGATCGCTTCAGATTTGATACTCCCGGTCGTTACACAGTGAAAGTAACAACGCGGCGAGTAACGAAAAGCTCCTTGTTATATTCTCGACCATTGGTCCTCACAACAAATTCGATCACTTTCGAAGTCGAGCCAATGAGCGAGTCGGAAGAGGCCGCGATAGTAAAGCGGCTTTCAGATCAGTTGGATGCGACGCGCAACTGGCAGGCGGAGGAGGAGTTTGGGCAGCCGTTGTCATTTCTCACCGGCGAACCGTCGACTCGCGAGAAGGTGCGGCGTTTCCTTAATCCGGAAGAGCGAAGGGGCAACCTCAACGCACACGTGTCGTACGGACTGTTCATCGCTCGCGATCGTCAGTTGGTACTCAAACTACTCGAAGCGGCTCTGCGCGATCCCAACACACCGGTGAGTTATCAATTGTTGTATGTAGTGACGAGGCTGCGAATGTTGGTCTCAGACGGCATCAGGATGGAGAAACCTGTCGGTGCTCCAATAGTCAGGCCAGAAGAAGATCCTCGCGCTCGTGAAATTCGAGATGCTTATGTCGTTGAGTTGGCAGCCGGTTTGGACAAGCGAAAAGACAAGGCTTTAACCACCACGGCAATAACCATTGCTTCCAATCCACCCAAAGATCCGCAGGCGGCGAGCGTTGGTTCGCGTGAGGCTCGACGCATTCTGATTCAACAGTTCGACGCGTTGCATCCTTTTAGTCAGGAGTGGCTCATGCGGCAGGATTGGGAAGAGCTGCGTGATCGTTCAATGGTTCCTGTATTCAAGCGGATGCTATCGGTTGGTCCAGGTCCAGCCCGGACGCACATCCACGAGGGGGCGCTGAAGTTACTGTTTGAGATAGCGCCAGATGAGGTACGTCCATTTGTAGTGGCGGAAATACGCGATCCAACTTCGTTCGTCGATGTGAAGTTGCTGGGACGTATCGAGGCAAAGGAATTGCCGGAAGCCGATGCAACTTTGCTCGAACAAATTCGACGCTTTGCCGTGGTACCAGAGAATCGCGGTTTTGTTCACCTGAAACAGAAGACATCTCTGCTGGTGCGGTTTGGAACTGCCGGGATCTATCAGGAGTTGATGGATCTTTATCAACAGGTCGGCGCGAAGTTGCACGCAGACGGCCGTGCAGGTCTGCTCGCTTATTTCGCGAAGCACAATGAACGAGAAGCTCTTCCGTTGATCGAACAGGCGATATCGGAATTGAAACCAGGAGAGGATCCTGCTGTCCTGCGCGAGCTGACGGCGTTGTATTACTCAGAGGCTATAGGTGACTTGGTGAAAAAGCAACTGGCAACGAACGATCTCTCATGGGTCGGTAATGCAGCGTATTTGATCGGTTTGCATGGATCAGTTGAGGATCAGAAGGTATTGGAAGCGCGATTGAAACGTTGGCAGGAGGAGTGGGGAAATCGAGTGGCGGAAGCGGATGCACAACGCCAAGGCCGGATTGAACGCGAACTTGTTTATGCTTTGATTCACGCCAAGTCGTGGAAACTCTCTCCCGAGCGCGTGAGGGAACTGCAGCTGGGCTGCATTACACAGATGTGCAAAGAGAGCAATCCGATCCGGTAACTCAAGCTCCGCACTCAACCTAACAGGAATGACTCAACGGATGTCCGATATGCTTCAGCTTGTCGTCGTCGCACCTCACACTCAACTGAATCGGAATAACTCAACGAATGTCCGATACGCTTCAGCTTGTCGTTGAGATCCGGAACACTCAACTCCACAGGAATGAGTCAACGAATGGTTGCGGTTTCTGTTAGGTTGAGTGTTTGG
>Ga0207708_10002859_pt1 | contig 12710 bp, 14 predicted proteins | sample KBSK5101metaG_FD_184340 | JGI IMG/M metagenome (GOLD analysis project Ga0207708, IMG submission 184340) | Corn, switchgrass and miscanthus rhizosphere microbial communities from Kellogg Biological Station, Michigan, USA - KBS K5-10-1 metaG... | ecosystem: Host-associated > Plants > Roots >...
CTTACACGAGCTCCGTGGGCGACGAGACGGCGCTGGATCGATAGACCAGCTCGACCGTCGTCTGGAGGCGTACCCGCAACGTCTAGTCCGGACCCCTCCGGGGCCTGTCCCAGTCAGGATCCGAGCCCTGCTCGTCCTCAAGCTGCACGTGGTAGGTCGACGGCTGGAAGCCGCCGTGCCGTGCGAAGACTCGCAGCGTCCAGGCGAGGCAGTAGCCGACGAAGAGCGCGAACGCGAAGGTGGCCACTCCGACGGTCCCGCCGAGGACGACGCCAACGGCCAGGACGGTCAGCTCGATCGCCAGCCGGACTGAGGCGATCGGATACCCCAGTCGGCGATGGATGCCGGTCATCCAGCCGTCGCGCGGCCCTGGTCCGAGGTTCGCGGTCAGATAGAAGGCGCTTGCGACGCCGATCGTGACGATCCCGGCTGCCGCTTCCAGCGCGCGAGCTGGAACAGAGCCGGGATGGGGCAAGAGGAGTCGCATCGCGTCAAGAGAGAGGCCGATGACAACCACGTTCGCGAGCGTCCCAAGGCCCGGCCGCTGACGGAGTGGGATCCACCCGACGAGCACGAGCACGCTCACGAAGATCGTGGCGCCGCCGATGTCGAGGCGACTGTGGTCGGCGATTCCTTCGGCGAGCACGGTCCAGGGCGTGTTTCCAAGACTCGAATTGACCAGCGCCGCCTCCCCGACCCCGAACAACCAGAGACCGAAGAGCAGGATCGCGAGCGTGATCGGGCGTCCTGACCAGGTGGAGCCCTGGGCGCTCCACGGCATGCGCGGGATCGTCCGGGCCGGAGCAAGCACGCTCCTGAGCCCCTGAAAGGGAGCCGCGAACATCGTCGACATCAGATCACGCGTGAATGGCCGCGGGCTCGACCCTTACGATTGGTCGGATGCCTCTGAGGATCTATCGGCGCTGGAAGGAGCGCCGACGACGCGCACGCGATCGCTACGCGGAGATGAGCGACGAGCAGCGAGAGGCGATCGATCGCTACCAGCACCGCGCCTCGGGTCATCCTCCCGGGAGTGCGATCACTCCACGCGATACCCCTCCGTAGCCGACCTCAGCTTCCCGACCACTGGCCCGGGCGAGTTCTCCGACGTCGCTCGCTTTGACACATCTGATACGAAAGGGGTAGAGTCGCGTTCGCAGCGAGGTGAGTCGCGTGACGTCGCCTCTTACGTGCCTTCTGGCCTCTGCGGACGCCCAGCCTCTCTCCCTCGCCGACGAGCAGGAACCCTGCTCCAACCGAAGCGGGGAATCGGATCCGAAGGGAGACTGTCGTGGATCTCGCGCCGCTCACCGACCAACGGGTCAACCGACGAACGGCAATCAGCGGGGGACTGATCGGCCTCGCTGCCCTTGTCTTGCCCGGACGCGTCCGAGCACAACCGAAGACTCAGCGGGACGGTTCTTTCGTCGTCCTTCTGAAGGGGCTCTACCAGCCCGTGACTCACGGGCCGAACCTCGGCCTCTCAATGGTCGACCTGAACGACGGTTCGTACTCGACAACGCGGATCTACCCCGTTAACGGAACGCCGGGTAACACGAACCCCGCCAAGCCGATCGGCGACTTCTACGTGCAGTTCAACGGGAACTTGTGCGCCTATCACATTCCCGGAGGCTCGTTCTCGATGCGGTTCACCGGTAGCGACACGCATTTTGTGGACGACGGGCAGGGCGGGCGGTTCCTCGAAGGGACGTTTGAACTGACGATCCTGGAGGGGACAGGTATCTACAAGCCCTTCGTAGGCGGCCACAACCATATGGTCGACAGGCTGCACTTCCTCGCTCCTGGCGACGGCTCCGGCGGCTTCGACGAGTACTGCTTCTGCTTCATCAGTCGGCAATGAACAACACCTAGGCGGCTGAACACATCCGGCTCGGGTTGTCAGTAGCCGAGAGCGTCGAACGTGGGTGGATAGACGATCCGGCCGGCGAGCTCGGGGGTGTATCCCGGGAGCCGCTTGACCATGAACGCCTCGTCGGGGATCTTCGGATGCGGGGAGCCGAAGCCGAGCGCGCTCGCCCGCTCGAAGCCGAAGCGAGGGTAGTAGCCGGGAATGCCCTCGACCATGACGGCAGGCTCGCCTGCTGCTTCGGCGCGGCCGAGCGCGTCCCGGATCAGCCGGGTCCCGACACCGATGCGCTGGCGGTCGGGCCGAACCGACATCGGTGTGAGGCCGAGGATCTTGTTACGCGATCCACCTTCGACGCCGACCCAGCTCAACATCACGTGAGCGATCACACCGGAGGCGTCCTCGGCGACCAACGCCAGCTCCGGAATGAACTGTTCCGATGCCCGAATGCGCTCGACGAACGCCGCGACCTCTTCGGGGTGTTCGACGAAAGCCGCGCGGACCACCTCTGCGATCGCCGGATGGTCCGCGTCGCGCTCGGGACGGATGACGACGCCCTCGGCCACGGGCGGCGATGGTAGTTGCGAGGATGGTGTCGTGGTGGAGCGGCCGTTCGTCCCGTCCGGATTCGTCGTCCCGCTCGCTCTCGCGACGGAGCAATTCAGGCTCGAGCCGCTCGGGCCGCAGCACAACGACTCCGACTACGAGGCGTGGTCATCGTCGGTCGAGCACATCCACGCGACGCCCGGCTGGGAGACGAGCTCCTGGCCGGACGACCGCAGCCTCGCGGACAACCTGAGCGACCTGCAAAGGCACGCCGACGACTTCGAGAACCGGACGGGCTTTACGTACACCGTCCTCGATCCTGCGGCCGGCGACGTGATCGGCTGCGTGTACATCTATCCCGACAAGAGCGGGCAGCACGACGCGCGCGTGAGCTCATGGGTGCAGGCGAGCCGGCCCGAGCTCGACGTGCAGCTGTGGCGCGCGGTCACGGACTGGCTGGCTGCCGAGTGGCCGTTCGAGCGTGTGGCTTACGCCGAGCGCGCCTGACGGCGCCTGGCGCTTCTCAATGCCTTTGCGTACAGCTTGCGGGCTTGTTCGCTCTGAGCCAGCTCTCTGGCTGCGAGTGCTCCAGCAAAGAGAAGCCTGCGGCCTCTCCTGGTCTTCGCGAGCATGAACAGCCCTTTGACGATCCACAGCACGACGATGGTGATACCCGTCCTGCGCGACCCGAACCGTGACCCTTAGCCGCCGCTGATCGCGGCGATCACGTCGAGCCGGGAGCCTTCGGCGAGCTCGGTGTCGAGCCCGCCGCGCTCCCGGTCGACGTAGACGTTGATGTGGGGCCGCAGCTTCGGGCCGGGCTCGACGAGGCGGTCGCGCAGGCCGGGCCAGCGCTCGTTCAGCCGGTCGATCGCCTCGTTCACCGTCGCCGCCTCGACCTCGAGCTCGCGCGGGAGCCCGGGGAAGAGCGGCGGCAGGACCGGGGGAAGGTGAAGCTCGGCCATCAGGCGACTTCGGCCACCGTGACGGAGGTGATTCCCGGGAAGAGGCCGCCGATCTGGTCCCAGCTGTCGCCCTCGTCGGTGCTCGCGTACAGCTGGCCCGTGCTCGTGCCGAAGTACAGGCCGGGCTCGTCGTGGGCGTCGATCGCCATTCCCTCGCGCAGGACGCCGACGTAGGCGTTCTCCTGCGGCAGGCCCTTGTCGAGCTGCTGCCAGCTCGAGCCCGCGTCGCGGGTCCGCCAGACGGCGGCATGGCCGTCGGGCATCGTCCGGCCGTGACCCGGGTCGAGCGGGATCACGTAGAAGGTGTCGCGGTCGTGGGGGTGCGTTGCGGCCGCGAAGCCGAACTCGGTAGGCAGCCCTTCGGTGATCTCCGTCCACGTCTTGCCCGCGTCGTCGCTGCGGTGCATCCCGACGTGGTTCTGCTGGTACATGCGCTCGAAGTCAGAGGCCGGCGTGACCTTGTGCACGCAGAAGCCGATGTCCTCGTAGTCGGCCGGCCAGTCCCTGCGCAGGCCCTTGTTGCGCGGCTCCCACGTCTTGCCGCCGTCATTCGTCTCGAAGAGGCTGAACCCCTGGACGATCACCCAGAAGCGGTCTTTCTCGTCCGGGTGCGGGATGATCGCCGAAAGCCCGAGGTGGCCGGGCGGCTGCTGCTCTGGGTCGTTCCACGCCTCGCGGCCCTCCTGGCCTTCGAACGTGGTCAGGAGCGAGAACGTCTTGCCGTCGTCGGTGCTTTCGAACAGCCCGGCCGACTCGCCTCCGACCAGCAACCGGCCGTGGGCCGGCATCACGTTCGAAACCTTGGACAGCCGCAGCCCGCCGTCCTCCTCCGGGTAGCCGAGGCCCTCGCTCGAGTGCTCCCACGTCTCGCCGAGGTCGGGGCTGCGCCAGATCGCGGAGCCGAGCCACTCGCTCGCCGCGGCGGCGTAGATCGACCCCGAGTCGCGGTCGAGCACCGCGTGGTAGATCGGCCAGCTCTCGCAGTAGGGGCCGCGCACGCTCCAGTCGCTGCGGTCGTCGCTGTCCAACACGAACAGGCCCTTGCGGGTCCCCACGAGGAGCATGCTCTTCGACATTTCGGTTACCTCCCTCTAGACGATCGTCTTGAAGTAGACCGGACCCGGCCCGGAAAGTCATCGGCGATGAGTTCCGGCGGCGCGTGCAGTCCTAGTTCTTGACGAAACCCGACGAGAGGAGAGAACCATGCCGCAGCTGACCCCATGTCTTTGGTTCGACACGGAGGGCGAGGACGCCGCCGAGCTCTACACCTCGGTCTTCCCGAACTCGAAGATCCTCGAGATCGCGCGTTACGGCTCGGCCGGCCCGCGCCCGGAGGGAACGGTGATGACGGTTACCTTCGAGCTCGACGGCCAGAAGTTCCTCGCCCTCAATGGCGGCCCGAACTTCACGTTCAACGAGGCGATCTCGTTCCAGATCCCGTGCCGCGACCAGGACGAGGTCGACCACTACTGGGAGAAGCTCGGCGAGGGCGGCGAGCCCGGCCCGTGTGGCTGGCTCAAGGACCGCTTCGGCCTCTCCTGGCAGGTCGTCCCGAACCGGCTGCCCGAGCTGCTGGCCGATCCCGACCGCGACAAGGCGCAGCGCGTGATGGCCGCGATGCTGGAGATGGGGAAGATCGAGATCGCCGAGCTGGACCGCGCGGCGGCCGCGGCCTAGACGCCGAGCGGGGCGCAGCGCGGTTCGTGCACCTCGGCGAGCCGGAGCAGTGACGCGTGCAGCGCCTCGCGCTCGTCGTCCGAGAGCGGGGCGAGGAAATCGTCCTCGAGCTGCTTGGCGAGCGCGCGCAGCCGGCGGAGGGCCTTCTTGCCCTCGGAGGTGAGCCGCACGATGTGCCGGCGGCGGTCGTTCGGGTCCCGCTTGCGCTCCACGAGGCCCTGCTCCTCGAGCTCGTCCAGGAGGCCGACGAGCTGGCCGCGGTCGTAGCCGAGCGCATCGGCGATCGAGCCCTGCGTGTCGCGTGAGCCCTCGTCGAGTACCAGCAGCACCCCGAAGTGGTAGGGGTGAAGGCCTGTCTCCTCGTAGGCGGCCATCCCGCGCTCCTTGGCCGCGAAACCCAGGCGCTTGAGCAGGAAGGACGTCGAGGCCACGAGCTCCGCGGGGAGCCGCTGGTCGGCGGAACGAGCGGAAGTTTGCGAAGTGGTGACATTCATCGAAAAGAGTGTAGCGCGCTCAAGGGTTGTTGTGTATCATAGTTGTTGAAGTCAACGATTAGAGAGGACAACAACGTGAGCCGAACCGACCGTCGCTGGAGCGCATTGGCCTTGATCGTCACCGCGCAGTTCATGGTCATTCTCGACGTCGCCATCGTGAACGTGGCGCTGCCGTCGATCAAGACCGACCTGGATTTCTCGCAGGCGAACCTGCAGTGGGTGATCTCCGCGTACGCGATCCTGTTCGGCGGCGTTCTGCTGCTGGGCGGGCGGCTTGCCGACCTGCTCGGGCGGAGGCGGCTCTTCATCGCCGGCCTCGTCCTCTTCACCGTCGCCTCGCTGCTCTGCGGCCTCGCCTGGTCGGAGGCCTCGCTGATCGGCTTCCGCGCCCTCCAGGGTCTCGGTGGCGCCCTGCTCGCGCCGGCTGCGCTCTCGCTGCTGATGACCACGTTCGCCGAGGGCCGCGAGCGCAACCTCGCGCTCGGGATCTACGGTGCCGCCTCGGGCTCGGGCGCGGCGGTCGGTGTGCTGCTCGGCGGCCTGCTCACCTCGTACCTGAGCTGGTCCTGGGTGTTCTTCATCAACGTCCCCGTCGGGATCGCAGCCGTCGTGCTGACGCCGCTGCTCCTTCCCGTCGGTCGAGGGGCTTTGGCACATCGGCACTTCGATGTCGCCGGTGCCGCGACGATCACGGGCGGCCTGATGCTGCTCGTCTACGCGACCACCCGCGCGGCCGGCCACGGCTGGGGCTCACCCGGCACGCTCGCACTCTTCGGGGTCGCGGCCGCGCTCGTCGGAGCCTTCGTGCTGATCGAGCTGCGCTCGCCCCACCCGCTGCTCCCGATGCGGATCTTCCGCTCGCGCACGCTCACGGGCGCAAACGCGGCGATGGCGATCGTCGGCGCGGTCGCCTTCTCGGAGTTCTTCCTCCTGACGCTCTACCTGCAGGACGTGCTCCACTACTCCGCGGTCGAGAGCGGCCTCGCCTTCACGGGCTTCGCCTTCACCGTGGTCGTCGCCTCGAACGTCGCGCAGTGGGTCGTCGGCCGCTTCGGCGTGCGGGCGACTCTGACCGGCGGACTGCTTGCGAGCGCGCTCTCGGTCGCGTGGCTGACCCGCCTGCCCGTGGATGGGAGCTACTTCTGGGACCTCTTCCCGGCTTTCGTACTTGGCGGTGCGGGCATGGGGCTCTCCTTCGTCCCGGTGACGATCGCAAGCCTGACCGGGGTCGCGCCTGCCGACGCCGGCGTCGCCTCGGGCCTGATCAACACGAGCCGACAGATCGGCGGCGCCGTCGGGATCGCAGCTATCAGCACGATCGCCGCGACCTCGAGCGTCAACTACGCGAGCTCGCGTTCGCTCGCGCCGACGAGTGGCCTCGCGCTCGACCACGGTTTCCAGACCGGGCTTTACGCGCTCACCGGGCTGCTGCTGCTCGGCGCGTTGATCGCGGTCACGCTCCTGCGGGGGCCGACTACATCGCGCGCAGCAGCGGAATCGCTCGACGCCGAGGCGGCGCTAAGGGAAGCCGCCTGACGCCTGGAACGAGGACCACCCGAAGGTCTAGGTGTGACAGCGGCCCATGCGGTCGACATAGAAAGTCGATGGAGAAGAAGCTGACGATGGTCTCGACTCGACTCCTCGCCTGCCAGGAGTGCGGCCGCCCGTGGCTCGACCCGCGTGAGCGCTGGCGCCTCTACGTCGACACAGACGAGCCGGCACAGACCGTGCCGTACTGCCCGCGCTGCGCCGACCGCGAGTTCGGCGCGCACTGAAGCCCGCCGAACCGCCTACACGGGCAGTAGCAGCGAGTCGCAGAATCGATCACAACTAGTACGAGGCGCAGCGTGACGAGGATGACAACCGGCTTGCCCGCCGCCGCCCCGGGCCACAGCGAGAGGATTCGCGAGATCCTCGAGGACCTCGTCCGTCACCGTCAATCGCTCCGCCGCGACCGGGAGCAAGATCGGCCGCTGCTCCAGGCGAACCGCCGCAGCATCGTCTACTGGCAGGGACGGCTGGCCCAGGCGTTGCTCGAGGAGCACCGTCGCGCCGAGCACGCCGGTCCGAGCCGGGCGCCCAGCCGAGTCGCTCGCTAGAGCGACAACAGACCCGCGGCTTCGGCCGTAGGATCTCCCGGTGTCGAAGCTTCGCGTGCTCGACCTTTCGCGTGTGCTTGCGGGGCCGTACTGCACGATGCTCCTCGCCGACCTGGGGGCGGACGTGGTCAAGGTCGAGCGGCCAGGGGAGGGCGACGAGACGCGGACGTGGGGGCCGCCGTACCTGGGCGGCGAGTCCGCCTACTTCCTCTCGGTCAATCGCGGCAAGCGAAGCGTCGCCCTCGACCTCGCGCGGCCCGAGGCGCAGGAGGCGCTCGCGCGGCTCGCGCGCGAGGCCGCCGTCGTGATCGAGAACTTCCGGCCGGGGGTCGCCGAGAGGCTCGGCGCCGGCTACGAGCGTCTCGCGCGCGAGAACCCGGAGCTCGTCTACTGCTCGATCACGGGCTTCGGCGATGATCGACCCGGCTACGACTTCGTCGTCGAGGCCGAGAGCGGGCTGATGGCCGTCACCGGAGAGGCCGGTGGCGCGCCGATGAAGGTGGGTGTGGCCGTCGTGGACGTGCTCGCCGGCTATGCGGCTGCGACCGCCATCCTGGGCGCCCTGGTCGCCGGCCGGGGCGAGCGAATCGAGATCTCGCTCTACGACACTGCGGTCTCGGCGCTCGTGAACGTCTCCGGCACTGCGCTCGTCACCGGCGAGGAGCCCGGGCGCTACGGCAACGCCCATCCGAGCATCGTCCCGTACCAGACGTTCGCGGCCGCGGACGGCCTGATCAGCGTCGCCGGAGCCAACGACGGCCTCTACCGCAGGCTGTGCGAGGCGATCGAACGGCCTGACCTGGCGCAGGACGAGCGTTACGCGACGAACCCGTTGCGAGTCGCCAACCGCGAGGAGCTGGTCGACGAGCTCGAACGCGTCTTCGCTGCGCGGCCGGCGGACGAGTGGCTCGAGCGCCTTGGGAGGGCGGGGGTGCCGGCGGGCAAGGTGCGCGGCGTGCTCGACGCGCTGACGGATGCGCGCACGCTGACGGTCGAGCATCCGACGATCGGCACGCTGCCGCTGGTCGCGTCGCCGCTCGGCCCGAGGGCCGAAACCAGGCCGCCTCCGCTGCTCGGGCAGCACACGCGAGAGGTGCTCGCCGAGCTCGGCTACGACGACGAGCAGCTCGAGGCCCTGCTGCTACCGTCGGGCGCGTGAGCGACGGGGTCGAGCGCCAGCACTACAACGTCACGTTCACGCTTCTGGCCGTCGCCGCGGTGGCCTACGCGCTGCTGCAGTCGCTCGTCGCGCCGGCGCTGCTGACGATCCAGCACGACCTGGGCACGACCACCGCCGGAGCGGCCTGGATCCTGACCGCCTATCTGCTGAGCGCGTCGGTCTTCACGCCGATCGCGGGACGGCTCGGCGACATGTACGGCAAGAAGCGGACGATGGTCGTCGTCCTGATCGTGCTCGGGCTCGGGACTCTGCTCGCGGCCCTGGCGACGACGATCGGCGTGATGATCGCCGCGCGCGTGATTCAGGGCGCCGGCGGCGCGGTCTTCCCGCTCTCCTTCGCGATCATCCGCGACGAGTTCCCGCCGCGGCGTGTCCCGCACGGGATCGCCCTGATCTCGGCGATCCTGGGCATCGGTGGCGGCCTCGGGATCGTCCTCGCCGGGCCGATCATCCAGCACTTGGACTATCACTGGTTGTTCTGGTTCCCGCTGGGCGCGGTGATCGTCGCGACCATCGGGATCGTCGTCTTCGTGCCTGAGTCGCCGGTCAAGACGCGCGGGCGGATCGACTGGCTCGGAGCGCTGCTGCTCGCCGCGTGGCTGATCGCCCTGCTCGTCCCGGTCAGCCAGGGCTCGAGCTGGGGCTGGACGTCGGCGCGCACGCTAGGCCTGTTCGCGTTGGCGGTCGTGCTGATCCCGCTCTGGGTGCGGGTCGAGTCGCGTAACCGCTCACCGCTCGTGGACATGCAGATGATGCGGCTGCGGCCGGTGTGGACGACCAACCTGGCCGCGCTCGTGCTCGGCTTCGGCATGTTCGCCTCGTTCGTGCTGGTGCCCGAGTTCGTCGAGCTGCCGATCTCGACCGGCTTCGGCTTCGGCGCATCGGTCACCGAGGCGGGCCTCTTCCTCGTTCCGGCCACCCTCGGGATGCTCGTCGCCGGGCCGATCTCGGGACGGCTCTCGAGCACGGTCGGCTCGCGCGTGCCCCTGATCCTCGGCGCGCTGTTCTCGTGCGTCGCCTTCGTGCTGCTCACCTTCGCGCACGACGAGCACTGGGAGATCTACGCGGCGATGCTGGTGATGGGGATCGGGATCGGCTTCGCCTTCTCGTCGATGGCGAACCTGATCGTCGAGTCCGTTCCCGCCTCCCAGACGGGCGTGGCGACCGGCATGAACACGATCGTCCGCACCATCGGCGGCGCGATCGGCAGCCAGGTCTCGGCCGGGATCGTGGCAGCCACGCTCGCCGTCAACGGCGAGCCGACCGAGCACGGCTTCACGATCGCGTTCGCGGCGGCGGCCGTCGCGCTGGCGGTCGGTTTCGTGGTTGCGTTGCTGGTGCCGCGCCCGGTGCGCGAGGCCCCCAGGGACGTGCTGGCCGAAGCCGCCTAGCGCGACCGTCCCGGCAACAGCGATTGGCCGAACTGTGATCCAATGCCGCGGTCCCGGGGAAAGGGGTCGAGAAGGGGGAACGTGATGAGATCGATCCTGTTCGCGACAGTCGCGATTGCGGCGGTCGCGCTGGTCGGCTCGCTGGCGGTCACGACCAAGGCCGGTTCGGATGCACGTCCGGCCAAGTACATCGTCCTGTACGAGAAGGGCGCCTCGCCGGCCGCGGTTCGCGCCGCGGTGCAGAAGGCGGGTGGCCGCATCCTGCGTGCCAACAACAAGGTTGGAGTCGCCACGGCGTTCTCTGCCAAGGCGAGCTTCGAGCACAACGCGATTGCGGCGCCGAGCATCAAGGGCGTCGCGCGCAACCAGGTGATCGGACGGGCGCCTCCCGCGCTCCGGCCAAAGGTGACGCCAGAGCAGCAGCGGCAGTTGCGCGAGGCGCTGCGGGGCTCAAAACTCCACGCGCGTTCGGGGGGCAGGAAGTACGCCGCCGAACACCCAAAGGCAGAGCCGCTGGCGGGCCTGCAGTGGGACATGCAGATGATCCACGCGACCGTCGACGGCTCCTACCGCAAGGAGCAGGGCGACAAGAAAGTGCTCGTCGGCATCCTCGACACCGGGGTCGACGGGAACCATCCGGACATCGCGCCCAACTTCAGCAGGTCGCTAAGCCGGAACTTCACGATCGACATTCCGCTCATCGACGGGCCGTGCGCGGACGAGCCGGACCACTCGTGCAACGACCCGAGCGACGTGGACGAGAACTCGCACGGGACTCACGTCGCGAGCACGATCGGCTCGCCGATCAACGGCCTGGGCATGGCGGGCGTGGCGCCGAAGGTGACGCTGGTGAACATCCGCGCAGGACAGGACTCGGGCTTCTTCTTCCTGCAGCCGAGCGTGGACGCGCTCACCTACGCGGCCGATATCGGCGTCGACGTCGTGAACATGAGCTACTTCATCGACCCGTGGCTCTTCAACTGCCGCAGCAACGCGGCCGACACGCCGGCCGAGCAGGCGGAGCAGGCGACGATCATCGAGGCGACGCAGCGGGCGCTGGACTACGCGCACCTGCACGGCGTGACGCTGGTCGCCGCGGCGGGCAACGACCACACGAACCTCGCACAGGTGACCACCGATGACACCAGCCCGGACTTCCCGCCCGGCACGTCGCGCCACCGCGACGTCAACAACAACTGCCTGACGATGCCCGGGCAGGGCAACAACGTGATCGACGTCTCCGCGGTCGGCCCCAGCAAGCGGAAGGCCGACTACTCGAACTACGGCTACGAGAAGATCACCGTGGCCGCGCCGGGCGGCTGGTTCCGCGACACGCCGTGGACGGCAGCCAACCCGAACGCCGGCATCCCGAACCTGATCCTCGCCGCGTACCCGAAGAACGTGGCCGAGGAGGTCGGTGACCTCAACCCGGACGGCACCCCGAACACGCCGTTCGTGATCCGCGACTGCAAGGGGCAGACGTGCGCCTACTACCAGTACATCCAGGGCACGTCCATGGCTTCGCCGCATGCCGTGGGGGTGGTCGCGCTGATCGTCTCCAAGTACGGCGAGCACGGGCACGAGCACGGAGGTATCTCGCTGCATCCGTTCCTGGCGCAGGCCGTCCTGCAGGCGACAGCGACGAGCACGCCCTGCATGACCCCGAACCCGTTCAGCTACGCGGCCTTCAACAGGCCCGCCTCGTTCACCACGTTCTGCGAGGGGACCGAGGTGTACAACGGCGTTTACGGAAACGGAATCGTCGACGCGCTGGCAGCGGTTAGCCCTGGGGCCTTCGACATCGGCAACTAGGTACAACGCCGGAGGGGGCCTTGCGCCCCCTCCGGTAGCCGCTGGCGCTCGTCCTCAGGCGAGCAGTACCTCTTTGCCGCCCCCGGAAGGCTCGGGGTAGGGGAGCCTCGCGAACCGCAGGGCTCTGAGGCCGCCCTCCTAGCCGGCGGCGACAGGAACCGGTTCGGCAGGAGCGGGTTGGCGGCGGCCCGGCAGCAACAGGCCGCAGATGAGCGCGCCGACGGCGAAGATCCCGGCCGACCACCAGAACGCGACCGTGTACCCGTGCACGGTGGCCTTGGCGACAAGGTCTGCGCCTCCGTGGTGGCTGTTCAGGTAGGCGGTCGTCGCGCTGACGGCGATCGTGTTCAGCAGGGCCGTGCCGAGCGAGCCCCCGACCTGCTGGCCGACGTTCACGAGCGACGAGCCGACGCCGCTCACGGCGGGGTCGAGCCGAGCGGTCGCCGTGTTCGAAGCGGTCGGGAAGACGAGCCCGAGGCCCGCGCCGATCACGATCAGCGACGGCAAGACGTTCGCCGCGTAGGAGGAGTCCACCTCGAGCCGCGTCAGGAGGACCAGCCCGAGCGCCGCGAGCAGCATCCCGCTCACGATCAGCGGGCGCGGCCCGAGCTTCGTCAACAGGATGCTGTTCACGCCGACCGAGGTTGCGATCACCGAGCCGATCATCGGCAGGAACGCG
>Ga0207708_10002861_pt1 | contig 12708 bp, 12 predicted proteins | sample KBSK5101metaG_FD_184340 | JGI IMG/M metagenome (GOLD analysis project Ga0207708, IMG submission 184340) | Corn, switchgrass and miscanthus rhizosphere microbial communities from Kellogg Biological Station, Michigan, USA - KBS K5-10-1 metaG... | ecosystem: Host-associated > Plants > Roots >...
TCAATCATTATGAGAAACGTTGCGCCACCCGGGAATTCGAACTCCGACTGAGGGCTTTTGAGCCCCCTTACATCTACCAATTGGGTTACCGGCGCGTGGGTGCTAGCCGTACTTCGGTTGGCTGGCTAGCCGCAATGACGTGGCCAGTCCGGCGGCCTAGCCTGATGAAGCATGCACAGCCTGCCCGCTTGGATCATGGACGACCCGCACGCCCTCACGCAGCTCATCGTTGAGGGAGAGTTGACCCTACACGACGAGGGCTCCCCACCGTCATCCGTCATCGCCTCCCCAGAAACCTCGTGATGCTCCCGCTGCTACGCCGTCGGTTCGGCCGGTGGCCCACCGTGTACGAGCTGCATCTCGCAATCAATTCCCCGAGGACACGCTGGGGGTATCACTGATGCCGTCGGTGAGCGCCCCCACCCGTACCGGCACACTGGACAACTTCGTCTGGTGGCACCGACTCAGACGCCACAAGGTCGAGCGGAGCGACACCTTCTCTCGGCGCGGGTGGACCAACGGGCTGCTGTTCTTCGCCCTCCACTGCCGGACATGCAATTTCGAGTGGCACTGGACGATCCTGTAGACACGTACTTCGAGAGGGATTCGAACCCACCCGGATGATGCTCGCCAGCACGATAAAGGCCTGCCGTGATAATGGCTGCCCCGCCAGCGTCTGGTCCACGCATACGCGACGACCCCGATCGAGCGCACACCGGCGTAGCGGCTCGTTGAACGCCGGACGGCGCCCGCCCCAGCGTGCAACGGGCAGGTGTCTCACCGGTGATACACTACGAGCATGGATTCGGTAACCGTGCGCGACCTCCGCAACAAGGGTGGAGAGGTGCTGGATCGGGTGGAGCGCGGCGAACGCGTCGTCGTCACGCGGGATGGGCGTGCAGTCGCTGAGCTGCGTCCGCTACCGCGCCGCAGCCCCGGACCCGCCGAGCTCATCGAGCGTAGGAAGCGTCTGCCTCGGGTCGACCCCGACGCGCTGCGAGCCGACATCGACGCTGTGATCGATCCGTCGCTGTGACGTCCAACGCGGCATCGAGGGGGATGCTGGACACCTCGACGGTCATCCTGCTCGGACGGATCAGCGATCCTGCGGCGCTGCCCGACGAAGCGGTCATCAGTGCGATCACGTTGGCCGAGTTGTCGGTCGGCCCACACGTCGCCCGCACCGACAAGGAGCGCGTGGCGCGTCAGGCGCATCTGCAACAGGCGGAGTCAGACTTCGACGTGCTGGCCTTTGACGCGGAATCGGCACGTGCGTTCGGCGCAGTCGCCGCATCACTGCGCGCGTCCGGCCGGAAGCCGGCGGCGCGTCCTTACGACGCGCTGATCGCTGCCAGCGCCATCGCTTACGGTCTGCCGCTCTACAGCTGCAATCCGACAGACTTCGATGCGATCTCGCAGCTCGATCTGCGAACCATTCCGCACCCCGATCACTTGTAGGCACCACTTGCACTGCGGAGGAAGTTCCGCAAACGTCATGAACTACAACGGTTCTCGGGTCCATCGCTGCGATACTGGTGGCGATCCGAGCGCTCGCTGCGGGCTATCAATGAGACCGGCTGTCCGCCTGCTGATCACCGGCGGGCGATGAGCTCGTCCTGCACGAACTGCACGAGGATTTCCTTCATCGCCGAGACGGTCATGTTCGGCGCTCCCGTCAGGACCTGGATCGCGACACCGTCCGTCAGAGCGGTCAGCCGATGGGCCATCATCTCGGGGTCGACGTCGGCACGGAAGACACCCTGGCGCTGCCCGCGCCGAACAATGCGCACGACAGTCTCGTGCCACCGCGCGTAGTAGGTGTTGTGGATGGGCCGTAGTTCCGGTCGGATCGTTGCCTCCGCCCAGAACTGCATCCAGATCGACCACTCGTCGCGCACCGCGCCGACCCGCGGCAGCTGCATGTCGATGAGCTTCAGCAGCCGCTGGTGCGCGTTGTCGATCTTCTTCAGTTCCTCGCTCTGCCGATCGAAGGCCCGGTCGACCGCATGATGCAGCGCCTCGGTCAGCACTTCGCTCTTGCCCGGGAAGTAGTAGTGCACCGCACCCGTGCTGGTGCCGACCACCGCGGCGATGTCGGCGACACGCACCGCGTGATAACCGCGCTCAGCGATCAGCTCCGCTGCCGCATCCAGTATCGCGGTGCGTCTGACGTCTTCGCCAAGTTGAGTCGTCACCCCTGTGCCCTTCCTCACGTCTGACTCAATGAAAGCATAGAACCAATCTGACGCACTAGTCAGACACCGCAAAAACTTTTCCGCGGCCAATTTTCCATGGCTCTCTAGCTCTTTTACCAGCAAGTATCCATCACTACCCGTGACCTGGACCACGTGACTGACCAAACACGGACTTGACAACTGTGGGGGCCACCACTGTAAAACTGATGCATCAGTCAGACACGCGAGAGGCGATCGATTGAGTCAAGTCGACAATCCTGAAGGCGGAGCCGGCCAGGTTCTGCGTCCCGACGTCCACCGCGGCACGGTCGCCCTGGTGACCGGCGGCGGCACCGGCATCGGCCGCGCCACCGCGCTCGATCTCGCCCGCACCGGCGCCGACGTCGTCATCGCCGGACGCCGTCCCGAGCCACTGGAAAAAACCGCCGCAGAGATCGAAGCGATCGGCTCCCGCGCGCTCGCCCTTCCCGTCGACATCCGCGACGACGACCAGGTCGCATCGATGGTCGGCCAGGCGCTCGAGCACTTCGGCCGCATCGACATCCTCGTCAACAACGCCGGCGGACAATTCTCCGCCCCCGCCGAGGACATCACCAGCAAGGGCTGGCGCGCCGTCCACCGCCTCGCCGTCGACGCCACCTGGGCCGTCACCCGCGAGGTCGCCGTTCGCGCCATGATCCCGCAGCGCTCCGGAGTCATCTTCTTCATGGCCTTCTCGCCCCGACGCGGAATCCCGGCGATGGTCCACGCCACCTCCGCCCGGGCCGCACTCGAGAATCTCGCCTCCGGCCTCTCCCTCGAGTGGAGCCGCTACGGCATCCGCACCATCTGCATCGCCCCCGGCACCATCGCCACCGAGGGCATGGAGCACAACTACTCCGCCGAGGACCGAGCCCAGTGGGAGGCCGCCGTCCCGCTCGGCCGCCTCGGCACCGCCGACGACGTCTCCGGCGTGATCGCCTTCCTCGCCTCCCCCGCCGCCCGCTACATCACCGGCACCACGATCCTCATCGACGGCGGCGCCGACGCCTGGGGCACCGGATACCCCGTACCGCCTGTGGAGGACCAGCCATGACCCGCGACCTCACCGCCCTGTTCGACCCGAAAAGCGTTGCGGTACTTGGCGCAAGCAACGACGAAACCAAGTACGGCAACTGGCTGAGTGTCCAGGCCGTGCGTATGACCGATCACCGCGCCGTCCACCTCGTCAACCGCCGCGGCGAATCCATCCTCGGCCGGCCCGCACTCCGCAGCCTCGCCGAACTCGACGAGCCCGTCGATCTCGTCGTCGTCACCGTCCCCGCACATGGTTTCGAGGCGGCCGTCGACGACGCCCTCAATGCGGGCGCCCGCGCGATCGTCGGCGTCACCGCCGGATTCGCCGAGCTCGGCGCCGACGGACGCGCCCTGCAGGACCGCATCGTCGAACGCGTCCGCTCCGCCGGCGCGGTGCTGCTCGGCCCGAACTGCCTGGGCGTGCTCGACTCCAGCACCTCGCTCACCCTGGCGTCAAACCCGTTGCCGCCCGGACGAATTGCGCTCCTGTCGCAAAGCGGGAACATGGCGCTGGAGCTCAGCGGCTTCCTCGAGGCGCGTGGCCACGGGTTCTCCCGCTTCGTCTCCCTCGGCAACCAGGCCGACCTCAGTGCGGCCGACCTCATCCAATCCTGCGTGGACCACCCCGACACCGATCTCATCGCCGTCTATTGCGAGGACTTCGGCGACGGCCGCGCCTTCGTCGCCGCGGCGACCGCAGCCGCCGGGACCGGGAAGCCCGTGCTGCTGCTCACCGTCGGCGGAAGCGAGGCGTCGATCCGCGGCGCCCAGTCGCATACCGGCGCGCTCACCTCCGACACCGCCGTCATCGACGCGGCCTGCCACGCCGCGGGCATCCATCGCGTCGCCAGCCCCCGCCAGCTCGCCGACACCGCCGCAACGCTTTTGAGCTACGGCCGCCACCCCGTGCACCGGGTGGGTGTGATCGCCGACGGCGGCGGACACGCAGGACTCGCATCCGACGTGGTCGACGCCGCCGGGCTGTCGGTGCCCGAGTTCACCGCCGAGGTCAGCAGCGCACTGCGGAAGCTGTTGCCGCCGTCGGCCGGGGTGACCAACCCGGTCGACCTCGCTGGGGCCGGCGAGCAGGACATCACCTCCTTCGTCTCCGTGCTCGACGCGGTGCTCAACAGCCCTGAGATCGACTCGGTTCTGATCACCGGCTACTTCGGCGGCTACGGCGACTACGGCGAAGGCCTGTCCCGCGCGGAGATCGACGTCGCCGCCCGCATGGCGAAAGTCGCTCACGCACATGGCAAGCCGGTCGTCGCGCACACGATGCGCCACGAGAGCAACGCCGCGCGCGTGCTCGCCGACGCCGGCGTCCCGGTGTTCGCGGCAGTCGAGGACGCCGCCACGACCCTGGCCGTGCTGGACCGCGCCACCGAAACCCGGCCATTGCCGACGCTGCCCAAGCGCGCAGAGCAGCCGGTCACCTCCTCGGAGTACTGGGATGCCCGCGAACTCTTCCGTGCGGCAGGCGTCGCGTTTCCCGACGCTCGGCTGGTCCGCGACGCCGACGAGGCCCGCGCCGCGGCCAAAGCCATCGGCTATCCCGTCGTGCTCAAGGCCATGGGCCTGCTGCACAAGTCCGACTCCGGCGGGGTGGCCCTCGGACTAGCCAGCGATGAAGAGCTGACGACCGCGTTGACCCGGATGCAGGACGCACTGAATCCACCGGGTTACTGCGTCGAAGCGATGGCGAACCTGCGCAACGGCGTCGAACTGATCGTCGGCGTCCAGCGCGACCCGCGGTTCGGACCCGTCGCCATGGTCGGCCTCGGCGGCATCTACACTGAGGTACTCGCCGATGTCGCGTTCGCACTGGCACCCGTCGACGCCGACACCGGCCGCGGGATGCTCGAAAACCTCAGGGCCGCCGCGTTACTCCGCGGCGTCCGTGGTCGCCCACCGGTCGACCTGACAGCCGCCGGACAAGCCATCGCGGCGATCACGGCGACCGCCGCCGCGCACCCGGAGATCACCGAACTCGAAATCAATCCCCTGCTCGTCACGCCCGACGGTGCACTGGGTCTCGACGCCCGAATAGTGCTCGAGTCCTAACCCCCCACTACCTCCGAAAGGAACCGCAACACCATGGAATTCGCATACAGCCCGCGCCTTGCCGAGCTCAAGGAGCGCGCGCGTGCGCTCACCGAGAAAATCATCCCGTTCGAGGACGAGTGCGAGCGCAACAATGGGATCTCCCGCGAGTCGCACGCCTCGATCAAGGCCTCTGTCCTCGAGTCCGGCCTGCAGGCCATCAACACACCGACCGAGTTCGGTGGTGCGGGACTGACCGTGCTCGAGCAGGTCGTCGTCCAGGACGAGCTCGGCAAGCTGACCAACGCGCTGTGGGACACGGTGTGGCGCCCCGCCAATCCGTTGGCGCACGCCACACCCGAGCAGCGTGAGCGCTACCTGATCCCGGGTGCGCGCGGCGACCGGCGCGACGCCGTCGCGATCTCGGAAGCCGGTGCCGGATCCGACTTCTCGGCGGCGACGACCACCGCGACCCCCGACGGCAAGGGCGGCTATGTCATCAACGGCGAGAAGTGGTTCGTCACCGTGGGCGACGCTGCCGACTACCTGATCGTGCTTGCGTACGTCGAACCGGACCACGCGCCGACCATGTTCCTCATCGATGTGGCGACCCCCGGCGTGAAGATCACCAACGTTCCGCGCTACACCCACACGTTCGTCTACGAGCACCCCGAGTTCACCTTCACCGACGTGCACGTCGGACCCGAGGCGGTGCTCGGCGGTGTCGGCGCCGGACTCGAGCTGACCCGTGACTGGTTCACCGAGGAGCGGCTGATGATCGGCGCGCGGACCATCGGCGCCGCCGAGCGCGCTCTCACGCTGGCCGTCGACTGGGCGAAGCAGCGGGTGCAGGGCGGCGAGCCGCTGATCAACCGTCAGCTCATCCAGGGCATGATCGCCGACTCCGTCGTCGACATCACCACCAACCGCGCCTACACGCACCAGGTGGCGTGGGAGTTCGACCAAGCCGACCCGAACAACGCTGAGCAGCGGAAGACGCTGCATGCCAAGGCCGCAACGGTGAAGCTGGCGGCATCGGAGGCGTCCAACCGTGTGGTCGACCGCGCGGTGCAGATCTTCGGGGGCCGTGGCTACATCCGCGACTATCCCGTCGAGCGGTTGTGGCGCGAGCTTCGGGTCGATCGGATCTGGGAAGGCACGTCGGAGATCCAGCGCCTCGTCATCGCGAACGAGACCAACAAGCGCGGCGTCGAAAACCTGCTCTCCTTCTCCTACCAGGCTGAAGGGAAGTAGCCGCGGTGCCGGCCGAGGACACCGGGACCGTCGAGGTCGCTCGCGAGGACGACATCGCCGTCGTCACGCTGCGGCGCGAACGCAAGCGCAACGCGCTGTCCACCCACATGGAGAACGCGCTCCTGCGCGCGCTTCGCAGCCCCGAGGTCGAGTCCAGCAGAGCCGTGGTCGTCACCGGCGGGGACACCGTGTTCTCGGCGGGCGCCGACGTCACCGAACTGCGCGCGATGACACCGCAGGCCATCGCCGACTACTACCGGGCCTCCGGTTCGGTGTACGAGGTGTTTGCGGGCCTGCGGCAGCCGACCGTCGCCGCGATCACCGGCTACTGTCTGGGCGGCGGGCTCGAGCTGGCGCTTGCGGCTGACATCCGGATCGCCGACCCTGCAGCGGTTTTCGGATTCCCCGAGATCGGCATCGGCATCCTGCCCTCCTCGGGCGGCGTCACCCGGATCGTCAGGACCATTGGCGCCGGACGCGCGCGCGATCTGGTGTTGCGCGGCAAGCGATTCGACGCCCGGCAGGCCGAGCAGTGGGGCGTCATCACCGAGATCACCGGCCCCGGCGAGCACGTCAAACAGGCGACGGCCATCGCCCGTGAACTCGCCGAGCACTCGCCGTTGGCGCTGAGCATCACCAAGCAGGTGCTCGACGTAAGTCTCGACGCACCAAGGGAAGCCGCGCTGCTGCTCGAGCAACTGGCGTACTCCGCCCTCAACAACGCTACCGACCACAACAAGTAGTGGAGACGATATGAACCCAATCGACGTGATGGACAAGCCGGCCAAGCGCGGCTTCCACACCAAGCTTCTGATCGCCTGCTGCGGCGGGCCATTCCTCGACGGCTACGTGATGAGCATCATCGGCGTGGCGCTGCTCGGGGTGGCCGAGCAGCTCCATCCGACGACGACCGAATCGGGGCTCATCGGCGCCGCATCGCTGATCGGTATCTTCTTCGGCGCCAGCGTCTTCGGCTTCCTAACCGACCGCATCGGGCGCGAGAAAATGTACGCCCTGGACCTGGTCGTGTTGGTGCTGGGCTGCGCCTTGTCGGTGTTCGTTACCGCCCCGTGGCAGCTGATCGTGCTGCGCTTCGTCATCGGCGCCGCCATCGGCGCGGACTATCCGATCGCGACGTCACTGCTGACCGAGTTCACGCCCTCGAAGAAGCGGGGCTTCATGGTCGGTATGTCGGCGGTGGCCTGGTCGGCCGGTGCTGCCATCGCGTACGTCGTCGGTGCTCTGTTCGTCGGCATCTCGGGCGGTAACGACCACTGGCGATTGCTGCTTGCGACCGCCGCGGTCCTGGGCGTGATCGTCATCCTGATGCGACGCGGAATCCCGGAATCGCCTCGCTGGCTCCTGCAGCACGGCCGCATCGCCGACGCCGAAGCAGTGGTGAAGAAGATCTACGGCATCACGGTCGACCTCAGTTCCGTGCGGATCGACGACGACCCCGAGAAACGGAAAGTCAACCTGCGGTCGTACTTCCGGGGCGAGTATCTGCGCCGGCTGATCATGTGCAGCGCGTTGTACCTGGCCGTTGTCACTCCGCTCTACGCGCTGCTGACCTTCCTCCCCGCGATCCTGTCCGGCTTCTCGATTTCGGGAGACGGGCCGACGGGCTTGATGGTCGAAACCGTCATCATCGGCCTCATCGTTGCAGGGTCGATCCCGGCGCTGTACTTGGTGGAACGGTGGGGACGCCGCCCGATCGCGGTAATCCCCTTGGCCATCATGGTGATTCCGCTCGCCGGATTGTGGTTGTGGGCTGGCGGTCCGCTGTGGTTCATCGTCGCGATGTTCTTCATCTATGCGTTCGTGTCCGGCGGTCCGAGCATCCTGGTGTGGATCTACCCGAACGAGCTGTTCCCGACCGAGTTCCGGGCCACGGCCGTCGGAATCGCGACCTCCGTCAGCCGGTTCGGCGCCGCGACAGGTACCTACCTCCTGCCGCTGAGCATCGCGGCGCTGGGCACCGGCACGACCATGCTGTTCGGCGCGATCCTCACCGCCGTGGCGTTTGTCATCTGCCTGGTGATGGCGCCCGAGACCAAGGGCAAGTCGCTGGAGGAGGTCTCGAGCGTGGATGCGGCTGCGCCGGTTGCCGGGACCCCGGCGGCAGCGCGCTGACAATTGCGTGGCCGGTGATCAACGGTTAGCGCCGTTGATCACCGGCTTCAAGCTAGGCGCCACCCTCACCGGTCCGACGAGTACCCCCACAACCAATCGGTGTATTTGTAGCTCGACGTGTCCCTCGTCCGGAACAGCTCATTGCGCGCGGTCCGCCCCACCCCGTCGAGGTGCCACAGTTCGCCCCACATCCGTCCGACCGACAGGATCCGGTTGCACCGCGGCGCCCGTTCGGCGTTGACCCGCTTGAGGATCAGCGGCCAGGCCTGGGTGCGCCCGCCCTCGACGAAATCCGCCCCCGCGTAGTCGGCCACGCACTTCGCGTCCTCCAGTGCCATCACGGCGCCGGACGCCAAGTACTGCAGCGGCGGGTGCGCCGCGTCGCCCAGCAGCATCATCCGCCCGTCGATCCAATTTTCGATCGGCTCCCGGTCATACATCGGCCACCAGCGGTCCTTCCACAGGTAGTCGATTCCGCGCCGCACGTTGTCGTGACAGTGCGCGTACGCCGGCTCCAGCTCCTCGGGGCCACCCCAGTTCTTCACACCCTGTTCGTATCCCGGCGACTTGAACACAGCCACCTGGTTGAGCAGCTCGCCGCGCCGCAGCGGGTACTGGATGAAGTGGCAGTTCGGTCCGATGTAGCCGATCACGTCCTCGATGTCCTCGTCCAGCTCCACCATGTGATACGGCGTCGTCCCGCGATACGCCGCGTAGCCCGACGACACGGGCTCGTCATCCGAAATCTTCTTGCGTAGCCGCGATTTCAGCCCATCCATGGCCAGCGCCACATCGGCGGCATGCACAAGCCCATCATCGGTCGACACGGTAACGCCGTCGCCCTCGTTGACGACGTCGGTCACCGTCACCCCGGTGCGCAAGTCCGCTCCCGCCGCCAAAGCCGCCTTCACCAACGTTGCATGCAGATCCGACCGGTGCGTCACGAAATACGGACCGCCATACCGGGCCCGAAACTCCGCGCCCAGGTCCACCTTGGTGAGCGTCTCGGCCGTGATCGCGTCGCGGAACACGATGTTCTTCGGCAGGAACCCGTCGGCGAGAACCTCTTCCAGCAGACCCCACGACTGCAGGATCCGCGCCCCGTGTGGGCCGACCTGCAGGCCCGCGCCCACCTCACCGAACTCGGATGCCCGCTCGAAAAGGGTCACCTGCGCGCCGCCGCGCGCCAGCGCCAGCGCCGTGGCCGCGCCGCCGATTCCACCGCCGGCGATGATGACGTTCGTTCCGTCCAGGTTTGACATCGATCTCTCCTTGATCCGTTGTGCGAGTGAGGTTTCAGTGCGCCAGCACGAGGGCGCGGGAAGTTTCAGCCGGTGCTACTTGCTTGCGCCAGATGACTGTCAGTAGCAGTGCCGCAGAAAGCGCGGAGACGGCGAACAACACGAAGTTCGACCCGGCACCCAAGCCTGCGGCCAGCAGCCACCCGCCGATCTGCGGCGCCGACACCGCACCGATCCGACCGACGCCCAGCGCCCAACCAAGCGCGGTACCGCGCAACTCGTCGGGGTAGTGCGACGCGACCGCGGCGATGATCAAACATTGCGTCCCGTGCGTGCCGACACCGGCCAGCACGAAGATCAGGTACACCAGCGCCACCGGCGGCCCGGCGAGCAACGCCAGCAGCGCGCCTCCGGCGATGGTGGCGGCGACGATGCTCGTCGGGATAGTCCCGAACCGCACCGCGCCCCACGCCGTCACGAACGATCCCACCACCGCGCCAAGATTCAACGCCAATGCGAACGTCAACGCACTGCCCAGATCGGTCCCCTCGCCCTGCATCAGCTTGGGCAGCCAGGTGCCCAGCCCGTACCAGGCCAGCAGCGTGAACATCGTCGCCACCGCGAACAGAATGCTGAAGGTCCGAAACTGCGGACCCAGCAGCGCGCCGAAACCCCTTGACCGCGAATGGTTTACCTGACCGAACGTGCGGGACGGCAGGGTACGCACCGCAACCGGTACGAGCACAGCCAACGGCAACAGAGCGAACAGAAACATCGGCTGCCATCCGAACCGCGGTATGACGGGTATGGCCAGCAGTGCCGCGATCGATCCGCCGATCGGCACGCCGGACATCATCATCGTCGCGACCGGGCCGCGCCATTTCGGAGCAATCAGTTCCGCCGCAAGCGCATTCGCCGTCGGAACCAGGCCGCCCAGGCCGATGCCTGCGATAAGCCGCAGCGCCCCGAACATCACCGGCCCGGTGGCCAACGCGCACAGCGTGGTGAACACCGACAACACCACCGCACATCCGATGACCGCGCGCTTGCGGCCGACCGCGTCGGAGAGCCGGCCCGCGAGCACCGCGCCGATCATCATCCCGACGAATGCCAGGCTGCCCAGCGTGCCGGCCGTGGCGGGGCCGATCCCCCACTCCCGCTGCAGGCAGGGAATCACGTTGCCGTAGACAATCAGGTCGTAGCCGTCGAAGACCACGAACAGCCAGCAGACGAGGACGGCGACCAGCGCCGTGCGGCGCCCCTCGGTGGCCAGAGGTGTGCGAGTAACCATGGTTCAAAGGTGATCGCGGCCACACCGCGGCTGCAATATAGTTCTGCTGTGCGGAACAAACCACAGAAGGCGATCCAGAAGCCCGCGTATCTGCTGGAGTCGGTCGACAACGCGCTGCGGCTGCTGCAGATGCTGCGCGACGTCGGTGCGGTACGCCTCAATCAGGCCGCCACCGAATTGGGCATTGCGCGCAGCACCGCGCACCGGCTGTTGGCGATGCTCGTGTACCGCGGCTTCGCCGTGCAGGACGAGAAGCGGATCTATCACCCCGGACCCGCGATGGGAGCGGGTCCTGCCGAGCGGGGCTGGACCCGTGAGTTCACCGACCGATGCCGTCCTCACCTGGAGGCGCTGGTGGCCGTATGCGGCGAGACGGTCAACCTGGTGATCCGCACCGGCACCCAGGTCAGGTTCCTGGCAACCGTCGAGTCCGATGCGATGCTGCGCGTCGGCGACCGCCAGGGCCAGGTCCTGCCGGCCGCACTCATGTCCGGCGGCCGGAGTCTGCTCGCCGAACTGCCCGACGACATGCTGGCCCGCCTGTATCTCAAAGCCCCCGGCGACGACGAACCCGACGCCACCGATCGCCGACTCGACCGGGCCGAGTTCGACGAGTTCCGCCGCGAACTCACCGGTGTGCGCAGAGCCGGGTTCGCCGTCAACGTCGAACAGACCGAAGAGGGCGTCTCCGCGTTCGGGATGAGCGTCCACAACCGCGCCGGCCGGCCGATCGGCGCGATCTCGGTCTCGGTACCCGCCGTCCGTTTTCAACGCCATGCGCACGGCCAGCTGGTCGCGCAGATGAAGCGCGCGGTGCGGGAAATGGAGCTCGACGTCGCCGACATCGAGCCATAGTTGGCAGCGGCATGATTGATATCGCATGCGATATCAAGTTCCGGATGCCCATGCCCCAAAGCTTGACGGTACTGATGTGGCGGATGTGGCTCAGGCCTCAATGTTCAACTCGGCGCTGTTCTGCACAGAAGAATCTTCTGTCGATGTGAGTCGCGTCAAACCTAGCGTCGTCGACAAGCACACCTCACAGGAGCCGAACGATGACCCAGACGCAACAACCCACCGACGAGCGGGAACTGACCCGGCTGTACGCGGATTTCGACGCCGAGCACCTGACGCCGCTGTGGACGCAGCTCGACGAACTGATGCCGCTGAGCCCGACACCCCGTGCGGTGCCGTTCGTGTGGAAGTGGTCGACGCTGTACCCGCTGGCCCAGCGCGCCGGTGACCTGGTGCCCGTCGGCCGGGGCGGGGAACGCCGCGCCATCGCGCTGGCCAACCCCGGACTGGGCGGCGCACCGTACGTGTCGCCGACCTTGTGGGCGGCCATCCAGTACCTCGGGCCGCGCGAGACCGCGCCCGAACACCGCCACAGCCAGAACGCCTTTCGCTTCGTCGTCGAGGGCGAGGGCGTGTGGACCGTCGTCAACGGTGACCCGGTGGCCATGCGCCGCGGCGACTTCCTGCTGACACCCGGCTG
>Ga0207708_10002868_pt1 | contig 12695 bp, 11 predicted proteins | sample KBSK5101metaG_FD_184340 | JGI IMG/M metagenome (GOLD analysis project Ga0207708, IMG submission 184340) | Corn, switchgrass and miscanthus rhizosphere microbial communities from Kellogg Biological Station, Michigan, USA - KBS K5-10-1 metaG... | ecosystem: Host-associated > Plants > Roots >...
ACGCAGCAGGTCATCATCGACGAACGGGCGGATCCGACTCAGCGAGAAGCACTGCGAAAGGTCCTTCACGGCGAGTCGACCACCCCTGGAGCGACTCATTTCTTCGTGTACAACGCCATGATGTCGACCGTGCTTGCCACGCTCTACGCGCCGATCGACCTGTCGATCGATGTCGATGCGCGAATGGCCAGCCTCACGATCGACGGGCTGGTCGAGTCGCGTGGGACGCCGCTCCCCAAGACGGGGAGCACAGCATTGTCGAACAAGATACGCCTCAATACGCCGGATGGGCCGCGCTACATCTATGCCGAGATGGGCAGCGGCAACACCACAGCCCGGGCGGGAATCGAGCTGGACTTCAGGGATAGCTACTGCCAGTTCAACGTTCTGCACATGGACCAGAACGGACTCATCCGCTGACCACGTCCTGGGTCTGGCGCCACCGAGACTGTCTGGCCGTACTGAGCGGTCTGGGTGGCATCACCGCCGCAGCCTGGGTTTACCTCGTGGTGACAGCGCACCGAATGGCGACCGGGTCTGCGGGTATGACGGGTCAGTCGATGGATTCGATGATGGGTGCCGTGACCGGGCTATTGCCGTGGACGGCAACCGAGTTCGGCCTGCGACTGGCGATGTGGGCTGTGATGATGGTTGCCATGATGGTGCCCACCACGGCACCGATGACCCTGATGTATGCCGCGGTCGCCCGCAAGGCCGCCGCCCAGCACACCCCGCTGGCCCCGACGTTCGTCTTCGTCAGCGGCTACCTCGCGATGTGGACGGTCTTCAGTCTCGTGGCCACCCTCGCTCAGTACACGCTTGATCGGGCCGCGTTGCTCTCCCCGATGATGGTCTCCAGCAGCGCTGCATTTGGCGCCGCCCTGTTGATCGCGGCCGGCATCTACCAGTTCACCCCACTCAAGAATGCCTGTCTGCGCAACTGCCGGACCCCGGCGCATTTCCTGTCGCGCTACTGGCGCACCGGGGGCCTGGGCGCCTTCCGCATGGGACTGAGGCTCGGCGCCGTTTGCGTGGGCTGCTGCTGGATCCTAATGGGACTGCTGTTCGTCGGCGGCGTGATGAACCTCCTGTGGATCGCAGCCATCGCCATCTTCGTGTTGCTGGAGAAGACGATCCCATTCGGTGACGTGGCTGGAAGGTTCGCGGGTGCCGCGATGATTCTGGTTGGCGCGTTGAGCCTGGCCCTGTGAGCCGTGCGGCACACACCGTGTGGGCCTGTATGTGAGACGCTAGCGCCGTTGCGCCCGCATGTACCAGAACGCCATTTCGACTGGTGCGCAGCCCAATTCGCCGTGCAGGGTGGCAGGCTCCAGTGACACGATGTCCCAGCCGGCGCCGCCGAGGATGTCACGTAGGGTCGCTTCGGACACCGCCGGTCGCGGCTCCTCGCCTGCCGGGTTGGCGTCGGAGAAGCAGCTGAGCAACAGGGTGGCACCCGACCGGGTGGCCCGGTGCACCGCGGCCGCGTAATTCCGTCTGCCGTCGTCATCGAGGCAGTGGAACATGCCGTTGTCGATCACGGTGTCGAACGCGTCGGTGTAGCCGTCGAGTTTAGTGGAGTCGGCCACCGCGAACGTGACGTCGACTCCGGCGTCGCTGGCCCGCTGCTCGGCGGTGACCAGAGCGGTGGGGGAGATATCCAGTCCGGTCACCGGGTGACCGTTTTCGGCCAGATAGATGGAGTTGTCGCCGAGCCCGCAGCCGACGTCGAGTACGTCGCCGTGGACCCAGCCGCGGGTCTGCCACGCAATGACATTGTCGTTGGGCGCCTGGTTATCCCACGGCGGTGTGGTCATCGATGGCAGTCCTTCGCCGGGGCTTTCGCCACGGTAGAGGGCCTCGTAATCGAGCTGAGGCGGCCCCGAGGGTTCGTGGGCGGAACTCCGGCCAGTGGTAGTCATAGACACCACGGTAGTAGATATGCGTGACGTGTCAATCAAATCGGTGCGCGCAGCCCGCGATGCTTCTGTCGCGCTCATGGTCGCAGCACCAGCTTGCCGCGGGTGTGTCGCTGTTCGACCTGCCGGAACGCGTCGCGCACATCGTCGAGGGCGAAGACTCCGGCGATCGGCACTTCCAGCTCACCCCGTGCGACGAGGTCGGCCAACTCGGCCACCACAGCCGCAGTGGCGGCATCGGCGCCCCCTGCGGACAAGACCCCGAACTCCTCCACGGCAGCGAAATCGGCGATGGTGTCGACCCTGTCACGCGGCAGTTTGAGGTCCTCGACCGCCATCGCGACATATCCACCACCGAAGAAGTCCAGTAGGGCGTCGATGTGTCCGGACGGTGCTGCGGCGCGCAGCCGGGCCGGCAGGTCGTCACCGTAGTTGACTGGGATCGCGCCATGATCGGCGAGCCAGGCGTCGTTGGACGGACCGGCGATGCCCAGGACGGTGGCGCCAGCGCGGCGGGCGAGTTGAACCGCGATCGAACCGACGCCGCCGGCCGCACCAGCGATCGCCACCGTCTCGCCGGGTACGAGGCGCATCGCCGCCACTGCGGCATAGGCCGTGGCGCCCACGACGAACAGCGAGCCGGCCACCTCCCAGGGAATGTCGGACGGCTTGGGGGTCAATTGGGTGGCCGGCACTGTCACGTATTCGGCGTGGCTGGACCGGCGCATGGAGAACCCGATCACCTCATCGCCCACAGCGAAATCGCCGACGCCGGAGCCGAGTTCGGCCACCACGCCCGCCAGGTCGCTGCCTTGGCCGGAGGGGAACGTGGCCGGGAACTGGTCGGCCAGCGCGCCACTTCGGATCACCGCCTCGCTCGGATTGATGCCTGCTGCCCTGACCTCAACCAGCACCTCACCGGCCTCGGGGACAGGACGGGGCACGTCGCGCACCTCGAGCACGTCGACGCCGCCGTAGGAATCAAATTGCACAGCTTTACTCATGAGTTGGTACCTCCTTCGGTGTTCCCAGTTCCATCACTTAAATGTTTAAGTGATGATCTGCCAATTACAAGTGGGTGGCTGGATCTGCGATTCCGGGAAACCTAGTGATCTACGCCACGTGCGGTAGGGCCGACCGTGGTGCAGCGCGCAATAGATCAACGGCCGGCAATGGTCTTGGGGACTCATTGCCGGCCGTTGGTCGGTGTCGTTCAGTTGCCTTGCGGTGGCTCAAGCTCGGAAGCAGGTGCTGCGGCAGGCTGATCGGTGCGCTGGCTGGCGCCCACCTCACCTGCGGTCTGCTGCACCGCCGCCGACGGGGCCGGGGCGCCGAGCTGGCGGGCGGCGAAATCGGCCGCTTGGTCAGCCATTCCGTTGCTCTTGTAGGAACTGTGCGCGGACCGGTCCAGACCACCAGGGAAGCAGATGGGATCACCGGGGACACACAGTTGCAATGTCTTGGCGGCGTAGAGCTGACCGATGTTGATCGCCGGGGCGTTACCGTCGAGCAAGTGCAGTATGCCAGGGGTCGGCGTACCGAACAGCACCACTGCGGACACGTGCGAAGCGATCGATGCTGGCATCGGCCCAGACAGCCCGTCGGGAAGCGTGAAACCCTCCGGAACGGCGTCGGCGGTCGTGTAGCCGGCCACCGCCGCACCCTGCGAGTAACCGCCGAGCACGATCTTGGTGGTCGGGCAGCTTGCCGCAATCGACTGAATCTTGTTGCCGGCGTCGACGATGCCGTCGGCGGCTCGGCCGAAGTCCAACGAGGCAGGATAGTTCACCGCATACACGTCGACCGTTTTTCCTGGCAGGCGGGCGCTGAGCGCGTCGACGAACGCTTGCCCGGTCGCGCCGACACCAGGCGCCTCGAACGTTCCGCGGGCGAACACGACTTCGATGCTGGGACACGAGTCGTCGGCGGCATTCGCCGACGGCGGGGCTGCAAACGAGCCGATGAGGATCGCGGCGACGGCGACCGCGACGAAAATCGTGGACAGCGCCGCTCGGACGGTCAACGTACCCATCCTGACGACCAGGGGTCTGACGGTGCTCATGAGATGGTGCCTCTTCCTTGATCCCTTTCCATTACTTAACTGTTTAAGTGATGGCATGCCACCTACAAGTCGGGGCACCCGTCTGCAATTCCCGGCAGGCCAGGTGATCCGCGCCACTTAGCTTAGGGCGGCGAGGTCAAACCAGGAGCGCGTCTAGAACGACGCAAGGCGTAAGCCCTGCGCGCTTCAAGCCGAGCCGGTGGACAACAACCAACTGTCCACTGAGATGAAAAGGCGAACGCGGGCTTCGTCTTTGGCGATTCTGCACGGGGCTCATCTGTCACGGTCAGCGGACGAGGACAACTCGTCCGGAGTCGTCGCCACCCGAACTCAACGCATCGCCAACTTGATCGAAGGATACGGTTGCGCTCACATGGCTGTGAAGACGTCGGGCTGCGACTTTGAACAACAGATCCGCCAGCTTGTGCCCATTTGGGGCTGCCACCGTCGGGACGAACTCGGGGCGCAAGTGCTTGACCGCCGCGGTGGCGCCGGAGACAGAGGTGAACTTGCCTCCAGGGCGCAGGATCGCAGCGGCGATCGACAGGTCGCCGGCGACGTGTATTGCGCTGTCGACGCCGCCACCGAATAAGCTGCGCACCCTTTCCAGTGCCTGTTTGTGGTTTGCGCCCGCCGGGACGACAACATCGGCGCCGAGCTTCCATGCGAGATCCGTCTGCTCGGGGAGCGTCAACGCGGCGACGACGGCGCCGCGAGCCTTCGCCAGCTGCAGGGCGAATCCGCCGGCCCCGCTGACGGGGCCCTGGATCATCACGATTTCCAGACCTGTGATTCCGAGTGCGTCGACGGCGTCGAGCGCGGAGACCCCGGCCAGGCCAACACCGGCGACTTGGGCGAGGTCGATGCCGTCCGGGACCGGAGCAAGCGACTCCGCTGCAACCGCGACCTCGTCGGTGAACGTGCCCGCCTGTCCCGATTGGGGCGCTAGGGCGCCGGCCACATACATGCCGACGTCGATGTAGTCCACGTTCTCGCCAACGGCCGCCACCCGCCCAACGAAGTCTCGCCCCAGCAGAACGGGAGCCTGCCAGTCCTCGTGTCTGTGGTGATGCCCGCGAACCGCGGCCCGGTCGAATTCGTTGACGGAAGAGGCCAGTACCTTGACGACGATTCCGTCGCGCGCCGGGGTCGGTTCGTCGATGTCGAACAGGCGCGGCTCGAAATCCGGTCCGATCACTCCCACTGCCTTCATCGCTCGATCCCTTCCGGTTGGCTGCGGTCGGCTACCGAGTTAAACAATTAAGTGAATCGAATATTTCCGGTTCAGCGATTAAGTACAGTGGGACCGTGAGTACCGCGCGTGAGACTCGGTGGCTGGACTCAGACGAACAGCGCACCTGGGCACAGCTGTCGACGATGATCCTGCGGCTGCAGCCGGTGTTGAGCGCTCAGTTGCAGCGCGACTTCGGGATCAGCCACTTCGAGTACCTGATCATGGCGCGGCTGTCTGAGGCGTCGGGGTCGAAACTGCGGATGAGCGTGCTCGCGACGATTTCAGGCAGCTCGTTGCCACGGCTGTCCCAGGCCGTCGCCCGCCTGGAAAAGCAAGGCTGGCTGTCGCGGCAGCCCGACCCCGAGGACGGCCGTTACACCCTCGCGGTGTTGACCCGCGCGGGACGCCGGCGACTGCAGGAGGTCGCCCCCGCCCACGTCGACACCGTGCGGGAGTTCGTCTTCGATCGATTGACGCGAAACCAGTCGCGTCAGCTGGGCGCGATTTGCCAGCGGATTCTCGATGGGCTGCCGCCGGATGACAGCTGGCCGAGCACGGCATCGCGCTGATCGCGTCCGATCCGCGGCGCACTGGGAGTCCCACGCCGCTCCGCATACGTGTTCGTCTCAAGACCGCGACTAAGTACTACCGGCCGAAACCGGGCGAGATCGCAGTAGTGCACTACCGATATAGTCCCGCCCCATACGCGCGACGATCATGTATCGAAGTTTGGGGGGACCGCATGACCGATACGGCCATGGCCAATCCGTGCGAAACATCGCCACCGAACAGGTTGCACCCGCCGCCAGTGCGCTTACCCAAGCTCGTGCAGGGTGTTCTATTCGCTGTATTTCGCCGCAGCGCGATGCGGAATTGGATCAAGCGGCACGGACACATCTTCGAAATCAACGTCCCATTCTTCGGTCGATCCGTCGTGGTTTCTGACCCGGCTCTGGTGAGGTCGGTGTGTACGGCGAGCGCCGACCAGCTGATCAACGTGCAGCCGAATCTCAGCAATTGGTTCGGGCCCGGGTCGATGTTTGGGCTTGACGGCAGTCGGCATCGCGATCGGCGCCGGCTGCTCGCACCGGCGTTTCACGGTCAGAGCCTCAAGAACCACGAAAGGGTCATCGAGGACGAGACACTGCGGGAAGGCGCGAATTGGCCTGTGGGCAAAGAGTTCCGGATTCTCGAACCGATGAACAGGATCACGTTGAACGTGATCTTGCGGACCCTCTTCGGCGCGGACGGGGCGGAACGCGACGAACTAGAACAACTCAGTGAGATCGTCCCGCCTTATATGAGACTCGGACAGCTCATGGCTTTTGTGCCGGCGCCGCCATTCTGGGCCCGACGCCAAGGTCCGTGGCGCACAATGGACGAGTTCCGCAACGCATTCGACCGGATCGTATTCACGCTGATCGACAGGGCCGATGTCGATCCGAATCTCGGTGAGCGGACCGACATCCTGGCATTGTTACTGCGATCCGGGACGTCGCGGTCGGAGATCTGCGACGAACTGTTGACCTTCATCGGCGCGGGCCACGAAACAACAGCGACAGCACTCAGCTGGGCATTTGAGCGGTTGCGGCGCCACCCGGACGTGCTGGCTGAACTTGTCAGAGAGGTCGATGAGGGGGGCGGCGCGTTCCGTCGGGCCACAATTTGTGAGGTGCTGCGGGTACGCCCCGTCATCGATGTCGCGGGCCGCCGGGTCAGTACGCCGAACTTCGACCTCGGCGACTGGCGGATTCCGCGTGATCGCACGGTGCTCGTCCGCATTGCCGATCTTCACGAGAATCCGGAGATCTACCCTCAACCCGAACGATTCGATCCGGATCGCTACCGCGGCACCAGGCCGGCGGCACCAGCATGGCTGGCGTTCGGTGGCGGAGGACGACGATGCATCGGCGCAGACTTCGCGATCGCGGAAATGGATGTCGTGCTACGAACGGTGCTGCAGAATTTCCAGATCCATACCGATGCGGCCGCCGATGAGAAGTCGTACTTCCGGGGAGTCGCCCATAGCCCGAAACTCGGCGGCCGCGTAACAGTGAGCCGGCGAACGTAGCCACTATGTCGACCCAGCTGATCAGACCATCGCACGCGCAGCGGCTCGAAATCCGTTGCAATGCAGGCGACGCCATCGTCGCGAACTTGGCGATCCACTTTGTCTTCTTCTTCGAGCGGCATCTCGACACGAGGGCGCTCGGCCGTGCGTTTGCGCAGGCGCTGACGAATCTTCCGATCTTCGCGGGGCGAATTGGCATCGACAACGGCAGGATGCGGATCCGATGTGAAGGGCAGGGTGTGCCATTCACGTCTGTGTCGTCCAACCGCACGTTCCGTGAAGCGATCCGATCGGCGTCAGAGGACACCGGGCTGTGGCTCGTCGACCCGGTGAACGGCGCCACGGCTCGATGGGGATTGGGTCCGGTGTGCAAGGTACGTGTCACGCATCTTGCGGACGATGCGACCGCGATCGGTTTCTCGTGGCACCACGCCGTCGGCGATATGCAGACGTTCATGCACTTCATGAACGCGTGGTCCGCCGCCGCTGCCGACAAGCCGCTCGCTGAGCCGTTGATCGTCGAAGACCGCGCTGCCTACCTCGACGAGCATCTCCCTGCCGATGGCCCTCGGGACCCCGGGGTGCGTTGCCTCGGGCTTGGCGAACTTGCACGTAGTGCGCTGTACCTGGCGAAGGATGCGCGGAAGCAGCGAACGCTGAGTCTCTACTTCGGAGAATGCGAAATCGCGCGCATGCGCGACGCCTACGGAACCCGGATGTGGTTGTCTGCGAACGACGTTGTGTGCGCACATGCTTCGGAAGCGCTGATGAAGGCGGATCCCGCGGTGGACCGTCGCACCCTCGCCATCGCCGTGAATGCGCGGAATCGTTGCGGCCTCGATCCGATGCTCGTCGGCAATATCATCACAACGCTGAACCTCGACCTGCGACGCGGAGAAACTCCAAGTTCGATCGCCGAACGCATCCGCCACAACGTGGACCACTTTGCCGACGAACACTGCGACATGCGCATGAACCAACAGTTCCTGGACGCTGCCGGAGCCTCGCGCGCGGCTCGCTGTGTATCCACTGCCTTCGATCCGGCCCGGTGGAACCCGCTTATCACGAACCTGAGTGGCTTCGGCGTTTACCGCGTCCAATTCGAAGACACCTTCACGTCCTACTTAACGATGTTGTTGAAGTTACCCGTTGCGGGACTCGGTGCCCTGGTGGAAGGGGCGGATGGCCGTGGACTGGTCTTTCAGATGTCATTGCCGCCCAAGGAATTCGAAGCCATGTCGAGCCCCGCGAGTCGGGCACACATGCACCGATTTCGGCAGGCAGGCGACGACATTCCACGACTGCACCGCGAGGTGCACGGCTAACTGGTTCGCAGCACTTCGACGGTCTCCAGCTGTCGCGACTGCAACACCGGATACACCGCGGCGGTCAGGACGATAACGAATACGGCTGCCACCGCTGTCCACAGCGGAACCGGCAACACACCCCATTCGATCTTGATGCCGTAGTACACGGGTGAGCCCAACGACCAGAGGTACGTGAGGCCCACACCTCCGAGGACGGCGAGGCAGGCGACGAGCGCGCCGAGTATGCCGGCGTTCCCAACGATGACGGCCTGTTCCTGCCCGGAGGTCACGCCGATCGCCCGCAACGCGGCTCGCTCGCGCTTGCGTTGCACGAGTCCCAACACGAACACGTTCAGCAGGCTCAGGCCGGCGGCCAGCATCACCACGTACCCCGCGATCGTGAACGGCTCCAAGAACCGGGTGATCCCGGTGGTGGCCACCGAGCGCCACTCTTGGTTGTCGTAGACCCACAACCCGGCGCCGAGGTCGAGAAAATCGTCGCGGTGGGCGGTCGCGTCGGCAGCCGACGGATAGGCGACCGCGACCTGATCGCGTGCGGCAGCCCAGTCGGAACGCGCCAATCCTTCGGAAGCAAGCACGATGTCGCCCACTGCGGCGTCATTGACCATCTGCGGACGAACGATTCCGGCCACCCGGTACTGCTTCGGCCCTTCGACGGTGGGCAGCGTGACGGTGTCGCCCGTACTGACGCCGAGCCGGCTCGCGGCAATCTCGCTCAGGCCGATCTCGCCCTCACGCAAGCCCTGCCAAAACCCGTCAGGGACGTCGGTCGGCTCGTACAACGCCTGGCTGTACCAGTCACCCGGCGTGACGCCGACGACCAGTCGCGACGACGCCCCTGACGAGATGGTCGATCGCCAGCGCGAAGACACGCTCCGCCCGTCAGCGGCCCCGGCCACCAACTCGAATGTGGAGTCGGAAAGCCGGCCGTCCCGCTGATCGAGCACCGATTGGGCGGAAATCAACAGGGCGTCGGGCAGTCGCTCAGCCTTCTGCTCGGCAATCTGCACGGTTCCGAGCAGTTGCATGGCATGTGAGCCGATGGCCAGGCTGGTGCTCTCGGCGAGTAGCGCGGCGGACATCGCGAACAGCAGCGCGTAACGCCGGATATCGGCACCCAACAGACGCCCGACGGCGGGACGCGCGAACGTCAGCAACTCGATCAACAGCCGGGCGCCACGCGGGGCGATCCACACCGTCACCAACACGACCCCGCACAACGCCACCGTCAAGCCGTTGATGCCCACGTTCAGTGGCAGCGACCCGCGCTCGAAAATCTTCAACACGACGACAGCGACCGCCAGTAGGCCTACCCCGACGACGAGCGGCCACATCGGGATCTTCCTGGCGCGCTGCACTCCGCCGACGCTCGCCATCGACGCCAACGGCCCGTCGCGGAGCAACCTGGCGGCCGGGCCGATCATCGCGATGATTCCGCAGACGATCCCCGCGGCTGCTCCGATCCCGATCAAGTTCGGCGTGAAGTGCGCTGCGATGGTGCCACCGGACCCGGCCAACATGGATCGCCCGAATCTGTCCAGCAGATAAGTCCCGAAAAGGAAACCGCTTGGGACCCCCAACAATCCCCCGAGGAGACCCACCACGGCCCCCTCACCGAGCATCCCGCCGAACAGCCCGACCGGCTTGGCGCCGATCGCGCCGATGGTTCCCATCACCGCCCGCCGGTCCTCAACGGCCAGCAGGATCGTGTTCACAGCGATGAGTACGCCGACGATGATGCCGGCCAGCGCGATCAGGTTGAGACTCTGTGTGGCGCCTTCGAACACGGCCGGCAGGTGCGGCCGTGGCGGGCCCGCCGTTGCGACGCCGGCGATGACGCGGTCGACGTCGGCGGCGATGTCAGCACCGGGTTTCGGGAGGACGAACGCGGATGTGGCGTAACCGGGCGAGGAGAGGAGGCTCGCGGCGATATCCGTGGAAGGGGCCAACAGCACGTAGCCGTCGTTGATGCCCTCGACGCGATCGAACTCCGGGAACGTCCAACCCAGGTGCGCCGACCCTGGAGGCAGGCCGGGGATGCGTACCTCCTCGCCGAGCCGAAGGCCATGCCGCTGGGCGATGGCCTCTGGCATCTGCAGCGGCACGCCGGGGCCGGCTGCGGGCTGGACGTCGCGGGCGCGCTGCTCGCAATTGAACGAGCCGACCAGCAGCTCGATCTGGCACGATCCGCCGAGCAGAAAGAACCCGTGACTGCCGCCCGCGACGTCCACGGGCGTCAAGGCGGCGACGATCGGGATCACGGCCTCCGCCCCTGCCACCTCAGCGTGCAGCCGGTTGACCGTCTCAGTTGGCAACCGGCCACTGATGTCCGGGGTTACCTCGACTACCCCGATGTCGGCGGCGTGGGTGAGCGACGGGCCGAATGCATCGAACGGGCGGACGAGCTCGGATTTGAGTATCAGGACTCCGAGGACCACCGTCACTCCGAGCGCGACGCCGATCGCGCTGAGCAGCGTCCGGCGCCAGTCGGCGATCAACGCGGCGAGGTGAAGGCGCCGGAAGGAAAGCCATCCGGCGCGCAGCGCTCGCATCACTGCTCCCCGGCAGGCGCGGCGTCGAGTGCGTACGGACGCCCGTCGACAAGGTGCACTTCGCGGGTGCCGTAGCGCGCCGCGGCCTTGTCGTGTGTCACCAGGACGACCGCCGCGCCGTCTTCGTCTGACAGCGAGCGCAGGAGATCCAAGACCTCGGTCGACGAATGGCTGTCCAGGTTTCCTGTCGGCTCGTCGGCCAGGATGATGGATGGCCGGGCCACCAGCGCGCGCGCCACCGCCACCCTTTGCATCTGTCCGCCCGACAGTTCGGCCGGCCGGTGCCGCGCGCGGTCGCCGAGCCCGACCCGTTGCAGTAGCTCCTCAGCGCGTGCGTCGGCTGATCGGGCAGGCACACCGTCGAGCACCAGCGGCAGCGACACGTTCTCGACGGCGGTCAGCATTGGCACCAAGTTGAAGAACTGGAACACGAATCCGAGGTTGCGCCGCCGGAACGCCGCGCGCGCGCCGGTGCTCATCGACCACACGTCCTGGCCGGTCACCGCCACAGTGCCGCTGTCCGGTGCGTCCAACCCGCCGGCAATGTGCAGGAGGGTCGATTTACCGGCTCCCGATGGTCCGGTCACGACGACGAATTCGCCTGCGTCCAAGGTGAAGTCACAGTCGACGAGCACATGCACCTGCTCGTCGCCCCTGCGGTACGTCTTGTCGACGCCCTTGAGCTGCAGTACCGGCTTCACGCTTGGACCGTCGCGTCGGCCCGCCCTGCCACCGTCAGCAACGGGTGCCCGTTGCGATGCTTTCCGCAATCTGCAGGCCGGTGAGCGTCGCCGGCTGCTGCTGTAACCGCCAGTGTCCCGTCGGGAAACATCGAATCAGTCCTCCCCCATTTGGTGCTGCGACCGATTTATCGTCACTCGCGTAAGTTGCGACGGGCGCAGTAGCACGCTACTGCGATCTCGCCCGATCTCGGCGCGGTATTACTTAACCCCGATCTTGACCTCCCGTTAGCTGTCGACCCAGACGGCAACGGCCATCATGGCTGCAGAGGGTGGCCGGCCACCCCGCAGCGCATCGAACGAGCCCGGTGCTTACCCCGCGGGTAGGAAAACCTTTCCCATCGACAGGTGGAATCTGGTATTGCCAGCGATTACGCAAGGACGGCTGGATCACGACCATTTGAGTCATGACCACGTACGCACACAGCACGGCTCTGACCCCGAAACTTCGGGCCAAGTTGGCGGCGGCGGCCGGCGATCGCGCGAGCAAGCTGCGGTTCCGCGACGTGGCAGGAATCCGTCTCGCCCACAACCTTGACTCGCTTTCCCGCGACGAGATCGACGCCACACAACAGCACAATCTGCGGGCCACCCTGACAGCGGCGCGCCAGTCGACCAACGTGTGGCGGCGCTTCCCCGGGCTCGAGGCCGTTGAGACGGTCGACGATCTTGCGGCGCTGCCTCTTATCTCAGCCGCGGATCTGGCCGCGGGTTGCCCACCGCATTCGGCTGACCTCCTCTTCGACGAGAGCCCCGGGCTCGTGCTGCGATCGAGCGGGACCGCTAGTC
>Ga0207708_10002873_pt1 | contig 12693 bp, 10 predicted proteins | sample KBSK5101metaG_FD_184340 | JGI IMG/M metagenome (GOLD analysis project Ga0207708, IMG submission 184340) | Corn, switchgrass and miscanthus rhizosphere microbial communities from Kellogg Biological Station, Michigan, USA - KBS K5-10-1 metaG... | ecosystem: Host-associated > Plants > Roots >...
GCCCGCGAAGCGGGCGGCAGCAAAGCTCGCGAAGCGAGCGACAGCGTAAAGCCTGGGGCGCCAGCCCCAGGGAATATCGAAAATAGGGACCGAGCCCGCGAAGCGGGCGGCAGCCCAAAGCAATGACGCGCCGTCGCCCGCTTCGCGGGCTCAATCCGCTTTTTTAATCGCGATCCTGGGGCTGGCGCCCCAGGCTTTATGCTATCGCCCGCTTGCTTCGCGGGCTCCGACCCGTAACACGTTGCCGCTTCGCGGGCTCCGACCCGTAACACGTTGCCGCTTCGCGGGCTCCGACCGGTAATACGCTGCCGCTTCGCGGGGCTTTTAACCGAGTTCGAGTCGGGGGGTTTGGATTAACTGATCGGGGGTTCGGATCGAAATCTTATAGGCGCCCGCCGGCACAGAGCCGAAGGAAAACTCGCAAAGCTCATTCAACTCCGCCGACGCAGAAAAATCGTCGCCTTCCAGCTCAACATCGCCGCCGGGGCAATCTTCTCCGAGAAGTTGACCTGCGATCTGCCACTGATCATTTTCGGGGGAAACGCGCACGTCAATATCAGCAGTTTCAGTCGAATAAATCAATTGACGCCCAGCAGTCGTTTGCGATCGAAGCCCAAACGCCGGCGCGTTTGTCAGACTATCGAAAGTCAACGACGCAATGATCACCTGTAACAACGATGGACCGTGCGCCACGACTTTCCGGCGAAAAACACTCTTCGCCTGTTGAATAAACCCGGCCGGCGCGTCTTCGGCTGTGTCGGATCTCATGAATCCAATCGTCTGCCTGATTAACTGCAACTGGCTCGAACACTCGGAACAGAACGCGAGGTGAGCGGTGGCTTCCGGCGAAGTCTCTGACTGCTCTTCCGCCAGCGCGGTCAACTCTGAAAACGGAATATGTGGTGAGAAAATGTTCATAATTTGGTCATCCTTCAAGAGGTGGGTTCTCTCTACCCGACCAAACAGTGCCTCACCGAACGAATAAAATACACGTCATTTACCTAGCAATTTCAGCAATTTCTTCAAACAACGGGCGCGCGTGGGCCCGATGCTTCCTTCCGGCGTTCCCAGTATCGCCGCAATCTCCGAGTAGGGCGGCGTCTCAGTTTGGTAATAGAGCATTGTTAGAAGCTGCTGGCAACGCTCGTCGAGACCTGCGAGCGCCGTACGGATCCGGTGTTGTTCCTCGAGACGCACGAGTGTTTCGTCAGGCAGCGGCGAATCGTCGACCACCACGAGCGCCTCATCATCTTCGCTCGTCTGCAGCGATTGCCGCGATCGCTCTTTGCTCAACAACCGCCAGGTCTTTCGTCGCGCAGTCGTCACCAGCCACGCGTGCAGGCGATCGGGTTCGTTTATCTCATTCATCTTCTCAAAGAGCGTCACAAAGACTTCCTGAAAAACCTCGCCTGCCTGATCCTCATTGAGACCGGCGCGCCTTGGAACAGCATAAACCAACCGCTGGTAACGATCGACGAGCGCCTGCCACGACGATTCGTTTCCCTGCCTGCACGACATCACCAGTTCCTTGTCAGTAGCTTGCATGTAGTTGATCGAATCGACCTGAACGCCAGTAAAACTTGAGGATAAATTTTTAAGTGTATTTTCCGCAAATCTCATCGCACTGTTTCCTCGCACGAGTCGTTTTGACTTGTTTCCCCCGGCAACCCTGACAATCCAACATCGGTACTGAGGCACATGCTCCAGTTGAAACAAGCTACTGCGTTAATTCATCCGGCACTTAAAACAGTCAAGCCAGCTCGATTAACGAATCCGAGAATTCTTCTTTACTCGCACGATACGTTTGGACTCGGCAATATCCGCCGCACGTTGCTGCTGGCTCAGGAAGTCATCGAGCAATATCCGAAAGCGGCCGTGTTGCTGGTAACCGGCTCGCAGATGATTCATTCGTTCCGGATTCCCGAAGGGGTCGACTACATCAAGCTGCCGTGTCTCGATCGAATTGATGCGGAACGATACGAATCACGTTTTCTGCTCGAATGCTCTGAAGCGGTCAAAAGCACCCGGCGTGCCATCATCGAGCGGACAGTGTTGGGATTTGCTCCTGATTTGATGATCGTCGACAAGCGGCCCGCGGGAGTCGATGGCGAGTTAACCGAAACGCTTACGTCGATACGCAACAGCAGATACCCGACACGCCTGGTCCTGGGCGTGCGCGACATCCTCGACGAGCCGCGCAAGACGCGAGAGACACTCAGAAACAATCATAGCTTCGACATCATTCGCGACTACTACGACGAGGTCTGGATCTACGGCTCGCAGACGATCTTCGACACTGTCAGCGAGTACGACTTTCCCGAAGACGTCGCGCACATTACTCACTACTGCGGTTATCTGAAACGGCCGACGGCAGCGCCTTCTCGAAATGATGGACCGCCGCACGTTCTCGTCACGACCGGCGGCGGCGGTGACGGTAGTCGAATGATCGAAACCTATCTTGAAGGTCTTTCTAACCTGCCGCGGAACGTCGCATTGAAATCGACGGTCGTGTTTGGACCACAGATGTCTGCCGACAGGCGCTCGGCGCTAGTTGACAGCTTTAGCTATTTGACTGACGTGCAGTTTCGCGAATTCGAGGCGGACATGACTGAGCTGTACGCGGAAGCGGATCTCGTCGTCTCGATGGCGGGCTACAACACCGTCTGCGAACTGCTGTCGTTTGGTCGCAACGCGATTCTTGTTCCGCGTGCGCAGCCGGTTAAGGAACAACTGATCCGCGCGCGATTGTTAGCTGCTGCGGGATTGTTTGAGATGGTTGAGCCGGACGATCTTTCGCCGGATTTCCTGATGACGAAAGTGCTCGCGACATTGAAGCATGCGTCTGAACAGCCGGTTCGTGTTGACTTGCAGGGTTTGCCGCGCATTCGCGAGCGCATCCGCGACCTTCTTGAGGAGAAGAAGCGATGAAGCTTGCAGTGGTTGTAAGCGGTTTCCCGCGACGGTCCGAGACGTTCATGCTCGGCGAGCTGCTGGCGCTTGAAGCGAACGGCGCGTTGGCCGGCGTGTTTGCGACGAAGGTTGGGGAGACCGGTCCCGCGCAGCCGGGGACGGAGCGGCTGACGAAGTATGTCGAGTTTTTGCCTGATGTCTCGATCGAAGAGCAGGCGAGGGCCGTGCGCATGATGCTCGCTCGCAAGAAGGTCAACGGGATTCATGCGTACTTCGCGCACCGGCCGGCTGAAGTTGCGCAGCACGCGGCGCGAATGTTGGACGTGCCGTTTGGCTTCAGCACACATGCGCGTGATGCTCGCAAGGTCGCACCATCAGTGTTGGGCCAACGTGCAAGAGACGCTGTCTGCGTCGTTGCTTGCAACACCGATGTCGCGCGTGACATTCGCGCGCTTGGCTCAGACGTTCATCTCCTGCCGCATGGCGTCGACTTGCAGCGATTCACACCGCGCGCTGCAACTGGAAATGGCGTGCTGCGGTTGCTGGCTGTGGGCCGGCTGGTTGAAAAGAAGGGTTTTCATTTCCTGATTGCGGCGCTTGCGGGCGTGAAGATCCCTTTCACGCTCACGATCGCGGGCGACGGACCAGAGCGAGAACGCCTGCGACAACTCATCAGTCTCAACAACCTCGAAAATCGTGTTGTCTTATGTGGCTCGGTTACGCATTCAGAGCTGCCGCGAATGTACGCCGACGCCGAGGTGGTCGTTGTGCCGTCGGTTCAGGACAGGACAGGCGATCGTGATGGTTTGCCAAACGTCGTGCTCGAAGCGATGGCGTCGGGTCGCGCGATCGTGGCCTGCGATGCGGGTGCGATCGCGAGTGCGATCGTTGATAACGAGAACGGATTGCTCGTGCCACCGGCAGATCCAGTCGCGCTGGGCCAGGCGATCAGGCGGCTGGCGGAAAGCAGAGAACTTCGCGAACAACTGGGCCGCAATGGAAGACGACGGGCTGAACTCGATTACGAGGTGGGCCGGTGCAGTGAGCGCTTTCACCGGCTGTTAACAACTGTCTATGCATAACAGGCTTTGTACCACCTTGAGCGGGGGCAAGCCCCTCTTCCTGACTTGTTCTTTTTCAACAACTCAGCGGGGGCAAGCCCCTCTTCCTGACTTGTTCTTTTCAACAACTCAGCGGGGGCAAGCCCCTCTTCCTGACTTGTTCTTTTTCAACGACTCAGGGGAATGAACAGGTCAGGAAGAGGGGCTTGCCCCCGCTCAAGGTGGAACTAGTGCAAAGCAGCGGTAAACAATGAATTCAAGTTCGAGAACAACTCAAGGCACAGTCGCATATGTTCTGAAAGGCTATCCGCGCCTGTCGGAGATTTTCATCACCAGCGAGATCTACCGTCTCGAGCAGCTCGGTGTGAAGCTGCGGCTCGCAGTGATTAAGCACGGCGATGAGCTGCACACGAACAGTCTCTTCAACAAAATACAGGCGCGTCCAAACTACTTGCCGCAAACTTCGTCGCTGTCGCAAACATCGCTGCGACGCTGGCTCAGTCTGCACCTTGGCGATTTCGTGCCTGCACTTCACAGCGTCTGGAAGCTGAGACCTGCGGGCTTCGCTCGTGCTTCGGCTGTGGCATTTGCGCAAGCCGTCAGAGCGCGCCGGAGTTTCTTCGCGTGGCCGCGCAAGTTGTACTTGAAGGAATTTCTCCAGGCAATTTGGGTGGCTCAATTCATTCTTGATGCAGGTGACGTCAGCCACATTCACGCGCATTTCTGTCACGGCTCGACCACAGTTGCGTGGCTCGCCTCGATCATCACCGGCTTACCATTTTCTTTCACGGCGCACGCCAAAGACATCTATTGCGAATCGCTGAACCCTGCGGGGCTGTTGCGACGCAAGATGCGCGCTGCGCAGTTTGTCGTCACCTGCACTGACGCCAACCGTGAACACCTGCTCAACATTGAACCCAACGCTAATGTTCGTTGCATCTATCACGGACTAAACGCTGAATTCGCCGATTTGTTATTGGATGCGTCTCATCCACCCACTAAGACCGAACGCCTGCGCGCACTCGGTGTCGGGCGGCTTGTCCCCAAGAAGGGCTTCGACGTGCTCGTTGAGGCTTGCGCGATCCTGAAGCGTCGCGGCTTTCATTTCGAAACGGCGATCGTCGGCGAGCATGGCGAACACGAAGCTCAGCTCCGCAGGCAGATTGAAGCGCACGGATTGAAAGACATCGTACGCCTGATTGGACCAATGGAGCAGTCGCGGCTCTACACGGAATACCAGCGCGCTGACATCTTCTGCCTGCCTTGCCGCGTGCTCGACAATGGCGATCGCGATGGCCTGCCAAACGTGTTGATGGAGGCGATGGCGTGCGGGCTACCTGTGATCACCACGCCTGTTTCCGGCATCCCGGAGATTATCAAAGATGGCGAGAACGGAGCGCTCGTTCCACCCGGGGATGCGGAGGCGCTGGCAAATGCGATTCAGCGAATCAGCGCCGATCGCATGCTGGCCCGGAATCTCGGTCGTGCCGGACGATTGACGGTGCTTGAACATTTCGACGGCGACAAGACAGCGATGGAGCTGGCCGCACTATTCGCAACGGCAACGGTAGGAGAAGCGTGAGCGTGCAAATCACAGTCGAACAACCTACTCGCTCCTTCCCTGCAATGGCCAACCGGTGGCGCGACGTTTTCTGCATCATCGAGAGTGCGTATCAAGACATCTCGATTGCTGACAACGTGTGTGAAGGAATTTTCACGTTTGCTGGACAGACGCTGGCGCTCGGGACGAAACAAAACTGGTTGACCACGGTGTTGCCGGAAGACGATGAATGGCGAATTGAGTGGTACAAGTTTTATTACGGTCTCGATCTCGCACACGCATTCGGTGTCACGGGCAAGTTGAAGCATCGACACGCGTGGAAGCAGTTGGTCCAGTCATGGATCGAACAGACGACGGTTGGTTGCGACTCGAGTGACGTTGCCGCGCGCCGGATACAAAACTGGATTTACGCGTGGAATGTTTTTTCCCGTAACGGTGCGTTTGAAGTTGGTTTTGAGAATCAGGTCATTGAACATCTCGCGGCTGAAGTCCATCATTTACGGCGCAACCTGTCTGCCGAGCGCAATCACCGCACGCTCGAGCTCTACGCATTGTTCATAGCAGCTCTGGCCCTGCCCGAGCTGGACCGCGAAGGCTTGCTCGAGTTCGTTGTCGCGGAGCTGCATCGCAATCTACTCACAGATGTTCGGCCCGATGGCGTACATCGCGAGCAGTCGACGCACTACCACATGACGGCGCTGCGTTCGTTTCTTGGCGCGCGCGAGAACGCCGTTCGGTTTGGAGTTGAGTTCCCTGCTGGTTACGACGAGCATCTCGAAAAGGCTTGTGAGTTTCTGCTTCATATTCAGCGGCCGGACGGTTTGATACCCGCGCTGTCAGATGCCGATACGGGAAGTTATTCGGATCTGTTGGAGCTTGCGGCGTCGATTTTCAAGCGCGAAGATTTTCTCCACGCCGCCACGGCAGAAACGTGTCCGAGCTTTCCTGACGGTGGTTATTTCATTCAGCGAAGCGGCTGGGACAATGGCGCGAGATATCTCGTCTTCGACTGCGGTCCAATCGGCGACGGTGGCCACGGACACTACGATCTGCTGAACATCGAAGTCGCGGCAAATGGTCGTCCGCTGATCGTCGATCCCGGACGGTTCACGTATGACGATTCGCATTGGCGTCGTCAGTTCAAAGGAACAGCGGCGCATAACACAGTCTGTGTTGACGATCTGGACCAGGTGGAGTACCGGCGTGGTAAGCCGAAGGGTCCGCTTGCGCACGGGCGTTTGCTCGAACGCTTCACAGCGCCAGGCTTCGACATGCTCTGCGGCGAGGTTCGCAGTCCGGCGTACGAGGCGATCCATACGAGACGAATATTCTTTGTCGCAGGTGAGTACTGGCTGATCGTCGACAGTCTCAAAGGCAGCGTTCCTCACAAGTACGACCTCCATTTCCATCTAACCGCCGAAGCACTGAATCACTGCACGCGCATCGCCGGCGGAATACGCACGCCCGACATGGTGCTTTTGTCCCAATGCGGTCTTCAAGGCCACCCCTACAGTTGCTCTTTAAGTCATGGATGGGTCTCGCCGCGCTACGGCATTAAACAAGCCGCGCCGGTGGTCAGTTTTGTTTCCACAGGACACGCAAACACGGACTTCTACACACTGATCGCGCCGCGAGAGTTGGGCGCGCCGTTACCACGCCTTCAAGTCTTGAAGGAGGGCCACGTCCGTATTGAGGGTATCGGCGCGGACTTCAATGAAGTTGACGTACTTAGCTGGCAAAGTGAGATAGAGCCAAAATGGAGGCGCGTTTCGTTATGAACACCACTCCATTACTGGCCGTCGATCCGGCGCTCCCGCAACGCGATCTGTTACTCGACGAGACCTTGATGACCGGGTACTTGTCTCATCTGATCAAACACGGAATTGAAGACTGCGAGCGCCTCAGGACAAAATATCGCGTCGGTACAAGTCTGCGCGTGCTCTACCAGCTACGCGGTAGCGGGCGGTCGTATCGCATCGCGGCCCGCGCCTTTCCAGGAACGCGCCGGATTGCTAATCAATCCACATCGCAGACAGAACTCAACGCCCCTGAGTTGAACGCGACCTTCTGGATCTTTCCCCACGATCGAAAGATCAAGAACCTCGCCGTGCTCGACAACATTCCCGACGAGCTACGAGACATCGAAGGACAGACCTGGACCAGGAGTCGCATTGTTGCTCACGCACCGGAAAAATCAGTAACAGCACAGTGTCTCGACGATAACGAACAGATCATCGCCTACGCGAAGATCTATGCCGGTAATGAAGGCCGCCAGATCTTCGAAACATACAAGGCCGTAACAGGCAAGTTACAAATCCCGCGAGCAATCGCATATTCCGAAACACATCATTTGCTGCTACTCGAGCCTGTCGATGGTGTTCCGTTGTCAACGGTCGCTGAAAGCGAGAGCGCATTCTTCCGGCTCGGCAAAGTGCTGAACGGTCTGCATCGCCTCGACCCGCCATCGTGGCTTCCGCGCGCGACCCGGCTTCTGCCGGAAGCACTAGCGAGCGCGAGCGCTACGCTCAGCGAGGCACGATCTGACGCTGCAGATCTAGTCCACCGCCTGAGCAACAAACTCATCGCGCAATACACGCACGGCAAGCCTGTGTTCTTACATGCCGACGTTCATCCAAAAAACATTTTCCTGAACGAAGAGAGCCTGTTCCTGCTCGACCTGGACCAGGCTGCAACTGGCGCCGGGACAGCAGACCTTGGCAGCGTGATTGCCGGTCTTTACTGCGACGCCTGCACCGGCTCGCGCACCTGGCAAGAAGCGTCCGTATTGAAGCGCGCCTTACTAGATGGCTACGGCGCACAGCACGACTCGCATGAATTGCGCTGGCATATCGCCGCAGCATTACTTCAGGAACGCGCCTTACGCTCCGTCACTCGCATTCGCACAGCCACGCTGCAAAAGCTGCCGGAGATCCTGCGCACTGCTGAGACAGTGCTGAACGGAGGTCTCAGTGAAAACTAAGTTCCGAAACATCATCACTCGCAATCTCGCAGCCGAGAAATGGAACTTCGTCGTCGCGATCGCCTGCACGCTCATCGTTTCAGTCGCTGATTTACTGCGCCCATGGCCGTTGAAACTAATCGTCGACAACATTCTCCTCGGCAAAACTCTGCCGCCTTCATTACGCTCGTTCGAGAGTTTTTTTCACGATCAGAAGGTCTGGACCACAGTCGCAGTCGCGAGCGTGCTGATCGTATTGAGCGCCGTCAAAGGCTTCTCCGTGTACGCGCAAACATCGATCACGTCACGCATCGGTTATCGAATCGCACACGCACTGCGCCGCGAACTATTTTCACATCTACAGCGCCTCTCACTCGCATTCCACAAACGATCTCGATCCGGTGAACTGCTGACGAAAGTCACGAGTGACACCAACTCCGTCCGCGACGCGTTTTCAGAATTCGCCCTGACACTCGTGACTGAGACACTCACGCTCGTCGGAATGATCGTCGTCATGTTTGCGATGAATATCGAGCTGAGTCTCGTGGTGCTGTCAACATTTCCCATCCTGACGATCATTTCCGTATATCGCTTTCGCCGCATACGCGACTCGGCGCGCAAGGTCCGCAAAGCCGAAGGCAATCTCGCCGCGCGTGTCAGCGAGACGTTGCATGCGATCGCGCTCGTGAAAGCTTTCGGTCGCGAACGTTACGAGACCGAACGGTTCGAGTCGGAGAGCTCGGAGACTCTGAACGAGAGCATACGCACGGCCCGTCTGGAAGCCGCATCTTCGCGCGCGGCGGACATCGTCAACGCAATCGGAACGTTTGCGGTCCTGGTATTCGGCTCGCTCCAGGCTTTGCGCGGTCACATCACACCCGGATCGCTGCTCGTCTTCGTCGCGTACATGAACAGCCTGTACGTTCCGATCCGCACTCTCGCAAAGCTCTCAGCAAAACTGTCGCGCGCGTTCGTTAGCGCCGGACGAATCTCTGAGACGCTTGGCATCGAGCCTGAGCGTGACGATTCTCCGGGCGCGATCGAAGCCACGGCGCTGCGCGGCGACATCAGCTTTCGTCACGTCAGCTTCGAGTACGGCGGCGGCAAACCTGTGCTGCGCAACATCTCGTTCGACATTGCGACTGGACAAAAGGTCGCGCTGCTCGGACGCTCAGGCGCAGGCAAGTCGACAATCATCAGTCTTCTTTTACGACTCTACGAAATCGAAGACGGCGCGATTCTGATCGATGGGATCAACGTCAAAGACTACAAGCGCGAATCGCTGCGCCAACAGATCGCGATCGTGATGCAGGACAGCGTGATGTTTGGCGCGTCAGTCAGAGAGAACATCGCGTACGGCAAAGTGGACGCAACCGACGAGGAGATTCTTCGCGCCGCCAGGGCAGCGAACGCTCACGAGTTCATCAGCAAGCTCGAGGATGGGTACGACACTGTGATTGGCGAACGGGGAGGCACACTCTCCGGGGGGCAACGCCAACGCATCGCGATAGCGCGCGCCTTTGTGCGGAACGCGCCCATCCTCGTTCTCGATGAGCCGATGACCGGACTCGACGTCGAAAGCGAGGCGGCAGTGCGCGATGCGCTGAATCGATTGATGCGTGGCAAGACGTGTTTGGCTATCACGCACGATCTCACCGCTGCTGCCGCATCCGACCGCGTTTTGCTGCTCGAAGACAGTCGGATTGTCGAGCAAGAGCCGCTACTTATTGATTTCTCTGTGCAACCTCTGCGTTCTCTGTGTCTCTGTGGTGACTGAATGCTGTGAATTAGCTAACCAGGTTGCACAGGGAAGAAACGACATAAATGAACGATCGACCTGCAATTCTGTTTTACTGCCAGCACTCCCTGGGTATGGGCCATCTCGTGCGATCGCTCGCGCTGGCGGAGCGTCTGGGCCGGCACTTTCGCGTGATGCTCTTGAACGGCGGGCGACTACCGGCGGGGATCGTTGTTCCGTCGAACATTCAATTCGTCAACCTTCCTCCCCTCGGAATGGACGAAGCAAACCAGCTTGTCAGTCATGACAAACGAATCTCGGTAGCACGCGCACTCGATCGGCGAAAGAAGATGATCCGCGTCACCTTCGACAACCTTCGTCCGGTGGCAGTGCTCGTCGAGCTCTTCCCTTTCGGCCGAAAGAAATTTGCGAATGAGATACTGCCGCTACTACACGCCGCTCGCGACAAAGAAACACGCGCGCTCGTGGTTTGCAGTCTGCGCGACATCCTTGTGAGTCGAGAAAGCGATCGGGAATTTAACGACCGCGCCGCGGCATGGGCCAACGAGTTCTTCGATGTAGTACTGATTCATTCTGATCCTTCATTCGCGCGCTTCGAAGAGTCTTTCCACTCGAGCGTTCCTTTGCAGGTGCCGATCAAGTACACGGGATTTGTTGTGCCGGCGTCTGCGCCAGCCGCGCCCACAAAGAGCACACGAAAGCGAATCGTGGTTTCGGCAGGCGGTGGGATTGCCGGCGAGCCACTACTGAGAACGGCTATCCAAGCTCTGGACTACTTGCAGGACGATAGGTCAGTCGAGATGAAGGTTATCGCCGGTCCGTTTCTGAGTGAGGAGTCGTGGCGCGCATTGCGCTCGCTGGCGCAGGGCCGGAACAGATTGCGACTCGTAAGGCAGGTCAGTGACCTGTGCGGTGAGTTGTGTGGAGCTGCCGTATCAATCAGCCAGGCGGGATACAACACGTGTCTGGACGTTCTGCGCGCGAAGGTACCGGCCATTCTTGTTCCATTTGCGAAAGAGAACGAAGACGAGCAGCGCAAACGCGCGTTGCGTCTACAGGATCTCGGCGCTGTAAGGGTGATCGAGCAACACGATCTGACGCCGGCGCGCCTCGCCGAAGAGATTCGCGAGTCGATGAAATCAAAATTTGCGACTCCGGCGCTCGATCTCAATGGAGCGGAGAATGCGGCGGCGCTGATTGAATCAATGACTGCGATGATAGCGCCGTCGATAACGAACCACGCGGATTACACGGATTATGCACACTGATTTTACAAACTGGCTTGATCCATTGAGAAAAACGCTGGACGAAGCGCCTGGGTCAATACCTTTCTTTTTTCGCGACGACGACGCGGGTTGGGAGGATGCGCGGCTGTTCGAGTTGCTCGGCGTGTTTGCAGATTACAACGTGCCGATCGATCTGGCGGTCATTCCAAAATCGATTTCACGGCAGACGGCTGCATCTCTACGCAAACGTCTGGACGAAAATCGGGAGCACGTTTCAGTTCACCAGCACGGTTACGCGCACGTCAACCATGAAGAAACGGGACGCAAGTGTGAGTTTGGAGAAAGTCGTTCAAGTGTAATGCAGCGTGCCGACATCGCCGCCGGCAAAGCACTGCTGAATGACCTGCTTGGACCAGTAACCGAGTCGATCTTCACTCCGCCGTGGAATCGTTGTACGGCGGCAACAGCGACCTGCTTACAACAGGAAGGGTTCACACTTCTGTCTCGCGATATCACCGCGACGCGATTCAACACTCCTGGACTTATGGAGCTTCCAGTGTCGATTGACTGGTTTGGTCATCGCAAAGGTGTGCGACTGACGCCCGGCGAGATTGGAGATTCACTCAGCAAAGCCGCGTCTGCTCAATCGCCTGTCGGAGTGATGCTTCATCACGCACTCGTCGACGACGACGAGTGCCGAAGGATTGGCGAGTTGCTCGAACTGCTTTCGTCAGATTCGCAAGTGCACTGCCGCTTGATGCGCGACCTTGTTCTACCGTTCGAAAGGAAAGCGACGTCATGAGAAGAGTTTTATTCATCATCTTTACAATCGTGGCCACAAGTATCTCCGTTGCGGCGCAAACAGTTGACACGCTTCGGGAACAAGAAAGGTTACACCGGCGTTGGTGGGTTTCGATGTCGTTGGCGAGTGTATACGACACCAATATCACTCACGACGAGCAACTAGTCGGCTCTTTTGGTCTCGTGCCGAGTTTCGGTGCTCACTTCAGAGACAACGCTGAGCACCCTTCGTTTCAGGCGGACTATGAGGTTGCGTTGCATCGCTACAACCATACGGACGAATTTGATCGAGTCAGCCAAAGTCTGACGGCTGAGTATCGTAAGCAACTTGTAAAAAGGCTCTACTCGAAAACGACCACTGAGATTTCACTCAAAGGCTCGTCTGAGGATCGCGAGATCAACAACAACTACATTCT
>Ga0207708_10002874_pt1 | contig 12692 bp, 10 predicted proteins | sample KBSK5101metaG_FD_184340 | JGI IMG/M metagenome (GOLD analysis project Ga0207708, IMG submission 184340) | Corn, switchgrass and miscanthus rhizosphere microbial communities from Kellogg Biological Station, Michigan, USA - KBS K5-10-1 metaG... | ecosystem: Host-associated > Plants > Roots >...
GGCGCCCACTGGACTTACTAATGATATGGTACTATACTGTAGTAAGTAACTTGTGTCAAGCGCCGAATATCATAATTTCTTCCCATGGCTGATTCTCCGATTTCTCCCGTCTGCAGTCGCTTTCACCGCGCTATTGAGCTCATCGGTAGCCGTTGGACTGGCGCCATCCTGCAGACTCTCCTTCAGGGGAAATGCCGCTATGCCTCAATAAAGGCGGCCGTGCCTGACATCACTGATCGGATGCTGTCAGAGCGACTTCGCTCGCTCGAGTCAGAGGGTCTCGTCGCGCGCGAGGTCGTCCCGGATACGCCGGTGCGCGTTGAATACGAGCTGACGAAAAAGGGCAGGGAGCTCCAGGATGCCTTACGCGAGATAAGCAGCTGGGCCGAACGGTGGATTCCAGCTGCGACTTCGAATCAAATCGCGCCTGCGCGGCGGACCGGTAGAGCGGAACGCCCCCGCAAAATCAGACCCGTGTAGTTCTCCCCGCACCCCGCGGCGCTGGCGCGCGCGGTACATTTCAGCGCTTTTTCTCCGTCGTCCCTCCCAGCAGTCATATCCTCCTGGAGAAATATCGATGCGCGTGTTGTTCCCGTCTCTGTTCGTCGCGGCTACCAGTCTCGCACTGACTCCAGCACCGGCGGACACGCCAATTCGCGGATTCTTCCCGCGCTCTGTGCAAGCCCAGCGCGAGCTCGAGACCCGCTTCAAATCCATCCCGGATCCAGCGCGCATGCGGGAAGCGATGCGTCGCCTCAGCGCGCGCCCGCATCATGTGGGATCTCCCTACGACAAGGAGAATGCGGAATGGATTCTCGACCAGTTCAAGTCGTACGGTTGGGACGCCCGCATCGAGTCTTTCGATGTCCTTTTCCCGACTCCACTCGAGCGCGTCGTCGAGCTGGTCTCTCCCACCACATACGTCGCGAAACTCCAGGAGACTGCGCTCCCCGGAGATCCCACATCGAGCCAGCAATCAGAGCAACTGCCCTCTTATAACGCGTATTCGGTCGACGGCGATGTGACTGGTCCGCTTGTCTTCGTGAACTACGGAATACCCGCCGACTACGAGGAGCTCGAGCGCCGCGGTATTTCCGTGAAGGGTGCCATCGTCATTGCCAAGTACGGCGGATCGTGGCGCGGCATCAAGCCGAAGGTCGCGGCCGAGCATGGCGCTATTGGCTGTCTCATCTACTCTGATCCGCGCGACGATGGCTACGCCGGCGGTAATGTCTTCCCCTCTGGACCGATGCGTCCGGCCCAGGGAGTTCAACGCGGATCGGTGGCGGACATGCCAACCTATCCGGGCGATCCGCTCACGCCGGGTGTCGGTGCCACCAAGGACGCGAAGCGGCTGTCTGTCGCACAGGCACCGACTGTTACGAAAATCCCCGTGCTGCCGATTTCATACGGAGATGCGCAACCGCTGCTTTCAGCGATCGGAGGGCCGCTCGCTCCAGCTGCCTGGCGTGGTGGGCTGCCAATCAGTTATCGACTTGGCGCCGGGCCCGCGAGAGTGCACCTGCGCGTCAAATCCGACTGGAGCATCAAGCCGCTCTACAACGTCATTGCGAGACTTGCCGGCACCACCGAAGCGGACCAGTGGATAATCCGCGGCAATCACCACGATGCATGGGTGAACGGCGCGCAGGATCCAATATCGGGGCTGGTCGCCGAGCTCGAGGAGGCGCGCGCACTCGGTTCACTATACAAGCAGGGATGGAGGCCGAAGCGCACGATCATCTACGCCGCCTGGGATGGCGAAGAGCCCGGTTTGCTCGGATCGACGGAGTGGGTGGAGGCGCACGCCGACGAATTGAAATCACACGCGGTCGCCTACTTGAACAGCGACACCAACGGGAGAGGATACCTCAACGCCGATGGATCGCACTCGCTCGAGAAATTCATCAATGGCGTGGCGATGGATGTCGAAGATCCGGAATCGAAGGTCAGCTCGTGGCGACGTGTGCAGGCTGCACAGATCCTGAATGGCTCCCCCGACGAGCGTCGCGAAGCAAGAGAGCGGGAAGACCTGCGTATCGGTGCCCTCGGCTCGGGCTCCGACTACTCATCGTTCATCGATCACCTCGGCGTCGCATCACTCAACCTTGGTTACGGGGGCGAGGACGACGGCGGCATCTATCACTCGATCTACGACGATTTCTACTGGTTCATGAATTTCAGCGATTCGTCATTCGTCTACGGTCGCGCGCTGTCACAGGCGATGGGGATTGCCGTCCTGCGGCTGGCCAATGCGGACATTCTTCCGTTCGCGTTCACCAATCTTGCCGAAACAGTTCAGACGTATGTAAAGCAGCTGCAAACCCTGCGTGACCGGCGTTCCGAGCAGATCGTGGAACGGAATCGCCAGATCGAAGACGGGCTTTATCAGCTCACGAGCGATCCACGTGATCCGGTTACAGCCCCGCAACGCCAGCAGCCCGCACCACAGCTGAATTTTGCGCCTCTGTTGAACGCACTGGATTCACTGAGCCACGCCGCCTCGCGTTATGAGAAGGCGTACGGGAAAGCGGTTTCCGACGGCCGGGCAGCGAATGCAAAGGCAGTGAACGAACGACTGGTTCAGGCAGAGCGCGCGCTCACATCAACGGAGGGTCTAAGGAACAGACCGTGGTACGTCCACATGCTCTACGCACCCGGCTTTTATACAGGGTATGGAGTGAAGACAATTCCTGGCGTTCGTGAAGCGATCGAGCAGGGACAGTGGTCGGATGCAGATCGTGAGATCGCACGCGCTGCTGCTGCCGTAGAACGAGAAGCAACTCTCGTCAGCGGCCTGTCAAGCATGCTTGGCGGACCTTAGCGCAACTGCTCGCGCACAACAACGAACAAAAACGGCAGCTGTCAGGCTGCCGTTCTTGTTTGGTAGAGATGTTAAAGAGAATGGCTAGGGACGGAATCGAACCGCCGACACGCGGATTTTCAGTCCGCTGCTCTACCAACTGAGCTACCTAGCCTGACCAGGGCCTGCGCCCGGATTCACAATTAAAACGCCTCGGTTCTCGTAATCAACCGTGGCGATTCACTTTGCGGCCGTTGTTTTCCCGTGAACAGCGGTGATTACGGACTTGATGCCGCCGCGCAGGTTGAAGTCTCCCACCACGCGCATCCACTTGGGCGACGAGCTCGCTACCAGATCATCGAGGATTCGGTTGACCGCCCGCTCATAAAAAATTCCGTCGTTCCGGAAGCTCCAAAGATAGAGCTTGAGACTTTTCAGCTCGATGCACTTCGCAGCCGGAACGTAGGTGATGCGGATGGTCCCGAAATCAGGAGCGCCGCCCTTGAGCAGCGCGAGCTCCTCGGCATCGCTCTCTACTCCACCAAGCGGGCACAGAGATGTGAACTCCGTGCAGTCCATGTGGATCTCGTAGTCCCTGTCAGCGTAAGGATTGTCAAACGTCTCGAGAAGTTCCGGCTTCGGCATCCCCGAAGGATGCACGAGCGGCGGACGTGTATCAATCCGCTGGTTACTGGTCGCGCAGTCTCCGCGACATCTCCTCCAGGAGACGGCGCTCGTCTCTTGTCAGGCTGTCGATCCCGTGCTGTGAGATCTTGTCGAGCACACGGTTCACGCGTGCGGCGTATTCCTTCGGCGTCTCTTTCCTGGGCACGTGCTGCAGTGGCTTGCTCTCTCGAAGCACGATCGCGTTGCTCTGCTGCACTACTTCATCCGTGCTGCCGCTCGCTCCTCGATCCCGCATCGGCGACCGGTTGCGGGGAACCGCCCTCGGCATGTCTTCAGAATCCTCGGGGACCGCGGAGACCCAGCCTCTCACGCGATTGATTCCACCGACCGTATACAGCTTGAGGAAGATCCAGCCAAAGGCCATTCCCCCCACGTGCGCCGTCCAATCAATGCGCGAGCTGGGCGAGAGCGCAAAGATAATGTTCATCGCCAGCAGCGCGGCAACCAGCCACCGCGAGCGCATTGGAATTACGCCAAAGAGGTACACCTCTTCGTCTGGCCACCGCAGCGCATAGGCGACCAGAACGCCACTGATTGCGCCCGACGCCCCGATGACCGCCGTGTGTTGCGCCAGCGTGAGGTGCGCGATTGCGCCACCTATACCACACCACAGATAGAACTGGACGAAGGCACGCGTGCCCCACTCCTGCTCGAGCCGCGGCCCGAACATCCAGAGCGTGAACATGTTGAAGGCAAGGTGGGCCAGCCACGCATGAACGAACATGTACGTGACCACCGTCCACCAGGCAGCGGGAAACTTGGCGGGATCCAGAGCGAGCGCTGAATAGACTCCGTCCGATCCGAACAGCGTCAGCTGCAGGAAATAAATCCCGATATTCAGACCCAGGAGAACCTGGACTGCGCGCGTCATGCGCGGGGATTCGGAGGCGTCGTACATCTCGCTCATTCACACCTGCAACAAAGGGAACTACATCCTAAAACCCAGCGGCCGCGGCGGGGTTCCTCAAAGGGGGAGCTAGCCGAGGGCAAGCCTCACAATCCGCTCACACAGCTCCGGAAAGCTTATTCCCATTGCCGCGGCCCCCTGTGGTATCAGACTGAGCTCGGTCATTCCGGGCAACGTGTTTGCTTCGAGGCAGTAAAACTCGCCCTCGCTGGTGAGCCTGAAATCTATGCGCGCATACCCCCGCAGCTTGAGCGCGCGGAATGCGGCCAGTGCCTGCTGCTGTACCTTCTCTGTCGCCTCAGGCGACAGCTTGGCAGGGAACTCCTCAGTGGCCATCCCAGCCGTGTACTTGCACTCGTAGTCGTAGATCTCGTGCTTGGGGAGGATCTCACCTACCGGCAGCGCGATGTCTCCAAGGATTCCCACGGTAAGCTCGCGTCCGGGGACGAAACTCTCGACCATCACTTCATCGTCGTACTTGCTGGCCTCCTCGATCGCTTTCGCAAGACCTTCCCTCTTCTTCACGAGAGACAGACCCACCGTCGAGCCCTGCTTGGATGGTTTCACGACCACCGGCAGCCCGAGCATTCCCTCTACCTGCTCAGTCGTCACCGGAGCCATCAGCCAGTCGGCCGTTTTCACATCCTCGGACCGAAAGAGTTTTTTTGACAGATCCTTGTCCATCGCCAGCGCGCTCGAGAGGTGGCCACTGCCGGTGTATTTCACATTCGCCATGTCGAGCAGCGCCTGGATTGTTCCGTCCTCTCCCTGACCACCATGCAGTGCAAGGAAAGCGACGTCGGCGTCTTTCACTTCCTTCATTGAAGTGAGATTTGGCAGGAACGCGCCCTCGGCAAACTTGGACAATGTTTCCAGGGAAGGAGGCTCAGTCCCTACTTTACCCGTGCTGAGCTCTCGCTCTTCAGTCGCGCTGATTACTCCTCGCGCTGGATCGAGCGCCGTAACCTGGTGGCCTCGACCGCGTAACGCTTGTACGATTCTGATTCCAGAAGCAAGCGACACATTTCGCTCGGACGACGTGCCGCCCATAAGTACCGTGATCTTCATTTGGACTGGTTTTCCTTTGTTAGCGCGACATCATGAAGTGCAGCATGTCGGACCGTGTCACGATCCCCTGCACCACTCCGTGCTCCTGGACCAGCACCGCCGGATTCGCTTTCGACAACAGCTTCACCACACTGTCGACCGGTTGATCCGAGGCGACCATGGGAAACGGCGAATCCATGATCTCGCTGACCGTCGTGTCGAGGAGCTTTGGATTCTCTAGGCTCTTCTGCGACAGCGACCAGTCGCTCACCGATCCGACGCAGTTTGCTCCATCCATAACCGGAAGCTGCGACACGTCATGAAGACTCATTAGACCAATCGCCTGCCGTACGGTCGCACCTGGCGCAACACTCACCACTGTTGGCGCGCTGCCGTTTTTCCTGCCCAGAACGGTATGAAGCGCGACTCGTGGCGCATCGAGCATCTGGTTTTCCCGCATCCACTCGTCGCTGTATAACTTCGACAGATAGCGCTCGCCGGTATCACAGAGAATCGTCACGACTAATGCTTCGGGATCATCTATCTCCCGCGCGATCTTGAGCGCCACCGATGTAATGAGTCCTGATGATCCACCGACGAACAATCCTTCTTCGCGCGTGAGCCGCCGCGCCATCGCGAAGGATTCCTTGTCACTCACCGTGTAGTACTCGTCGATGCAGGACATATCGAGCGTGCCTGGCAGCTTGTCCTGACCAATGCCCTCGACTTTGTACGGCGTCCCCTCGATCTTGTTCTTCCCTTTCGTGCGCCAGTACTCAGCCAGTATCGAGCCGGCTGGGTCGCCCGCGATGACGCGGACCTTCTTGTTGCGTTCCTTGAGGTAGCGGCCGACTCCGGTCAGTGTACCACCGGTCCCCGCTGACCCAACGAAGTGGGTGATTTTTCCGCTGGTCTGCTGCCAGATCTCGGGACCTGTGGTTGCGTAGTGAGCCTCTGGATTGGCGTCGTTGTAGAACTGATCGGCAAGAATCGCGTTTGGAGTTTCTTTCGCGATGCGCTTTGCCATCATCACATAGTTGTCCGGGTGGTCCGGCGGCACTGCCGTTGGGGTCACGATTACATCCGCGCCGAATGCCTTGAGTAGCCGTACCTTCTCCTGCGACATCTTGTCGGGCATTGTGAAGACGCACTTGTAACCGCGCAGAGCGGCGGCGATTGCCAGCCCGACGCCGGTATTTCCGCTGGTGCCTTCGACGATCGTACCACCTGGCTTCAGCTTGCCCTCACGTTCAGCGCGCTCGATGATCGGCAACCCGATTCTGTCTTTGACCGACCCGCCGGGATTGAAAAACTCCGCTTTCGCATAGACCGGCGTCCGAATCCCGCGCGTCACGTGATTCAGCCTGATCAGCGGAGTCCAGCCGATCGTGTCGAGAACACTCTCGTACGGCTGTCGATTCCGTTCGTGCTTGACCGACGAATCGTTCTTCTCGTGCCTCATCGCCGTGTGGTCTTCCGCTTCGGAGCTGGTTTGGACGCTGGCTTCGGTGCCGCGGCGGCGGCGACGGGAGCTTCCTTTTTTGTCGAGTCTACCGTCTGCACGGTACTGCTCGCCGTCGAGTCGCGCTTTATGATCGAGTCGCCGGCAAGAGGAGGCGCATCTGGATGGCGGAAGTAAACCGGGAGCAGGATTGAAACAGGTACCGGCTGACCCATGGTTTTGGCGGGCTCGAATCTCAGGTCACGCGATCCTTTCATCGCCGCTGAATCAAGCGCCGTAAAGCCGGAGGTTTCCGCGATACGAGTCGAGTCGGCGATGATCGAGCCTGTCCGATCGATGTAGATGCGCAGCGTCACGTTGCCCTGAACTTTCTGGGCGTAGAGCGCGGGCGGATATCTGAAGGGCAGCTCCTTATTGAGCATCACCGGCGCCACATCGGGCTGTCTGCCAACCGTTTGAAACGGCAGATCGGTTCCTTCTCCTTTCTTGCAGCTGGCCACTACCAGAAGCAGGATCGGCACGCACATCGGTACGAAGCGCATTATCAGGATGTCCTTTCCTGTTTTGCTTCATTGACCAGTCGATCGAGAAGCTCGAGTGCCTGGATTGGCGTCATCTTGTTTGGTTCCACTTTCTTCAATTGTTGCACGACCGGATGCGTCATCACCCCAAACAGACCCAATTGATCGTCAGCGGGCGGGATCCGTGTCACATGAGAGCGTCCTGAGCGGGGCACGATCTGTTCCGCTTCCAGCAGTCCCAGCAGCTCTTTCGCCCGCACGAGCACGGCCTGCGGCAGCCCAGCCAGTCTCCCGACCTCGATTCCGTATGATCTGTCCGCACCACCCGGCTTCAGCCGGTGCACGAACAACACCTCATCGCCGACTTCTCGGACTTCGACGTTATAGTTGCGTACTGCTACTAAAGTGTCTTCGAGTTGGGTCAGCTCATGGTAGTGCGTGGCAAACACCGTCTTGCACCCCACCGCATTGTGCAGATGCTCGCTCACGGACCACGCGATCGATATACCGTCGTACGTGGATGTGCCGCGGCCGATTTCGTCCAGCAGAACCAGGCTGCGCTGGGTCGCGGTGTGCAGGATCGCACTCGTCTCGGACATTTCGACCATGAACGTCGACTGGCCGCGGACGAGGTTGTCGCTCGCCCCGACGCGGGTAAAGAGCCTGTCGACGATTCCGATCCGCGCTTCGCTCGCCGGCACGAAACTCCCGACCTGCGCCATCAGCACGATCAACCCGACCTGGCGCAGAACGGTCGATTTGCCCGCCATGTTGGGCCCGGTGAGAATGATCATGCGCGCATCGTTCGTCAGCGTGATGTCGTTGGGCATGAACTTCTCGCGCGGCATCATTCGCTCGACTACCGGATGACGGCCCGCTTTGATCTCGAGGGCAAAGTCGTCCGTCAAAACCGGTCGAACGTAGTTCTCCTTCGCTGCTGCTTCTGCCAGAGACGCAAGCACATCCAGCTCGGCGATAAGCTGCGCCACGCTTTGCAGCCGCGCTATTTGTGAACCGACGCGCGAGCGCAGTGCCTCGAATAGTTGTCGTTCCCTTTCCTCGACCCGCTCGGCTGCAGTGAGAACTCGCTCTTCGTACTCCTTGAGCGACGGTGTCACGTATCGCTCGGCACCAGCCAGAGTCTGTCGCCGCTGATAGTCTCCCGGAACCAGGTGGGCGTTGCTGTTGCTCACCTCGATGAAGTACCCGAACACCTTGTTGTAGCCGACTTTGAGGGAGTTGATCCCGGTGCGGACTCGCTCCTCGGTCTGGATTCTGGCGATGCCGTCCTTGCCGCCATCGCGCAGTGTTCGCCATTCATCCAGACTGGAATCGACGCCCAGTCGAATGCTCGCCTCATCACCGATTGTTACCGGCGGGCGATCAACGAGCGTGTGCAGAATGTCACCGGCGATATCGTCGCAGTTCTCCCACGTCGCGTTGTGGCGTGCAAAGGCGATATCGGCCTCGCCATCGGCCGATGCGCAGGCGCGCCTGAGGGCCGATTCTACCGCCGGCAGCCGTGCAATCGAGTCGCCAAGCGCTCGCATCTCTCGCGGTGATGCGCGGCCCGCTGCCGCTTTACCTGCCAATCGTTCGATGTCGCGCACACCATCAAGGGCCGCGCGAATCGCTTCACGCACCAGACTGTCGCCAAGAGCGCTGACGGCTGCGAGCCGCGCATTGATTGGCGCGCGATCCACAAGCGGAGCCAACAGCCACTGACGAAGTAGTCTGGCTCCCATTGGTGTGAGAGTTCGATCGAGCACCCCGAGCAGCGTGCCAGACATCTCACCGCCTCGCATCGATTCGACGAGCTCGAGATTGCGGCGGGTCATCTCGTCGAGAGGCATGCTTCCGCCTGCTCTCTCGATCCGCGGCCGCGCTAAATGCGGCATCCCCGCGGGTTGCAGCTCGTTCAGGTAGCGAAGCAGCGCTCCGGCGGCTCCGACTGCAACGCTATCCGCGCTTTGTATTCCGAACGCTTCGAGGGAGCCCACTTGGAAATGCTTTGCCAGCTGTTCTCGAGCCAGCTCAGCGTCGAACTCCCACCCTTCACGCTCCGTGACCATCGGGCCTTCTTGTCCCACCGGTCCACGAATAACTCGATTCAAATTCTGGCCCCGCGGCAGGATTATCTCACGCGGCGTGAATCGAGCCAGTACCGACTCGACATCTGCTCTATCTGAAGCAGTAAGTCTCAGCTCGCCAGTCGAGAGATCCGCCGCTGCGATGCCAACGAGTCCGCTATCCTCACACACCGCACACAGGAAGTTGTTGCGTGCGCCGTCGAGCAGGTCATCGGAGAATGCTGCGCCGGGAGTAATCGTCTCGACTACTTCTCGCCGGACGATTCCCTTGGCCAGTTTGGGATCTTCCGTCTGCTCACATATCGAGACACGGAATCCATGCTGGATCAGCCGGCGCAAATATTCGCCCGCCGCCTTTACCGGAACTCCAGCCAGCGGCACCGCGCTGGCACCGCCGTTATTTCGCGAGGTGAGAGTGAGACCAAGCGTCTTCGACGCCACTTCGGCGTCTTCGTAGAACATTTCGTAGAAATCGCCCATCCGGAAGAACAGAATCGCGCCCTGGTGACGCGATTTGATCTCCCGGTATTGCTGCATCAACGGGGTTGATGCACCACGACTCACTGTTGGGGAGCTCTCACTACGAATCCATCCATGCGCTTTGCCTTCATTTGCTTGAGTGCATCCTCGGCAACCTTTTCCGTTGCGTAGCGACCGATTCGAACACGGAAAGGGGCGACAGTTCCATCGACCCGAGCAAGATACCCTCGCTTCTTCAGTGTGCCAGCCAGATTCTCGGCTTCGGTCTTGTGAGTGTAGGCCGCCACCTGAACCGAATATCCGCTACCAGCCGTTGAGGCCGGTTTTGCCGGAGGATTATCCGCCGAAACCTTGGGAGCCTTCGCGGGATCGACGATGCTGGGCCTGGAGTCAGACGCCTCGGCTGGCGGTGTCGGCCTCGCTGGGCTCGTATCGGCCTTTGCCGTTTGTGTAACCGGTGTTACGACTTTCCCGCTATCCCTTACAGGTGCCGCGCTTGCGGCCACAGAGGTAGGGGCCGAGGGCGGATTGTTTCCGGTTGATGAAGTGACGGTCGGCGAAGTCTGCGGCACGCTAGCGGTGACGGTCGGCGCCACAGGGCACCGTTGTCCTTGATACTGGATCTGATTCCTCAGCTCGATCTCGGTTGAGTCGACCTGTGCCAGGGCGTGCGCATTCGCGACGCAGGCGTTAGCTACATCGTTCTTCTCGAACAGCACCCGAGCCGTCCAGTAGCTCGCGCGCGGCAACGACTTGCTGCGTGGATAATCACGCGGGATTCGTTGTAGATGCGCGAGTGCTCCTTCGCGGTCCCCCCGCGCAAGCTCGAGTTGTGCGAGTCGCAGCAACGCATCGGCAGCCTGCGGCGCCAGAGGATAGTCGACGACGATATGCTTGTAATCGCTTTCCGCATCCGCTGCGCTGGCGGCAAGACTCGCACGCCAGAAAAGCGCCTGAGGATAGAGCGGTGCCCCTTGTGGCGTCGCCTTCAGAACCGAATCAATCAGCGCCCGCCCTGCTGCACCGTTGCCATCGCTGACCATCGCTTGTGCGCGGACGAAAACTGGATCTGTCGGACGAGCAGCTACCTGTGCGATTGCGCTCGGCGCGGCAAAAAGTACCAGGGCGCTCGAGAGAATTGTCCATCTAAACATCTCACTACTCTCCTATTCACTCATGCCGCCGCACTCACACCCTCGCCTGCGCACAGGTTCAGGATGAGTGAAGCCAGCACTTGCTCTTCAGATGATACCCGGCTCTCCTTGAGAGCGACGTCAGCCTCGAGAAGTGAATCAAGCGCGCGGTTCAGTGTCTCGCGACGCCATCGATCCGCGGCCCGCGCCCAGACTGCGGTCGCGGACCCCCAGGGCCTGCCGGTAAATGCGCCCGTTTCCTTGAGCAGGTTGAAGTATTCCTGCGCCAGGCGTGCCCTCGGGAAACCCTCGTCGAGCCGTGCACGCCCCCATGAAATGGCGAGCATTTGTGTGGACAATGCCATGACGACCGAGACCGCCGTTGTTTTCGGCTGAGCTAGAACGTGTGGTATTAGCTCCAGCGCGCGGGCCGCGTTGCGATCGACAACCGCGTCCAGCAGGTCGGATTGCGTCTCCCCACGTCGTACTCCAACGACTGCGGCTACATCATCTTCACCGATTTCTCGGTTCTTGCCCGCAACGAAACTTGCCAGCTTATCCAGTTCGCCGGAAAGCTGATGTAGATCCGCGCCCACGGCTGCCTGCAGAAGCTCGATGGCGGGTTCACTGATAGCTACGCCAAGGGCGGTCGTAGCATGATGAGCAATCCACTTGGGGACACGATCGCCAGAGAGAGGATCGAACTGGAGGGTCGTCGTCGCTCCCGCGAGGGAATTGTCGATCTTTGAGCCTCCAACCGCGGAGAGTATGAGCAACAGATCTGGGGCAGACCGCTTCAGATAGTCGTCCAGGACTTTCCGCGGGTCCTTTTTCAGGCCTGCGACGTCGCGCAGGACCACGATCCGGCGCTCCGCCATCAGTGGCGGTGTGGAAAGCAGCACTCCCAGGGTCTCCGCGTCGAGATCCGCGGCACGGCGAACGTCAAGGTTGAAGTCTTTCGCCGTCGGCTCGAGCGCTCCGTCGATGAGCTGACGCACGGCGTCATCTTTCTGGTACTCGTCGTCCCCAACGATGTAGTAAGCGGCGTCAAAGACGCGACGCTTTATGGCATCACGAAGGGTTTTGAGAGAGGACGCCGACATCCTCCAAATATAGGGCTGCTGGCCGGTGCTGCCGATGCGACTCGACTGCTATCGCGTGAAGTTCGCGAGCTCGAGTTGAGAGTGAGCAAAACTCACCGGCACCTGCTCGGCAAACAATGCGGCGGGCCATATGGTGAGACCAGCGGAAACCGATGCCACGATGGCCGGCGCTGAGTTCGTAATTGGCGTGAGCTCGGGCTCTGGAAGCGTCGCAACCACCGGGGCCATCACGATATCGCGCGGTGGGCCGGCCTGGTTGTACAGGGTAGTACCGATATAGCCAAGCATAACCGCACTGGCCAGAGTGGCGGCGATTACGCCGAACTTCATGCTGCGCTGCGTGCTGGCGAGCTGTTCCTTTTGACACTCCCGGAGGCGCACGTCGAGCCTTCGTGAGAAATCGGCAGAGGGCTCGATGGAGGGAAGATTTCTGAAAAGAAGCAGCGCTCTGCGGATCTT
>Ga0207708_10002884_pt1 | contig 12666 bp, 15 predicted proteins | sample KBSK5101metaG_FD_184340 | JGI IMG/M metagenome (GOLD analysis project Ga0207708, IMG submission 184340) | Corn, switchgrass and miscanthus rhizosphere microbial communities from Kellogg Biological Station, Michigan, USA - KBS K5-10-1 metaG... | ecosystem: Host-associated > Plants > Roots >...
CCTCGCCACAGCGTCGCGAGCCACGAGAAGATCTTGATGCCCGTCGGGATCGCGATGATCGCGGTCGTGACCATCATCGGCACGCGGATCCACGACTGCATGCCGGACACGAACATGTGGTGCGCCCACACCGTGAAGCCGAGCACCACGATCGCCAGCAGCGAGAACGCCATCATGCGGTAGCCGAAGATCGGCTTCCTCGACTTCACGGCGAGGATCTCGCTGATGATCCCGAAGCCGGGCAGCATCATGATGTAGACCGCGGGGTGCGAGTAGAACCAGAAGACGTGCTGGTACATGAGCACGTCGCCGCCGGCCCCGCCCGCGACACGGAAGAAGTTGAACCCGAGCGCCCGGTCGAGGAGCACGAAGAACTGCGACGCGGCGATGAACGGCGTCGCGATGACGACGAGCAGCGACGTCGAGAAGTTCGCCCACACGAGCAGCGGCAGCCGGAAGAACGACATCCCCGGCGCGCGCATCGTGATGATCGTGACCAGGAAGTTCAGGGCCGTCGCGATCGACGACGCGCCCGCGAACTGCACGCCGATCGTGAAGAACACCTGCCCGATCGGCGAGGTCTCCGACAGCGGCGCGTACGCGGTCCAGCCCGTCGCGAACGACCCGCCCGGCGCGAGGAACGACAGCAGCATCATCGTGCCGGCGACCGGGAGCATCCAGTACGACAGCGCGTTGAGGCGCGGGAACGCCATGTCCGGCGCGCCGATCATCAGCGGCAGGACGAAGTTCGCCAGCCCGGCGAACACCGGGATGATGAACAGGAAGATCAGGATCGAGGCGTGGACCGAGAACAGGCCGTTGAAGGTGTTCGCGTCCACGAACTGCCGGCCCGGCTTGGCGAGCTCGGCGCGCATCAGCATCGCCAGCAGGCCGCCCACGAACAGGAAGAAGAACGAGGTGACCGTGTACTGGATCCCGATCACCTTGTGATCGGTGTTGACGCGGAAGTAGTCCTGCCAGCGCCGCGCGCCGTGGCCGGAGTGGTCCTCGGGGCGCGTCGGCCGGCCGGCCGCCCAGTAGAACCAGTAGTCGAAGGCGCCGAGCCCGACGAAGAAGAACAGCGGCGTCACGAGCAGCGCGACCTGCAGGATCGCCTCGCCGTCGACGACGGGGTCGTACCCGAGAGCCGCGCGCGCCCCGATCGTGACCGCGTAGGAGAACGCGATCCCGAGCAGGATGAACAGGACGGCCCGGTACCAGCCGGCGGCGCGGAGCTTCACGGTCATCTGCTGAGGCACCTCATCACTTCGTCGCGTCCGACAGGAACTTCACGATGGCGTCGACCTCGGCGGGCTTCAGCGTACTCCGGTAGTTGGGGGGCATGATCCCCTTCGAGAAGCCCGAGGCGATCTGCGCGTCGGGCTGCAGGATCGACTGCTTGATGAACGCCGGGTCCTTGCCCTTGAGGACCTGGTCGAGGTCCGGTCCGGTCGTCCCGCTCGTCCCGGCGGCCTGGAGCGTGTGGCACGCGCCGCACGCCGTCGCGCCCGTGGCGCTGCTGCCGTTGGTGAACAGCGCCTTCGCGTCGGGCGCGGCGCCGGCCTGACCGCCTCCGCCGCCGCCCGCGGCGCGGCTCGTCCGCTGGACCCAGGCGGCGAACTGCGGCTTGGTCATCACGTGCGCGGTCTGGCGCATGAAGGCGTGGCCGAGGCCGCAGAGCTCCGCGCAGACGATCTGGTGGGGGCCGACCGCCGTGGTCTTCGGCGTGACGCGATAGCTCGTCGTGATGCCGGGCACCGCGTCGATCTTCAGACGGAAGTCCGGCACCCAGAAGTCGTGGATGACGTCCTTGGACTGGACCTGGAACTTCACCGACTCGCCCGCCGGCAGGTAGAGCTGTGCGGTGGTGAAGCGGCGGCCGCCCTCGTTGTATTCGAACGTCCACGCGAACTGCTCGCCGAAGACGCGGACGACGCGCTCCTTCTGGCCGGCGGCCAGGGCGGGCGCCTTCTCGATGTCGCGCAGGACGACGTAGGCGTACGTCACGAGGCCGACGATGAGGATCGCCGGGATCGCGGTCCAGATGACCTCGAGGCGGGTGTTGCCGTGGATCGGCGGGCCGTCGAGGTGCTCCTCGCCCGGCCGCATGCGGAAGTTCAGGATCGAGAATCCGATCACGGTGGTCACCAGCACGAAGACCGGGACCGAGGCGATGATCAGGACGTCCCAGAGGGTGTCGATCTTGTCGGCCTGGGTCGAGGAGGCGCGCGGGAACCAGTCGATCAGGAGCCCGGCGACGATCCCGAGGATCGACGCGATCACGCCGACCGTGATCATCTGGGCCGCCGACCGCTGCGGCGCGCGGCGCTCGGCCGCGACGGCAGCCGCTTCTGCCTCCGTGCGCGTCTCCTCCTGAGCCATGGAGGCGGGATCCTATGGGAGGCGCGCGATGGACGACAACGCGCCCGCGGTCCGGGCGCCGACGCGCGTCCGAGGCCGGACGTCCGGCAGCGACCCGCCCCGAGACGGGGCGGGCGCGAGCACGCGGACGGGGCCCGCGGGAGGCTAGGCGGCTTCGCGCGCGCCGGCCGCCGCGGCGGCCGCGTCGAAGCGCGCCCGGCTGCGGTAGGCCGACGGGGAGACGTCGTGATGGCGCCGGAACGCCTTCGCGAACTGCGCCGGCTGGCGGTAGCCGACGCGGTGCGCGACCTCGCGCACCGTCAGCCCACGGCCGGCCAGCATCTCGGCCGCGCGCGCCATGCGCACGGCGGTCAGGTGGTCACGGAAGGTCGTACGGCCGATCTCGGCATACGCGCGCTGGAGTTGGCGGCGTGACGAGGCGACGCGACGGGCGATGTCGTCGAGCGACAGGTCCGAGGCGTACTCGGCCTCGACGATCGCGGTGGCGTCCTCGAAGAGGCTCGTACGGTGGCGGATGGTGGCGGGTCTGTGCATACGCTTTCAGTGGCTGTACGGCGCCACTTTCCCCGATGGATGACAGACCTGTCTCACCAGGGGCGGAAATTGGCGCCGTCGCATTGGCCTCGGGGTGGAGCGGTGCTAGATTTTCGATCGCCTCGACATTGAGGCAATCGTTGCAAGCTACGCCGGAAGGGCCCTGACGATGCGGGTACGAGACGGCATGAGCGAGACGGTCCTGTCGGTCGGGCCGGGACACACGCTGCGCGAGGCCGCCGGCCTCATGGCGCGGCGCCGGGTCGGCGCGGCCGTCGTGCTCGACCCCGAGGGCCAGGGCCCCGGGATCATCACCGAGCGCGACGTCCTCAACGCGATCGGCGCGGGCCAGGACCCCGACGGCGAGCGCGTCGCCGACCACCTGACGGCGGACGTCGTCTTCGCCACCCCGGACTGGTCGCTCGAGGAGGCGGCGGTCGCGATGGTGCGGGGCGGGTTCCGCCACCTCATCGTGACCGAGGGCGGCGAGATCGCCGGGATCCTGTCGGTGCGCGACGTCGTCCGCTGCTGGACCGACGACGGGGCGATCTGCGACGTGCCCGCGAGCGCGGGCTTCGGCGCGGCGGCGGGGTAGCGGCCGCGACCGCCTCAGTGGTGGTCGAGCGGCAGCTCGTCGATCTCGCGGCGCGTCTGGCGGACCCAGCTCACGATCACGAGGACCGAGAGGATCACGCCCGCGATCACGAGCGGGAAGAACGTGGTGACGCCGACGAGGCCGATGGTGATGCCGACCGCCAGCAGCAGCGGCTGGATGCTCGGGCCGGGGAGGTGGATCTCCTCGCCGGCGGGCGGGACCTCGGGGTCGAGCGGGCTCACCGCGAGGACCCCCGTCGGGAGTGGCAGCAGACGCAGGGCGAGCAGTGACGCGCTGTCATCTAGGAGACGTAGATCGCGGCGGCCACGAACGTCATGCCGAACATGAAGAAGCAGACGGCGGTGACGATGAGCCCCGTGCGGACGTTCTTGCGAGCGAGGTTTCGGTCCATGGGAGTCGGATCCTAGAGATGCACGTCGGCGACCATCGCGAGGAAGAGCAGCGCGAGGTACGCGAGGGAGAACAGGTACAGGCGCAGCGCCGAGCGCCGGTCGGCGCGGCGCTGGAGCAGGACGGCGCCGGCGATGAAGAGGCCGCCGAGCAGCAGCGAGGCGGCGAGGTAGATCCCGCCGAAGCCGCCGGCGCAGAACGGCAGCTGCGTCACGGCGTAGAGCAGCAGCGTGTAGAGGAGGATCTGGCGGCGGGTCTCGGTCTCGCCGCGCACGACGGGCAGCATCGGGATGCCGACCTTGGCGTACTCGTCCTTCATCAGCAGGCTGAGCGCCCAGAAGTGCGGCGGCGTCCAGAAGAAGACGATCGCGAACAGGTAGATCGCGGTGCCGTCGAGGCCGCCTGTGACCGCCGCCCACCCGACGAGCGGCGGGACCGCGCCCGCGGCGCCGCCCCACACGATGTTCTGCCAGGTGCGGCGCTTGAGCCAGACGGTGTAGAGCAGCGTGTAGCCGAGGAAGCCCGCCAGCGCGAGCGTCGCGGCGAGCACGTTGACCGTCAGCGAGAGCTCGACGAACGACAGCACGCCGAGCACGCAGCCGAACACGAGCGCGGCGCGCGGCGAGACGCGCCCCGAGGCGACCGGGCGGTCGGCCGTGCGGCGCATCAGCGCGTCGACGTCGCGGTCGTACCAGTGGTTCACGGCGCCGGCGCCGCCGGCCGACAGGTAGCCGCCGAGGCACGTCAGGGCGATGAGCCCCACCGACGGGTCGCCGGCGACGAGCATCGTCGTGATCGTCGTCAGCAGGAGGAGCGACTGGACCTTCGGCTTCGTGAGCGCGACGTAGTCGGCCAGCACCTGCCGCGCGGCGGCCGGCGCGAGGGCCGCACGCGAGGTGGTGGGGGTGACGTCCATCAGGCCTGGATCGACGACTCGGGCGCGGGAGCGGGACGGGAGGCGGTCTCGCCCATCTGGCGCTCGACCTGACGGCGGATGTCCTTCATCGGCTCGACCGAGCGCACGCGCGGGATGACGTCGAAGTTGTTGACCGGCGGCGGCGACGAGGTGAACCACTCCAGCGTGTTCGCCTTCCACGGGTCCGGCCCGGCGATCACGCCGTGCTTCGTGCTGCGCAGGACGTTGATCACCGTCACGATGATCCCGATGCCGAGGATGAACGAGCCGATCGTCGAGATCAGGTTGTAGAGCTCGAGATGGCCGACGTCGGCGTACTCGTAGACGCGGCGCGGCATGCCGTCGAGCCCGATCGAGTGCTGGATCAGGAACGTCACCTGGAAGCCGATGAGCATCAGCCAGAAGCTGAGCTTGCCGAGCCCCTCGCTCAGGAGCCGCCCGGTGATCTTCGGGAACCAGTAGTAGATCCCGGCGAACACCGCGAAGACCGCGCCGCCCATCAGCACGTAGTGGAAGTGGGCGACGACGAAGTAGGTGTCCGTGAGCTGCCAGTCGATCGGGAAGACGGCGAGGAAGATCCCGGTGATCCCGCCGATCAGGAACGTCCCGAGGAAGCCGGCGCAGAACAGCAGCGCGGTCGTGAACTCGATCGTCCCTCGCCACAGGGTCGCCACCCAGTTGAACATCTTCACGCCGGTCGGGACGGCGATGAGGAACGACGACATCATGAAGAACACGAAGACGAACGTCGGGCTCGGCGTCGCGAACATGTGGTGCGCCCAGACGAGCAGGCTGAGGAACGCGATGACGACCGTCGAGGCGGCGATCGCCTTGTAGCCGAAGATCGGCTTGCGGGCGAAGACCGGCAGGACCTCGGAGATGATCCCGAAGCCCGGCAGCACCATGATGTAGACCTCGGGGTGCCCGAAGAACCAGAACAGGTGTTGGTACAGCAGCGGTGAGCCGCCGTTGGACGGGTCGTAGAAGTGCGTCCCGAAGTGGCGGTCGGTGAGCAGCAGGGTCACCGCGCCGGCGATGACGGGGAGCGCGAGGATCAGCAGGATCGCGTAGATCAGGAGCGCCCACACGAAGAGCGGCAGGCGGCCCCAGCCCATGCCGGGCGCGCGCATGTTGGCGATCGTCACGTAGAAGTTGACGGCGCCCACGAGCGAGCTCAGGCCGGTGAGGTGGATGAGGTAGATCCACGCGTCCACGCCGCCGCTCGGCAGGTACTGCGCCTCGGAGAGCGGCGTGTAGCAGGTCCACCCGCACTCGGGCGGGGAGAAGAAGATCGAGCCGTAGAAGACGAGCCCGCCGGCCGCCAGCAGCCAGAACGACAGCGCGTTGAGCTTCGGGAACGCCATGTCCCGCGCGCCGATCATGAGCGGCAGGAAGTAGTTGCCGAAGCCCGCCATGACCGGGACGACGAACAGGAAGATCATCGTCGTCCCGTGCATCGTGATCAGCTGGTTGTACGTCTCCGGGTCCAGCAGCGTGTTGTTCGCCTGGGCCAGCTGGAGGCGGATCAGCAGCGCCTCGGTCCCTCCGAGCAGGAAGAACACGAAGGTGAGGACCAGGTACATGATCCCGATGCGCTTGTGGTCGGTCGTGGTGACCCACGACGTCCAGCCCGTGCGCTCGCGCTCGACGCTGCGCGCGGCGACCTGCGGGACGGCGACCGGAGCGGTGATCTCTTGTGTGGCCATGTCTGGGGTCAGCCGCCCGGCGCCTGGCCCTGCTGGACGCGCTGGCGCTGGCGCGCGGCGGCCTGGTCGGCCTGGCGGATCGCGGCGCGCTGGCGGTCGAGCCAGGCTTCGAAGTTGTCGGGCGTCATCGCGGTCACTTCGGCGATCATGTTGGCGTGGTTGCGCCCGCAGAGCTCGGCGCACTGACCCGTGAAGGTGGTGCCGGCCAGCTTGCCGGGGACCTTGAACCAGGTGTGGTTCGTGTAGCCCGGGATGGCGTCGAACTTGCCGCCGAGCCGCGGGATCCACCAGGAGTGCGCGACGTCCTGGGAGTTGATGTCGAGCGTGACGGTCGTGTCGGTCGGGACGACCATCTGCTCGTAGGAGAACACCGAGTTCAGCGGCGCGTTGTTGCAGTTGCTCGCGTAGGTGTAGCGCCACACGTACTGCTGGCCGTTGACGCAGATGTTCAGCGACTTGCCGTTCGGCGGCAGCGCCTTCGTCGGCCCGGCCGCGACGAGCACGCGGTCGGCGAGCTGGAGGCCGTTCGGCCCGGAGTTCGGCGGGTTCCGGATGCCCGGGAGCTCGATGAACGTCACGACGGCGAGCACGACGAGGATCACGGCGGCGCCGACGGTCCAGCCGATCTCGAGGCGCGTGTTGCCGCGGATCTGCGCCGCGACGGCGCCCCGGCGGGCGCGGAACTTGAACAGCGAGTAGAAGAGCGCGCCCTCGACGCCGAGGAAGACGATGATCGCCACGATCATCACGGCCCAGTAGAGCGTGTGGATCTTGTCCGCGTTCGGCGACCCCCCGGTCTCGGGGGCGATCGCGCTCCCGAAGGCGGTCCCGGCGAAGGCCAGAAGGAGCGGGACGGCCGCCGCCGCGGCGAGCGCGAGGACCCGGCGACGGCGGAGCTTCTGGCGAGGGGCAGCCAAGACGCGCGGCATTCTATTCACAGCCCGGCGGAGGACGAGCCCCCGAGGGCCGTCGCTCAACGCCCGCGGAAGACGGCCGGCCGCCGCTCGACGAACGCCGCGACGCCCTCGGCGAAGTCCGGCGACCCCACGAGCTCCTGCTGCACGGCGGCCTCGAACTCGAGTTGCTCCGCCATCCGCCCGTACAGCCAGTGGTTGAGCTGGCGCTTGGCGCCGGCGTACGCGAGGGTCGGCCCGTTCGCGAGCCGCTCGAGCAGCGCGTCGGACTCGGTGGCGAACGCGTCGTCGGCCGCGACGCGGTTGATCAGACCCCACTCGAGCGCCTTCGGGGCCGGGATCCGCTCGCCGAGCATCGCCATCTCCGCGGCGCGGGCGAAGCCGACCCGGCTCGGCACGAGCAGCGACGACCCGCCGTCGGGGACGAGGCCGATGTTCACGAACGCCAGCAGGAGATAGGCCGACTCGGCGGCGATGACGAGGTCGCTCGCGAGCGCCAGCGACGCCCCGATTCCCGCCGCCGGCCCGTTCACGGCGGCCAGCACCGGCTTGGGCATCTCGCGCACGAGCGTGATGATCGGGTGGTAGCGCTCGCGCAGCAGGCGCTGGACGTCGGGGTCGCCCGCGGCCGTGCGCTCGTCCTCCATCGCCGTGATGTCCCGCAGATCGGCGCCCGACGAGAACGCGCGCCCCGCGCCGGTCAGGCGGACCGCGCGGACGGCGTCGTCGCCGGCGGCCTCGCGGAGGGCGGCCAACAGGTCCGACCCGAGCTGCCGGTTCCAGGCGTTCAGCGCCTCCGGGCGGTCGAGGACGATCGTGGCGGCGGCGCCGTCGCGGCGCACGGTGACGGTCTCGAAGTCGGCCATGGGCGGACGCTATCCGCTCACCTGTCCGTCAACATGTGTTGACAATCCTGTCGAGTCAACGTATGTTGACGGCCATGAGCGCACAGGACGCGATGAAGCTGGCCGAGTCGGTCGACAGCACCGACCCGGCGGTCGGGCTGCGGGCGGTGGCGTCCCTGCGGACGCTCGTGGAGCGCCTCGAGGCGCTCCACGTCGCCCAGGCCCGCGAGCAGGGGTGGTCGTGGCAGGAGATCGGCGGCGCCCTCGGCGTCTCCAAGCAGGCGGTCCACCGCAAGCACGGCGGCGGCCTGCTCCGGCGGAGGGGGTCGTGATGTTCGAGCGCTTCACCGACGAGGCCCGGAACGCCGTCGTCGCCGCCCAGCGCGAGGCGTCCGCCCTGGATCACGGGTGGATCGGCACGGAGCACCTGCTCCTCGCCCTCCTCGCCGACGCCGACGGCCGGGCGAACCGCGTGCTCCGCGACTTCGCCGTCGACGTCGCGTGGGCGCGCGGCGAGGTCGAGCGGATCGTCGGCCGGGGCGAGCCCGAACTCGACGCCGACGCGCTCGCGACCCTCGGGATCGACCTCGACGCGGTCCGCGAGCGGGTCGAGCGGACGTTCGGCGCGGGCGCGCTCTCGCGCCGCCGCTGCCGCCGCGGGCTCATGACGGGCGGCGCGCTCCCGTTCACGGCGCGCGCGAAGAAGGCGCTCGAGCTGTCGCTGCGCGAGGCGATCGCGATGGGCGACGACCACATCGGCTCCGAGCACGTCCTGCTCGGGCTCGCCCGCGAGGGCGACGGCGTCGCGGGCGGGATCCTGCGCTCGCGCGGGATCGACCGCGACGCGGTGCGGGCCGCGCTGCAGCGCGACGGCGCGCGCTGACGTGCCGCGATCGCCCGAACGGGTCGTGCCGCACCGGCGCACGCGGCGGCGTGGGGTAGCCTGGATCGGCGATGGCTCGCCCCGTGATCGGGATCTGCGCCGCCGTCGAGCGCGCACGGTGGGGCGTCTGGGACCAGGACGCCTTCCTCATCGCGCGCTCGTACGTCGCGGCGATCCAGGAGGCCGGCGGCCTCGCGATCGTGCTGCCGCCGGACCAGGCGCTGATCGCCGACCCCGACGACGTCCTCGACCTCCTCGACGGCCTGCTCCTCGCGGGCGGGGCCGACATCGACCCCGGCGCCTACGGCGCCAACGCCCACCCGGAGACGAAGGGCACGGTCCCCGAGCGCGACACGTTCGAGATCGCCCTGACGCGCCGCGCGCTCGAGCGCGACCTCCCGCTGCTCGGCATCTGCCGCGGCATGCAGCTGATGAACGTCGCGCGCGGCGGGACGCTCGAGCAGCACCTGCCCGACAGCCACGGCCACCACGACCACCGCCGGGCGCTCGGGACGTTCGACAACGCCGACCACGACGTCCGCCTCGCCGAGGGCTCGCTCGCCCAGCGGACGGCGGGCGAGGTCGTCCACGGCACGAAGTCGCACCACCACCAGGGCATCGGGGCGGTCGGCGAGGGCTTCGTGGTCACGGGCTGGGCCGTCATGGACGACCTGCCCGAGGCCATGGAGGACCCGGAGCTGCGCTTCGCGCTCGGGGTCCAGTGGCACCCGGAGGCCGACGAGACGAGCCGCTTCATCGGCGCGCTCGTCGAGGAGGCCGCCGGCAAGCGCGCCGACGGGGCCGCCGGGCGCAACGGCCGGCGCGCCGTCTCGGGCTGACGCGGCCGGCTCGCGATTCGGCGCGGCAGCAGCTGGGGAACCCCTCGCCGTGGCCGAGGGAGGACAGCAGGGCGAGAGCCGGCGGACCGTCTACGTCGCGCTGGCCGCGAACGCCGCGATCGCGCTGGCGAAGCTCGCCGGCGGCCTGATCGCGGGCTCCTCGGCGATGTTGTCGGAGGCCGCGCACTCGATCGCCGACACGACGAACCAGATCTTCCTGCTCGTGTCGCTGACGTTCTCCAAGCGCGCGCCCGACGTCGAGCACCCGTTCGGCTACGGCAAGGAGCGCTTCTTCTGGTCGTTCATGGCCGCGGTCACGATCTTCGTCTCGGGCGCCGTGTTCTCCGCGTTCCAGGGGATCGAGCGGATCCTCTCGACCGGGTCGGAGAAGGAGAGCTTCGGCATCGCGTACGCCGTCCTCGGGTTCTCGCTCGTGGCCGAGGGGATCTCGCTGGCGCGGGCCGTCCGCCAGACCCGCGCGGAGGCGCGCGAGCAGGGCCGGCCCTACCTCGAGTACGTCCGCCGCAGCCGGGATCCGACGACGAAGACCGTGGTGTTCGAGGACACCGCCGCGGTCATCGGCGTCGTCTTCGCGCTCGGCGGCGTCGGCGCCGCCCAGGTCACCGGCAACCCGGCGTGGGACGGCGTCGCGTCGCTGGCGATCGCGGTGCTGCTCGCCGGGGTCGCGGTCGGCCTCGGCCACCAGACCTACGAGCTGCTCATCGGGCAGGCCGCCGAGCCCGAGGAGCGCGCCGCGATCGAGGCGGTCATCCGCCGCCACCCGGGCATCGTCGAGGTCGGCGACCTCTTCACGATGGTGCTCGCGCCCGACCAGCTGCTCGTCGCCGCGCACGCCGACGTCGACGACGAGTGCTCAGGCGACGACGTCGAGCGCATGACGGCCGAGATCGAGGAGGAGCTGCGCCGCGAGGTGCCCTCGGTCTGGCAGGTCTTCCTCGACCCGACCCCGCGCGAGCACGCGGACGGGCGCACGCTCGCGCGCCGCGCCTGACGCCCGCGCTCAGGCGGCCGCGCGCGCGGCCGCCAGTCCCGCGCGGGCGCGGGAGACGAGCGCCTTCGAACCGCCGGTGGTCACGGCGAGGCGCTCGGCGATCGCCTGGTGCGAGGCGCCGCCCATCTCGTGGAGGACGAGCGCCGTGCGCTGGCGCTCGGGCAGCGCCTTGAGGCCGGCGACGAGCGCGCCGATCTCCTCGGAGCGGACGAAGCGCTCGCACGGGTCGGGCGCGGTGTCGCGCAGCGTGAGCGCGTGGGGCGCGATGTCGGTGGTGCGGACCGGGCGGCGGAGGACGTCGAGCGTCCGGTTGCGGACGATCGTGTAGAGCCAGGCCTTGAGCGCCATCTCGCGGTCGTCGGCGCGCAGCGCGCGCAGGGCGCGGACGAACGCGTCCTGGACGACCTCCTCGGCGTCGTGGTGGGCGCCGCCCAGGAGCTGGCGCGCGTAGGCGTGCAGGCGCGCCTCGTAGCGGTCGTGGATCGCGGTGAAGGCCCGGTCGTCGCCGGAGCGGACCAGGTCGACGAGCTGCTCGTCGGAGGCGGTGCGGTAGGCGGTCGGGTGGAGCAGGATCGTCGGCATGCACCAAGGGTGCGCCCGCCGGGGCCGACTTCCCATCCACCCCGGGTGGCGGGTATCGCCCCCCAGGTGGCGTCCGCGTCACCCTGGGGTACCTTGACCGTTCAGATGAGCGGATCCCCTTCCCCCCTCAAGGCCCACAGCGCCTCGCCGTCGGAGCTGCGCGACCGCATCGAGGCCGAGCGCCGCGGCCGCCCGTTCCTCGTGTTCCGGGGCGACGGCCGCGAGCAACAGATCCTCGACCTGGACCGCTACGGCGAGCGGCTGAGCGTGGGGCGCGGAATCACGAACGAGCTGAGCCTGCCCTGGGATACGGAGGTCTCGCGCCTGCACGCCGAGCTCGAGTGCATCGCGGGGGAGTGGACGGTCTCCGACGACGGCCTGTCGCGGAACGGCACGTTCGTCAACGGCCAGCGGGTGAGCGGCCGCCACCGGCTGCGCGACGGCGACGTGATCCGCGTCGGGCAGACGTCGATCGCCTACAAGCGTCCCGCCGCCGAGGACTCGCAGCCGACCCAGATCGCGGGCGAGCGGCTCACGCTCGGCGACCTCCCGCCGATGCAGCGCCAGGTGCTCGTCGCTCTCGCGCGCCCGTACAAGCACGACGAGTTCGCGGTGCCGGCGACCAACCAGGACATCGCGGGCGAGCTGCACCTGAGCGTCGACGCGGTGAAGTCGCACCTGCGCTCGCTCTTCCAGCGCTTCGGCATCGAGCACCTGCCGCAGAACCAGAAGCGCTCGCGTCTCGTGGCCGAGGCGCTGCAATCCGGCGTGCTGTCCACGCGCGACCTGTAGCCGGGCGCAGCGGCGCGCGCGCCGCCCGACCGTCCACCGTCCGTGGACTCCGAACGTCCCGGCTCAAGGTCCGTCGAGCGGGTCCGATATCCACGGGCATGAACCTGACCGCCAACGTGCCACGGCTCGGTGGCCTGCGCACGGCCGACGCGCCCGCGACGGGGCGCCGGCCGTGGATCGAGCACTGGCTGGAGACCTGCCGCGACCTCAACGAGCTCAAGACCTCGCATCCGATGATGGACGCCGTCATCGACG
>Ga0207708_10002885_pt1 | contig 12662 bp, 10 predicted proteins | sample KBSK5101metaG_FD_184340 | JGI IMG/M metagenome (GOLD analysis project Ga0207708, IMG submission 184340) | Corn, switchgrass and miscanthus rhizosphere microbial communities from Kellogg Biological Station, Michigan, USA - KBS K5-10-1 metaG... | ecosystem: Host-associated > Plants > Roots >...
GGCGAGCTCGGCCGCGACGGAGATCATGTAGCGGGGACGGGTGCTCATCGGGGCGAATGAAGCCTCGGTCCATGCCGTCCTCCCGCTCATTCAGCGTTACCGCGAGGCGCATCCGCTCGTGCACGTCGACGTGCGGCGCATTCCAGCCCGGCAGATCGGCGCGGAGGTCGCGCAGGGCACCCTGGACTTTGGCGTGCTCACGTTCCAGCCGGCCGAGCCCCGACTGAGCTCGATCGTTCTCGGGCAGGACGAGCTCGTCATGCTCGTCCCGCCCGCCCATCCGCTCGCCAACACGCGCGAAGTGACCTTGTCGGAATGCGCGCGACAGACGGTCATCGCCCATAACGACCCGTCGCACGTGCGCGATCGGGTGCTGCGGCTGTTCGAACAGCATCACATCCCGGCGAACATCCTGGTCTCGCTGCCCAGCCTGGAAGGAATCAAGCGCGCGGTCGCCATGCGAATGGGCGTGGCGCTGCTGCCGCGCCGCTGCGCGGAATCGGAAATCGCGCGCGGCGAACTGGTGGCGCTGGCGATGCCGGAGGTCCGCCTGCGCCGGCAAGTCCGGCTCGTTCTACGAAAGGGGACCGGTCCGCATCCACTACGAGCAGACAGGCTCCGGCTTCCCGCTGCTGCTGATTGCGGGCGGCGGATTGAATTCAACCATCGCCGGCCTGAAGCGCGGCGATCCGTTCGACGCGATCGGCGAGTTCAAGGCCGAGTATCGCTGTATCACCGCCGACCTGCGCAACGCGAACGGCGGCGAGTCGTCCGGGCCGCTCGAGATCGATCGGCCGTGGGATGCGTACACCGACGATCAGATCGGCCTGATGGATCACCTGAAGATCGACAAGTTCATGGTGATGGGCTTCTGCATCGGCGGGCCGTTCATCTGGAACCTGCTGAAGCGGGCGCCGAACCGGATTGTCGCCGCGGTCCTGGCGCAGCCCAGCGGATCGCGTCCCGAGATGCGCGACCTCTTCTACGAAACCAACATCAAGGGTTGGGGCCCGGCGCTCACCGCTCGCCGTCCCGAGATCACGAGTGAGATGGTCGACCGGTTCCTCACCCGCATGTACCGCACGAATCCCGACTTCGTCTTCACCGTGACGCGCGACTTCGTGCGCAGCTGCCGGACGCCGGTCCTGATCCTGCCCGACGACATCCCGGCGCACCCCTACGCGGTGGCGATGGAAGCGGCAATGCTCGCGCCGAACGCCGAAGTGAGCATGTTCCCGTGGAAGGAGCCGAAGGAGCGCATTCCGCTGGCGGTGCGGCAGATCCGATCGTTCCTGCGCGCGCACCGGCCCGCCGCGACCTAGGAGGTCGCTGAACGGTTATTCCTCCTCCAGACGCGCGCCGACGCGGAACGTGTGCCCATCCGGGTGCCGGAGGTGGCACTCGCGCACGTTCCACGGCATATCGGTCGGCGGCCACGGCGCCTCGACGCCGAGTTGAACGGCGAGCGCATAGAGCGCATCGACGTCGGCAGGGGAGGCCAGCCACCACGACATCCAGGTGCTGCCCGCCTGGTTGTCCCACCGGTCACGCGGGATCGCGCCGCCGCGCGCGCCCTGCCCGCCCTGGCAGAGAAAGATCTCGGATGTTCCCGAGATCACCGCGCCGAAATTCGGCGGCTCGCCGTGCTGCCAGTGTTTCTTCCACCCGAGCCGCTCGAACCAGGCGAAGCTGTCGTCGAGGTTCGAGACGTTCAGGATCGGGGTCACGTCCTGGACGTTCAACGTGGCGATGTTGATGCTCATCGCCACCATAGTGCCACGCCGCCGCGCGGATCGGTATGCTGTCTGGTCCACGCCGATCGCATGCGCGCCGCACCCACCACCATCATCCTCGCCGCCCTGCTCTGGCCGCCGCTCGTCGTCTGCGCGCGGGCGCAGCCCGCTGAGTCGACGCCGCCGCGCAGCGTGACCGCAACCCGCCTCCTGTCCGGCGATGCCATCGATCTGGACGGCCGCCTGTTGGAGACGTTCTGGACGCGAACGGACATCGCCGCCGATTTCGTCCAGCAGGATCCCGAGAACGGCGCTCCGGCGACCGAACGCACCGAAGTGCGGGTCGCCTACGACGCGCGGCGCCTGCTGCTCGGCGTGACCTGCCTGGATTCGGAGCCCTCGCGCCTGCTCGGCAACCAGATGCAGCGCGACCAGCCGCTGACGGCCGACGATCGCTTCATGATTTCGATCGATCCGCACGCCGACGGCCGTTCCGGCTACTTTTTTCAGATCAACCCGTCGGGCGCGATGGGCGACGGCCTGGTGACGTCGAGCGCCGGCGGCGGCGGCCAGCAGTTCAACAACGTCAACATGTCGTGGGACGGCATCTGGATGGCGCGCGTCGCCCGCACGCCGGCCGGATGGACGGCGGAGATCGAAATTCCGTTCCGCACGCTCTACTTCGATCCCGCGTCGAGCGCGTGGGGGATCAACTTTCAGCGCACGGTGCGGCGCCGCAACGAAGAGAGCCTGTGGAACGGGTGGCCGCGCAACCAGGGACTGACGCTGATGGCCGCAGCCGGCCGCCTGACCGGCCTCGACGGCCTCAGCCAGGGGATTGGCCTCGACCTGCGGCCGTATGCGGCGGCGACGTCGGTTGCGGCACCAGGCCGCGGGATCGAACGGGTCGACAACAGCGCCACGTTCGGCGGCGACGTGATCCACAACCTGACGCCGAACCTGCGCGCGAACTTCACGATCAACACCGACTTCGCCGAAACCGAGGTCGATCAACGCCAGATCAACCTGACGCGCTTTCCGCTGTTCTTCCCCGAAAAGCGCACGTTCTTCCTCGAGGGCTCGAGCTTCTTCGAGTTCGCGCGTGAACCGGGCAACACGATCCTCCCGTTCTTCAGCCGGCGCATCGGCCTGGACGATCGGGGCGTGCCGCAGCCGATTGACTACGGCGTGAAGCTGACCGGGCAGGTTGGCGCCTTCGACGTCGGCGCGCTGCAGCTGCGCACCCGCGACACCTCATCGAACGTCGGCGAACCCCTCGACTCCCTCGCGCTCGCTCGGGGCGAGCAGTTCACGGTCGTTCGCGTGCGGCGGCGGATGCTCGCGCAGTCGTTCATCGGCGGCATCTACACGCGGCGCGGCGGCGGCGGGCCTCCCGACCGGCACACGGCCGGCGTCGACGTCGCGTTGTCGACGACGCACTTTCGCGGCGACGACGTACTCGAGGTGAGCGGCTTCTGGCTGAGGACAACGCCCGCCGCGGCACTCTGCGAGCCGCGCCGTGAATCGTGCCCCAGTTCGGCGTATGGCATGCGGATCGATTATCCGAACGACCCGCTCAACTTCCGCCTCGGCATTTCACAGGTCGGCGCGGGCTACGATCCGGCGGTCGGTTTCGTGGACCGCCGCGGCTACCGGCGCGTCAACCCGGCGGTCCGATTCATCCGCCACACGATCACCAATCCCATCGTCCGACGCTACTCGTTCGAAGCGGACGTCGATCTCCGGTTCGATCCCGAGGGACGGCTCGAAACCAGGCGCCCCGATCTGCAGGCGCTGAGGCTGGAACTGCAGTCGGGCGACTTCTTCGAGCTGCACCTGTTTCCGCTGTTCGAGCGCCTGCCGCGCGATTTTCCGATCTTCGGCGCGGTGACGCTGCCGGCCGGCTCGACCTACACGTTCTTCCGGCGGCAGTACCAGGTCCGCAGCGCCGGGCGCCGCCTCGTGTCGGTGAACGGGCAGTACGAGGACGGCAGCTTCTACTCCGGCAGCCGCCGCCAGGTCACCGGCACCGTGAACCTGCGGCCTCGGTCCGGCGTGCTGCTCGGCGTGACCGCCGACTACAACGACGTCGATCTGCGCGAGGGGCGGTTCTCGACGACCTTGTGGCGCGGCGACGCGAGCACGCAGTTCGGGCCGTGGATCTCGCTCGCGCAGGTCGTGCAGTACGACACGGTGAGCCGGGCGTTGGGGTGGCAGGCGCGGTTCCGGTGGATCGAGAAGCCGGGCAACGACTGGTTCTTCGTCTACACGCACAACTGGATCGATCGCGAGCGCCTGGTCACGTTCGATCGAAGAGCGGCGGCCAAGGTCGTGAGGACGATTCGCTTCTAGATCATGCAACGATTCGACTTGAACGCATCACCCGCCGTACCTTAGACGGATGGAAATCCAGAGAGCAGGTTCACGCGCCTCAGGCAAAGGTCCCGCGGAGTGGTTCACGGGCAGCGTCCGCGTTGATCCCTTGCACGATGCTCCGGAGCCGGCGCGGGTGGCGAGCGCGAGCGTCACGTTCGAGCCCGGCGCGCGGACCGCGTGGCACACGCACCCTCTCGGCCAGACATTGATCGTCGTCTCGGGCGTCGGGCGCGCGCAGCGCGCGGGCGGGCCGATTGAGGAGATCAGGCCGGGCGACGTCGTCTGGTTCGCGCCCGGCGAGAAGCACTGGCACGGGGCGGCGCCGACGACGGGGATGACGCACATCGCGATCCAGGAAAAGCTCAATGGAAAGCCGGTCGACTGGATGGAGCACGTCAGCGACGACCAGTACAACGGCGGCCAGCAGGAGTAGAAGCCGGCCATGCCTCACATCATCGTCAAACTCTGGCCCGGCAAATCGGAGCCGCAAAAGCGTCGGCTCGCCGCGCAGCAATGTCATCGGCAGTGAATTCGACGAACGGCGCGCAATCCGAGACGCGGAGGAGAACTGAGGTCATGCAGAAGCGAGTCCTGGGAAGAGACGGGTTGGAAGTGTCGGCGCTTGGCTTCGGCTGCATGGGCATCAGCTTCGGCTACGGGCAGCCGGCCACGCGCGAAGAAGGGATCGCGATCATTCGTGCCGCGGTGGACGCCGGCGTCACGTTCTTCGACACGGCCGAAGTCTACGGGCCGTTCGCGAACGAGGAGTTGGTGGGCGAAGCGCTCGCGCCGGTTCGCGATCAGGTCGTCATCGCGACGAAGTTCGGATTCAAGATCGAGGGCGGGAAGCAGGCCGGGCTGGACAGCCGGCCAGCGCATATCCGAGAGGTCGCCGATGCCTCATTGAAGCGCCTGAAGACCGATCGGATCGATCTCTTCTATCAGCACCGCGTCGATCCTGAGGTGCCGATCGAGGAGGTCGCGGGTGCGGTCAAGGCATTGATCCGCGAGGGCAAGGTCAAGCACTTCGGGCTCTCGGAAGCGGGCGTCCAGACGATTCGCCGCGCCCACGCCGTCCAGCCGGTGACCGCGCTTCAGAGCGAGTACTCGCTGTGGTGGCGCGAGCCGGAGCGGGAGGTGCTGCCGGCGCTCGCGGAGCTCGGCATCGGGTTCGTGCCGTTCAGCCCGCTGGGCAAAGGCTTCCTGACCGGCAAAATCGACGACAAGACGACGTTCGATCCGACCGACTTCCGCAACGTCGTCCCGCGCTTCACCGAAGAGAACCGGAAAGCGAACCTCGCGTTCGTCGACTGGCTGAAATCATTCGCGGCCCGCAAGCACGCCACGCCGGCGCAAATCGCGCTGGCATGGTTGCTGGCACAGAAGCCGTGGATCGTGCCGATTCCCGGCACGACCAAACGCCATCGACTCGAAGAGAACACCGGCGCGGTCGACGTCCAACTCACGGCGGACGACCTGCGGGAGATTGACCGCGCAGCCTCACAGATTGAGGTGCACGGTGCGCGCTATCCGGAGCACCTCATGAAGCTCGTCGGGCGCTAAGAAGCGCGGCCCTCTTCTTGGGCGGACTCGTTCCAAGGTCCGAGGTCGGCCGCTGAAAAAATGTCTGAAAGCGTGTAGCCCGGTCGATCTTAGAATCTGCGTTCAGTTGGACATGATTGCCTGGTTGCGTCGGTGAATGTGCGAGTCGCCCCGCCGTGTCGCGGGGCTGGATGCCCTTGACTGCTGCCTCCGCCCGCTCTCCTTATCGCCTCCTCACGACGTCGGTAGCCGTCTGCGTCCTCAGTGTGTGTCTGCCAGCCGGCGCGGGCGCTGCTGACATCTCGCCTGCCAATCGAGCCCTGGCGGTCTGGTCGGCTTCGAGCCTGCTCCAACGGAACTGGTTGATAGTCGTCGCTGCGGTGTTGTGCCTCGCGCAGTTGCTGCTGGTCGGCGCGCTGATGGCCCACCGCTCGCGGCGGCGGCAGGCCGAGCTCGCGCTGCGGCAGAGTAAAGCGCGGAACGCGGCGCTGCTGCGGGCCATCCCCGACCTGATGTTCGTCATCCGCGCCGACGGCGTCTACCTCGATTACCGCGCGCGTGATCCAACGCAACTGTTCCTCCCGCCCGAGCAATTCCTGGGCCGGCACATCGCGGACGTGATGCCGCCGCCGCTGGGCGCGATGTTCGCGCGGGAGCTCGCCGCCGCGCGTACATCGGCGGAGCCGCGCGTGGTCGAATACGAGCTGCCCATGGAGGGCGAGACGCGCCACTACGAATCGCGGCTCGTCGCCTGCGACGACGACACGGTGGTGAGCATCGTGCGCGACATCACCGAGCGGAAGCGCACAGCGAGCGCCCTGAGCGATCGGGAGATCGAACTGCGGCAGACCGTCGAGCGCAACCGGCACCTCGCGGGCCGCCTGATCGCCGCGCAGGAAGGCGAGCGGCACCGGATCGCGCGCGAGCTGCACGACGATCTCAGCCAGAAACTGGCGATGCTCAGCATCGACCTCGCACAGCTGCAGCTGAGCGGAGCGAACCCGCACTTCGACGCGGCCGCACAAGTCGCGCAGATTGCCGAGCGCACGAATGAGATCGCCAGCGGCGTGCATCGCCTGTCGCACCGGCTGCATCCGGCCCGGCTGCAGGCGATCGGCCTGGTGCCGACGCTCGAGGCGCTGTGTCGCGACACGTCGCGGCAGTGGGGCACGCCCGTGGACTTCGAGCACGCCGGCGTGCGCGATCCGTTCGACCCCGATCTGGCGTTGTGCCTGTATCGGGTCACCCAGGAAGCGCTGCACAACGTGGTCCGGCACAGCGGCGCGACGCACGCCGCTGTGCGGCTGCGCGGCTCGGCCGATCAGGTCTCGCTGGAGATTGTCGACAATGGATCGGGGTTCGCGCTGCGTGACCGAGAGGGGACCGGCCTGGGTCTGGTCAGCATGCGCGAGCGCGTGACCTTCCTCGGCGGCACCCTCGCCATCGAAACAGCCCCTGGTAGCGGAACGCACATCAACGTCACCGCGCGCAGGATCATGGCGGCGAGCCGCGCCTTGCCGCACGCTGCCGGATCTGCATAGCCGCACGTGGTCGTTGCCGGGTATCGTCCCGGCGTCGCCGCGCCGAGCGACGGCGGTCGACCGGGATCCATCGCCCGCGGGCAATTGGGCCCGCCGGGACCTCAGCAGCTCAGCCCGGTCGTTGGCTGCCGGCGGCCGCGGGAATGTCGGGCCCGCGACCGCCGGAGCCTGCTTGCGGATCTCGCGCCCGCCCGTCCCGAATGTCACCGGGATACGTCCGTCAGCGAGTTCGTCATCGCGAGTCGGTCATCCGATCGCCGCTGGCGAGGGCGAGGGAGATCGGTATGCCGAATGTGCATAGCCGGCCGACGCCGCCGCCTCCTACCCTGCGAGGACACTTCCTGGAGGACGTATGACGAAGCTACGCAATGCCGCACTCTTCACCCTCGCGCTGGGGTTGCCGTCGGCGGCCTGGGCGCAGGCGCCGGTCACCAAGTCGCAGACCGTGCGCGGGACGGCGACGATTGAGGCCATCGACAGCACGACGCGGTACGTGACGTTGAGGACAAAGGACGGCGAGCAGCAGCGCTTCAAGGCGCCGGCCGACATGGCGCGCTTCAACGAGCTGAAAGTCGGCGACACCATCCAATTCACCTACATCGAATCGATCGTCGTCCGTCTGGCCAAGCCCGGCGACCCGGACATCCCGACGGCGACCACCGGCGATGTGGCGCTGACGCGTGGCAACGGCCCGCGGCCCGGCGCCACGCTCGGCGATCAGCGGACCGCCATGGTGACGGTGAAGGCGATCGACGCCGCCGTGCCGTCGATCACGGTGCTGACCGACGACGGCCGCACGGTGACATACAAGATCGAACAGGCGAAGAACCTCGAAGGGTTCAAGGCCGGCGACAAGCTCGCGGTGACCTACACCGAAGCATTGCTGGTGAGCGTGGCGCCGGCCAAGTAGCGAGTTTGCGTCCTCCAGGGGCGATTTCCGTGCAGCACCTGTCAGTATTGACAGTTGTGTAACTCGTCTGTCTGCCCTTAGAACGTCGCAGCGAACCGATGAGAGCGGGAGACGCTTCGCGCGGCGGGCGACAGTCACGGACGGCGGGCGCGCGGGTTGCGTGTCTGGTCGTCGTCTGCGTGGTGGGCGGCGGCCTGTCGCCCGGTGCGCGGTCGCCCAGCACGCTGCCGCGCGCGATTCGCGATCCCTTCGGCGCGACGCCGGCCGGAGCGCACGTCACCGCCGAACCGAAGCGCGTGGTCGCGCTGTTCTGGGACGGACCGGATTTCCCGTCGTATCCGGGGATCAAGAGCGGGCTGATTGAGGGCCTGCGCTCGATGCCACCGGGCTCGCTGCAGTACTACGAGGAGTATCTCGAGTCCGAGCGCTTCCACAGGCCGAGCTATCCGCAGGCGCTGGCCACCTACCTGCGCGAGAAGTACGCCGATCGCCGCATCGATCTGGTGCTGTGCATCACCGCCACGCCGCTGACCTTCCTGCTTCAGCAGGACACGCTGTTTCCCGATGCCGACATCGTCTTCAGCAGCAGCCGCTTGCCGCCACAGGGGTGGCGATCGCCGCGGATGACCGGGGTCGTCCACACCCCGTCCTATGGCGAGACGCTGTCGCTCGCCTTCCGCCTGCACCCGGGCGCCCGGCGGGCGTACGTGATCACCGCCACACCGGAACGCGATCGCCGGCTGGAAACCGACGCGCGGAACCAGGTGACGAGGATGGGCCTCGAGCAGCCGATTACGTATTGGACCGATCGACCGGTCGCCGAGATCGTCAACGACGTGAAGCAGCTGTCGGCCGACTCGCTGGTCCTGCTGGGGCGCCAGTCGGAGGATCTGCGCGGCGCGGCCCTGCTGCCGCAGGACATCCTCGACCAGGTGACCAACGCCTCGCCGGTGCCGGTGTATAGCACCGCCAGCCACGCCCTCGGCCGCGGCGTCGTCGGCGGCTACGTCCTCACCAACGAAGCGTACGGCACGATGGTCGGGGACATCGCCGAACGCGTTCTGAACGGCAGCCCGCCATCCGCGATACCGATTGCCGTCCCTCGGACGGCGCCGATGTTCGATGCCAGGCAACTGAAGCGCTGGGGCATCAGCGACGATCGGCTGCCGCCGGGAAGCGCCGTGCTCTTCGGCGAGGTATCGGTCTGGCAGGAGCATCGCCGCCTCATCGTCAGCGCGCTCTCGATCGTGATCCTGGAAAGCGCGCTGGTCGCGGCGCTGCTGGTGCACCGCGCTCGCCGCCGGCGTGTCGAAGCGGCGCTGCGCGCGAGCGAAGCGCGCTACCGCGGCGTCGTCGAGACGCAGACCGAGCTGATCTGCCGCTGCCGGCCGGACACGACGCTCACCTTCGTCAACGACGCCTACTGCCGGTTCTGGCAGCGGCGCCGCGAGGATCTCGTCGGCACGAAGTTTCTCGAGCTCATCCCGCCGGCCCGCCGCGACGAGGTCCTGCAGCGGATTTCTTCGATCGTCGAGAGCCACGCTGAGGTGAGCCACGAGCACGAAGTGCTCCTTCCGGGCGGCGAGATCGGCTGGCAGCACTGGATCAATCACCCGCTGTTCGACGCCCGGGGACAGGTGGTCGAGATCCAGGCGACGGGACGCGACGTCACCAAGCGCAAGCGCGCCGAGGAGGCGCTGCGCGAGACCGGCGAGGCGCTGCGGGTCAGCTACGAGCGCGTCGAGGACCTCGCCGGGCGGCTGATCGCGGCCCAGGAAGCCGAACGTAAACGCATCGCCCGCGACCTGCACGACGATCTGAGCCAGAAGCTGGCGCTGCTCTCGATCGACATCGATCAGATTCCGGCGCGCCGCCCGTCCGAGCTGAGAGACCGCGTCCGCGACATCTCTTGCCGCGCCGCGGAGATCGCGACCTACGTCCACCGCCTCGCCTACGAGCTTCACCCGTCGAAGCTCGAATCGCTGGGGCTGGTTGCCGCCCTCAACAGCGTGTGCCGCGACATCTCGCGCCAGCACCAGGTGCAGGTCGAATTCGATCACGAGCGGATTCCCGACAACGTGGCGCCCGACATCGCGCTGTGCCTGTACCGCATCGTCCAGGAGGCGCTGCACAACGTCGTCCGGCACAGCGGCGCGCAGAAGGCGCAGGTCGCGCTGCGTTCGAACGAGGGCATGCTGGAACTCCACGTCGCCGACCCGGGCGCGGGGTTCGCCGCCGCCGACCAGGCGCGCGGCGGCATCGGCCTGGTCAGCATGCGCGAGCGGGTCAACTTCGTCGGCGGGCAGATCGTGATTCATTCGGCGCCTGGTGCAGGCACGAGGATCGGCGTCCGCGTGCCGATTGTCAGGCAGTCGGCGGCGGCGGTGTCGTTGCCGAAGGCTCTGCTCGGCGCCTGATGGTGCCAGAAGCGCGATTGGACCGCTCATCACCCATCCGGCTGATCATTCAGCGCCGGCCTCGGTGTATTTCCGCGCCGGACTGTACAGTTTGACAGTTCTGCCAATCGGGCCCTTGTCGCGATCATGCGCGCGGGTCAATATGGCAGACACAGCAACGCTCTTCATCCAGACCAGCGCCATCGAAGACGTCGATGCGATGGCGGCCGCGATCGCCGACGGCCTCGAAACCGAGTATGTGCAGCTCGAAGCGAGGCCTTTCAAGGCGCAATGGACCATTGCGTCGCTGCAGGCGATGGTGGTGCAGTTCGGCCGCGAGGACGTGGCGATCGTGCGCCGCCTGCGCATCCCTGCCGGCAGATGGGCATTTGTCGTCCCATTGGCGGTGCCGGACTCCGCCCGCTGGAACGGCTGTCGGGTCGACGGCGACGAAGTGATCATCTGTCCGCCGCTGGCGGAGTGCTACGCGTTCGATCCGCGCGCGACGACCTTCGCCATCGTCAGCGTCCCGGAGAAGAGCGCGATCGCGTCGGCCGCGCGCGATCTGCTCGATGCGACCGGCTCGACGCGCACCGTGTTACCGCGTGCGCATGATGCCCGCGAGCTGCATCACTGGCTGAACGCGGTGCTCACGAAAGCCGCCACCGATGGATGGTGCGCCGCCGGCGTCGAGCGCAGAATCGACGGCGCGCTCGACCGGTGCCTGCGGAGCGCGGTGCCAGCCGAGCGGCACGTGGAAGCCTCCACCGGCCGCAGCCAGATCGTCCGCCGCGCCGAGGCCTTTTTCCGGCGGCACCTGGGAGAGCCGGTGTCGATCGCGCAGCTGTCCTCGATTGCCGGCGTCAGCGAGCGCAGCCTGCGCAACGCGTTCTACGACGTCTACACCACCAGCCCGAAGCGCTACCTGCGCCTGTGGCAGCTGCATCAGGTACGGCGCGCGCTGCGCCGCAGCGACGGCCAGGACGCCTCCGTGACCGACGTCGCCACGCTGCACGGCTTCTACGAGCTGGGGCGGTTTGCCGGCGAGTACAAGGCGCTCTTTGGCGAGGTGCCGTCGCAGACGCTCCACCGCGCGCGCGGCCGCTACGCGTCGCGGTTGTGCGGCGCGGCGTGATCGGCTAATCGGGAGTCCTGGTGGCGGTGAGCGCGGCGTGGAGCACGTCGACGAGATCGGTCGCGAGGTCGCGTTTCAGGACCCAGGCCGAGGCCCCCATCCGTGCGGCCATCTCGCGGCACGCGCTGTCGTCATGCACCGTGAGGAAGACCACCAGCGGCGAATGCGCCTGCGCCAGCACCTGGCGCGCGGCGTCGAAGCCGGAGAGCACAGGCATGGAAATATCGAGGACGACGGCGACCGGATGCAGGCGGGACGAGGCGTCGACCGCCTCCTGTCCGTTCGACACGGCGGCGACAACCTCGAAATCGTCCGCAAGGACCTCGCGGGTCTTTTCGAGCATCTCAGCGTGGTCGTCGGCGATGAGAATGCGCGGGCGTGGCGACGATCGGGACGAACGCATATTTCCGAAGGACGACGTTCGGTCGTAGCGCTGACATGGGAAGCATACGCCGAAAGCGCACCGAGGAAAGTACGGGTTTTGCTGTTTTTGCAGACTGCGTGCTGTGTGGATGACCTCCACTCGGGAAGGGTGCTCTTGAGATCTGCAGTCTCGCCAGCCATGCCTGCCGAAATCAATGTCTCGCGTTTTGATCGGCGCGGAACTTTTTTGAGACGACTCCAAACGAACCGAGAATCCCGCGCGACCACCTGATCGCTTGCCGCGAGACAGCGTTCCATCACCGCGACGGTTTCACTAGAGCGGATTTTCATTTCCATGTAGTGTCCGCCTTCAGGCGGACCTGAGCGAGGTCCGGCTAAAGCCCGGACACTACGTGGTTTTGAAATAGGATCTAGCACCGCCGGCGGAACGCCAGATGGCATCGGCAGCAGCCGCCCTGCCGGCAAGGCGTGATCGCACAGGCGCTGGCGCCTTGTCACTTGTGTTTCCCAAAGCCGTCCGGCGCAACCGGTTGCGGGCGGACAGCCACCGCAGGCGGCGACGGAACCGTCGATGCCTCATGAGCGGGGATGTACCCGCACACGGAATTCGACCACCTGCTGAAAGAGCTCGTCGCCCGCGCCCGC
>Ga0207708_10002891_pt1 | contig 12652 bp, 3 predicted proteins | sample KBSK5101metaG_FD_184340 | JGI IMG/M metagenome (GOLD analysis project Ga0207708, IMG submission 184340) | Corn, switchgrass and miscanthus rhizosphere microbial communities from Kellogg Biological Station, Michigan, USA - KBS K5-10-1 metaG... | ecosystem: Host-associated > Plants > Roots >...
GTGAACGCGCCGCGGTCGTGACCGAACAGCTCGGCCTCGAACAGCGTCGGAGACAGGGAGGCGCAGTTGATGCGCACGAACGGCTTCTGGGCGCGCGGCGACAGACCGTGGACGATCTCCGCGAGCACCTCTTTGCCGACCCCCGTCTCACCGACGATCAGCACGTTGATGTTCGACACCGCCGCGCGCTTGGCGAGCAGGTGCACCCGCCGCATCTCGGGCCCGCAGCGGATGTCGTCCGACGACGGCGTGGAGGAAACGTTGCGCCCCTGCACCCGCTCGCACGCGCGCGAGATCAGCCCGTCGGCGGAACGCGCGTCGCCCGGGAAGAATGCGACGCCGGTGCGCGCCGAGACGTTGCGCGCGCCCAGCAGCGCGATGATACGGGCGCCGAAGTCGTCCACCCGCTTCGCGTCGTGCTCGAACAGGATCATCTCGTATTCGTCCGGACCGTACGACGCCAGCACGTCACCGGGCCGCACGTAGGGCGTGACGATCTCGCCCACCGCCTCGGGCGATGTCCCCGGCGCGACGTGGAGGCGCAGCACCGCGAACACGCGGCCGGACGATGACGCCTTCTCGCACTCCTCCTCCAGCCGTCCCTCGAAGTACGCGTGGGTCGGCAGCCGCCGCACGCGCACCGTCGGGCGGCGCCGCTGGATCATCAGCGTTACCCAGCCGATGGTGATCGCCTCGCCCGGCAACACCGGCGCGCGCTGCCCGCCCGGCAGCCGGGTGCCGCGCAGGAAAGTGCCGTTCGTGCTCCCCAGGTCTTCGATCTCCAGCACCCCGCCAACGTGCAGGCGGGCATGGTGGCGCGAGGCGTTCGCGTCATCGATCCGGACGTCATCGCCTTCATCGCGCCCGATCGACACCACGCCCGAATCAGGCAGCGGGTGCATCGAGAAGATGTTCGCCCCCATCACGATCAGGTGGAGAACGCCGTCCTCGACGGGACGTTCGTCCACCTCGCGCACCGTGCGCGCGCCGGACGCGGTGGCCAGGCCCGACGACGACGCAGACGATGATGACGAAGGAGCCTCGGCCATGGCGGTCAGCGCAGCGTGATCATGGTGGGGTGCGGTTCGCCGTCGCCGAGATCGACGCGCAGCTGCCACTTCCCCACAGCCATCGGCCCCGTGTCCAGGTTGAGCTGATAGTGGTTGCCCGTCGGTGCGAAGGTATTCCCCGACCCGACGCCCTTGCTCTTGGCCGGCTTCTCCGGGCCGACGCGGCCGGCTGCATCGACCGGCGCCACGTAGAGGCGCGCCGTCAGGTCGCAGATGCCGTCGCTGGGCGCGACCAGATCGAATTTCGTCGGGATCGTCGATCCCTGCTTGAACACGCCGGTGCCGTCCGCCGGAATGGGCGGCAGGAGCCCGCTCCACTTGACGATCACCCTGACCTTGAACGTGCCCTGGCTCGAGTTGCCAGACGCGTCCGTCGCCTTGCAGGTGACGGTCGACTCCCCGAGCGGGAACTGCGATCCGGACGGCGGCGTGCACTTCACCTTCGGGTTCGGATCGATGTTGTCGGTGGCGGTGACCGTGTAGTTGACGCGCGCGCCGCTCCTGCTGGTCGCGAACGCGGTGACGACGTTCGGCATCTTGAGGACGGGCGGCGTCGTGTCGCCGACGCTGACCGTGAACGTATCCTCGGTACGGTTGCCGCGCTGGTCCTTGGCGCTGCACTTCACCACCGTCGTCCCGAACGGGAAGAACGATCCCGACGCATGGTCGCAGTCGACCGACACTGGCCCATCGACGATGTCGTCGGCGCAGGTGGCGTAGGTGACGATCGCGCCCGCGCCCGCGTTGGTGCCGACCATGATGTCGGACAGCGGGCACATCTCGGGCGCCGTCGTGTCGACGACCTTGACCGTGAACTGATCGGAGACGGTGTGGCGAGCGCTGTCGGTCACAGAGCAGACCACCGGCGTCACCTCGTCGATCAGGAAGAAGTTCGGCGGCGGCGGAATACATTCCAGCAGCAGGTTGCGGTCGATGTCGTCGGACACGAGGACCGGGTAGGTGGCCAGCTCGCGCCCGGCCGGCTGATCCGCCTCGAGCACGAGGTCGAAGACCTGGATCGTCGGCGGCCCGTCGACGACGGTGATCGCGAACTCACCCAGGCCGACCGCGCCGGTCTCCGGATCGGTGGCCTTGCAGAGGACCGAGTTGCGCCCCGGCCGGAAGAACGCGCCGGAGGCGGGCGTGCAGTCGACCGGCACGGACGCGCCGTCGCTCGCGCGCACAGCGGTGACGTCTGGATAGATGACCGGAGTGCGCGGCCCGGTCGCGGGGACGTCGAAGTCGGCCGGCACGGTGATGATCGGGTGCCCCGGCTGCTGCACGCCCAGGTCGACCTCGTTCGACAGGCAGCTCTCGCTCCACGCGCCGCCGACGCGCGAGTCGGAGACCTGCGCCAGCGTCACGCGGTTCCAGCCCACCGACAGGTCGAGCGGAATCACCCACTTGCCGTCTTCGTCGGCGCGCTTCGTGGTGAGCCGCCCGTTGATGCGCACGTTCACGTCGGCGTGGGGCAGCGCGCAGAACGGGCTCGCGGGCGGCTGCGCTTGGGGTCCGCAATTGGACGCGCCGACCACCACCGGTCCCTGGCCGGGCGGCGGTGCCGCGAGCGTGAAGTTGGTGCCCCGGCCACCGCCCACCACGCCCGCCAGCCCTTGCGGGAGCGGGAAGCGCGGCGGCTTCTGCTCGATGACGAGGCGGCTGGTCGGCGTGTTGGCGATGCGCGAGAAGCCGCGCAGTTCCTCCTGTGTCGGCGCCTGCCCGTTGGGCATCAGATCGGGTGCCTGGAAGAAGTAAATGATGTGGCGGCCGGGCCCCGCGCCGAAGATGGTCGTCTCGAATCGGATCGGGTCACCCGGGTTGTTGGGTGGCGTGATGATCGTTCGGTCGTTGCCGACGTTCCCGAGCGCCAACCGCCCGGTCTCCTCCAGCACGTGCAAGCGCCCGAACTGGGTCTCCGTGTAGGGCAGCGTTCCCTCCACGCGGATCTCCGACGAATCTTCCAGGTTGCAGTCAATCTCGGCGCCGGGTCGCGGGAACGTGACCGTCGGCGGATCGATGCCGACGCTGGCGAACACCGGCGGGGCCGCCGGCCCGCCCTGATCGAACACCAGCTTGTGCCAGCCCTTCTTCGGGTCGCCGGGGGCGGCGGGACTGAGCGTGATCGGGCCCGAGAAATCGCCCTTCTGATCGGGCGTCAGGTCCAGGAAGCTGTCGGGCACGAAGCCCTGGTCGGCGATGTGCACCGGGCCCGTGCTCCCCTTCCCGACGACGTTGAGCGCGAGCGGCACGGCCGCGGCGCTGTGGGTCGGATCGGTCGGCGACAGGATCTCGGGCGCCTTGCCCGGATTGGTGGCGTTGCTGACGATGAGCGGCCAGAGCACCTTCTTGCTCGCCGCGCACAGCGCGGGCGCGACGCAGGGCGTGGCCGTGAACGTCTGCTGCTCCAGGATGAGGACCTGGATGCCGGTCACGACCGGGACGTCTGCCTGGAACGTTCCGTTGGCTTCGACGGGGACGGTCAGGTCTGCCCCACCTCCCCCGACGACGATGTGGACCGCGCCGCCGGTCAGACCGCCGATACCGGAGAGGTGCACGAGTCCGTCCGAACCGATGAACACTTCCTCGCCCCAGCGCGGGCGCACGACCGACGGGGGCGACGGTTTACCCGAGAAGATGTCGACGGGCGCCGCCAGGACGTTCACCTGCGGCAGGCCGAGCGGGCCCAGCGGCGGTGTGAGCGAGAGGTCGGCGACCATTCCGGAGGCCACCGCCTTGTCGGCTTTCACCGTGCTGTTTTCCAGCTTGGTTCCGAAGTAGGTCACGTTCAGACCGGAGCCGGCGTTGTCCGGCGGCCCCGGCGGCTGCAGCGCGTAGCCCGGCACGGCCTGCTTCCCCTGGCGCGGGCTGGCCCACAGCAGGCGGATCGTCTTGTCGCTGGTCGCGTTGTCGTACTCGAGCCGGATCGCGTAGTGCACGCCCGCCTTCAGCGGCACCGCGTCCAGCTTCCTCAACGGCGAGACCGGCGCCGGCGCCGGGAGCGGATTGCAGTGCGATCCGGGGCAGTAGGTCGCCACCTCGGCGATGCAGCGCGCGTCCCACTCGGGCAGGAACGAGTAGTACGAGAGGTAGCCGCCGTCGCAGCAGTAGGGATCCTTCTCGCAGATGTCGTGGACGCAGCTGTTGCAGCTCGCGTCCAGCTTCGCGCCCGGCAGGCAGAGGTCATGGGCGCAGCCACCCGGCGCGCTCGAGCCCGGCGGCGGCGTGGACATCACCTCGACCCCGTTCAAGTAGAGGTGCGAGATGCCGCTTCCGACGACGAAGAAGTTGTAGCTCTCGGTGAACGCCGGGATGATCTCGCCCTCCCAGATCGCCGAGTAGGACGGCCCATAGCCGAGCGGCAGATCGAGCGGCCTCGGGCCGGGCGGCGCGACGTCCTTGTTGATGTCGATGTTCGCGTCCGTGCGCGCGACCGTTCCCCCGATGTAACCGGGGCTGAGGTAATAGGTCGCCGACAATCCCGTCGTGCCGCCGGGCGCGATCGCGTAGAGGTTTGCCGATGGGATGGGCACCTGTCCGATGGTCCCCGGCGGCTGCCAGGTGAGGCCCGGCGGGGGCGAGCCCGACGGTGCCGTGGTCTGCATGCGATCCCAGCGCAGGTTGTAACGGTGGCCGGCGCGCAGCTCGATCGAACCGCTGGTCGTGCCCGGCGACGTCTCGAACCAGTCGAGGACCGTGCTGCCGTTGACGAACAGGCGGCTCGGCTGCTGCGACGCTTCGAACGTGTAGGTACCGGTCGTCGGCGCCTCGATCCAGCCCGTCGCGACGGCGGCGTACGAACGGTCGTTGACGATCGCCGCGCTGTCGGTGGACGCGCATTCATCCGCCGCCGCGGCGCACTCGTCGGTCCAGGACGTGGTGCAGCAGGCCGCGTGCGTTCCGTCGCCGCAGACGCTGGCCGTGCAGGCGCTGCAGGTCTCGGACAGCGCGTCGCCGGCGACGTGCTCGCTGTGCCCGCAGCGCGGGATCTGCACGACGCCGTTTCGCAGCAGCGTGTCCGGCGCGGGCGGACCGTTGTCGGTCGACTCGTCGACCGCGTACACGTAGACGTTGCCCGCCTGATCGAGCGGCAACGTGAACGAGAATCCGTGCCGCGCGAACGTCCGCCCCGGCCCGTCGCACGCCGCGCTCACCTCGCGCGCCAGCGGGTCGGCCAGCGCCTGGTCGGCGCGCACCGTGCCCAGCAGCGTGCCGCCGCCGTCGATCGTCCCGCCGCCGTAGATCTTCACGGCCACCGTGGCGCCCGCCCACTCCGGATCGCAGGCCCAGCCGGAGATGGTCGCCGACGTTCCCGATCCGCTGACGCCGTCAGCGCGCAAGACCGCGCCGCCCGGGCCCAGCAGGTAGGTCGGGTAGATCGACCTGTCGTCGCTGGGGAGATCCTTCGGCCAGACCTTGCCTGTCGGCCACTGGGTCGCGCCGTCCTTGCAGACCGTGCCGGCCTGCCCCACGCAGGCCAGGGTCCACTCGGGCGACACGCCCGCGCCGCAGCACTCGGGCATCGTCTTGCAGACCTGGGTCGTGCAGGGGCTGCAATCCCACGGCAGCGCGTCGCCCGGCGTGTACTCGTCGTGGTTGCAGTAGGTCGGCGAGAAGACGTTCAGCGTGCCGACCTCCTTGAACAGCGACGCCCACCGTCCGTCCTCGATGTGATCGTGCTCGAGGCGATCGATGGCGGCGAAATCCTCGCACTCGCTCACCGGCGACAGCTCGCGGTAACGGCTGCGCTGCAACCCCGACTTGTTCAGGTCGGCGAACGGCGCATCCATGTGGTCCTGCGCGATGAAGTACTCCTGCGCGTTCATCCACAGCGAGTCGGGACTCACGGCGGCGTTCCACGGATTCTCGATGGTGTTCGGCCAGATCACCTGCTGCGTGTCGAACAGGTCGACCTGGGTGCCCGTCTTCGTGAAGCTCTGGCTGTTCTGGCAGTACCCCGCCATCGCCGCGACCTTGCAGGATTCGTAGTACGGCCTCAGCGGGAACGTCTGCAGCTTCCAGGCGCCCAGGCCGCCGTCGGCGTCCTTGTCGAAGACGTACGCTTCGGTCTCCGCCCAGGGGCGGTAGCCCCAGTTGCGCGCGCACTTGGACGCCACGCCCGTGGCGGTGCACGCGAAGATGAAGCGGTTCGGATGGGAGGCGTCATCGGGGATCGCCATGGCTGACGCGCTCTTGGTCAGCGGGTTGTACGGGCAGAGCGACATCCACTCGCCGCTCCACTTGTGAAAGTAGTAGACGACGTAGAGCTCGTCCTCGTTGTCCTGCTCGGCGTGGTTGTGAAACAGGTTGGGGACCGGATCCTTGTCGGCGCCGGCGATGTACAGATCCAGATCCTCGGCCGGGTGGCCTTCGACGTCGAGCGTGTGCGCGACCGCGTAGTGATGCAGCGCCGTGCCACCGCTGACGGCGATGTAGTTGCCGGGACCCGAGCTCATCGTCGGGATGTTGGTGAGCGTGTGGGACTCGATGTCGCTGGTGGCCGTCAGACCGCGCATCTCGACGTAGCTGATCGCCACCCCCTTGGCGTCGGGCGCGAGCAGGTCGGTGCCCATCAGCGACATCCCCTGCGCCGTGATCCCCTGCGCCGTGATCCCCTGCGCCGTGATCCCCTGCGCCGTGATCCCCTGCGCCGTGATCCCTTGCGCCGTGATCCCCTGCGCCGTGATCCCCTGCGCCGTGATCCCTTGCGCCGTGATCCCCTGCGCCGTGATCCCTTGCGCCGTGATCCCTTGCGCCGTGATCCCCTGCGCCGTGATCCCCTGCGCCGTGATCCCCTGCGCCGTGATGCCGGCGATCGCCGCCGCCGACGCGAGCACGACCGCGGCGCCGATCCCGATCCGCCACCAATGATTCAGCCTTGTCTTGGACATCAGTTCTTTCTCCCCAAGGAAGAACAAATACGGATTCCGGCGGTCGCATCACGAAACGTGGGCGGCACCGGCTCCCGGTTCGAAATCCTGCAGTTGACGGGTTTGAAGTAGTAGCTGCCGCCGCGAATGACGACCGCGTCGGCCTTCTGCGAAGAGGTTGCGAGCTCCCAGACGTTGCCCGCGAGGTCGTCGACGCCGAACGGGCTGCGCGACGCCGGGTGCGACCCGACCACGTCCGGCCCGTACGCCGCGTCCACGCGGCCGTAGGTCACGTCGTGGTTGGCGTCGTCGGCGTCGAGATCGTCGCCGTGCGGAAACAACCGGGCGTCCGCGCCGCGCGCCGCGCGCTCCCATTCCATCTCGGTGCACAGCCGAGCGCCGGGGACGCGGCCGGAGCTGGCCAGCCAGGCGGCATATTGCCGGGCGTCCTCGGGCGAGATGCCCGCGACCGGGAATCGCAGCCAGTCCTGCCGGACGCGCCGGCCACGGCCCACGTAATCGATCGATTCGCCCGCCCGGGCCGTGTAGCGCTGGGTCAGCGGCTGGAACGTCAGCTCCCAGCCGGGGGCCGCGCCCTTGAGCAGCAGAAACCCGCGAATCGCGGTCGAGACGTTGGGCGCCAGCTTGGCGCGCTGCGCGGCCGGCAGCGTGTCGAGGAACTGGATCCACTCGCCGTAGGTCGTCTCGTTGCGCGCGATCAAATACGCGTCCGTCTTGCGCCGGTGAAGCGGAACCGTGTCGAAGAACTGCGCGCGCAGGATCTCGTCGGCGTCGCCGAACCAGAACTCGCCGGGCGGAACGTACGCGAACCCTTCGGGAACGACCGACGCGGGCGGCAGCGTCACGTCCAGCTCGACGCGCTCGCCACGCCGCACCTCGAACGGGTAGACGACGTGGGCGAGGTTGGTTCCGTCCATCGTCAGGCGATAGGAGCCCGGTGCCAGCGACTTCGGCTCGCTGCCGGTCACCGGTCCCAGCGCCTTGGCGCTGCGACGTCCCGTGACCGCGTCGCGTTCGTAGCGCTCCAGCAGCGCTTGCGAGGCGACCGGCGCGGTGTGCAGCACCAGCGTCCCGGGCGCGGTCAGCGCGGCGCGCCTCTTGCCGTTGACGTCGACCGTCGCGAGCCGTTCCTCGAGGACGCGCGCCTTGCTCTCCAGTCCCAGCTCCTCCGCGAACAGAAGGTGCTCGTAACGGACGTCCGCCAGCTGGGTGCGGATCTCTTGCCGCGACGGATCGAGGCCGAACGCGGTCTCGAACATTCGCTCGGCCTGATCGAAGCCGGAGTCGATCAACGGCACCAGCGCGCGCGTCTGTCGCCACAGCTGTTCACCCTGCGCGCCGTCCATCGCGTCGAACGCCGCGAACGCGCGCGCGCGCAGATCGCGCGCCTCGGCCGACCGGCGCTGCGCGCTTCCCGTCTCGACGCGGGCGCCCTCGACCTTTCGCGCAATTTCCCGCTCGGTCTCGGCGCGCCGGCGTGTTGACCACTGGATGACCCCGCCCAGACTGACCACGAAGGCGACGGCGGTCCCGATCAGGATCAAACGGTTCCGGAGCTTGGCGACCGGGTCGGACGACAGCGCGGCGATCATCGCCGGCATCCCGTCCCAGCGGTCCGCCGGATTCGAGCGCAGGCCGCGCAGGATCACGCGACGCACCCAGTTCGGGATGCCGCGATCCTTGGGCAGCGGGCGCAGATGTTCGGTCGTGACGTTGACCGAGATGCTGAGCATGTCGTCGCCCGCGAACGGGCGCTCGCCATACAGAGCCTCGTACAGCGCCACGCAGAAGCTGAACTGATCGCTCTTCTCGTCGCCGCGTTCGCCCAGGAATTGCTCGGGCGCCATGTACGCCGGCGTCCCCACCCAGGTGCCGGTCTTGGTCAGCGTCGCCAGCGCGTGCTTGCCGCTGGAATCTCGCAGCGTCTGGGTGCCGTCTTGCGAATCGACGTCGCCGGTGTCGCCTTCCAGCTCGTCGTCGCCGCCGCCCGCCTGGCGCGCGATGCCGAAGTCGACGACGCGCGGCCGGCTCTCCTTGTCCAGCAACACGTTGTCGGGCTTGAAATCGCGATGCACCAGCCCCGCCGCGTGCGCGGCCGCCAGCCCGCGTCCCGCCGCGATGAAGACGTCGAGGATCTCGCGCCACGATCGGGTCTGGGCGGCGAGCCAGCTCTTGATCGTCCCGCCGGCGACGAACTCCATCGCCAGGAACACCTGTTCTTCGTACACGCCCACGTCGTGCACGGCGACGACGTTCGGGTGCTGCAGGCGCGCGATCGCCTTCGCTTCACGCAGCAGGCGCGCCCGCGCCGTGTCCTTCCCCTGCCCCGGTTTGATCAGCTTGAGGGCGACCTTGCGATCCAGTTCCGGATCGTAGGCGCCGTAGACGACGCCCATCGCGCCCGTACCGACGCGCTCGACGATCACGTAACGCCCGATCCGCGCGCCTGTGTCGAGATCTCCGGCTGTCACGCTTGCGGGTCGTGCGGTGGCGCGACCGTCCTGCAATTGATCCCCCGTTCAAAATCCAGGGCGTAAGGCGCCCCACCTCGCACTGCAAACGGAAGATCGATCCGATATTCCGTTTTCTCTCCCGCCTGGCGCCCCATTTTCCACACAGCGACGATGCGGGACGGTCGCATTTCCGGAACGATCAAACAACAACATTAAAAAAACGTTTCTGCGCTTACGATCGACCTCTGTTGGTGGCACTTTGTCTCTGGCTCCCGACTGTCTGACCGAATCCACCGTCCTCGCGTTCGTCGAGGGTGGTCTTGCCGCGCCCCGGCGATCGGAGGTGGAGATCCACCTCGCGACGTGCTCCGCGTGCTCCGAGCTGGTCACGTGGACGGCCTCGGAGGCGAGCGCCAGCGCCGGAATGGAGGCGCGCGGCGTCGCCGCAGCGCGGCTCGCCCGCGCGCTCGCCCCTCTCGAGCCCGGCGCCCACGTCGGGCGGTACCAGATCCTGGGCAGCGTGGGCCGGGGCGGAATGGGCGAGGTCTACGCGGCCTACCATCCGGACCTCGATCGCCGGATCGCCCTGAAGGTCGTTCACGAATCAGCCGGCGAAACGGCGGAGCAGCAGGCGCGCCTGCTGCGCGAGGCGCGATCGATCGCGCGCCTCTCGCACCCCAACGTCATCTCCGTCTACGACGCCGGCACCGTGGCGGACCGCGTCTACGTCGCGATGGAGTTCGTCGAGGGCGTGACGATGGATCGCTGGCTGGCGGCCGAACCGAGAAGCTGGCGGCAAGTCCTGGACGTGTTCGTCGCCGCCGGGCGAGGCCTGGCGGCCGCGCACGCGGCGGGCGTCGTCCACCGCGACTTCAAGCCGCAGAACGTCATGATCGCGCGCGACGGCTCGGTGCGCGTCATGGACTTCGGCCTCGCGCGCATGACCGGCGACGTGCCGGCGGTCGCGCCCATCCTGCTGGCGCTCACCGCGGAGAGCGCCAGCGAACCGATCCAGACCGTCACGCGGGCCGGAACGATCGTCGGAACGCCGGCGTACATGGCGCCCGAACAGTTTCGTGGCGAGGCCGCCGACGCGCGCAGCGATCAGTTCAGCTTCTGCGTCGCGCTCTACGAGGCGCTGTTCGGCGAGCGGCCGTTCGCCGGAGAGAACCTGCTGTCGCTGACCATGAGCGTGACCGAGGGCGAGCTTCGCGTGCCGCGCGCCGCGAAACGCGCCGAAATTCCGCTCTGGATCCGCCGGCCGCTACTGCGCGGCCTGCGGACCGAGCCCGGCCAGCGTCACCCGACGATGACCGAGCTGATCGACGCGCTGGCACACGACCCGGCGTCCAGGCGCCGGCGGTTTGTCGGTATCGGCGCGATCGCCGCGGCCGTCATCGCGAGCATCGTTGTCACGTGGCAGGTGACGTCGCGCCGCCGCGCTGCCGCAGAGCGTGAGATCAGCCGCCAGGTCGACGACGCCGCGCGGACGACCATCGACGCGCGCGCGAAGGCCGTGGATGCGACGGCGCTGCGCCGTCAAGCGTTCGACGCCTTCGACCGCGGCGATCGCCGGAACGGCGAGCTGCTCTGGCGGAAGACCCGCAACCTGCTGCCCGTCATCGACGCCGACTACGATCAGGCGGAACGCAGCCTGGACGCCGCGTCCATGCTCGATCAGGACCAAGCGCGGCGCCGCGCCGCCCTCGCCGACCTTCGTGCCGAGCACCTTCGGTTCGCCGAGGAGTTCCGGCTGACGGGCAAGGTGATCGTCCTCGCCGAGCGCCTCGCCGCGGTCGACGCCGACGGCAGCCGGCGAAAGGCCCTCGCCGCGCCCGGCACGCTGGTCGTCCGCACCAGCCCACCGGCGGCGCGGATGCTGCTGGAACGTTACGAGCGAGATCCCGTCACGGGCCGGGGGCGCGCCCTCGCGGCCGGACCGCTCGCGACCGCAGCGGCGGAGACCAGCCTCTCTCCCGGGTCGTATCGCCTGGTCATCGAGGCCGAAGGTCGGGCGCGCGTCGTCTACCCGTTCGAGATCGGCCGCGGCGCCCGCACCGACGTCGAGCTCGCCCTACCCGCCGCGTCGGTGGTGCCGAAAGACTTCGTCTACGTTCCGCCCGGCAAGTTCTGGTACGGCGACGGTGACGAGCAACTGCGAACGCAGTTCCTCGACACGGTTCCCATTCACCGCCGCGCGACGGGCGCCTTCCTCGTCGCGCGCTACGAGACGACCTACCAGGACTGGCTGGAGTTTCTCGACGATCTGCCGCCGGCCGAGCGGCTGCGACGCGCGCCCACGATAGCGGGAACGATCCGCGGCGGCTTGGCGTTGCAACGCCTTCGAGACGGCTGGCAGCTCACCATTCAACCGTCGGCGCAGCGCTACCAGGCGAAGCTCCACGAGCCGATCGCCTACCTCGGACGCCATCGGCGGGCGCGCCAGGACTGGCTGCGATTTCCCATCGGGGGAATCTCCGCCGATGACGCGGACCGATACCTCGCCTGGTTGCGCGAGAAGGGGCGGCTTCCCGGCGCCCGTCTCTGTTCCGAGCTGGAATGGGAGCGAGCCGCCCGCGGCGGCGACGATCGCGTGTTTCCGCACGGGGACGATCTGGCCGAAGACGACGCGAACTTCGATCGAACGTACGAACGGATCGACGGCGCGTACGGGCCCGACGAGGTCGGCGCCCATCCCGATTCGCGCAGCCCGTTCGACGTCGACGACCTGTCCGGGAACATCATGGAACTGGTCGCATCGGATGTCACCGCGGGCGGTTTCGCGGTGCGCGGCGGCTCCTACTACCTTTCGGCCGCGACCACACGCCTCACCAACCGCACCGATGTCCCGCGTTCGTTCCGCGATGTCAGCGGCGGCCTGCGCGTATGCGCCGACGCCCCGACCGTGAAGTGACCGCCGTCAGCCCTTGCGCTTGCGGCTGAACAACCCGCCGAAGCGGCCCGTCGGCGCGTCGTCGGCCGGACCGGTGGGCGCGGCGCCGGTCAGCGCCGCCTCCACGTCCGCCGCGGTCTGGTAACGCTTGGCGGGCGCGCGTTCGAGCAACTTCATGATCACCGCTTCCCAGCGCGGATCGAGATCGGGGACGCTCTCGCGCGGCGAGACGGGTCGTTCCTTCAGCCTCTTCAGCGCCATCACCGTCGTGGAATTGCCCTTGAACGGCATGTCGTCGGTGACCAGCTCGTACATCACGATGCCCAGCGCGTAGAGATCGGTCGCGGG
>Ga0207708_10002893_pt1 | contig 12649 bp, 8 predicted proteins | sample KBSK5101metaG_FD_184340 | JGI IMG/M metagenome (GOLD analysis project Ga0207708, IMG submission 184340) | Corn, switchgrass and miscanthus rhizosphere microbial communities from Kellogg Biological Station, Michigan, USA - KBS K5-10-1 metaG... | ecosystem: Host-associated > Plants > Roots >...
GTCAGCGGTTCAGAGAGAATGCCCAGGCTGAGCGATTCGCCGGTCACCGGGTTGGAGATCGCCGTGATCTGGTAGCCGTTGACGTAGAGATACAAGGCGGCCAGGGCCTGGACGACCACCTTGACCAGGGGTCTGACGTCGTAGATGTCGTCCACGACGCCTACGGCCGTCACGGCCGCGCCGGCAATGAGGAGACGAATGTAGGCACCCGACGAAATGCTTCCCGCCCAGATTCCAAGACTCTCGAGGGCAGCCAGCGTGAGGCCCGCGGCCGCGAAGGCACACAGGACGGCCACTCCGCCCAAACGCGGGACGGGCGTGAGGTGCAGCTTGCGGCCGCCGTCGGGACGATCCATCCAGCCGCGGGCCCGCGCGAAGTCCCTGACCAGCGGGGTGACGAGAAAGGCGGTTACCGCCGCCACCAGAAGGCTCAGGGCCGTGGGGGCGAAGCGGAAAGTGTCCTCTCGCATCAGAACGTCATCTCCCCGGTCACGCCGTAGATGCGATCACTGTAGCGGCGATTTGCGATCGGGCTCGCGCGATTGAGGAATCGCATTATTCCTCCAAGGCTGAGGTGGCGGCCAAGGTGCCGCAGGAGTATGGCCGCAACCGTGTATCCGTGTTCGCTCGGCGTGGTGAGACTTTCATCCGAGCCGGCCAGCGGCAGGTACCGGCTCTCGTCGTAGCCCCCGAGAGCCCGGCCCTGCAGTTTCCACGGCAGCTCGAAGCTGATGGTGGCGCCATACGTTCCGGCAACGTAGGTCTGCCGCACTTCCGGCCCGGCGGCGGCCGGAACGGCGGAATAGCTGATGTCGCGACTGGCCGCGAGCTGGAGCCGGCTCCCCAGAAGGAAAGGCATTCCGAGGCTGACGGCGAGGAACGGCCCGTCATAGGCAGGAACACTTCCATTTCCGTCGAAGTGGCGGATTCCCGCGGCGGCTCGGCCATTGAAGAACGCGAGCTCGCTGAACTCGAAAGCCGCTCCGTATCGGCTCGATTTCACCAAGGGCACCAACCCGGGTGCGGCCAGGAAGCGGTCCTCGATCAAGTCGACCCAGGGAGCGAGAGACGTCTTTCGCGTCAGAGGCACCGTGAGCTGGAGCGTCCGTGTCTGCGTCTTGCGATCGAGCGAGTCACTCACCGGCTGGCCCGCAAACGTAGCCTCGGGATCGTACGTCGACGTCAGGTTGCTCTGGGACGCGCTGAGAGTCAGCTGTCGCCGGAGCCGAATCGCGGTCCCGAACGAGTAGCCCGACTCGTTGCGGCGAATCCGGTCGTCGATCTCCAACGAGAAGCGCTGGTTGTAACGCGCACCCTGGAGCCCTCCGAAGGGCGTGAAGGGCCCCACATCGACCTCGGCCCGGGTGCTTCCGAAGAGGTCGGTATGTCGCTCGCTCTTCTCCGTGGCGAAGTAGTACGGGGCAATTCCTCCAGTGCTTCGGATGCGCGCGCGGCGGCCGAGTGGCAAGAGCACCTGCAGCGTGGGGACGATCGTGAACGCCTGGTCGCCCACGGCGACGGGGGTGTTGTACACGTTGCCGTCGTACCCGGCCGTGAACGGCGCCACGCCGGACACCTGGAAGGGACCGAGCCGAAAGCCCTTCTTGGGCTTCTCCTGGGCGCTCGCACTCGCCATGGAGAGAGTCGCCACCACGAGGCCCGACGCCATCCATCGACAGAGTGGCGACGTGCCCGCGGTCAGACGCGCGTGCGTGACGCCTGTTTCGGGACGCTCGAGGAGGGCTGGACGTCGGTCCCTATCGACCGCGCCTCTTGGCGGCGATGCTGGCGACGTTGCTGCGGTCATTCCCCGGCCGTTGTCCATAGTGTCCGTAGTAATGACCGTAATAGTGCCCGTAGTAGCGGCCGTAATAGTACCCATGCTGCTCGACGCGAGCGCGATTGAGCACGACGCCCAGCAGCCGGGCACCGCTGTCACGGATGCGTTCGACCGTGGTGGCCACGGCCTTCCGAGGCACCATCTCCGCTCCGACCACGACGATCACCCCATCCGCCAGCGGGCCGAGGATCAGGGGTTCGGACACGGCTCCGACCGGCGGCGTATCGATGACGATCCAGGAGTAGACGCCGCGCAGCCCCTCGAGGAAGCCGCGCAGGGCTTGACCGGTGATGAGGTCGGCGGGGCTGGGCACGCTCGTTCCCGCCGGCAACAGGCTGTGCCCGCTGGCGAAGACCTGGATCGCTTCGGAGGGTTTCGCCTTGCCGACCAGGACGTCCGAGAGTCCGGGGGTCCGCTTTCCACGCAATAGCGTATGCGCCTGGGGACGCCTGAGGTCCGCATCGATGAGGAGGACCTTGCCCTCCGACGACGCGAGGGTCAGGGACAGGTTGACGGACGTCAGTGTCTTGCCCTCACCGGGCGCCGTCGACGTGACCACGATGATGCGTGGAGTGTGGTCGGTCCAGGAGTAGTTCAACGCGGTACGGACGACACGGTACGCCTCGGTGAACGTGTTCTGGGTGTTCCCGCGCTGAACCAGCAGACCCGCGGGAGCTTGACCGGTCTCGGGGACGATGCCGAGCAGGGGCGTTCCGAGATGGACCCGAACGTCGTCAGGTGTCTTGAGCGTGTTGTCCAGATACTCGAGGAAGAAGGCCGCGCCCACGGCGAGGAAGAGCCCCAGCAGCGCGCCCGTCAGGATGTCGCGCTGGCGGTTGGGTCGAATGGGCGTGTTCGGAAGCACGGCCGGGTCGACGATACGGATGTTGGAGACGTTCAGCTCCTGCGCGACGTCCGTTTCCTTGTGGCGCGAGGTCAGGCTGTTGAGAACGCTGCGCGCGGCGTCCACGTCGCGCTTGACCTGGTCGTAGTGCCCGCTCCGCGACCCGAGCTCCTCCATCTCGGCCTTGGCGCCCTCGACGGCGGCGGCGAGGCTGCCCTCCTGCGCGGCGGCGGCCTTGTAGTCGTTCTCGGCGCCGCGGATCACGCGGTCGGCCTCCGCCGCCATTCGCTTTCTCGTCTCCTCGATCTGCCGCCGCACCTTGATGACTTCGGGATGCTGATCGAGGTACTTCTCGAGGAGCTGTGCCTGCCTTGCCTCCAGGGTGCTCTTGTCCATCCGGAGCTGCTGGACGACGGAGTCCTTCATCACTTCGGGAAGGTCTTCCGGGTTGGAAACACCGCGCATCTGCCGGTAGAGAGCCTCTTTGCCCAGGCGGGCGGTCCTCGCCTCCGTCAGCGCCACCCCGAGCTGCTGAAGCTTCTGCGCGAGGAGCGTCCGCCGCTCCTCGATGTTGACGATGCCTTCCCTCTCCTTGAGCTTCTGCAGCTCCTGGGTGCCATCTTCGACCTTCTTCCGCTGCTGCTCGACCTGGCCGCCGAGCCACTGACCCGCTTCCGATGAGGTCTGATAACGGAACCCCAGCGTCTGGCTGATGTAGAGCTGGGAGACTTTGTTGGCGACGTTCGTCGCGAGATCCGGCCGGAATGACTCGAAGCCGACGCCCACGATTCGAGTGCCCTTGGCCGCGTTGATGCGGAGGCGGGCGAGCAGCCCGTCGATCGCGCCCTCCATCAGGGGCGAGCTGCCGGGAGGAGCGGCCACCGCTGCCTGCACCTGATCGGGCGCACGCGGACCGCCAAACTCCGGATCCTGGAGGAGGTTCAGGTTTTCGACGACGCGACGCGCGAGCGATCGACTCTGGAGAAGGCTGTACTGCGTCTGATAATAGTCATCACGGGTGTTGTTGTTTTCCGTGACGTCCTTGAAGGTGAGGACGTTCGGGTTCTCGCGCTCGATCAGGATCTGCGCCGTGGCCAGATAGACCGGCCGTGTCAGCAGCGTACGGACGGTGGCGACGCTCGCCGCAGTCAGGAATATGGCCAGCGCGAACTTGCGGTGGCGGAGGACGACGGCGAGATAGTCCCAGAGATGGTCCTGGGCTGCGGGCTCGGCGGTGCCGGGCTGAGGAGGTGACGCCATTATTGCCTTTCGCGACCCGTGGATGTTAGCAGAAAGGCGGCGAGGACGCCCCGAGACCAGCTTACATGTGTGACGCCGGTTAGAACAGCTTGGCTTTCACAATGATCGTATCTCCAGGCAGGACAGGATCATCGAGGCTGACCTTGATCTCCTTCGCCTTCCCATCGATCTCACGCACCACCCGGATCTTTCCCGTGGCCGCGTCCGCCGTGAAGCCGCCGGCGGTGTTGATGGCTTTCCGGATCGTCGCCTCCGGCCAGAACGTGATGGCGCCCGGCGTCCTCACTTCCCCCGTCACGAAGATGCGCGCGGCCTGGGTGACGAAGACGGTGTCGTTCGGCCTCACGAGGACGTTCTTGTCGAGTTGCCCCATCTGGATGTCCCGGATGTTCACGCGAATGAGGTCGGCCTGTCTCGCCACGTCGGCGTTGGGCGCGCCGCTGGGATCAACGGGAACCATGGGCCCGGTCACCGCCACCTTGGGCCGCACGATGACGACCTCGACTCCCGCGGAGGAGGTGGGTCCCGCTTTCGAGAGGAGCTCGAGCACGGTCATGCGCCCGCTCATCGAAAAGCTGCCGGGGCGGGACACTTCGCCGACCACGAACACGGTCTTGCTGCGGTACTCCTGAACGGAGACCGTGACCTGCGGGTTGCGCACGAAGCCCTGCGCGAGAAGCGTGGTGATCTTTCGCTCGAGCTCCTTCGGGGTCAGGTCCCCCGCCTTCACGCGCCCGATGAGCGGGAAGATGAAGGTGCCGTCGGACTGGACCACGATCGTCTGGGTGAGATCGTCATTTCCGAGCACCGTCACCTTGACGATGTCCTCGGGGCCGATGGTGTATTCGATCGGCTCCTCGACGACGGGAACCGGTGTCGGAACCGGAGTGGGTGCCGCCAACGGCGCGTTGTTCGGCGCCGGCGTGACCGTGCTGCTCGAGGAAGCCGCGGGGACGCTCTCTCCGGCGGGTACGTTCTCGCCCGCCGCCTCGTTTTCACGCATGACCTTGTCGACGCCGCTGAAGTCCTTGGGCTTCGACCGCGAAGTACCGGAGGTCCACACGTGGACGTCGCCGTCCTCCGCGGCGTCGGCGATGCGCGCCCCGGACGGACACGACTCGTCCGATTTGGCGACCGGAGCCGTGATCTCCGGCGTCTTTCGGATGGTGCCGTCCGCCCCCGCGATCTCGATGTAATAGGTGACGGACTGGGCCTTGCCCTGCGGCTTTGGAAGCTTGCCGACGAATCGCCCCTGGCTCAGCGGCATGGGGACGTAGTGGTACTCGTCTTGCCGGGCCGACCTGAAGAACGCGCGCACCTGTGCGACTTCGAAGGCCGGCTGGACCTCGACTTCGAGCCGCGCGAACCGGTCCTTGACGAAACAGTCGATGGGCTGGTGGTTGACACTCCACGACGACGCGAGCAGGAGAGCGGTGGCGGCGATCATCGTCAAGGATGATAGCAAGCCTTCGCCCGGAGTGGCGCGGGATCAGCCCCCCGGGGCGTGCGGCTTGATGGCGGCCAGGCAGACGAACAGCGCCACCACGCCGGGCAGCTGGAATCCGTAGTCGAGGAATGCGTGCAGGGCCGGAGCGACCAGCGCGGCCAGAAGCCACGCATCGGAGCGCACCGCGGCAAAGGCCCGGAAGAAGGCCCAGACCATCAAGAGAAGGCCTACGGTCCCCGCCTCGGCCAGGATCTGCACGTAGTCGTTGTGGGCCTGGCCGTACCAGAGCATGTCCGGAGAGTCCTTGATGAAGCGGTAACCCGCATGGGCCAGTCCGACGAACGAAGTTTCGTACGGACCGGTCATCGGGGTCGCACCCTCGGGCAGCTCCCAGGCCGTAGCGCCGGACATCGCCCGGTCGAACGTGTTGAGGCCGGAGCCGGCGATCCAACGACCGCCCATGCGCTGCAGGGTGTCTTCCCACACGATCGTTCGACCGCTCGCATCTTCTGGCGCCGCGTTCATCCGCTGGTGGATGCGCGCGAGACCGAACCACGACAGGACGGCGAGGGTTACGAGGACGCCACTGGCGGCGGCGGCGGCGGTGCGGCGCCGGACGAGGAACGCCGCGGCCACGGCCAGGGAGGCCAGGAAAGACAGAAGGGCGCCGCGCGAAGTCGTGGCGATGAGAGAGCCGGCGGCGGTCAGAGCGGGGACGCTCGAATACATGAGCGACCGCCCGGCCCCGCTGGAGAGCGCCACGAGCTGCCGGCGCAGGTTGGCGCGTCCCCCGACGTGTCGCCGGTAGCGGCGATACGCTTCCGCCATCACGCCGAAAGCGATGGCCGTGACCATCAGCATGTAGAAGCCGAAGTGGTCGCGGTTCATGAACGGTCCGAAGATGACCTCGCCGTCGCCCTGTACCGGCTTCCAGAACCAGTACACACGCCGCGTCCGCGTCGCCATCTGGATGAGTCCCAGCGAGCCGAGGATCAGCCCCAGGACGGCCACGAATCGCCGGAAGATGCGCTGATCGTCGTGGCGCGCGAGGGCGATCCCCGCCACCACGTGAAGGACGACCGCCCAGCAAAGGAACGTGAGCCCGATCGTCGTCTGCCGAAGGGAGATCGTCACGGTCCGCCACTCCGTGCTGGGCTCGGCTCCCGGCAGCACCTCCGCGCCCGACAGCGTGTTCGCCAGCCCCGCCGGCAACGGGATCATCTGGAGCACGACCCAGGCCACGAAGAGCACTCCGGGGAGTACGAGCGGAGGAATCGGCACCAGCGCGCGATCGAGGTCGAACGACCACGTCCGAATGCCGTACGGCTCCTCCACGTCGAGGACCAGCCAGCGGCCCGAGGAATGGAAGGCGAAGCGAGACCGCCCCAGCCGCCGCCGCAGGTACACGATGGTCGCGATCCGAGCCAGCGCGATCAGCGCGAGCACGCCCGTCGCGTAGAAGAGCGGCCGGTGCGCCCAGATGTACACCGACCCGAACGCGAGGACGGAGCCGGCGATGACGAGGCAGAGGCCCGTGAGGAGGACCGCGGACAAGACGCGCAGCATGCGCGCCGCGAGCACGGCGCGGGCGTCGGAGACGGCGCCGGCGGCGGGGCCGGGATGGATCGAGGCCACCACGTCGGAGGAGCGTATCAAAACGAGCGGACCTTGGCCGTCCCGATTGGAGGTAGTATTTCGCTCGGCGTGCGGACCACTCTCCTCCTCCTCGCAGTGCCGTTGGCGGTGGCCGCGGCCGCCGGCTGCCGGCGCGATCAGAAGCCGGAGCGCGTCGCCGAGGGCTACCTCTTCGAGAAGGGCCCGTACCAGGGCTTCTACGACGGCGGGGGCAAGCTCACGCGGCTCCTCTACGACCAGAACGGCGACAAGAAGGCCGACGTCGTGATGCTGTTCTACCCGAACGGCAAGCCGCGGCAGGTCGAGGCCGACAGCGACTTCGACGGCAAGATCGACCGCTGGCAGTACTACTCGGAAGCGGGCGTGGCGGAGAAGGAAGGCTACTCGCGGGCCGGCAGCGCGAATCCCGACACGTGGCAATACTTCGACGCCAAGGGGAACGTCACGCGGCGCGAGGTCGACGAGAACGGCGACGGCAAGGTCGATCGTGTCGAGAACTTCCAGAACGGCCGCGTGGCTGCCGTCGGCATCGATTCCGACGGTGACGGCAAGATCGAGCGCTGGCAGACCTGGGTGGGCGGGCGCGTGGTCAGCGAAGAGATCGACACCGACGGCGACGGGATCAGCGACCGCCGGTTGCGCTACGCGGCCAACGGCCACCTCGCGGGCATGGACATCCTGAGCGCGCGATCCGTCAAGACCACCGCCCCTGCCCCGGCTCCCGTTCCCGCGCGCTGACTCAACGCGGCCGCGAGCCGCTTCGGGCCGGCCCCTACTTCCAGGTCAGCTGGTTCTTGAGGCTGTCGCCCTTGTTGGCGGTGACGAGCACTTCCGCGACCCAGCTCGTGGCATCCGTCGGGAGCTGACCCGGCAGCTCCTCCAGCACGACGCGCTGGGCGGGCGCGACCTCCTTCACCTTCGGCATGATCGGGTTCCCCGTCTTGTTGCCGTTGACGGTGAAGCTGTAGGTCATCCCCGAGATCTTGATCGCCTTCTTGCCGTCGTTCACCAGGGCCACGGTCAGGCGATACGAGTCGCCGGGCTTGACGTTCGGGGGACTCATCGCGAACTCGAGGCGGCCGGAGAAGTCGGCGGACTTCTGCACGACGTCGGCCCCGTCGAACCCGGACAGGCCGCCCTTGGCCTTCTGCTCCGTGCTCACCACCGTACGGCCGGCCACAAACGTCTTGCGCGAAGCATTGCGGGCGCTGATGGCTGCCGTGCGGCCCGACGTGGCCGCGGCGTTTCCGGGCTCGAGCTTGAGCACTTCGTCGTACATCGAGACCGCGGCGTCGTAGTTCTTCGCTTCCGTCGCCGTGTGGGCCTGCGACATCAGGTTGGCCACGGCCGCGGCCGTCTGCTGCGCGGGATTGACGGGAGGTGGAGTCGGAACCTTCTGGCCGGGCGGCGTCGCTTTCGGGAGCGGCGTGGGCAAGCCCGCGGCGACGCGCGGTGACGGAGAGGGCGACCGCACGACGGTCACCGCCTCCGGGATCGGCGTGGCCTCGGCGACGGGAGGCTGCGTTTCCGGGGGCGCCGCCGCTTCCGTGACGGGAGGCGCGACGGCCGGCGGGGGCGTGGCCGCGGAAACCGGAGGCGGAGCAACCGGGCTCGCCTCCGCGGTCGGAGGGGCGGGAGTGCGCGTGAACCACCACGCCGCCACACCGAGCGCGACCACGAGGGCGCCCACTCCGGCAAAGAGGGGAGCCTTGCTGCCACCCCCGCCTCGGGGGGCGGCGACGGGCGCCGCCGCGGCCGGCGCGGCGGCCGCAGGACGCTCGGTGCGCGCCCGCGGAGCCGGTGCCGCTGGACGGGCGGCGGCGGGGGCTTTGGCCGCGGCGGGAGCCTTGGCGGCCGCAGGACGCGCCTCCGCCGGTGGACGCGCACCCGCCGCTGGCTTCGCGGGCGCGGCCGCAGGTGCCGCCGGCGTGGCGGGTTTCGCGGCCGCGGGGGCGCGCGGGGGCGCCGGCGGAGCAGCCGGAGGCGCCGCGGGCTTGGGCGCGGCCGGCGCCGCGGCCGGCTTGAACATCACCGTCGCGGCGTCGTCCTCGCTGACGGGCGCCGGGGCCGCGGGACGTGCCGGACGCGCGACCGTCGGTGGCGGGACGTCCACCATCGTCGGCTCCATGTCCTCTTCGAACTCGGAGACCGGGGCGGCAACCGGTGGCGGAGCGGCCGCGCGCGGCGGCAGCGGAGGCGGCGCCATGGAGACGGTCGGCTCCACCTCGAAGTCGGGGAACCCGCCATGTTCGGCCACGGGCGGCGGAGACGGCCGTGCCGCCTGCGGCACCGGCGGGGGCATCGCGACCGTGGGCTCCTCCACCATCTCGAGCCCGTCCGTGACGTCCATTGCGCCGGCCGAATCCGTCGGCGTGTAACTCACCGTGGCCTCGGGCTCCGGTTCGCGGCGGGTCGGGACCGGAGGCGGCGATCCCATCATGTCCGACGAGCCCATGACCACGGTGGAATCGACATCGTCTGCGGGCACGACCTCGGGCTCGTCGGGCAGGTACGCGGGCATCCCGAACGCCATCGTGGCGCCGCTGTCGGCCGGCTCCGGCGCTTCCTTGGGAGGCGCGGGCGGGGCCGCCGCGGCCGGCTCCGCCGAATCCGCGGTCGCGCCCGCCGGCGGCGGGGGAAGGATGCACTGGATGAGGACGGATCCTTCCTCCCCGGGAGGTCCGAGCCACAGGATGTCGCCGTTGCGGACGGGCGCTTCCTTCACCACGCGGTCGTCGTTGACGTAGACGCCGTTGGGGCTGTTCGTGTCGTAGACGGTGGCGCCGTTGAGGTCCACCCAAAGGCGTGCGTGGATGGGGCTTACGCCCGGCGTGTCGAGGACGAACTGGCAGGAGGCGTCGCTGCCGATGAGGATGTTGTCGACCGCATCCTCGAGAACGAAATTCCGGCCCGCCAGGGGCCCGGACAGTACGTTGAGCGACGGACGCTTTTCGGGCATTCAGGCGCCTCGCGGGTTGTGCGATTTTAGGCGGCAACCTCCGCGGAATCAACCGGTCGCGGGGCGTTGGGTTTGTCGCATCGCGCCGTCATCTGGACGTTTATACTCTGTAACATTGCTTCCATGCGCCTCGAATCCGCGCGCGCGTTGAAGGCGGAAATCCTCGAACAGGTGACCTCCGCCGAAGCCTCCGATCTCGCCGCCGGCGGCGTCTGGTCGATGAATGCACGCCCCACGGCGGACGTCGATCCGGTGGCGCGCACGGTGGCCCTCGGCATCACCCGCCCCACTCCCGGCGACTATCGGCTCGCCATCCGCGTCCAGCGGCGGGGGCTCGAGAACACGCAACAGGTCGACGCCATCCGCCGCAAGGCCCGCGGCGAGGTCGATTTCCGCTACGTCGGCCACGTCGTGAAGCAGGCCGTGCCGTGGGAGCAGACTCGCAAGCGGCCGCTCCTCATCGGCCTGTCCCTGGGCCATTACAAGATCACGGCGGGCACGCTGGGCGCGTTCGTGCGGCTGAAGAAGGGCGGCGCGCTGCGCGTCCTCTCCAACAACCACGTCCTGGCCGACGAGGACCGCGCCAAGAAGGGTGACCCGATCCTCCAGCCGGGCGCCTACGACGGGGGGAAGAATCCGGCCGACCGCATCGGCACCCTCGACACCGCGGTGAAGCTCAAGAAGACGGGGGCGAACCTCGTGGACTGCGCGATGGCCGCGCTCGATCCCAGGATCAAGTTCAACGCGGCGACGCTCACCGGCGTGGGGACGCTCTCCTCGGCCGCGGCCCCTCCGCCGGAGGAGCTGGACCTGGTCGAGAAGATCGGCCGCACCACCGAGCACACGCGCGGGCGCGTCACCGCGTTCGACCTCGACAACCTCGTGGTCGGATACGACCAGGGCAACCTGCGCTTCGACGGGCAGATCGAGATCGAAGGCGCCTCGACCGAGGCCTTCAGCCAGGGCGGCGACAGCGGCTCGCTGATCTTCACTTCCCTGGGGCGCGAGGCGGCGGCCCTTCTCTTCGCGGGCGGCGACCAGGGTGGCAGCAACGGCAAGGGACTCACCTTCGCGAACCCCATCTCCGCCGTGTTCGGTCAGCTCAAGGTCACGCTGGCGGTCGAATGAGCCCGGCGGGCGGCGCCACCCTGGACGAAGCGCGCGCGGCCAAGGAGAAGCTGCGGACGGTCCTCGCGGATCGGCCGGAGGTCGCCGGGATCGGGATCACCCGCGCGGGGGACGGATACGCGGTGAAGGTGGACTTGTCTTTGCCGTGCGACGTGCCCCCGGAGATGCACGGCGTGCCCGTCCGGACGGAGATCGTCGGTCGTCTCCGCAAGCGCACCGTCCGTCGCTGACGTCGGGGACGGCGGAGGTCAGGCCCGCGGAGCGGTGGAGGAGCCGGCGGGTCCGGCCGTCTCCGCGCTGTGGTGCTGCTCGATGGCGGCGCGGATCTCGTCCACCAGCTCCTCGCGGCTGAAGCTGGCCTTCAGGAACACCTTCCGCACGTTCCCCTGCAGGCGCCGGTGTTCCTCGGGCGTGATGTCCTTGGCCGTGAGCACGACGACGGGGATGGTCTGCCAGGCCTCGTTCTGCCGCAGATGGGAGATGAACTCGAAACCATCCATCTCCGGCATCATCAGGTCGAGCAGGATCAGCTCGGGCACGCCCTCGCGCACGCGGTCCAGGGCCACGCGCCCGTTCTCCGCTTCGCGCACCGTCCACCCGTCGTTGGCGAGGGTCCGGACCATCATCTCGCGCGTGTCGTCGTCGTCCTCCACGACCAGGACGATCTGGCTTCCATGCCGGTAGCGCTGCACGCTGGCGGAGAGCTTCTCGCGATCGATCGGCTTGGTGAGGTACTCGGAGGCGCCCAGGGCGTAACCGGTGCTCCGGTCGTCCGCCATCGTGATCATGATGACGGGGATCGAGGCCAGCCGCGGGTCGGCCTTGAGCTCGCGGAGCACGCTCCAGCCGTCCATGCCCGGCATCAGGACGTCCAGGGTGATCACGTGGGGCCGCGCCTCGCGGGCCACGCGCAGGCCGTCCACGCCCTCGTTCGCGGTGAGGACGTGGAAGCCTTCCTTGGAGAGCGAGCGCACCATCAGCTCGCAGGCGCTCGGATCGTCGTCGATCACGAGCACGGTCCCCTTGGCCGACGTCGAGCCATCGCCGGGCGGCGCCGCCGCCACCGCCGCGGGCATGGCGGCCGCGGCCAGGCCCAGGGCGGCGGCGGGGGTGGGGACGAGGGTGGCGTCCTTGACCGGCCGCTTGACCCGCGCGGGCAGGCGCACGGTGAAGATCGAGCCCTCGCCCACCGTGCTGTCCACGGAGACGTCGCCGCCCATCATCTGGGCGAAGCGCCGGCAGATGACGAGGCCGAGGCCGGTGCCTCCGTATTTGCGCGAGGTGGAGGCGTCGGCCTGGGAGAAGGCCTGGAAGAGCTTGCCCAGCTGCTCCGGCGTCATGCCGATGCCGGTGTCGGTCACGCGGAAGACGACCACGTCACCGTCCCCGTCGCTGTCTTCTTCTCGCCGGACCTGCAGGCGGACGGTGCCCTTCTCCGTGAACTTCGACGCGTTGGACAGCAGGTTGAAGAGGATCTGCCGGACGCGCGTGACGTCGGCGTGCATGCCGTTCACGTCGGGCGGGCAGTCCAGCTCC
>Ga0207708_10002896_pt1 | contig 12646 bp, 9 predicted proteins | sample KBSK5101metaG_FD_184340 | JGI IMG/M metagenome (GOLD analysis project Ga0207708, IMG submission 184340) | Corn, switchgrass and miscanthus rhizosphere microbial communities from Kellogg Biological Station, Michigan, USA - KBS K5-10-1 metaG... | ecosystem: Host-associated > Plants > Roots >...
AGGGCGTCAGGCTGTGGGATATCGACGACCCGGCGCTCTACACGATGGCAGCGGCGTTGATCGTGGACGGTGAGCGCGTCGATGAGCACCGGGTGCGGATCGGGTTCCGCGAGGCCAGGTTCGCCCTCGACGGGTTCTACCTGAACGGCCGCCGGGTCAAGCTGTTCGGCGCCGACCGGCACCAGTTCTTCCCGTTCGCCGGGGGCGCCATGCCCGCCCGGGTGCAGGCCAGGGACGTCGAGATCATGCGGCGCGAGCTCAACTGCAACATGGTGCGCTGCGCGCACTACCCGCAGGCCGAGGCCTTCTACGACGCCTGCGACGAGCTCGGGCTGCTGGCCTGGGAAGAGGCTCCGGGGTGGGGCTACCTCGGCGACGACGCCTGGAAGGCGCTGGCCTACCGCGATATCGGGGAGATGATCATCCGCGACCGCAACCACCCGTCGATCATCATCTGGGGCGCCCGGCTCAACGAGACCCCCAACGACACCGCCTTCTACACCAGCACGAACGAGCTCGCGCACGCGCTGGACGACTCGCGGCCGACGGTCGGCGCGATGGCCGGCCTGCGCCTGACCAAGGACTACCAGCAGGACGTGTTCGCCGAGGACGACTACTCCTCGGTGAAGGGCCCGGACGGCGTGAAGGAGCCCGTGCTGCAGCCGCCGGAAACCGGAGTGGGCAGGCCGTACATGGTCAGCGAGGCGGTCGGGACCCTGTCCGGGCCCGCCATCTACTACCGCCGCACCGATCCCCAGGCCGTCCAGCAGGGGCAGGCGACGGCGCACGGGCGGGTGCACGACATCGCCGCCTCCGACGACCGGTACTGCGGGCTGCTCGCCTGGACCGCATTCGACTACCCGTCCGGCAGCGGCAACCAGTACCGGGGCGTGAAGTACACCGGTGTGGTCGACCTATTCCGGATCCCCAAGCCCGGCGCCGCCATCTACCAGGCGCAGGCCGATCCGCGGGTCCGGCCGGTGATCGCGCCGGCGTTCTACTGGGACTTCGGCCCGATGTCTGCGGTGAACGTCTTGCCCGCCGCGATGATCTGCGCCAACCTGGACCGGCTCGAGCTGTTCGTCGGCGGCGAGCATTTCGCCACCGTGCTGCCCGACGCCGATGGGTATCCGCACCTCGGTTACCCGCCGTCGTTCGCCGACTTCCGCGCGGTGGACGGCTCGTCCCGGCCCGAGCTGCGCATCGACGGCTACCTCGGCACCGGCAAGGTCGCGTCGCGGTCCTTCTCCGCGGACCCCTCCGGCGATGTGCTCACGCTGGCCGCCGACGATGCCGAGATCGACGGCGACGGCGCGGACGCCACCCGGCTGGAGTTCCGCGCGGTCGACCGCTACGGCGCGCCCCGCCCCTACGTGGGAGGCCAGGTCGGCTTCGACGTCGAGGGACCCGCGGTACTGGTCGGCGACAACCCGTTCGACTTCGCCGCCGCGGGTGGCGCGGGAGCCGTCTGGGTGCGCTCCCGGCCCGGCGCGCGGGGCATCGTCACCGTCCGGGCCAGCCACCCGGACCTGGGCGACGCGGTCGCGCGTATCCGGGTCCGCTGAGGGCTGAGGCGCATGACGCCCGCCGCGCGACACGCCCGGGCGGGCGGTGACCTCGATAACGATGGTTAAATCCGCTGGCTGACGGCAAGATGAGTAATCGTCCGAGCAGGTCAGACGCCGCTCTCATCAAGGAGGCAATATGGCGGGCAAGTTCGTGCTCAAGAAGTCATCTAACGGCAAGTACCACTTCAACCTGGTAGCCACCAACGGCCAGGTCATCGCGAGCAGTGAAATGTACGAGCGCAAGGCGTCCGCGCTGAACGGGATCGAGTCGGTCCAGAAGAACGCTCCGGGTGCCGAGGTCGACGACCAGACCGGGGAGTAACCAACGATTTCCCGCCGCCGCAGGCGGGATGCGCGCGGTGGCCCGGCGGCGCCGATTTCGTGCCGGGCCAGCCGCTCGCAATGCAAGCAAGCCAGCAAGCCGCTCGCGATTCCTTTCCCGAGGCCGGCTGGTCTCCATGGCTCAAAGCGACCATGGAGGCAGCAATGCGAAAGATCATCGAATCCACCCTCGTCTCGGCGGACGGCGTCATCGGCGACCCGCCGCGGTGGGCCATGGAATACCGCGACGCCGAGGTGACCGACGAGGCGCTGGAACGTCTCGCGAGCGCCGACGCGATGCTGATGGGCCGGGGTACCTACGAGCTCTTCTCGGCCGTCTGGCCGGGCCAGTCCGGCGAGTTCGCCGACCGGATGAACAGCATCCGCAAGTACGTCTTCTCCGCCACACTGGACGAGGCCGCCTGGAACAACTCGGTCATCCTGCGGGGCGACGCCGTGGCCGAGGTGACCAGGCTCAAGCAGCAGGATGGCGGTGAACTGGCGCTGTACGGGCACGGCCGCCTGGCGCAGGCCCTGCTCGAGCACGGGCTCGTGGACGAGCTCCGGCTCTCGGTCCATCCTGTGCTGGTAGGCAGCGGCCAGGTGCTGTTCCGCGACGGCCAGAAGCAGGCTCTGGAGTTCGCCGGGGCGAAGACCTTCGGCACGGGCGTGGTCGTCCTGACCTATCGCCCCGCGGCACAGCCACGGTGAGCGGGCTGGAATTTCCGCCGCACGCGTGATCTTGTTATTGCGGAATGGTGAGCCGCAGGCTGGACGCTGCCGCGGGGAGAGGAAGCTGTGGCCGCGCGGATCAGCCAGAAGGTAGCGGTCGGCACCGTCTTCGTCGCCGCGATGTTCATGAGCATCCTGGACGCGACGATCGTCAACGTCGCGCTGCCGACCATCGGCCGTGACTTCGGGGTAAGCGCCACCGCCGTGGACGGCATCGCGATCGCCTTCCTGGTGAGCCTGGCGATCACCATCCCAGCGTCCGGGTGGCTCGGCGACAGATACGGCGGCAAGCGGGTGATGCTCGCCGCGATCGCGCTGTTCACCGCGGCCTCCGCGCTGTGCGGGTTGGCATCCAGCCTCGGCGAGCTGATCGTGTTCCGGATCCTGCAGGGCGCGGCCGGCGGCATGCTCGCCCCGGTCGGGATGGCCATGCTGTACCGGGTGTTCCCGCCGGACGAGCGGATCAAGGCCGCGGCGATCCTCACCGTGCCCACCACGTTTGCCCCCGCGCTCGGCCCGGTCCTCGGCGGGCTGTTCGTCACCGAGCTGTCCTGGCGCTGGGTGTTCTACGTGAACCTGCCGATCGGCGCGGCCGCGTTCGCCTTCGGCGCGATCTTCCTGCGCCAGTCTGTCCAGAACGAGCCCGGCCGCTTCGACCTGGCCGGCTTCCTGCTCTCCGGGTTCGGCCTCGGGCTGCTGATGTACGGCGTATCCGAGGGACCCGACCGGGGCTGGGATGACGCGCGGGTCCTGACGGCGATCGCCGCAGGCGCCGTGCTGCTGGCCGCGATGGTGGTCGTCGAGCTGCGGTCGCGGGCGCCCATCGTGGACCTGCGGCTGCTGGGGAACCGCCTGTTCCGCGCGGGCAACGGGGTCATGGTCCTCGCCTCGCTCGCGTTCCTGGGCACGCTGTACGCCATCTCGCTGTACTACCAGGATGGCCGTGGCCTGAGCGCGCTCGGCTCGGGGCTGAGCACGTTTCCCGAGGCGTTCGGCGTCATGGCCGGCGCGCAGCTGGCCAGCCGGGTGCTGTACCCGCGGCTCGGGCCGCGCCGCCACATCACCCTTGGGCTGACCGGAACCGCGGCGTCGATTGGCCTGCTCGCCCTGCTCGGACCGCAGACCAGCCTGTGGTGGGCGAGGCTGCTCATGCTCACCCTGGGCCTGTTCATGGCGCAGGTGTTCGTCCCGGTCCAGGCGGCCTCGTTCGCCACCATCAGCCCGGCGGCGACCGGCCGGGCCTCCACGATGTTCAACGCGGTCCGGCAACTCGGCGGGGCGGTCGGCGTGGCCGTGCTGACCACCGTCATCGTGCTCGTCGGGCCGGTTCACGTGGTGGCCGGGCACGAGGTGGCCAACCTCACCGCCTACCGCATCGCGTTCCTGATCGCCGCCGCGCTCTGCCTGTGCGGCGTGGCGTGGTCGCTGTCCATCCGCGACGCCGACGCCGCCAGCACCATCCCCCGGCGAGGCGGCCGCGAGAAGGATGAGCCGAGTCCGGCACCCGCCTCGGCCGCCTGAAGGAGCCGCTAGGAGTCGCCGGCGCCGGAGATGGCGGCGCGGTGCGCCTGCGGGCCGCCAGCCAGGCGCTCGGCCGACCAGGCCCGACGGTAGTACAGGTGCACGTCGTGCTCCCAGTTCAGGCCGTTCCCGCCGAACAGGTGGACGGCGGATTCGGTCACGGCGCGGAAGGCCTCGCCCGCCCGCAGCGCGGCGGCGTGGGCCGCCTTCGGAGCCTCGGGGCTGCCGCCCGCGGCCTCGAGGGCAGCGTGCCTGGCGGCCACGGAGACCTCCTGGAAGGCCGCGAGAATGTCGACGCACGCCTGCGCGACGGCCTGGAAGGCATCGATCGTCTGCCCGAACTGCTCGCGATCCTCGGCATAGGCGATGGCCTTATCCAGGCACCATCCGATGCCGCCGGCCGCCTCGGCCGCGGTAGCGATCAGGAAGTCCCGTTCGGCCCGTTCCAGGGCTGCGGCCGCGACCTCGCCGTCCACGATCGGCAGGGCCGGGGCCTCGTCGAAGGCGATGACGCAGACGCGGCGGGTCAGGTCCAGGCCCAGCTGCCCGGAGACGGTGCACCCCAGTGACCTGGGGTCCACCAGGAACATCGCGGGCACGGACTCGACCACGGCCGGCACCACGACGACGTCGGCCGCGTGGGCGGCCAGGACGTACCACCGGTGGCCGTAGAGCCGCCAGCCCCCGGGCGCTCGTTCGGCCCGGACGCTGTCCGGGCCGAACACCCAGCGGCCGCCCTCGTCGGCGGCCGCGACCGTCGCGATCACCGATCCGTCGGCCAGCAACGGCAGCCACCGTTCCCTGGCCACGCGGTCGCCGGTCGCGAGCAGCATGCCGCCGGCCAGCGCCGTGGCCAGGAGCGGGCCCGGATACAGGACACGGCCGAGTTCGCTGTGTACCACGCTCGCCTCGACCTGGGACAGGCCACGACCGCCGAACTCCCGCGGGATGGTCAGCCCGGTCAGCCCGAACTCGCTGACCAGGCGGGCGTGCAGCTCCGGGCTGTACCCAGTTCGGGTCTCCAGCGCGGCCCGCAGCGCGGCAGCCGGAAGCTGGCCGGCCAGGAACCCGCGTAGGGTCTCCTGCAGGGCCTGCTGGTCCTCGTTGAGAGGCAGGGTGTCGCTGCTGGTCATGGCTGCTCCTAGCCGCTTCATGCTAGCGGACGAAAGCAGCTCATTCAGGGCAATCCGAGGTTGGTGCTTACTTGCTTACTCGCGCTTACTTGTGCTTACTTGATGGCGCTGCCTGGCCAGTTGATGTTCGACAGCAGCTCCGGGTGCGGGCCGGTGAACGCGCCGGCCGCGGTGGCGTTGCCGCGCAGCTGGTACTCCAGCCAGGCCGTGGCGTAGCCGAAGAAGCCACCGGGGTTCCCGCCGTCCGCGGTGTCCTGGATCGAGGTGTGGTCGGCCAGCTTGCCGTCGGAGGTGAGGATGATGCCGAGCGCGGCGTGCACCGACGTGCTGTTGAAGTACGCCTTCTCGGTGGCGGGGCTGGCGATGATCGCGTCCCAGATGCCGTAGGTGGAGGCGAAGAAGACGGGCTGGGTCAGCGCGGCCGGGTTCGCCGTGCAGTCGGCGGCGGTCGGGCAGTCCGGGTTGGAGCCGGCCCAGATCGCGTTCGGCAGCGAGAACGTCATGACGGTCTTGATCAGGGCCGGGTCCTTGGTGGCGGCCTGCACGGCGCCGCCGGCGCCCTGCGAGGTGCCGACCGAGGCGACCTCGCCGGTGTTCAGGTGGCCGTGGTAGACGCTGGTCGCGACGCCGTTCTGGGTAACCAGGTAGTGCGCGGCGGCGTCGATCTCGTTGCCGCTGCCCGTGTTGGGCAGGGTCGAGGCGATGACGGTGAACCCGTACGAAGCGAGGTGGCTGAGGAAGTCCGACACCTTGGAGGGGCTCGCCCCGGTCCCGTTGCCCCAGGTCACGATCGGGCTCTGGAAGCCGAGCGCGGAGTAGTCGCCCGGCCGGAACACGTCGTAGATCGCCGTGCCGGAGGTGTCGGTGACCGTTTCCGTGGTCGTGGCGTAGGGGCCCGGCGACGCGAACGCGGCCTGGACCGGGTAGAGCGTGATGGGCTGGCGGGCGGCCCCGGTCAGCGAGGCCATCAGCGTCGCGGCGGCGAGCGCCGCCGCGATGCGAGGCCCGCGCGATGCCGCCACACGGCGGACGCGGATAGCAAGTGCGGTCATGGTGTTCCCCCTGTTTCATTCACCTGGCATCGGTCCAGAGGGTTCGGCCGGGCGCCTGATACACGAGGACTGTAGCCTCCTGTCATGTCCGCTGATCTGGACGCCCTCGTGGCGCTGATGCCGTTCGCCGGGCAGCTCGGCCTGGCCCTCGACGAGGCCGGCGCCGACCGGGTGGTCGCCCGCCTGGACTGGGCCCCGCACCTGTGCACGACCGCCGGGGTGCTGCACGGCGGGGTCCTGATGTCGCTGGCGGACAGCGCAGGCGCGCTGGTCACGTTCCTCGGGCTGCCCGAGGGCAAGACCACGGCCACGATCACCTCGACCAGCCACATGTTCCGGCCGGTCACCGGCGGGACGGTGCGCGCGGTGGCGGTACCGGTGCACCGGGGCCGGACCACGGTGACCGCCCAGACCAGCGTGTACGACGCCGCGGAACGGCTCGTCGCCCAGACCACGCAGGTCCAGGCCATCAGGTAACCAGGTAACCGGGTAGGCGGATCCGCCAGGCGGCTGGCCAGCAGCTGGGCCAGGTGGGTGCCGCTGACCCCGGCGAGCTGGTCGAGCTGGGTGCGGCAGGAGAACCCGTCGGCCAGCACGACGGCGTCGCCGGCCGCGCGGACGGCGGGCAGCAGGGCGGTCTCGGCCACGGCCGCCGACACGTCGTAGTGGCCGCGCTCGACACCGAAGTTGCCGGCCAGGCCGCAGCAGCCACCCACCGCGGTGACCTCGGCACCGGCCCGGGCCAGCAGCGCGGAGTCAGCGTGCCAGCCCATCACGGCGTGGTGGTGGCAGTGCGGCTGAGCCACCGCATGGACGCCGCCGAGATCGGGTGGCTCCCAGTCGCCGGTGCCGGTCAGCAGCTCGGCCAGCGTGCGGGTAGCGGCCTTGGTCCGGGAGGCGCGCGGGTCGTCCGGCAGCAGCTCGGTGATCTCGCCGCGCAGCACGGCCGTGCACGAGGGCTCGAGGCCGACCACCGGGACACCATCGCCCAGCGCCGGGCCCAGAGCCCGCAGGCTGCGCCGCAGCTGCCGGCGGGCGCCGTCGAGCTGGCCGGTAGAGATCCAGGTCAGGCCGCAGCACACCGGCTCGGCCGTGATCTGCACCGCGTACCCGGCCGCCTCGAGCACCCGCACGGCGGCCCGGCCGACCTCGGGGGTGAAGTAGTCGGTGAACGTGTCCACCCACAGCAGCACCGGCGTCCCCGCGCGCTGACTGACGCCGACCCCGGGCCGCCCGGCGAACCAGGCCCGGAAGGTCTCCGCGGCGAACCGCGGCAGCGGCCGCCTGGTGTCGATCCCGCCCAGCCGCTTGGCCAGCCCGGCCAGGCCGGGGGCGTGCAGCGCGGTGTTGGCCAGCCCGGGCGCGCGCGAAGCCAGCCGGGACCAGCGGGGCAGCCAGCCCAGCGAGTAATGGGCCGGCGGCCTCAGCCGGCGCCGGTACCGCTGGTAGAGCACCTCGGCCTTGTAGGTGGCCATGTCCACCCCGGCCGGGCAGTCCGACGAGCAGCCCTTGCAGGACAGGCACAGGTCCAGCGACTCGGCTACCTCCGCCGCGCCGAAGCCGCGGACCAGGCTGCCGTTGGCGAGCTCCTGCAGCACCCGCGCGCGGCCGCGGGTGGAATCCTTCTCGTCCCTGGTGGCCAGCCAGGACGGGCACATCACCCCGCTGCTGCCGGTGGTGTCGGCCCGGCACTTGCCTACCCCGACGCAGCGGTGCACCGCGGCGGACAGGTCGCCGCCGTCGTGGGAGTAGGCGAAGCCGAGCCCGCGGGCCAGCGGCCGGGCCTGCGGCACCCGCAGGTCCGCGTCCAGCGGCACCGGGTCGACGAGCACGCCGGGGTTGAGCACGTTGCCCGGGTCGAAGATGGCCTTGACCGCGGCCATGACCTCGATGGCTTCGGCCGAGTACATGGCGGGCAGCAGCTCGCTGCGGGCCCGGCCGTCGCCGTGCTCACCCGACATCGAGCCGCCGTACGTGCCCACCAGCTGCGCCGCGGCGACCACGAACCGGCGGTAGCGGGCCGGCGCGGACGAGAACGGGAAGTCGATGCGGATGTGCACGCAGCCGTCGCCGAAGTGGCCGTAGCTCAGTCCGTCCAGGCCGTGCTCGGTCATGAGCGCGGCGAAGTCACGCAGGTACGCGCCCAGCTGCCGGGGCGGGACCGCGGCGTCCTCCCAGCCGGGCCAGGCCGGCGCGTCAGCCGGGGTGCGGCTGCCCAGGCCCGCCCCGTCCTCGCGGACGCGCCACAGCGCCCGCGCCGGGGCGCCGGTGACCACCAGGGAGTCCAGGCAGCCCGCGTCGGCGATGAGCCGGGCGGCCGCGGCCCGCGCCTCGGCCTCGGTGTCCCCCGCCGTCTCGACGAACAGCCAGGCCTGCCCATGGGGCAGGGCCGGGACGGCCGCGTCGCCCCGGCGGGCGCGGAACACGCCCACCAGCCGCGCGTCCATCCCCTCCAGCGCGACCGGCCGGTGCGGCAGCAGCCCGGGCACCGCGTCCGCGGACTCCGGCATGCCGGGGTAGCCGAGCACCGCCAGCGCGACCGCCTTCGGCGACGGCACCAGCGCCACGGTCGCGCCGGTGATCATGCCGAGGGTGCCCTCGGTGCCGGCCAGGAACTTCGCCAGGTCGGCGCCGTTCTCCGGCAGCAGGTGCTCCAGGGAGTAGCCGGACACCTGCCGGGTGAACCGGCCGAACTCGGTGCGGATCAGGTCGAGGTGCGCCCCGACCAGGGAGTCCAGCGCGGCGCCGACCTTGAGCGCCGGCCCGGCGGCGGCCAGGCCGTCCCGGCCCATCCGGCGTGCGGTCAGCCGTTCTCCCGCGGCGGTCAGCACGTCCAGGCTCAGCACGTTGTCCGCCGTGCGGCCGTACCTGAGCGCGCGCGAGCCGCAGGCGTTGTTGCCGATCGAGCCGCCGATGCTCGCCCGCGAATGCGTAGAAGGGTCCGGGCCGAAGCGCAGCCCGTGCCGGGCCGCGGCCGCGGTGATGTCGTCCAGGATCGCGCCGGGCTCGACCACCGCGGTCCGCGCCGCGGGATCGACCGACAGGACCCGGTTCAGGTGCTTCGAGAAATCGAGCACGACGCCGGATCCGACGGCGTTTCCGGCGATCGAGGTCCCGGCCCCCCGGCTGGTGACCGGCACGCCGGCCCGCCGGGCGACGTCCAGCGCGGCGGCCGCCTCGTCGACATGCCGGGGGAAGACCACCACGCTCGGCACGACCCGGTAGTTCGACGCGTCGGCGGAGTATTCGGCCCGGCGCCTGGCCGAGTCGTCGACCCCGGTCAGCCCGGCACCGCGCAGCGCCGCGGCCAGGTCACGCGGCGGCACCGCGGCGGTCGTGGCGTGCTCTGGCCGTACTGTGGTCATGCTCCCGGATGCTATCGGCCCACCGCGACCAGCGGCCGGACCTGCTTGCCGACGGCCTCCGGCGGCCAGGCCGTTGCCTGCGGCTGCGCCGTTTCCCGCGGCCGGGCCGGCGGCAGCGCGATGTGGATGTCGAGGCCGTCCGGGGAGTGACCGACGGCGGCGTCGGGCCAGTGACCGAGGATCATGGCGAGTACCCGCCGGTTACCCGGCAGCACGTCCATGGCCAGCGCCGTCACGCCCCGCGCCTGGGCCCGGGCGATCAGCGCGCGCATCAGCGCCGCGCCTACCCCCCGGCGCTGCCAGGCGTCGGCGACCACGACCCCGACGTCGGTGATCCGGCTGGCGTCCGGGCAAATCCGTTCGGGCAGGTCGGCGGCCATGGCGTGCCCGACGATGACGCCGTCGGCGATGGCGACGATGGCGTCGACGTTGGCCGGGCGGCCGGACAGCAGATCGAGCAGGCCGTGGGAGGGCCGGACCGGGGCGAAGAACCTGCGATAGCGGCTCTCCACGGACAGCGCGGCGAAGAAATCACTGAGCGCGGCCTGTTCGGCCGGGTCGACCGGGCGTATTGCGGCGGTGGCGCGGTCGGAAATATCAGCCCTGGCTCCGCCGCCCCCGGGGGTAACCTGGGTTCCGTTCATGAACCCAGCATGACCCCGAATTGCTGAGTCTGTCAACTAGACTTAGCATACGGTTATGGCACGGCCATGGATACTCGATTACGACTCGGCCAACTGCACGATCGGCGCGACCGTGGACATCCTCGGTGAGCGGCCGACCTTCCTCGTGCTGCGCGAGGCCTTCAACGGCGTGCGCCGCTTCGACGACATGCAGCGGCGCACCGGGATGCCGCGCCAGGTGCTCAGCCAGCGGCTGTCCCGGCTGGTGGACGAGGGCCTGCTGCGCAAGGTCCCGTACCAGGAGACCGGCCAGCGCCCCCGATCGGAGTACCGGCTCACCGAGAAGGGCCTGGATCTCTACCCGGTGCTGGTGGCGATGATGGAGTGGGGCGACAAGTACGCGGTGGGCTCGGCCGGGCCGCAGGCCCTGCTGCGGCACCGCGACTGCGGCGAGCCGGTGGAGCTGCAGCTAGCGTGTGCGGCGGGACACGTGCTGGAGTCCGCGCGCGAGGTCACCCCGGTGCCGGGCCCCGGCGCCCGCAAGATCGCCTGACTGCTCCCCGGCCGGACGGCGTAAGGTGCTGCCATGCTGTTTCCCACCTCCCTGGTCGGGAGCTACCCGCAACCGGACTGGCTGATCGACCGGGCCCGGCTGGCCGGCCGGTTCCCGCCGCGGGTCCGGGCCCGGGAGCTATGGCGGGTCGATCCCGCCTACCTGGAGCAGGCGCAGGACGACGCCACGCTGCTCGCCATCCGCGCCCAGGAGCAGGCAGGCCTGGACATCCTCACCGACGGCGAGGAGCGGCGGGAGAGTTACTCCAACCGGTTCGCGACCGCGCTGGACGGCGTAGACATCGACAACCCCGGCACCGCGCTGGACCGCAGCGGCCACCCGAACCCGGTCCCCCGGGTCACCGGCCCGATCCGGCGGCGGCACCCGGTCGAGGTGGAGGACCTGAACTTCCTGCGCGCGCACACCAGCCGGAGCCCGGTAGCCGTCAAGATCACCGTGCCGGGGCCGTTCACCATGTCGCAGCAGGCCCAGGACGACTACTACGGCAACCCCGAGTCCCTGGCCCTGGGGTACGCCGAGGCGGTCGGCGAGGAGGTCAGGGACCTGTTCGCGGCGGGCGCCGACATCGTCCAGCTGGACGAGCCCTACCTGCAGGCCCGCCCCGAGCCGGCCAGGCAATTCGGGGTGAAGGTCATCAACCGGGCGCTGGAGGAGGCGGCCGGGACCACCGCGGTGCACCTGTGCTTTGGTTACGCCGCCATCATCCATGAGCGTCCGGCGGGCTATTCGTTCCTGCCCGAGCTGGCCGCCTGCCGGGCCGACCAGATCTCCATCGAGACCGCGCAGTCCGGCTTGGACTGCTCGGTGCTGGCCACGCTGGACGGCAAGACCATCATCCTGGGCGTGCTCGACCTGAACGACATGACCGTCGAGTCCCCGGAGACGGTGCTGGCCCGGGTCGAGCGGGCGCTGCCCCACGTACCGGCCGAGCGTATAGTGCTCGCCCCGGACTGCGGGATGAAGTACCTGCCGCGCGACGTCGCGTTCGGCAAGCTCACGGCGATGACGGAGGCGGCCGGCCGGCTGCGGGGCGGGCCGGGTTCCTAGCCGAAGATCCTTCCCTGGGGCATGCCGGGAGAGCACAATGTTGCGGTGACTTATGGGCAGGCAGGTGCGGTATGCCCGCAGTGCGGCAGCGCCGCCGCGGTGCATTCGGTGGACGAGCTCGCGGCGATGGCCCGCGCCCGGCTCGGGCAGTTCGGGCTGGGGTACCAGGGGCCGCCTCCGGGATACCAGCCGGGATATCAGGGGCCGCCGCCCGGATATCAGCCGCCGCCCGGAGCTCCTCCGCCACCTCCCGCGTCGGGCTTTCCCTCGTCATCGTCGGGGTTTCCCTCGGCCCCGTTGTCGTCTGACTTTCCGGCGCCGCCTCCCCCGCCCCCGCCGCCGCCGGACTATTCGGACTCGGCGCCGCCTCCGGGCTACAGCGGGCAGATGCGTCCCAGCCGGTGGTCCAGGGGAAGCTCGACGAGCAGGTCTTCGAGCAGCAGCAGGAGCGGCGACGACTCCATCGAGGACGCCGTGGCGGGCCTGGTCATGGACGCGGCCACGAAGTTCATCGGCGGGGCGATCGGCCGCCGGGTCAAGCGCGCCTACGAGGAGCGGGTGGTGCCGGCCGTGTCCGCCAAGCAGGACGCCATGCTGCGCGAGCAGATCGCGATCGCCGAACGGTACCCCGACCTGCGCGCCTGCCTGACCGACAACGTGGTCTTCCTGGCCGGCGGCCGCCGCGTGGTGCCGATGTCTAGCCTCACTCG
>Ga0207708_10002897_pt1 | contig 12645 bp, 11 predicted proteins | sample KBSK5101metaG_FD_184340 | JGI IMG/M metagenome (GOLD analysis project Ga0207708, IMG submission 184340) | Corn, switchgrass and miscanthus rhizosphere microbial communities from Kellogg Biological Station, Michigan, USA - KBS K5-10-1 metaG... | ecosystem: Host-associated > Plants > Roots >...
ACCGTCCGCGGTAGCGGATGGCCAGCACGCTCGATCAGCAGCGGCGGTTTGCTATTGAGTATCGTGGGCGGCAGCTAAGCCTTGGCCATGCGCTACCGCACGGTACTGAATCGGCCCAGAAAGCTGAGGGGCCAAAATTATTTCAAACCGGCGAGAGCTCTTATCCGTCATAATCGGGATGCAATACAAAGCATCAACCAGATTTGGGCGTTTCGGAGTTTGAGAGAAACGCCCAACAATTTGAAAAGGAGCTGAAGATGATTTCTTTTAGAAGGTTTTCAGGAGCGATCGGTCTTTTACTTCTCGCGTCGTCGGTAATGCCCCTGGTGGCCCAACGTCGCGGCCCACGCGGACGAATTTGGACCAAAGCGGAAGTTAATCAACTGATCAAGAATGCCGAAGACCGCAGCGACAGTTTTGTCAAACTGTTCGACAAAGCCCTCGACAAGAGTGCGCTCGACGGATCTAACAAAGAAGATCGTCTTAACGATCGAGCAAAGGATCTTGAAAAGGCGATGGACAAGTTGCGATCAGAATTTGATCACAAAGAGAATTACCCTGAAACCAAGCCGGAAATGATCAAGGTCCTGAATATTGCTTCAGAGATCAACGGGGTGATGTTGCGTCGCACCTTGAGAGCAGATGTAGAAGAAGAGTGGCGCTTGTTGCGCAGAGAGTTGAATGTGCTGGCCAGCGTTTATTATCTTCCAGGCTTGCGTGCCTGAGTTACGTCACAGCGCCAAAAAGAAAACGCTCCGGATCAACCGGAGCGTTTTTCGTTACGTGATTTACCCTTGGCTTAGAAGTTATCGTCAACGTCTACTTTCTGCACTGCAAACACAACGCGCATTGTGTCAGGTCGACGATCATATGAAGCCGGCACAAACGCGGGATCCCGACGCAGTGCACTTTCGAACTCATCCAGCATGCGTTTATCTTTCGGCGCCTGAACAACGTCGGCCAGCGAAGCGGATCCATTGCTGAACACATTTGCGACCACGATCATGTCGTCGCCATCTTGCGGCTCACCTCGTTGCGGGTGTGCATACGCCCGTGTCAGAGCCGCAAGAGAGCCGACTGGATTAAGGCTCGGCGACTCCTCCGCGAATGGTGCGCGGCTGGCAGCAAAAGTCTCTGCGTTGACGGGCCGATTCAAATCGTAAAGCGGATAGACGATCATCACACCGCTGTTCTGAACTGAAGCTTCACGCAGTGCGACAAAGTGCGGTCGCAAAGCAGTGAACATCATGAAGAAGAGGATAACTGATGCAAATGAGCCGACGGTGTAAGGCATCAGCCGTGGCTCGAGAAAACGAGCGATGCGTTGTCCCAAAGAAGGGTCAGGTTGCTGACGCTGAGCTGCTGACTCAATTGCGAGCGCGTCGCAAACGGCCATCGCCAAATCGGGTGGAGGCGCAGGCCGTGTCAACAAGCTCAAGCTACGCGACAATGAACGTAACTCTGCTTCTTCAGACCGGCAAACGGGGCAGCGATCGAGATGTTCGTCAATCGCTACCCGCGTCGGTAAGGACACACAATCGTCGATGTATAACGAAAGCGATTGTTTAGTCTCTTCGCACAACATAGGAAACTTCTTTCCCTTATTCTTCGAAGATGCTTCGAAGAGTTGGATAGCTGACCGACCCCGGCTGCTCCCTTTTGAAAAAGAAGCAACTTCGACGTTTAAGGCAAACCGTTCAGGCTTATGCGAGCGATGCTCCAACGGGTGTTGCTGGCCACGTTTTCAAATACGCTCTCATTTTCCCCTTTTGGAAGCCTCTGCCCGCCGTTCTTCACTTCGACCCATTTGGCACCGAGTTAAGTGAGCCGGGGCGGGTCAGCTATCCAGAGTTCAGATTCTCGACCCGCTGCCGTCAAAACTACTCGGCAAGAGCAGTGGAAAACCTGGGTTACAAAGATCCTTCTAACTTACTGCGGAGTTCCTGGCGTCCGCGTGCCAGTCGGGATTTGACAGTTCCAACGCTTATATCCAGCGCAACTGCTATTTCCTCGTACGCAAATCCTTCAATATCGCGCAGGATGACGGTCTCTCGATAAACTCGCCGCAAGCCCTTCAATGCGCTGCGCAAAATGCGCTCTCGTTCGTGTGCGAGCGTGTCCTGCTCGGGGCTCTGCACGTTCTCGGCTTTCAGAGTCGCAACCAGTGCTGGTTTGCCATTCTCGTCCGTCGAATCAATCGACACCGTCGAGTCGCGACGCCGCCTGCGCCACCAACGCCAACGATTGCGGGCCTGATTGATTGCAATTCGATAAATCCAGGTTCGCAAGTCGGAATCGCCGCGAAAACTTCGAATACTCTGAAACGCCCGTAAGAATGTTTCCTGGGTTAAATCTCGCGCCTCCTCCGCATTTTCGGTCATACGATAGAGAAGACCATATATTTCTCCAGAGCGTTCGCTTACGAGTGTTTCGAAGGCTGCGGATTCGCCGCGCTTCAATCTTTCAATGAACTGTCCATCTTGAACCCGAGGCTCCACCGAGGTAGCCGAAGCGACCTGCTCCAAATTCATCTGCCCTCGGATGGCTATTTGCTCCCCGTAGCTCACCGGTTACCCCCTGGGGCGGGAATCAGAGCACTTGATCTTCTTCGCCCATTCCCGGACAGGCATCCGCTTAGACAACACCGGAGGCTGATTTGTTCCCAAGAAAATGTCATATGAGGGTTAATGCGGCGCGATGACACCGAAGGGCTGTGGTCGCCTCGGGCAATCTCTGAAACTGGGCCTGCTTGACAACTTTTCATAGCCGCCATTAGAGTGACGCTTTTCAATCATACACCCAAAGAACGCTCCTCACTATGTGGACTTGCGAGAGGTAAAGAGTGGCAAAGTATAAGAAGAAACGTGTCCGGGAGTTAAAACACGATCGTTTTCGCGACACAACGATGTCGCTCCTGGATCGTACGGCTGATCGGCTCGAAGGAAAGGGTCGGACGATCCTCTATGCGCTCGGCGGTGTCGTTCTCGCCGGCATATTGATCCTGCTTTTTATGCGGTGGAGCGGTCGTAAGAGTGATGAGGCTCGGGCCGCACTGGGCCGTGCAATCGATATTGCGACTGCGACTGTCAGCTCAAGCACAACTCCGGATCCAACTGCCGGTACTGTCTTTGCCAGCGAAGAACAGCGCGCCCAACGCGCCATCGAAGAGTTTCAAAAGGTTGCTGAAAAATACGGAGACCCTTATAAGGCCGAGGCTCGTTATTTCATTGCAACGAACAAGCTCGTGCTTGACCGGTCGAAAGGGATTAGCGACCTGAACGACCTAAGCAACAGCAGCGTGCCTGAAGTTGCGGCATTGGCCAAGTTCGCGCTGGCACAAACGAAAGAGAGCGACGGCAAGCTGGACGAGGCGGCTCAGCTTTTTGCGTCGCTTGCGAGTGCAAACAATCCGGCCGTTACGGCTGAAACCGCCAACCTTAAGCTCGCGAAGGTCTACGAGAAACAGGGAAAGAAAAAAGAAGCAGCTGACGTGCTCTTTAATCTCGTCGATGCTTCGCGCAAGGCCAAGGGACCGGATAATTTGCCGCTGCCTCCGTCAGCTGCGGCGCGCGAGGCTGCAACTGCACTGCAGAGTTTAGATCCAGATCGTTTCGCCAAATTGCCCCCCGAAGCCAGCTGACGTATTCGATACACTTTACATCCGTTGCATAAATCCGAAGACCACCTGTTTTGTACAGGTGGTTCTTTAATCTCAGCTCACCCATGGACAATCTGACTCATTCGTTGGTGGGCCTCACGTTGGCGAAGGCAGGGCTCGATCGACTATCGCCCGCAGCGACCACAGTCTCAATTCTCGCAGCCAATGCTCCTGATTCCGACGTCGTCGTCGGCCTCTTCGCCGATCGTTGGACGTTACTTCATCATCATCGAGGCATTACACACTCAATCGTAGGTACAATTTGTCTCGCGCTACTGTTACCTCTGCTCGTCTACGCTACCGATCGACTTGTTGCGCGGTGGCGTGGTCGTGAGCCAACGGCGCAGCTACGTGGATTATTGCTCGTGTCTTTGGTCGCCACTGCAACACATCCATTCCTTGATTGGCTAAACAACTATGGCGTTCGTCCACTGCTGCCGTTTGATTCGCGTTGGTTCTACGGGGATCTACTTTACATCGTTGACCCGTTCATGTGGTTGTTCTTAGGCGGCGCTTCGTTTTTGTTGACGGCGCGAACCAAGGCGCAAAAGATCTTTTGGGTGGGATTGGCGATTATCCTTAGTTGGACGATTACGTTTGGTCCAGGCAGACGCGCGGACATCTCGAACCCGAATTTATTGATCGCGTTGTGGTTTGGCGTTGTGGTGATGCTCGTTCTTTTGTTTGTTCTTAAAGCTGGTCAGAAATGGGGTACACGGATCGCTATCGGAGGATTGACTCTGGTAGCGATTTACTGGATTGGATTATCGGTCGCGCATCGGCAAGCTGTTTCGATTGCGAGAAACCAGGCGAACGCCATCGCGAGTCAGTATCAGGAAGCTCTCGCACGTCTCGCGGTGATGCCGACGCTCGCAAATCCTTTTCGGTGGGACTCCACTTTTGAGACCAATGGAGCGACGTATCGCTTCAGGCTCGGCATTCTTGAAAACCCTGGAACAATCGATCGATTAGTCCGCTATCCAAAGCCAGAAGGTGAATTGGCGGCGGCGATTCAGCAGATCGCTGAAGACCGAAGACTCAAGATTTTCCTCGACTTCGCGCGCTTTCCAGTAGCGCGTCTCCAAGATCCAGCCTGCACAGAAGAGACTCTCGTTCAATTCGCTGACTTACGTTACACTGAACCAGGCCGGCAGCGAGCCAGTTTTACGATCGAATTACCGGTGGATTGTCGAAGCTTGAGAAGCAGTCGATAGATGCGCGAAACAGAACAGGTTGACAGCCTAAGCGCTATTGCCGAAGCGGAAGCCCAGCGCGCGCGCGCTCGTGCGAAACCGGCGGTTGCCACGGTGCGAGTTTCACCGGGACCTTATCTTGCACTTGCGGGTGTCGTTACGTTTTGTTCTGCGCTGCTTCTGCGTGCCGATCACGATGCCTGGGCTCTCATCCTTATCGCTTCGGCCTGGTTGCTAATACCGCTATTCGCCTTTTTCGACCGCATTGCGTTCGATGGCAGTTCACTACGACGGCAAGGTCCAATCACTTCAGTCCTGCGCCTCTTTCGAATCTATCCAAACCATCTTGATGTAGCGGACTTCGAAACGGTAGAGACTTCAGCCGTACGGACTCTGAGGCGCGGCGGCAGCGTGCGTTATCGCTACCGCACTGAGATCAACGGCAAAGGCAAGCAGTTTGTCATAGCATCCGGCGGCCGAAACTATCGACGGGTAGTGCGCGAACTCTTTCCCTTAATCCACGAAGACAAACTGGATAATCGTAGTCGTGACCTTCGCGATTATTTGAATGAACCGGGCTCCTTGAATCGTAAGACCAAGCTTTCACAATTGGCACCGGAGCATGTTCTGGACCTGGCGAAGTCGGATTTTAGGGTCGGTGGGAAGGGGACTGACCGGCCCGATACTTTGCTGAATGAAGTTTCTGCGGAAGACGTCGAACGCGCACATCTGTTACGCCGCCTTGGCAACGAACTTCGTGTTTCTGGCCGTTTACGTGAAGCGGGTGAAGCTTTTCGGCGTGCGCTGAATGTTACGCCGCGTCGGGCCTGGCTGATCTATGACTTCGCGCGTTTATTACGTTCTCAGGCGAGTGCCCACTCTGATGCGCGATTACTTTCGCGTGCCCGTGCGGCTCTGCGTCTGGCATGCACCAGAGCAGGAAACGATCTTGTTTTACTGCCGCTGATCGGTGAGTGCTTGTTGGAGTGCGGCGACGCTCGTCAAGCCCGACTAGTGCTTGAAAAAACTGTCGATATAGATCGCGACAACTACAAGGCGAGATTGTGTCTTGCGGATCTGGCTTTGCGCGAGGGGAAACTGGCGCACGTGATTCATCATTATCATGAAGCCGCGCGCGTGAGTTCTGAACAAGCGCTGGCTCGATATGCGCGCAGGGAAGCCGACTATTACATCCGCTTGAATAACGACGAGGAATATCTAGCGACCGAACTCCGTCGTATCAATTGGCTGCAAACGATAACACGCGTGCGAAGACTTGCGGCGAGGGTAACGAGCGCAGCCATTCTTGTCGCGCTTGCCGGAGCTTATGTCGATATCACAATGGCAAGCGTAGGTTGGTCAATCGCCTGTTCATCTTTGATCGCGTGGATTTTGACCTTGGTGGGGACGCGAATGTTGTTTGAGAGATCGAAGCCAAGGTCGATCGCCTGAGGAAAGGGTAAAAAGGGAAATCATTGGTCATATATCATTTGACATTGATCAATTCTCATTTAGGAGCACTGGCGCGCGTCTCGTATATAACAACTCCGGCGGCGCCGCGGATCTCTTAAATGACAAATGAGAAATGTCAAATGATATATGACCAATGATTCCCTATGTTCTAAGCGTCAGACTTCTTTCGTCGGCTGTTCGTTCGCTTACCGGATTCTCCGCCGGTTGAATTCTTAACGGTCTTTGCCTGCGGAGCGGCTGCGGATGTCGCAGAGGTTTGCGGCTTGGGGTTTATCGTTCTCGCTTGCTGTTCAACCGCAGAAGCTACTGCATACGCACGAGAGGGCTCTGGGTTCAACAGCGCATCCCAACGATATCGCGGACGCTCCCGCTGTTCACCGAGCCGCTTGAAGACGAGATTGATCACCGCTTGAGTTATCCACCTGTGATAGAACTCACCGACCGACGCCAACTCTGCGTCAGGTGCTGGATTCATGAAATCAATTGCGTAGGGAACATTGTCCTTGATCGCAAACTCGACGGTGTTAATGTCATAGCCTAGAGCTGTGCATAACGTTCTGACGTCCTTCCTGACTCGCTCAGCCAACTGCGGAGAAAGATAATCCGGATTATGAACGTACTGTTCACCCGACAGGTAAGGTTTGCGTGGATCGTAAGCCATGATCATCACGTCTTCCTGTCCGACGCAGTAGCATCTGACGAACTGGTCAAACTCCACAGAAGCCTGGAGTGTCATGCAGAGTGTGCCGGTCTTGTTGTACTCGGTCAGCAGTTCTTCGACTGAGTTAACCTTTGAAACGTTTTTCCAGCCGCCGCCGTCGAATGGTTTTATGAAGGCCGGGAATCCGATGTATTCAACGATGCCATCCCAATCCAACGGGAATTCAAGGTTTCGCAAACTCTCGCTGACGATACCTTCCATGTAATCTTTCTGCGGTAACAAAACGGTTCTGGGCACCGCCACACCAAGTTTGCTTGCAAGCGAATAGTTGAAAAACTTATCGTCAGCCGACCACCAAAACGGGTTGTTGACGATGATTGTGCCCTCGAGGGCCATCCGCTTCAGGGTAGCGCGGTAATATGGAACTTCATGTGAAATGCGATCGATCACCAGGTCGTATTTCGGCGGTGCGTCGTGTTGAATTCCACCCAACTTTATGTAGTCGGCGACGACCTCGCCTTGTCCGCGCTCGTTTATCCCGGCGATTAGCGCTTCGGGAAATGTTTTTTCGCGGCCTACCAGAATACCTACTCGCTTCATTCTCGAAATTGTCCTTTCAAGCACGCCAGTGGGGCGATTTAGATTATTGCCAAACCGGGTTCGCACCTCGACAGTTGTTGATTCGTTGCCCGATTGAAACTGAGCACCATACCTGTGCCTCCAAAGCTTGTCAAACTCGTCGAACGGCGACGCCGGTGACAACTTTTCTTCAGGCATCCGGTCACAGCGATGACCGCATCAATTAAGCCGAAAGGGTCTGAGGGCGGCGGGGGTTTTCATACTGCCTATGCTACAATTCGCCGCTTTGATACGCACCATCAGGCTGCCGCGTGTGCGCGGAAGTCTGAGCCCTTAAGGAGATTTACTGGTTTGCCTCGTCTATTTTCAGCTCTCGTTATTGCATTTACGCTCCTCGTCCTCCTCGCGGTTCCGACCACTAAAGTCAACTCCGCTAATCAGCAGAAAGATCCGCAAAAAGAGCAGAAAGAGCCACCGAAGGATCAGCCGAAAGATCAGCCCAAAAAAGACCAGCCAAAGGGTGTCTTCACGGCTGAACAGATCAGTGAGGGCGTCATCATCGCGTATGGCAGCCGCCCTGCGCTCGAGCAGATTCGGCGAAATGGCGTAGAGCGTGGTCGAGTAACTCGCAATATGCCGGAAGGCGCGACTGAAGAGTCGAATTATGAGCGTCGTTTTGTGCGAGGTGAGAATCTCGATAAAGACAAGATCCGTTTAGATCAACGGCTTCCCACCATGGAGTATTCGCTGGTTTACGGAGGCGGTAAGATCTGGGGACTGATTAATGGGACCGCATTCACTCCGCGCGAGGATACGGCAGCCAGCTTCCTATCACAGCACCATCACAGTCTAGATTCGCTGCTCCGCTACAAGGAAAACGGTTCCACAATCACTCTAGCCGGCCAAGAGAAGCAGAAGGGCCTGGATCTCTACATCATCGACGTCGAAGACAAAGAGAAAAGAAAGACGCGGTTTTTCATCAGCACCAAGACCCTTCGTGTACTTTGGTTGGAGTATGAAGAAGCGCCAGTCAGAGGAGCCACTCCGGTGAAGTACACCAAGAAGTTCATGGACTATCGAGTTGTTCAGCAAACGCTCGTGCCTTACCGAACTGTTTTGTTGGAAGATGGTCGGGAAATCCAGGAAACCCGGCTGCTGACCGTTACCTACGGCTCCAAGGTCGACGATTCAATCTTCAAGAATCCCGAAGCGTAAGAAACAGGAGCAGGGGCAGTAGGCAGGAGCAGGAGCACCAAGCAGGAGTCAGGAGTCACTCAATGCTGCTCCGGCCTGGTGCTCCTGTTCCTGATTTCCTGCTCCTGACTGCTGCCCCAGCTCCCCTTTGTTCTCATCTCGGGAACTCTAGCCCCCTTGAAGCGTGTATAACCTCCGGGCGGTCGTCGGGGTAGGTATAATCGACTCCCGGCGGGCCGTTCGCTATCGAGCCCGCAAGAAGTAGAATTCTCGGAAGAGAACGTTCCCTAAATGGACGAGAGCCTGCCTGCCCTGATGAGTACTCTATCGACCATCGATGAATTGCAGTTCGCGCCTGCGTTGCAGGAGGAGTCGATAGAAGACAGGACCTCCGATCACGCGCTCCTGGAAGCGACGCGGACCGGCGATCAGGATGCATTTGCGGAGCTCGTGAGTAGATACCGTAACCAGATAACGAGTTACATCTACCGGATGACGAACGACTACGACGGCGCGGTTGATTTAGCACAGGAAACGTTTGTGAGGGTCTACAGGGCAGCCGACCGGTACCAAAGGAGTTATGCGTTTTCAACTTACATTTATCGGATAGCGACTAACCTCGCGATCAGCGAGTTGCGAAAGCGAAAACGACGAAAGCTGGTTTCATTAACTGGATACTTTCAGTCGAAAGACGGAACAGAGGCGAGAGAATTGAATCCGCCAGACGAACGACCGCTTCAAGACTGTGAGTTAGTCGACACCGAACGACGAAACGCCGTGCAGAGAGCAATAGGAACGTTACCCGAGAAGTATCGAGCACCTTTGATACTGCGTGATGTGGATGGAAGAAGTTACGACGAGATCGCGAGGATTCTAGAGACCAGTGAAGGTACGGTGAAGTCGCGCATCAGTAGAGCACGTGGGTTCCTAAGGGAAAAGATGAGAGCTTATTTGTGAGTAGGAATTATGAATCACACAATTTGTAATCAAGTTCGATTCGAAATCGACGAAAAAGATTTGACCGCAGCGCTGAGCACCAGCGCAATGGAACACCTGCGAGATTGCAGCGAATGTCAGGAGTTTCAAAACAAGGAAACAAGGTTGCGGCAAATTGTCGGTAGTTTGGAACCAGTAAACGCACCTGCCGATTTTGATTTTCGCTTGCGTGCGCGTTTGGCGAACGATCGCTCGGTTGCGAGTTATCGGTCGATGTCGGCAGTGCGTGTGTGGCGCATGCGAAGTGCGGCTGTGGCTGCGATGCTGCTCATCTTTGCAGCAACGGTCTACATGATTCGTCAAAACCAGCCAGTACCCTCGACTCCTGGCTCCACCGAGACAACTACCGCCCGCAATGACACGGAGCCCGCAAAGGCAACTCAGTCACCAACGGCGCCTCCCGAACTAGCCGTAATACCGAATGCGGGATCTGAGTCGACCGCCGAGGTGAAGAAGAGTACTCAGCGTCGTCAGGTTATTGCTGCGACTAAGCGACCCGCAGGCGTATGGGAACCCGCCAATACGCCGGCTCCGGTGGTTAGCATTGACCAAACATTTCCCATTGACGTTTCGCAGCCGTCGTTCAAGGTATCGCTTGATGATGGACGTGGCTCGTCTCGCACGATTTCAGTACCCACGGTGAGTTTTGGATCTCGTCGAGTACTAACACCCACAATGGCATCGAACCAACTTGCACCGAAGGGCGATTGGTAATTAACGAAGGTTTGCAGGATTAGCATGATTTTTAAGTCGTTCAGTTTTGTAGCACTAATCGTAGTTGTCGGATGTTCGTCGGCACTTGGGCAAACTCCTGCTTCCCCGCGAGAGCCCAAGCCAGTTTCTCCCGTGAGTCCAATTCCGCCCGTATCGCCCCAGAATCGAGCCGCGACTCCTCAAGTTGTGACGGTGCTACATCGTCTAAACGGACTGAAGATGTTTCGACTGCTGCTGCATAGTGAGCAGGGAGTAGAAGGGATTGCCAACCTCGACAACACGTTCACGCTAATGGATGACGTTCACACAAACGTCATTGCGGGACTCGCTTTGGAAGATGGTCAAACGATCGCCGCGCGGTTGCCGGAAGTCGATGTTGAATTCACATTTCCAGTGCCACCACCACCGCGGACTCCAACGCCATCAGCGCCAGACCCGTTCTTTAGCTATAGGGGAAGCTTGTTTCAATCTCCCGATCTGACGGTGATTGATTCTGAAGGCAAGAAGATGTTGGCCCAGTTCGTCGGTGTAGACGGCGCGACTGGTTTGTCGATCCTCAAGCTCAACGGAAAGCTGACTGCACCCGCACAACCGATGAGAGATGACAACGCGATTGACGTCGGTGCTGGCGTTCGTTTACTTGGCCCCGAGCAGGCGCCACCACGTCGCTTCAGCGGGGGCGGCAGTTTGTTCGTGCGGATGGGGGAGTCACAAGGAACAGTTTCATTCGTGACGTTCGCCGGAAAGGGTCGCGTCGCGCGTTTCAAAGCACGCGGCTTCCGTTCATTATCTTCTGCGAACGTCGGTGGTGTCGCCGTGAATGCGAGAGGGGAAACGTTGGGAATCGTCGATTCTGTTGAAGGCACCGAGGCGAGCATTTTGCCGGCTTCTTCAATTCGTGGAGCGGCGAAACGAGTTCTGGCCCGGCAGGCGAGTGTCCCAAAACCCTGGCTCGGCGTGAAAGGAAATCCGGTTGGCTTCTTCGAACCTAGCCAGATGCAACAATTCGGTTGGGAAGCTGCGAGGTTCAACAATTTCGTGCAACACCATTGGGGCATCCTGGTCACGTCAATCGCGCCGAACAGTCCAGCCGCCCTTGCGGAATTGAAAGCCGGCGATGTGATCCTGAAAATGAACAATGAAGCAATTCAGAGCGCCGAGGTCTTTTCGTGGATGCTCGAAGAAGCTGGTCCAAGCAGCAATGTGGAATTCACGGTCGCGCGTCCTGAAAACAAAGCAGAAGAGTTAGTCAAAGTAGCGCTGACTGCCTCGCCCAAGAAAACGATGGCCGTTGCAACGACGAAACTGACCGGACCAAAGAATCGGTGGTTGGTTAATCAGGGCCTGGAAGTGATCGCTTTGAGAAGGTTAGTGGCAGAGCGCTGGGGATCCTCTTCAGGACTCTTGATTGTCTACGTTGAACCGGGAAGCACCGCGTTCGAAGCTGGCTTGCAGCCGGGCGACGTCATCGAGTCGATAAATGGAAATCCGGCACTCGGACCCATCAGCGACGTAGTATTTGGCAACTCCACAACACCTGCAAAATTCGAAGTGGTTCGCAAAAAACAGAAGGTGGTTGTTTCTGTCGCGAAACCCGCCAAGAAGAACTAATACAATCAGCCGCGGATTCACGCGGATAAGCAGAATCAGCGCAAAAAGGATCGGTTGGTCGCCCGTATCCTCGTTTGTTCTTGTGAGCGTTATCGGGTAAATCTGCGGCTGATAGTGTGATACGCTACCCGTCCGTTCCACACATCTCGAAGAGGATTGCTACCTCCGGCATATGTTTCCCGAGGCGGTTAGTCGCTACCACGAACTCCTGTCTGATCCAACGCTCGCTGAAAGTTCGCGCGCAATGCTCGACGAAGGTTTAGAGCGCGCGAAGCTCATCTTCGGTGGGCGCCGACTATCGCCATACCTCCGACCTCATTTTGTATCGGCTGACGACTTTGAGCGAATTCGCTCAATCTGTGAAACTGTTTGGTCAGCAATCCAAAAAGTGAAAGATGCGGCGGTAAGCAACGATTCGATCGTTACTGAATTGGGTTTGACTCAAATCGAACGCGAATTGGTGCGAATCGATCCCGGGTATTCAGCCGTTTCACCGACCGCCCGCCTTGATTCCTTTCTTACGAGTAGCGCTTACAGTTTTGTGGAGCTCAATGGCGAAAGCCCCG
>Ga0207708_10002898_pt1 | contig 12644 bp, 18 predicted proteins | sample KBSK5101metaG_FD_184340 | JGI IMG/M metagenome (GOLD analysis project Ga0207708, IMG submission 184340) | Corn, switchgrass and miscanthus rhizosphere microbial communities from Kellogg Biological Station, Michigan, USA - KBS K5-10-1 metaG... | ecosystem: Host-associated > Plants > Roots >...
TGACGGCGACCATCCCTTGCGATGAGCCGGTTTGCGGTGTGCGAAATCTCACATAAAGAATCCGAATGAGTGATTAGATTCTCCACATGATGATGGAGGATCACATGGAAGACCACACCGACACCCACTCGCTGTACGTTCTGATTGTCAGCCTTCTTGGAACCCTGATTGCGTTGCCCGCAGTTTGGTACTTCACCGAAGCCGCCTATGCCGCTCCTGGTCTGGTTGCCTAACGACATTTTCAGTTATCCAACGACGGTTCTTGCAGCAGTCAACATAGGTAGCCTTGCGTAACGTTCTTTGTGCTCCGTCCGCCCATCATCGTCTCGACATTTGCGAAGCACGCCGCGGTCTCCTCTCCCGCATCAACTAGGGCGCTCATAACGCTCAGCCAAAATGCTGACTTGGATGTGCCGTCCAAAGTCCGTTATTGGGGGTAAACCGGACATGGCGTGGGCTCGTCACTTTGTCCGCTAATGACCCAAAGCGGACATTGTGGGTACCAACCCTCGCGATCGCATGCTGTCAAAACCCAAGCGTGCAGAGTTGGGGCATACGAAGACGTATTTTTCGATTAGCTGAGTGCGGGCCGGAGAGTCAGTGGGGTCTCGGGAGTGCGTTTGAGGTGTTGCGAGACGATCCTTATCGGGAGTCTCCTTCTCTGTAGCGGCTGGTTACCTGGAGATGCCTTGGCAGAGGAGTCAACAGGGGCAGAAACGCGGGTTGTTGCGAATTATCGAATCGATTTGGACAACTTCAATATGGGGAGCTTTCGTTTCACAACGCTGTTGAACGGCTCTGATTACCGCGTGCAGGGTAATGGGCACTTCTCAATCTTGGGCGGTCTTCTTTATGACTTGCGCACGACCACAGCAAGCTCAGGGAAGGTGACGAGCGCCGGCCCGGAACCAGCGACCTATGGGTTGAGCTATGCGGCCGGCGGCGATTCCGGCCAACTCAGCATCTCCTTCGATGCCGGTGCGGTCACGGCACTCTCGATTGTGCCTAAGAGACCCGCGATCCTCGCGAAATCCCAGTTACAAAAGAACAGCTCGTGGGTGCGCTCGACCCGATTGCCGCGGCATTTTTTCGTGCCCGTTCTGACGATCCGAATGGCGATCTCAAAGTCTGTGACCAAACAGTGCCGGTGTTCGACGGAGGGTGGCGGTATGACCTTGTGCTATCGCCAAAGCGGAGAATTGCCTTGCAAAGGAAAGGCTCGACGGCCTACTCGAGCTATGCGGTTATTTGGGTCGAGTTCAAGCCAATCTCTGGGTATGCACCCGACGATCCCAACATCAAGGTGATGTCCCACACGGATGCAATTGAGGTTTGGCTCGTTTCAATACCCGGGACCGATATGTATGTGCCGTGCCACATTCTGCTACCAACGGACTCCGGAGTTTTATCAGCAACTTCAACGGCCTTTCATGTGTCGCGGCACTGAGCGTGTGAGCAAACCACGCCGAGCTATGTCGTGGCCGGTCTTAAGATTAAACATGCCTGTTCCGGGCCAGCCCGTGTTTTGACTGCGACGGTAGTCTCTGCCGCATGGCTCTGTTGGCCTGCCCCAAGCCTCGCCCATCGTCCTTTCGATGGTACGGACGCATCAGTGGCCGACGTGGGAATTGGAGACGGAATTTCAGCCCGCGGGTGCTACAGCAGTGCCACGCAGTCTCGCTGCGGCCGTCAGTCCGATGCTATCGGGGGCTCTGCTGGCGATCTCAACTTTTGGGTGGCCCGTGATCTTCGCGGGAGGGCTCAAAATGCCTACGACCTGCTCTTGCTCATCCTCTATCGCAAGAAGCCCCTCATCGAGGACATATAGCGCGCTATGTCCGCTCATGGCACTTAGCGGACATTTCTGGACGGCTAGCCTGCTCCAACGTCTGCTTATGACCCAAAGCAGACCTAATCAGGACAGACTAGCGCTTAGCCACGCTTGGGTGCGGCTTTGAATTGCCCTTACTTAAGGGCTTGGCCGAGCGTCGACTGCACATACTTGGCTTTAGACAGGCTCAATGATGAACCTGACCTTGCTCTTTCCATCTGCGGCCAAACCCCACCAGAAGTCGCCTTTAGTTTCGTATCCAAATTCGGCGAACTTTGTTGCCAAGCTTTCGATGGTATCAACCGCATCCTTGTGGTTCGGATAGGGATAAGGAATCGCCTTCCGGTCGATCACCTGGTCGTTGGCATCGATGGCGAGTTCGACAACCTGGAACGCTGTTCTAGCCATCAAAGCCAACCTAACGCCTTAGCTTTTGAGTAGGCGGCTTTCCAGGCTTGGACGAGAAAGTTCAAGTTTTCCGTGTCGGGATCGTCGCGCATGGAATCGAGAGCTACCAACATAGGCTCGTGATGCACTCGACGGAAAGTTACCGAGTGTCCCGTTTCAGGGCTGCTAATAATGATGTCGTGGTCGCGCACTTCGACCGACAACTTGGTCATGGCCGGTCGTCTCTCAGATAGCCGTTGCCGCTCTTTTCAGGAGATGGCGGGCCTTCCGCACGATCTCCTGCTTGATCTGCCGATCAGCCAGGCCAACGACGCAGGTTCGAAAAGAAAAGATAGCCGTAGCAAACATCTCGCCACCGTCCTCGTCGGTGACTCGCAACTCGACGTAAGCTCTTTGGGAATTGCGATCGTAAGCGTGCGTGGTGCCTCCACTGGGAAAGGCGCCTCCCAGTGAGGCAAACGCTGCCTCGTATATAAGCAAGTGCAGGCTCAAAACTTGCTACAATGCGCCAAACATTTGCTCATCCGGGTCTTCGAACGGGATTGTCGAACGTTAGGTTCGGTTGACAGTGCGCGATTCCAACGGCGTCGAGCTGGCTGGAACGTCCGTGGCACTTAGCAGACATCGATGCCGACGATGAGCATGTCTGCTTCTGGACATGCCTGATCCGCTCTCTAATGTCTGCTAATGACCCAAAGCGGACATCCGTGAGGTATCTAACTGGTTGATTTCGTGACTAGGCACATGGCTGCGAGCGGCGTGGTGCCAGCCCTAATTTATGAACAAAGGTTAGCGTCTTTCTCAGCCAGGCCGACTCTACGTCGCATAGCAACTGCTTTGATGGCAGAGGGGGCTCGTCTTATTAAGGAGAGGGTCTTGGCTGGGGAAGTAGAGCTAGCATGGGATGTAAAACGCTCTCATCCAGTCCCACCACTCCTGACTGATTCTGATAAATTTCCTCGCTATACGGCTTTCCGTCCATATCCGGCGTACCGGCACCCTGAACAATCGCCTCAAGAATCAATTGCCCGCTTACGACCCTGAAGATTCCACCGCCTGAGCCACCTTCACCCCCGGAGAAGTCAGCAAAGTACGCTAAGGGACCATCCGGGCCAGGGGGAAAAACATGACGGATTGTCCCGATTTGGGTAACGGGTTCTCGGCCACTCCACTGGCTGAGCATGCCATCTTGCTTCGCCGTCGCTTCAAACACACGATCACCTTTTTGCAGCATCGCTCGTTTTTCAGGGATAGCCAAAGGCTGGCAACCGTCGACAGGATGGGCAAGTCTGACTGCGGTCAAGTCTTGCCTTTTTAATTCCGGTGTTTTGGACATAGAAGTTGCTATGGGCGGGAGTTGGGACGGATCATCAATAATGATCGCAATTTCATCATTGGGATGTTTCCAGTTACGAAAGCGACACTTATCAATCGGCAATAGCTGCCCCGTGTCCAAATCCTGAAACGCGTGTTTGACCGTGACAAGGACGTTGGGCTGAAGCGCTACATTGCCGCTGGCCCGATAGGTATCAATTCGTTTTCCGTCTGCCGAAGGAACACTGCAGACTACGGTGCCCGTACACGCGATCAGTTGAGTTAGATGGGACGCCGTTACGCCAAACCCTTTTCGCAGGGTATCCGCCAGCTCAGAAAGGTCGTGGCGGTTATCGTATTTTTTTAGCTCTTCCTTGTTGTTCGGATCGACTGTGACGCCTTCCGGCGTGATGATGCTCGCCTGCTGCAGTAGCTCATGGGAGACGGCAATGGGCTTGGCATGGGTCAGAGGAACGACGTCAATACCTGCAGATCCGACCAGCGCCGCTAGGGCCAGAGCTCGTCCGATCATTTTACGAGAGCGCCTCATTGGTGTGCGTCGCGTCCAGAAAGTCGCCCTGGAGCGGAAGATAATTCGACGCCCAATTGTCACGATCATAAAGTCGGGCAATCGGGTGCCCAGATTTGGCTGCTGAGGCACCTTGGGCAGTGTGTGCCAGGGCCTGACTTGGCGTCAGGCCCCTTACACAGAGAATGATTACATCGCTCCTTTGCATTCTTTCATGTCGGCCATGGCCTTCTCGGCCTCATCCTTGGTCTTAAACTGGCCCATATTTTTCATGCCAGGTTTCATTTCGGTCACTACCGAGCAGGTATGAGCGCTCGTATCGAGGCCCACATAGTATGGCCCGGACTCCAGAGCAAAAGCGGGCGCGACAAACGCGCCGATCAGAACGGCTGCGACTAGATACTTCCTCATTAGTCGTCTCCTTTAGGTGAACTTGCCGAACGGCAAGCCAAAGGAAAAGCACATTATTTGGTGACCTACCAAATCAATTGTCCGTAAACAGGGTTAACCCGCGTCTCAAGCTGTTCATCCACCGACCTTCACCCTAACAGCGATCCTTGCAGCCAGCGAGACACGCTCTCAATACATTCTGACTGACCGAGACAGGCATCGGCTACCGGCTCCGCGCGCCCCTAGGGCGGTCCGTAATTCAATGGCTGCAGCATGGATGGTCCATCGTGGTGGCCTACGTGGTGGGGTTTCTAGTAATGCTGGCGGTGACGGGATGGAGGCCCCAGATTCTGTAATCAAGGTCGCAGGGGCCGTACGTCTACTATTGGCACTTCTGCCTGTCCGAAGTTCACTTGGAAGCGCCCATCTCGCGATCATTCGTGCGGCGGTGTAGGAAAAGCCGCAGGGGAATGGCGAGGGTCCCATGAACCTAAGTTGAGGCTTTGCTTCCGATAACTCTGCTTCCCGGCATTAAAAAAGCAGCATCAAAAAAGCGCTGGCGAGCATGGACGATTATAGGCACTTCTCCCGTGCTGCCCGATGCTCACGCCAGTTAACGCTGAAGAGGCGTACCGCTATTTAAGCCGCCTCAGGCGGGTAAGACGGCTTAAGATCAATCTCAAGGGCCCATCAATGGTTGTGAGTGGCACAGCCTGAAGGAAGACCAAAATGAGCAACCCGGTTTGTGCCGTGATTGGCGTCGGTCCGGGCAATGGCACAGCTATTGCCCGCAAGTTTTCAAGTGAAGGCTACAAGATAGCCCTGTTGTCCAGGAATGAGGATTATTTGAACGAGCTTGCACATGAGTGTGGGGATGCGCGTGCGTATGTCTATGACGCCTTGGATACAACCGCGCCCGAGAAGGTCTTTGGCAAGATTAAACAGGAGCTCGGGAGTGTTGATGTTCTGGTTTATAATGCGGGGTCCGGCATGTTCGGGAGTGTTGATACGATCAACCTCTCCGATTTCGAAGGCGCTTGGCGGATCAATGCGCTCGGGCTGCTAGCAGCTGTCAAGGCGGTGCTGCCGGATATGCTGGCCGCCGGGAAAGGCAACATTGTCGTCATCGGTGCAACTGCATCCGTAAAACACGGGGCAAACTTTACCGCCTTTACCTCGGCCAAGGCCGCGCAACGTGCCCTTGCCCAGTCGATTGCGAAGCATGTGGGGCCGGGGGGCCTGCACGTCTCTCTGGTGATCATCGACGGTGTGATCGATATTGCGCGCACGCGCCAGATGATGCCGGATAAGGGGGATGAATTTTTCCTCAAACCCGACGACATTGCCCAATCGGTGTTCTTCCTTACTCAACAGCCCAAGTCAGCCTGGACGTTCGAACTCGATGTTCGGCCGTTCGGGGAGAAATGGTAGCGCCCCGTTGTCATTGGGGGGCGGCGAATTTCGCGAGAAATTGTTTGACCGCCACCCAATTTTCTTCGGTTCCATCGGGGTTCTGGTCTTCTCGGAGGGTCGAAGATCCATGGACGCCTGCGATCTGCGGAACGAATCGAATTTTTTCGACGGAGGGCGAGGCGTCGAAAAAATGGATTTAGCCACTGCAATCTCTTTTGGATCCTTGGCTGAGGTTACGAATATGGGTATCGAAACCTGTGCCGCGGCTTTTCGGACGGTTGATGGGCCGCGCAAATACTCGCCGGGTGAGAATGCGAGAATGGCATTAACTTCACGCGGATGACTGGCAGCGAGCAAGAACACCAGAGCCGCCGAATAACTGCTCCCCCATAGGATGATCGGTCCAGTCTCGCCGGAAGATTTGGCCCACTGCAATGCTGCTTCTAGATCGGGAAGCGCTTCGTCGTAGCCGGTGCTTTTTCCGAGGCGTTTGATGGTGTCGTTGCTCCGCTCCCAAGCGTTACCACCAGATCGTTGATCGATCGCAAGTGCGTTGAACCCGAGCGTGGCCAGCATCGGCCCAATCGTTGCGTATTCCCCGCGATTTGAACCGGCTTGGTGAAACAGCAGGATCAAAGGTTTTGCCTTCGAACCTGCTGAATAATAATCCGCGAACACTTGGACGCCATCTCTGGCCGCGAAGGACACCGCGTCCGCTGCGTGGGTGCATGTCGATGCCATTGCCAATACGGCCGCCAAAAGAAATCTAATGCAAGCAACACTCATCCGAGCATTACAGCCTAACATCAGCACTGCTGTTCACTCGTTAGCTCTTATAATTGAGGAGCTTCTGAATCGTTCGTTCAATCTCATCGTACTGGCCTTCGCCGGAATGCTCGAAGACGATCTTTCCGTTTTGGTCGACGATGTACTGCGCCGGCCAGTACTGATTGTGGTAGGCGTTCCACGTCGCATAGTCGTTGTCTTGCGCGACCGGATACTTGATGCCATGGCGCTTGATCGCGGTCTGGACGTTGCCGGTCACCTTCTCGAATGGAAACTCCGGTGTATGAACGCCTACGACGACAAGCCCTCTTTCTTTGTAGGTGTCATACAATTTCGTGACGTATGGCAGCGTGCGGGTGCAGTTGATGCACCCGTATGTCCAGAAATCGACGAGGACGACTTTCCCGCGCAGATCAGTAATGCTCAGTGGGCCGGAGTTGAGCCAGTTGCTGACACCGACAAAGTTTGGGGCGACGCTTTGAGCCTCGGCAAAGGTAAGCTGAGCGTGGTCCCTTTCCTCGTTGGCATAACTCGCCTGCGCCAATCCCAGCAGACAAGCGATCGCCAACGCAGTCGCACCGACTTTCGATCGAATATTCATGGATTTCTCCTCTTACAGGCCGAGTTGGCCGTTTGGATAGAACTCGGAAAACCATGCGGTGATGAGCGTGTCGTATTGCAGATACGTTGCTACCGCGAAGACAATGATCACCGCGCCAAAGCCCTGCTGCAGACAATGCGAGACACGGGCGATGCCCCTGACACGGGTGGTGACGAACTGGCCGCCATAGGCGATTGCCAACATGGGCACGGCGGCACCAACGGCGTAAACTATGAGCAGCAACGCTGCCCATTCGATGTGGGGAGCGGTCGCGATCACAGTTAGGATCGACGCGAGCACGGGTCCGGCGCAAGGAGTCCAGACCAGGCCTAAGGTTGTGCCTAGGACAAAACCGCCGATGTTTCCGTTTTGCGCTCTGATCGGGATTCGATAGACGCGGTCTAGCAAATCGCCAGCGCGTCCTCCTAGCCATTCGAATGGCCTTGGCCAGAGCATCAGGACGCCGAAGATGAATAGAAGCCCGACTGCAACCGTACGAAGTCTATCCGGGTCAATTCCAACTATCCGAGTTATCGCGCTGAAAACGATCGCGACGATCGTAAAGGACGCAACAAAGCCGAGCGCCATGAAAACCGGCCGCGCTTTGCTTGTCTGACCGATGGAAGCGCCAAAAAGGACCGGGAGAACAGGCAACGTACAGGGCGCGGCGACCGTGAGAATGCCGGCAAGGAGAGCGAATAGAAGGGTCACCATCGGGACCGCCAATCAATTCGGGCACGGGCCCTAAATCTCGCCACCAACTCGGTGGCTTCATCGTTATTTCGGATGGCCTCGGCGATTCATTACGCCGCCGGCGTCAGTCTTCGTGAGCAGTCTCCGTCGAGCGATGTTAAGCAAACCGGAAAGCGAGCGAGCTCGCCTCATGGGCGAGCCCGCCACCGCTCGGCGGTGTTTGGTAGGCTACTTGTTCATTTCATCTTTTTTCATGCTGTCTTTGGCCATCGTGCCCTTGCCCATGGCATCCTTGCTCATGGTGTCCTTGCCCATGGTGTCTTTGCCCATGGTGTCTTTGCTCGTGGTCTCTTTGCTCATCGTGTCCTTACCCATGGTGTCCTTGCCCATGGTGTCTTTGCTCATAGTGTCCTCCTGGGCAAAGACGCTGGCTTCGTTGGCGTAAGACGCTGGCGCTACAGCCGCGCCCGCGAGAATGACTGTGGCTGCGGCGGCGGCGATGGAAGCACCAGATCGACAGGCAAACATCATGGCGAAAATCCTTCTCTAAGTTGATTGCTGACTACGATGCATCCCTCGTCACGCATGGAAAATGGAGCATCACATCTAATTCGCCCGGCGCGTCGCATTCGTTACCCGGCTCTGTTCAATTTCTTTTGAAGTGGGCTCGACGCGGTCCGTGGAAACCACTCGCCGAGTTTAGCCACGCTCCTTGGCGAGAGAGTGGGCAGGAGGGTCTCCCCGACACTGGCTGTCCCAAGCGTTTTCCTGGCAATAGGGATAGTTGACGGCGATGAAACCGTGGTTCTCGCCTGCACTGTACCAAGCTGATGGTTGGCGCGAGCGCGGCAGCGCCAACTAGCGAAGCGGCGGGACCATTGCCGTTTTGCTAAGCATGAGTGTTCTTCAAAACGAGGTGTGATTTGCCTCGCGTGAGCGTGTCACACGACCACTCGTCATCAACTTTCCTGCAAGTGTCGCAGGCTGTGTTCAAAAACCAAAACACGGACGCCCGCTTTAGAAAAGCGAGCGCCCGTAGGGAGGTGGATGTGGTCACGAACCGCCCTAGCGGCTCATGGCGCCAGAGTCCGTGGCATAGTAATTCGGGAACTCGTGAGCCAGAGCGGGTGCGGCAAAAGCGACAACCAGGGCGGCTGCGAGGAAGAGCTTCTTCATGACGAATCTCCTTAGGTAGTGGCCTTCGAATCAAAGCGTTCCAACCGGCTGGCCAGGACGTCCGAGTGAAACATGACAGGTAGTTCGCCTGGCACGTCGCTTTCGTTACCTACCTCCTGTTCAACTTCTTTTGAGCTGGAGTGAAGGCTGACAACGCGTAGGAAGGCTATCTGCCTGGTAACAAAAGGCGTCGAAGAGTCGTAAATGGAGCAGCAACGCGCACAGGACAGAGATCGGATCTGGGTCGAGTGGATGCGTGCGGCCAACGCCGGCGACGAGATTGCTTATCGTCGTCTATTAGAGGCGCTGGCACCGCTCCTGCGGCAAGTAGTGCGCCGCGGCTTTGCGCATTCGGGATTCGGGAATTGCGATGTTGAAGATGTCGTACAGGAGACGCTGTTGGCCATCCACCTTAAGCGGCAGACTTGGGATGAGGACGAAGCGCTCACCCCATGGGTGACGGCAATTGCTCGCCATAAGCTGATTGACAGCTTACGCCGCCGCGGCCGTCATATCGAATTGCCGATTGATGACCTCATTGATGTCTTACCTGCCGAGATTCCGACAGAAAGGTTATCGAGCCGAGACGCGGAGCGGCTTCTATCGGTCCTTACCGACCGGCAGCGCGATGTGGTGCGCGCCATATCGATCGAAGGGATGAGCGCGCGAGAGGCCGCGGACCGCTTAAGGATGTCCGAAGGTGCAGTGCGCGTAGCCTTACATCGCGGTTTATCAGCACTGGCAGTCAGCTGCAGGGATTTGGACCAATGAGGACAGACGAACTCATCAACACGCTTGTCGCGGATCATGCGGCGCAGCCGGGACCGAAGCCAGTTGGACACGGTCTGGTCATGGCCATCATCGGCGGGCTCGCGATTTCTTATGCGCTATTTTCGTTAACATTGGGGGTGCGCCCCGACTTCATCTCAGCTCTCGGAACATGGCGCTATGACATGAAACTCGGCGTTAACTTGGTCTTGATGATCGCGGCCACTTGGGTCGCTCTACGCCTGTCGAGGCCTACCGCAACCTCACTAACCGCGATGCGAGCTCTGATGGTGCCCGTACTTCTGCTCTTGGCGGCGGTTTTGTACGAACTCGTTACAGTTTCAGTCTCGGCATGGCCATCTCGCGCGATGGGGGTGAATGGGGTGATGTGCGTCGCGAGCATCCTCTTTCTATCGCTTCTTCCTTTGACGGCTACCATCTACGCGCTGCGCCAGGGCGCCCCAACGTCTCCTGCAGTGATGGGGGCGGTGGGAGGGCTGCTGGCCGGCAGTTTGGGGGCCACGGTTTTTGCCATGCACTGCACGAACGACTCGCCGCTGTTTGTGGCGATCTGGTACGCGCTAGCAATCGGTCTCATGTCTATATTTGGCCTATTGGTAGGAAAGCGTGCGCTGCGCTGGTAGCACGCTGAGGCTCTTCAATTCGACGATGTACATAAGGGTTGAAACACCCAGCACATAAGGAGTGTGAAATGACAAAATTTGCGTTGTACGTCCCGCTGCAAGCGAAGCCGGGCAAAGAGAAGGAGGTTGCAGACTTTTTACGTTCGGCCGCGCTTTTGGTGAATGCCGAACCTGGCACCATCTCCTGGTTCGCTATTCAGGAAGGGCCATCCCGCTTCGCCATATTCGACACGTTTGACGACGAGGCCGGGCGCGAGGCGCATCTCAACGGCAAAGTGGCAGCGGCCTTAATGGAAAAAGCCAAGGCCGGTGATCTGTTTGACAAGACACCCGAGATTCACAAGCTCGAAATTCTCGCCGACAAACTTCCTAAATAACTGCAGGGAGTGGGTGCGGGAGTGAGTTCGTCGTACGTCACCTCTGAGACATTGAACCACGAAAGTTTGTGGTGGTTCCTTCAAAACCCCCTGTCGTGTGAACCCTGTAAACTATTGAGCAAGTCGGTTGGCGCCAACCTCCGAGTGTCCGCTTATGGCACATAGCGGACTCTTTGAAGAGGCTCGCCGCATGTCCGCCTTTGGGGGTAAGGCCGACACTCCCCTGTGGGCTGGTTGGGTCGGCTTTGGGGTCGCGCAGCCCTTTGACACTTCATACCCGACGCAATGGACGCATCGGTCGTCCTCGTGACCCCTTACAAGTGGGATGCTGTGCCGTCGTCCTCGTCTGGTCCCTATGGACCAGTGGGCGCTAGGCCTTGCACACGTCCTTCAGGAGCGTGGACTGCTTCGCCATTCCACGAGCTCATCACAAACCTGGGTGAGCTGCTCAACTTTGGCTTGGAAGAGAGACGGAAGGATTTCATGCAATAAGGGCCACGGTATCTGCGCCTCGTATAGGACCCAACGTCTCACGGTTCGGCTGGAAATGCCCAACGCCCTAGCTAATTGGGTCTGCCAACGGTCACCATAGAGCGCCTCGCCGATGCGAGAGAGAAGGGCGACTTGTTGCTTGTCCCGTTCAAGCGCCTTCCACAGAATGTCTGGATCGATCGATGTCATGTCCTAAATTTAGGACAGCGTTCCAAGCCCAAGGCGAGAAACGAGTCCCCAAAACTTTGAAACCCCCAGCTTCAAATTTCTAAGCCCGATAAGCGTAAGTCCCGTTTCTCCGGCCGATCAGCGACCAAGCATTGCCTGCAGGCGCTCGGGGTACCGCTCCCCTTCGACCTGGATCTCCGCCGCCGCCCTCTCGATCTCGGCAAGATCGCCGGCCGTGAGCGCAACATCGGCGGCTCCCAGGTTCTCTTCGAGGCGATGCAGCTTCGTGGTGCCGGGGATCGGCGCGATCCAGGGCTTCTGGGCTAGGAGCCACGCCAGCGCGATCTGAGCCGGTGTGGCGTTCTTCCGGCCGGCGATGCGTCTGAGGAGATCAACTAGGGCCTGGTTCTTCTCCATGGCTTCGGGCGTGAAGCGCGGCAGCATCTTCCTGAAGTCGCCTTCGCCGAGTTGAGTTTCCTTGGACATGGCGCCCGTCAGGAAGCCCCTGCCGAGGGGGCTATAGGGCACAAACCCGATGCCGAGTTCTTCGCAGGCTTCGAGAATGCCGTTGGTCTCAGGGCCTCGGGTCCACAGCGAATACTCGTTCTGAAGCGCCGCTACAGGTTGAACGCCGTGTGCGCGGCGCAGAGTCTGAGCGCTGGGTTCGGACATGCCGAAGTGCCTCACCTTGCCCTCGGAGATCAGCTTCTGGACTGCGCCCGCGACGTCCTCGATCGGCACGTTCGGGTCGACACGATGCTGGTAGTAGAGGTCGATAACCTCGATGCCCAGACGCGCCAACGATCCCTCGGCGGCCTCGCGGATGTGCTCGGGGCGGCTGTTCAGGCCTGTGCTCTGCTTCGTCACCGGATCGATGTCGAAGCCGAATTTCGTGGCGATCACGACCTGATCGCGAACCGGCCCCAAAGCCTCCCCGACGATCTCCTCATTGCTGAATGGTCCATAGACTTCCGCCGTATCGAAGAAGGTCACGCCGCGTTCCACGGCCGCTCGGATGAGGGCCACACTCTCCTGGTTGGAGAGGGCATGGCCA
>Ga0207708_10002899_pt1 | contig 12641 bp, 9 predicted proteins | sample KBSK5101metaG_FD_184340 | JGI IMG/M metagenome (GOLD analysis project Ga0207708, IMG submission 184340) | Corn, switchgrass and miscanthus rhizosphere microbial communities from Kellogg Biological Station, Michigan, USA - KBS K5-10-1 metaG... | ecosystem: Host-associated > Plants > Roots >...
TGCGCTAGGGGTTGGCAGAAGGCTTTGAACAATTGCCCACCTGTTGCCGCCGATAGTCGACGAAATCTGCTCGAGGGCACGGTTACCGGCCAGTGCACATTTCGGCAACCGATGGGCGGCTTACCAGGGCTAGGTGGAACTTGACACTCGATTTCGCATGCTCGCTCACGTTGAAACGCGGTTCGCCAGTCAATGACGAGCGGATGGGGAGTTCTCACGCTCCATACGCCGCGATGCGGCCGTGCGATGGCATGCACTGTCGCAGTAAGCTAGTTCAGAGAGATGAAAATTGCTGCTTGTGGAGTGCTATTTGCGCCGTTGGGTAGTGTAATGGCAGGCGGTGAATTGCTACGTCGCGACCAAGAAAAGCTCGATGCGCTGAAAGGCATTGGGCCGGTGAACGGTGCGAGCCATCATCGATTACGCATCAAGACCGACTTCTTCAATCGGTTAATGACTTCACAATCGTCAAGGGGTCGGTCAGAAAAAGCTAGAGGATATTAGCCGACGCCGACTTTGCAATTAGCGTTGGTTCGTTTAATCATTTTCAATAGCGACACGCAAATGCAGGGAAATATGCAGATGCATAGGATTTAATCTTGACTGACCAAATTGCGACAGAATGCTGCAAAAAGCGCCCAGTAACGCACGCTCATTTGCTGGAAGTAGTCGAGACAGACCATTCCTCAGTCAATCGGCGCGCTTCGGTCTGTGCTGCAACCACTTGGGCCGGCGACAGCGCGCGGAACGCCGCATCGCGCGGCGAAACGGCGCGCTCGATGCCTCCCGCTGCGGCGAGGTTGAGCCATATGTAGGCCTTTACGTTGTCAACGGGGACGCCCATGCCGGCAACGTACATGCGCCCCAGTTCAAACTGGGCTTTGGAGTTTCCGCTGGCGGCGGCCTTTCGCAGCCATTCCGCGCTGCGCTCGAAATCCTGGACGACGTCACGCCCGTTCAACAGCGCTAGTCCGAATTCGTACTGTGCTTCGTGGTGTCCATGTTGCGCAGCGCGTTCAAGCCATTTGCGCGCCGACTGCTTGTCCCTGTCTACGCCGTGGCCTAGTGCGTACATCTGGGCAAGCTTGTATTCCGCGAGCGGATCTTTGTCTTGCGCAAGCTTCATCGTGCCCGCGAAACTTGCGAACTTAGGTGCCACCTCATCGGACTCGCCACGGCGATCCTCCAGCGCGTGAGGTTCGCCCCATACTACGCTACGTGCGCTCCAGGCGATGACTGCCGTGATCAGCACCATAGCGATCGCTCCGCCAAGGTAGTAATAGGCGTTCCTGCTGAACACCCAGAATCGTTCGCGGCATTCGTGGCAACGATATGGGGAGCGAAGAATGTGCTGCGGCGTCCTCTCCGAGGTGTGTATTGTGGAGCGGCGCACATTAATGCTCCCGCAGCGCGGACATCTTCGGATCATGTATCTATCGTCACGGCAGCGAGGGTTTCCGAACCAGCTTAAAAGTTATTTTCCACCTAATTATTGCTAATTCCAAGTGAGTCTCGCGAACGTCTGCATTTGGCCAGTCCGGCAGAAGTCAGATGATCGTTGTGCGAAATTCGAGGAAAAGCGGAGGCTGCCTTTCAGATCGAGGCTAGTTAGACGTACCCGCCTTAAGCGCTGCTTACAGCAATCGAAAATCAAACGCGTTTTCGCGGCGGACGCGATCCAGTCTGTGCCAAGATTGCCATTCTCGGCCGATGCCTTGCAGCTCGTGAGTCCGGAAAACTGTCGCGTAAGATGAAGGAAGAATATATCTCGTGCTGCGGGGCTGTCGTTCATGCCGCAAGACCCGTTAAAGCACGACAGACGGGTATTCACGCATCATAACGTCGAGCACGAAATCGGGTAACATTTCGCGGTCGATATTGAACTGACTACAATTATCGGTCGGAGGGCGAGGTGGATGCCGAAGTCATCAAAACGCGCAATGTGGGCCATCACCCGATTTCACCGAAAGCAGTGGCATCATTATTCGGCGAGAGACACGAACGTTATTGAAGCAGTTGAAGTTATCTCTTGCTGCCGGACCGTGAAATGGCAAAAATAATGGCCGCGAAGCGGTGAGAAAAGCTAAGAATGGACCATTTGCGGGAAGTCCTCAAAATCCTTAGCACCCCAGCAGCCAAAAGGCGACATAAGCCTCGAGGATCGAGCGGGAAAATTTCTTCGTCTGGCGCGATTGGGTCAAAGACACCCGACGTTTCGCCCTGAGAGCGCCAAGTTTAATCGCGAATTACAATTGGCCGCTTATCCTGGCGGGAACCCAGGCGGAAAATTCCAGAGTTCGAAATATCACCAGTGGGAACGACTGATCCGGCGGCGCCATATAGGACGGGCACGCTTTTCTGGATCTCCCAAGTCGGACGCGTTCCCAATGAACCATGCGACGGCGAACCCCGCCATTAGCCAACCGATTAGTACAAGCAAGGGTGCCATTGCCAACTCCGTATTCTTTGTACGACCGCTAAAAGCGCAACGATCTGCGACTGCGAAACGATGCACCTCATACGCAAGTGGCGTGCCGGACTGGGCAATTGTTTAAAATACAATGATTTACATATAATATTTTGAGCTAACTTAGACGTGAAGCGTCGTCGCAGAGCGACACTTATCCAGAAATGGTAGTAAGCCCCTGTTTTCGAAATAAATGTGCTGTCGGTCTTGGGCGACAACCGTCCTGATGGGCCCTATGTTTTATGCGGAGTCTAAGCTCCGCAGTTATCCTGAATGGCCCATCCTGCCGCGGTGTAGCGAGTGACGCTCTGGCCTCCGCTAAGCACACTGCCTGATAAGTAGGACACAGCCCTATCGCTAGGTAGTATCTCCTCTGCTACGATTTCTAGGTATCAGCGAAACCTGTTTTCAATTTTCCGCAGCCGATCATCTAACGAATCGACCTTTCCGGATAAGGCCCTGATAGCCTCGGTTTGAGCGCGGAGCAGATCCGTTAAGTCCTGTGGCGACCGAGGACCAACTGCTGCTGCTGTATTTCCTGGGGACATAGCGGAGGGGGGCGGTGCATATTCGGGGCGTATCGTTGAAATGCCCGGTAGCATTTCTCCTGGTGGGCTGGCTAAGGCCGGGTGGGGCAGCGCATAACCGAAAACGCAGATAGACATGCCAACAAGAGAGACGAAGAGCTTCATCATTGCTCCTTCGCGGTCCAAGATACGACCACACGATAACTTGGTTGTGGTGCCAAATTAGGTTCGGTTAGCGCTCCACTGAGTTTACTAACCGGGCAATTATCAGCCGGGTGCCTTGGTTCAATGAATTCTGCAACCACCGGTGCCACGATCGATGTTTAGGCTAAACCGTAAAGGCATAAGGAGTATTCGGGTCGAATGTAGACGCGGGTTTGGGGCGCAACTATTTGTACATCTACTTTGACTACTCGCCTTTGCGTGGCGATTAGAAAATCGTTTCGGTCACACGAATAAGCAACTGTGTATCAGCATACACGTTAAGCATCTCGATCTCATCTCCTTCTATGCGGACAATTGCAGGGGATAAGTTTGAGAGTTATTCTTAAAGCGCATTGTCAAAACGGAGGATCGCCATGTACCAATTATTGCGTTGGACGGGCCGTATTGCGGGGCTCGTTGGACTTCTGATGTGTACGGCAGCTGTCCTTGTCCGTGCTTCCGGATCCTACATAATGGCCAACTTTCAGGTCGGCACAATACTGCAGGCCGGCATGGCCGCGATGATCTTAGGATGCCTAGCCTATCTCGCCGCCGTCGTGGATGGAGCGCGAGATTGAGCCAAGGAGTGGCGCGGCTAGCTTCAGCAACTTGCCCCGATTTTGAGAATCCGGTCGGCTGACCGGAAAAGCAATGCGACGCGCCCTGCGGCGCGAATATTACTTAGCTCGGGCTCAAGAGAACAGCACGTTGCGACTACAGATCCGGGCCATCGCGCCCGATTACCGCTGGTCAAAACACCGATTGTCGACGCTCACAAAAAAGATATTTCCTCCAATGACTTAAGCCTTTGCGCCGCCGAGCAGCGGGCATGCGGATTGCTGTTGGAATTTCGACGACAAGAAATTAAATGATCTAATCTTATGATCGATTTCAGATTAGTATGATTAAGCCGCAAATGCGCACTAAACAGTGGCCTTGGGTTGCATCAACATATCTAGGGCGACATTGCGCATACTAAGGGTTTTATATAAACTGTATGTTAAACAATAAGTAATATTATTTAATTAAAGTCGGGTATGTCATTTAAGGGGCGATTATGAGCACAACGCGCTTAGTTGTAGGGTTGTTTGTCCTTGCGCTCGGTTTGGCCGGCTGCGCTAAGACGTATTCACCGATGCCGGCCGACCTCGGACAATCGGGCGAGACAGGGTATTTGATCGGGCCGGGCGATCAAGTGAACATCGTTGTATGGCGTAATCCTGAACTTTCTATGACGGTTCCAGTGCGTCCCGACGGGAAAATCACCACCCCTTTGGTAGAGGACCTTCCGGCGAGCGGCAAGACTGCTACCCAGCTGGCGCGGGCGATCGAAACGGACCTCGCTAAGTACATTCAGAGTCCGGTGGTGACAGTCATCGTCACTCAATTCGTCGGACCCTACAGCCAGCAGATACGCGTGATCGGTGAGGCCGCCAAACCCCAAGCACTGCCGTATCGCGAAAACATGACGTTGCTGGACGTCATGATCGTTGTCGGGGGCATCACCGATTTTGCAAACGGAAACAAGGCCAGCATATTGCGCGGCGGGGGCGGAAAAACGCAGCAATACGGAGTGCGGCTGAGGGACTTGTTAAAGGGGGGAGACTTGTCGGCGAACGTAGCGATGGAGCCCGGCGACATTCTTGTGATCCCACAGAGTTTTTTCTGACGCTAACTCGCCGAGTGGCGAGAAATCGATGCTTTGTCGAAAGCTCAGCGGGTTTTGAGCCTGACGGATGTTTCACCCAAAGCACGCTCGAAGCGGGCCGAGTAAAGATCTATGGCACAAAACTTGCAGTAATGCAGGGTCGTTGGGCGTAGCCATTAGTTAATCTCGACCCGATCTGAAGAGGAAGCAGACATAAATGCATGAGCTCGCGCAACAGATTCGCTCCCACTTACACGCCATGTGGCGCTACCGCTGGCTCGCGATCATCTGCGCATGGGTCGTTGCGGTGGGTGGGGGAATCGTCGTCATGTCGCTGCCGAACCGCTACGAGGCGTCCGCCCGCGTTTACGTGGACACCGAGTCGGTATTACGACCGCTGCTCGCCGGGATGGCGGTGCAGCCCAACATGGATCAACTCCTGACGATGATGAGCCGCACCTTGATCAGCCGACCGAATATGGAAAAGGTAATACGCATGGCTGATATGGAGATCAGGCTCAAGACCCCCGACGACCGGGAGCGGATGATCGACCAACTGATTAAGGGCCTTGCGATCAAAAGCGCCGGCAGGGAAAACCTTTACACCATATCTTACAGCGATAGAAACCCCCAGGAGGCGAAGCGCATCGTGCAATCGGTGCTCACGCTCTTCGTCGAAAGCAGCCTGGGCGACAAACGCAAGGATAACGATTCCGCACGCCGCTTTCTTGATGAGCAGCTTAAAACTTATGCTGAAAAACTCGCGGCGTCCGAAAACGCGGTGACGGAGTTCAAGCGCAAGCGCATGGGTCTAATGCCGGGCGACGGCGGGAATTTCTACACTCGTTTGGGCGAAGCCAAGGCGCAGTTGGAGGGGGCTACACTCGCGCTCAAAGAAGCCGAAAACAGCAGGGACGCGCTGAAGTTACAGGTCTCGGGCTCGGGCGAGATGCCGCCAGATTTGCTGGGCGAGCGCGGGGTGTCCGAGGATGTCAATCCCGAACTCGACGCGCGCATACAGGAAATGCTGAAGAAGCTCGACAGCCTGAGACTCACCTACACCGAGCTGCACCCGGATATCGTAGCGCTCACCCGCAGTATCGCCCAACTGAAAGAACAGAAGCAGCGCGAAGCCAAGCTAAGAAAACCGGCGCCGAACGTGGCGCAGACTCAAACCCCGTTTTATCAGCAAATGGGCATGGCTCTGGCTTCGGCCGAATCCAATGTGGCCGCGATGAAAGCGCGGGTGCAGGAGTATGAAAGACGTTACGCCGCAGTCAAGGCTACGGCGAACTCCATACCCCAGACCGAAGCCGAGTACACGCAGCTTACGCGGGACTACGAAGTGACCAAGAAAAATTACGAAAGCCTGCTCTCCAGGCGCGAGTCGGCGCAGATCTCCGGCGATATGGAAGCAAACGCGAGCACCATGAATTTCCGCGTAATTGACCCACCGCAGGTGCCGTCCGTGTCAAATTGGCCCAATCGGCCACTCCTGATATCAGGAGTATTGCTCGCGGCACTAGGCGCCGGGCTGGCCTTGGCTTTCCTGATGAGCCAGCTCAGGCCGACGATGAACGACGAGCGCAGGCTGCGGGAAATAAGCGGATTGCCGGTATTGGGCACTGTGGTCATGTCGTGGACAGAGGCACAAAAAAAGCAACGAAAGAAAGGGCTGGTCGCGCTTGCGATTTCATTCGGCAGTCTGGTATCGGCTTATGCCGCGGTAATGGCCGTTCTTATGCTGACGGCGGCGAGGGCCTGATATGAGCATCGTTGAAAGAGCGGCAGACTTGATGCGCCCGGTGTCACAGCCGCGAGAAGAGCCCCTGGTGGTCAGCGAAGTCAAATCCGCCGAACCGGACTTGATCGAAAGAGCTTTCGCCAATGACGGTCTCCACTCGCGCTCATCTCCAAATGCGAACCGCGTGCCGGTAGCGGACGCGAAGCCTTCGCATGCGCCGGACAGCCGCCAGGTTTCGCGGCTCTTGCACATCGACATCGCAAAGTTACGCGAACAGAGCGTGATCTCGCCCGACGGTGAGCGCACCCCGAATGCCGAGAGCTTCAGGCGCATCAAGCGCAAGATTCTCTACGATGCCGTCAATCCCAAGTCAGAGGCGGCAACCAACCTCGTTATGGTAACCAGCGCCTTGCCTGGCGAAGGCAAATCATTCTGCACCGTCAATCTTGCGATCAGCATCGCGATGGAGACGAATAGGACCGTATTGCTGGTTGATGCTGACGTCGCCAAGCCCTCGATCACTTCCGTGCTGGGCGTAAGGTCCAAGGACGAGCGCGGTTTGATGGACGTCCTGCTTGACAAGCGGATCGATTTGGCTGACGTCTTGTGCAAGACCGATATCGCCAATCTCACCATTCTCCCGGCAGGAACCCAACATACGCGCAGTACGGAAATGTTGGCTGGCGACCGTATGGGCGCGCTGCTCGCGGAAATGGCCGAACGCTATAACGACCGAATCATACTGTTCGATTCGCCGCCCCTGCTGGTTGCCAGCGAGGCCAGCGTCTTGGCGGGGCGCATGGGGCAGATTTTGCTGGTAGTCGAGGCCGGGCGGACCACTGAACGGGTCCTAAAGGACGCGCTTGCTCGCGTTGAATCGTGCAACGTCGTGGGCTTACTGCTCAACAAGGGAACCGCGTCCGCCGCGGGGTACGATGTCTACGGCTACGGCTATGGCTATGGGGCGTAGAAATGAGGCGGGACGACGAGCGGCGCGGGCAGCTGGCGGAGATTTCCGTGCGTCGCCGCGAGCAGTTTGCTTGTCAGCTGCACTGCTCGCGGTGCTCGCGCCTCCAGCGTCGGCACAATACCTTCCGACTGGCCCGGGGACATTAGGCAGCGGCAGCCTCCCGGGGACCGCAGGCAGCCTGCCTGGAACGTTTGGCGGCGGTAGCCCGTATGGACTTGCCCCGGAGGCCTTCGGAACGCTGGGCGAGGGCCAGCGCAAGTGGGAAATCATTCCGAGGCTGGGGGTCCAGGAGACCTATACCGATAACGTCAGGCTGCAGCCTCCGGGGTCAGAGCGAAGCGATTGGGTAACAGAGGTAAGACCAGGCGTCTCGATCAATGGCCGCGGAGCCCGGCTTCGATTCAACTTCGATTACTCCCCCGATTTGGTATATCGGAAGGAAGAAGGCAGCCACGACGTTTTCCATAATCTAAATGCTTTCGGCAATGCAGAGCTTGTGCGGCAACTCCTATTCGTTGATACCCGCGCCAACGTCTTTCAGTCAAACGTGGCTCTTTTTGGCCCTCAGGCAGTAAGCAACGCCAACAGCACTGACAACCGCACCACGGTACGGACGTTTTTTCTTAGTCCCTATCTACGGCATGACTTCGGCAGCGAAGCCCAAGGGGAGGCGCGATATAGTTTCAGCACGTTGAACAGCGGTATTACCGGCGGTGCCAGCACGTCTAACAGCGATGCAAACCGAATTGATGCGCGGCTTTCCAGCGGCCCTGCCTACAAGCTGCAAACCTGGAACCTGACCTATAGCAAGGAACACATCGACTACACAGAAACCCATCAAAGCATCGATACCGAAATGATTTCGGCATATGGGCGGCGTCTGATCACTCCCACCTTGGGTTTGCAGGCGACCGTGGGTTACGAAAACAACGATTACGGCGTCGCCGCAAACTCTCCGAAGGGGAAATTTTGGAGCATCGGGCCCGATTGGGCGCCAACAGACCGTACACGATTATCCGCTACGATGGGAAGACGCTACTACGGTCCGAATCAGGCGTTGGACTTCACTCACCGCACGCGGCTCACGACGTGGGGGCTGTCATACCATGAGGACGTGACGACTACACGCGGACAATTTTTTGTTCCGACCGTCTTTGATTCCGCGAGTTATCTGAACACGTTATTTTTAGCCAGCATTCCCGATCCGGCTGCCCGACAAACCGCGGTTCAAAATTTCATTAGTCAGGCGGGGATACCCTCGACCTTGACGGTACCGCTGAACTACTTTACCACCGTGCCGTACCTGCAAAAAACTGCGAACGCGTCCTTCGGGATACTCGGAGTCAGAAATACTGTGCTGTTCAATGTGTTCTCACAGAAACGAGAAGCGATTTCCGCGAACCAGCCTTTGGGGGGTGTTCTTGGCCAGGCTACCAGCAGCACTCAAAACGGGACCAGCCTGCTGTGGACTTCGCGCCTCACACAGTTGACTACCTCTAACGCGACCATCGGTTATAGCCGTACTGAAGCTGAGAACATAGGTACTGCGAACACCGGCGCCAGCGCTCAGTACAACCTGACGTACATCAGGCTCGGCCTTACCACGCAGTTCCAGCCCAAGATCACCGGTACTTTGAGTTACCGCAGGTTGCGCAATGATTCAAATCAGGCCGGGGGCGATTACAACGAAAATGCCGTGTCAGCGTTGCTTAATATGAGGTTTTGACTGTTCATGTACGAAGCTTATTACCATTTCCGCGCCAAACCGTTTCAGCTGAGCCCCGACCCCCGCTTTTTTTTCTCAAGCAAGGGGCACCGCCGCGCCATGGCTTACCTCGATTACGGTCTGCATCAGGGCGAAGGGTTCATCGTGATCACGGGGGAGGTAGGCGCCGGCAAGACCATGCTGGCACAAACGCTCACGCGCAAGCTGGAGTCGCGCAATTTGGTGATGGCGCACGTGGTGAACACACAGCTCGAGGCCGATGACATCATACGCATGGTCGCAGCGGCCTTTGGGCTGCCGCATGAGAGCAGCAAGGCGCTGCTGCTCAGAAGCCTCGAGCAATTTTTGCGTATGTGCCACAGCCAGAAAAAGCGTGCGCTGCTGCTCGTGGACGAAGCCCAGAACCTTCCGCTTAAGTCGCTGGAAGAACTGCGCATGCTGTCCAACTTTCAGTGCGACGACAAGCCGCTGTTGCAGAGTTTTCTGCTGGGACAGCCGGAATTTCGCCGTACACTGCAAAGTCCGATGCTGGAACAGCTCAGGCAGCGCGTTATTGCGTCATGCCACCTGGGCCCCTTAGCGGTGGAGGAGACCGAAGCGTATGTTACGCATCGGCTGCAGACTGTCGGCTGGGCCGGCGACCCCTCGTTCAGCGCGGACACCTTCGCGGCGGTTCATCAAAGTAGCGGCGGCATTCCGCGCAAAATAAACCTGTTGTGCGATCGTCTGCTGATGATGGGGCGCCTGGATGAGAAGCACGCGTTTACGGCTAGCGAAGTCGCCATCGTCGTAGCCGAATTGCGGGAGGAGTTTTTTCCTGCCGCTCTGCACGCCGAACCCATAGGCGGCGCCCATGCCACCTGATTTCACCAGTGCACCGATTCTTTGCGTGGTGGGCGCACGTCCAAATTTCATGAAAATCGCACCGGTAATACGCGCCATGAAGGCCACCGTCCCGCCAATACCGGTGCGGCTCGTTCATACGGGGCAGCATTACGACCCCGAAATGAACGCTCAGTATTTTCAGGCACTGGGAATACCGGACCCTGATATTAATCTGGAGGTAGGCTCGGCTTCGCACGCGGTCCAGACGGCCGAGGTCATGCGGCGCTTCGAGCCTGTACTCGACCGTGAGCAGCCTGCGGCGGTGTTGGTCGTCGGCGACGTGAACTCGACGCTGGCATGCGCGCTCGTCGCGGTGAAAAAGAGTATCCCAGTGATACACGTTGAGGCGGGATTGCGCAGCTTAGACCGCGCGATGCCCGAGGAAATTAATCGCGTGTTGACAGACCAGATTTCGGAACTGCTGTTCATCACGGAAAAAAGCGCTCGCGACAATCTGCTACGGGAAGGCATCTCCGATAGCCGCATACACTTTACGGGCAACGTAATGATAGACACTCTGCGCCATAGCCTGAAGCAGGCTGTGCCGCCCGCGCAGACCCTCGCCCGGCACGGCACGCCCGAGCACAGCGCGGCCGAGAATTATGCGGTGCTTACTTTGCACCGGCCTTCGAATGTCGATGATCCGGCCACCTTACGTTCTCTATTGGGCGCGATATGCGAGATCAGTCGCCGCCTGCCGGTAGTATTTCCCATGCACCCGCGAACCCGCGCCAAGATTGAACGGGAGGGTTTGAATTCAATGTTCGAGTCGCACTCCGTGATAGCGCTACCGCCGCAGGGGTACCTTGAAATGCTGGGGCTGATGCAGGGGGCGCGCATTGTGCTGACGGACTCCGGCGGAATCCAGGAAGAGACTACGTCCCTCGGCGTTCCATGCGTCACACTGCGCGACAACACTGAGCGGCCGATTACGGTGGAGCACGGAACCAACACACTGGTGGGGCAGAATCCCGCGCGCATTGTCGAAGTTGTGGAAGAAATTTTGCGCACCGGAGGAAAAGCCGGAAAAATTCCCGAGCTTTGGGATGGCAAAGCATCGGAGCGGATTGCGGCGATATTGCGCAAATGGTTGGACAGCAGCGTCGCCGAGCGACTGGTGGCATGAATCGGTGAGCGCAAATTCGCTGTATCGGATTTTACTCAAGCCCGGCCAGACTATGGTGAGTGCAGCGTTGCTCCAATGAAGGCTGACAAGCAAAAAAATGGATCCCACGCCAATACGGAACGCATTGACCATAGACGTGGAAGATTATTTCCAGGTCTCCGCCTTTGCGCCCCACATCGCGCGCGACTCCTGGGACCATATGCCGTGTCGCGTCGAGCGCAATGTAGACGCGATACTCGAAATCCTCGACGAGCACCGGGCCCAGGCCACGTTTTTCACGCTGGGGTGGATGGCGGAGCGGTATCGCGACATGGTGCGCAGTATAGTTGCACAGGGTCATGAGCTCGCCAGCCATGGCTACGCACATCAGCGTGCCACCGATCAAAGTCCCCAGGAGTTTTATCAGGACATCACTCGCGCCAAGAGCCTGCTGGAAGATGTAGGGGGTGTCGCGGTGCAGGGGTATCGCGCTCCCAGCTTCTCCATCGGCCGCACCAATCTCTGGGCGCAGTCGACCTTGAAAAAAGCGGGCTATCGCTACAGTTCCAGCGTTTACCCGATACGCCACGATCACTATGGCATGCCAGACGCTCCGCGCTTCGCGTTCTATCCGGAAGGCGCGGACGGATTGCTGGAACTGCCGGTGACCACGGTGAGTCTTTTCAATCGCAACCTCCCCGCAGGCGGTGGCGGCTATTTTCGGCTGCTGCCGTATAGCGTGTCGCGCTGGTGCCTGAGGCGTGTGAACACGGTCGACCGGCAGCCGTGCATATTCTATTTCCATCCGTGGGAGATCGACCCAGGGCAGCCGCGCCAGAAGAATCTCAGCGTAAAGACGCGCTTTCGTCATTACGTCAATCTATCGTCCATGGAACGGCGAATTCGGGCGTTGTGCAAGGATTTTCATTGGGACCGCATCGATCGCCTGTTCCCCGAAAAAATTGCGTCATGAACCAACCCGCGTTTGAGACATTACACGCCACGCCTCCCGCCGAACCGTCGAGCGAAACCGTTCGCGTTCGTGAATTGGAACCAGCCGATTTCTCCCGCTGGGACGAATTCGTAGCCGGTTGCAGCGAAGCCACCTTTTTCCACCGCGCTGGCTGGAAGACTGTTATCGAGCGCGCGTTCGGACACCGCACTTTTTTTCTCTACGCCGAGGTCGACGGGCGGATCGTGGGCGTGCTACCGCTAGCCGAGGTAAAAAGTCTTTTGTTCGGGCACACCTTGGCGGCGCTGCCTTTCTGCGTCTATGGGGGCGTTGTGGCCGAAGGCGACCTAGCGCGGCGGGCCCTTGACGAGGCCGCACGCGCACTGGCGCACAGACTGGGTGTCGGCCATCTG
>Ga0207708_10002901_pt1 | contig 12638 bp, 13 predicted proteins | sample KBSK5101metaG_FD_184340 | JGI IMG/M metagenome (GOLD analysis project Ga0207708, IMG submission 184340) | Corn, switchgrass and miscanthus rhizosphere microbial communities from Kellogg Biological Station, Michigan, USA - KBS K5-10-1 metaG... | ecosystem: Host-associated > Plants > Roots >...
ACAAAGGAGAAAAAGTTCTGTTGCAGGGCGTGAATCACAATAATCTGGTTGCCCTTTGCGCTCGCAGGGGCCAGTTCAAGTCTGGAAGCTGCAAAATCGACGACCTTAACATCGATGAAGCTGATTACAGTCGGATGAGCGATCTCGGCATGAACCACGAACGACCTCAATGCCCGCTGACTACAAATCTGACGACAACCATGACGACGGCCGCACGCCTAACAACGCCCACAACTGCCGGGTCGGGGAATCGCGCTCTGCCTAATCACACGCTTCGCCTGGTCCTGGCGGTATGAGCGTCGGGCGCTCCACGGTTTTGATCACGGCTTGGATTCGTCGGGTCGGCATTGCCTCCGGTGGTGACGATGAATTCATCGATGACATCCGCCACCACGCTCGGTGATTCGACGTGGGGGAAGTGCCCGACGCCGCGCAGCACTTCAAGTCGACTATCCGGTAGGGCGTCGTGGGCGGCGTAGCCATGGGCGACAGGAATGATCCGGTCCTGGTCACCCCAGATCAGCAAGGTGGGCAGCCCAGAACTCAGATGTAGCTTGTTGAGCGCGCTGACGGCCTGGCCACGGTAGTCCACCACCGACCGCAACGTCCGAAGGAACGCCTGCCGGGTCTGGCCGTCTGACAGCGACGAGTAGGCGTTCCACATTTCGCCGGCGCGTGGCGAGCGGATTCCGGCCGACGTGAGCCAGGACCCCAGCTTGTTGCCGACGTTCAGCACTGGCTGGGGTGCGACCACCGGCAGCACCAGCTCGGCTCCGGGTGCCGACAGCATCCGTAGTATCCAGCTCAGGTCGGGGCCCAGGCCGCCGCTGCTGATGAGAACCAGGCGTTCGCAGTAGTCGCGATGTTGGTAGGTGAATTGCATCGCCACCCCGCCACCAAGCGACTGACCGACCACCGTCGCCCGGGTGATGCCGAGCTCGTCGAGCAGATCACGCAGCCATGCCGCGAACGCACCCAGCGAGTAGTCACCGCGGGGCTTGGCGGATTCACCGTGGCCGAAAAGGTCTGGTGCCACCACCCGGTATTTCTTTGATAGCTGGGGCAGCACCGCTCGCCAGGTCGCCGAACTTCCCGCCATACCGTGAATCAGCAGCAGCGCCTCGCCGGCCCCCGCCTCCCGATAGGCAACACGCTCGCCGTGCAGATCGAGATACTTCATCTCGCTCACTTGAACCGGTCTCCATCCAAAGGTGCTCCGGGCTGATGGCATCGTCATAGCAATCACCGCCACGCCCCTCCTCGACGATACCAGTAACCTACGGTTCCGTAGGTTACTGGTCAGTAAACCTGCCAACATCACTTGGGCAGACTCGAAACGGCATGCGAATCACAGTTCACGGCGCGGCAGGCGCATCTGCAGCAGGCGGAGCCAGACATCGACGTTGTGGCCTTCGATGCCCAATAGCCACGCGCATTTGGCGCGGGTGGCCGCGGCTTCGCGAGCGACTGGTCGAAAGTCATCGCCGCGTGCAGACGACGCACATCGCTGCCAGCGCCTGCGCATGGCCTGCCGCCATACACCTGCAGTCCGGCAACTTCGCGGAATCCGCGACCCGGAAGTACGAAGCATCGTCCACCCCGATCTCGGTGAGGCCCAGGGCCCAGCAGCACGCACGTTATGCCGCTGGCGCGGGCGGTGGCCCGCGGCGCCGATACCGTGTGGGTTTTGCGCGTCGGGCGGTTGGATGGAGGAACTGGCCGCGCCACGCTTCTTGTGGCAGGTCGCGTTCGTCGCCTTCGAGATTTCACGTCGGCATCGCGTCCATCGCGATCTGGAACGGGTGGGCTCAGAGGTCACCATGCAGTGCTTCCAGGCGGCATGCTGCAGCGTCACGCAGCCACCGGGTCGAATCTGCGTCCTGTGCGCTGGTCGCGAATGCCACAGGGCATCCTGGGGCTCGAGGACCACGTGGGTCCCGGTCTCACACCGCGAGCAGCCGCTCGAAGAAATCGCGGTAGCGCCTCAGGGCGAGACGAAGGTCTTCGGTGGACGCCTCTTCGCCACGAGCCCACTGTTCCTCGAGCCGCGAACGCGTTTCGGCGAATCCAATCGTGAGCTGGTCGACCACATCCGACACCAGGCCGTCCGCTTTGTGGACGCATTCTTTGGGATCGTCGACGAATCCCGCCTGCACGTTGTCCCAGCGCGCACGAAGACCGGCGAGCTCATCGTCGGCGAACAGCGATCTCTCAGTTGTTGATTCGGTCTGTGCCGTCCTAGTTTCCGTCATCCCAGCCGGCGCGTCGGTATCCGCGATCGCCGATTCGGACGGAGGAGTTGAGGGTTCGGAATGCGCGGCCGGTGGTGGGGTTTGGTTTGTCACCGCGTCGGTCGCCACGGCCGAAGGTTCACCCGCCGAGAAGGTCGATTCGGTCTGCGCGGTCGAGGGCTCCGCGGCTACCGCGGACGACGCTGCGTGCTCGGTCCGATGTTCGGTCCTCGCTGTAGCGGGCCCGACCTTCTCCGGCGAAGGGGTGGCCTCGATATTTTGGTCGTGGGTTGTCATGCGCTTGCCTCCTGTGACGTGTCTTTGTCCTTCTGTGTCTCGAGCAACTTCTCGAAGAGCGCGCGGTAATGAACGAACGCCTGACGCTGCGCCTCGGTGCCGACATCGCCGTTCTGCTGCGACAGATGAATGCTGTGAGCGGCTCGGTAGTTCTCAACAACCGTCGGGTGGTCCACCGAGATGTCGGCCGCCTGCTGGTCGAAATCGTCGACTGGGTAGCCCCGCTCGCGCATGGCCTCGGTCACGAGCCGGTCCGCGTCGCCCACTGCGCTCGACGGATTGTCGACGAATGCGGTCTGCACCATCTGCCAGCGGTTGGCGTACTTCGCTAACGCCTCGGGCGTCAACGGCACAATGTCGAGCTTGTCTCGCCTTCGCTGACGGGCGGCCAGCTCCTTTTCCGCCGTCTTGTGCTCGCCGGCCTCGAGTACGGTGTGCTCGTACTCGGGACCAAACCGCTCTTGCAGTCGCGCTGTTCTTTTGCGACGGGTCGCCGCGACTGCGGCGACGATCAACCCGATGACGACCACGACCCCTGCCGCGATCAAAATCCATCCCCAAAGAGGCATTTCATAGTCCTTTCGTGCGTGCGGGGGAATACCTAATGCGCGGTCTGCAAACGTCAATTTGTGCGCGCGAGGAGCCTAGGCAGGACAGTGGTTGACGGTTAGAAGTAGTGCCGACGGCCGCCGATAGCGCGTCCCGTTGATCCCAGGATCGCCAGAATCGCGCCAATGACGAGCAGGATGATTCCGATGGTCCACAGAATCGAAATCTTGAGCAGTAATCCCGCGATGAGCAGGATAATTCCGAGAACGATCATCGTGAGCCTTTCTGTAGTTGGAGATCGGATCGGTCGGGCCGTTGCTCGACGCTGCTTCAGTCGACCACCCTTAAGGGGGGTTGAAATACACCCTTAGGGAGGTAATCTCCCCGGCATGCCCTCGCCCTCGAGCCGTCCGATCACAGTGGCGCTCGTCGACGACTACGACGTGGTCGTAATGGGTGTGGCCAATATGTTCGACCGGTACCGCGACCGGGTGATCGTCGCCGAACTCGACTCCACGATGCCCGTCGATGACGCAGTCGACATTGTCCTGTACGACTCGTTCGCCCAACCAGAATCCGACCACGAAGAGATTGCCCATCTGGTGGCTAATCCGCGCGCACGCCGCGTGGTGGTCTATACCTGGAACTTTCACCCAGACCTCATCGCCAGCGCGCAGCAGCACGGGGCACACGGCTACTTATCGAAGACGCTGCCGGCACGAGAGTTGGTCGCCGCGCTGGAGGCGGTGCATGCCGGGGAGACGGTGATCAGCGATGTCCCGCCGCGGGCGCGCAGCGCCGTCGGGCTCGACTGGCCCGGCCGCGGCGAAGGGCTCAGCGATCGTGAGTCGGAGATCCTGGCGCTCATTACCCAGGGCAAGAGCAATGCCGAGGTCGCGAAGCTGACATATCTCAGCCCCAACACTGTGAAGTCCTACATCCGTACGATCTATCGCAAGATCGGAGTCGGCAGTCGGACCCAGGCGGTGTTATGGGGTGTGAAGCATGGTTTCACCCCTGATCATCATCGCATCGAGCATTGGCGCGGCGGCCCTTGAACACCATAAGTGCCTAAGTCGTCGCCTCGCCGGAATGATGCGTCGGGTCAATCATGTTGGGGTGCATGAACTTCAACCAGGTGTAGGGGTGCTCGGGTGAAGTCGTGCTACCAAGGATGAACGTCCGGTCGATGCGGCGGGCGCGCGCGATCGTGGCCAGCCATGTGGCGACGGTGCTGATGCGGTTCTCTACGCCAGTGAGAAATGCGATGTGGATAAGTCCCCAGCCCAGCCAGCCGATGAACCCGGAGAGCTTGACCGGGCCGGCTTGCAGCAGGGCGTGTCCACGGCTGATGTAGGCCGCAGAGCCGACATCGCGGTAACGGTAGTGGGGACGAGCCTTACCGGCGAGATCGTGACGAACGCAGGCGGCAACATGGATTCCACCCTGCATAGCGTTCTCAGCCACGCCCGGCAGGTTGTCACGGCCGACGAGGTCACCGATGACGAAGATCTCCGGGTGCCCGGGCATGGACAGGTCGGCTGCCACTGCGATGCGTCCGGCATGGTCGGACTCGGCCTCGAGCACCTTTGCGATACGCCGCGCGAATGGCACAGCCTCCACGCCCGCCGTCCACAGGACGGTTCTGGCCGCGAACTCCTCGGGCGGGCCGCCCGCCTTCGGTGTGACGGTCACACCGTCGTGTCGCACGTCGGTGACGTGCACACCCATGTGCAGTTCGACGCCCAGATTCTGCAGGATCTTGGTGGCTTTGTCGGTGAGGGCTGGCGCGAAGCTGCCCAGAACGCAGCTTCCCCCGTCGAAGAGCAGTACACGCGCGTCTTGGGGCTCGATGCTGTGGAACTCATTGGCCAGGGCTCGAGTAGCCATTTCCCGGATCTGCCCGGCGAGCTCGACACCGGTGGGTCCGCCACCGGCTATCGCGAAGGTCAGCCATGCGTCGCGCTCAGGTCCTGGGGGCAGAGTTTCGGCCATCTCGAATGCGCCGAACAGCCTGCGGCGCACACTCAGTGCGTCGTCGAGAGTCTTCATCCCCGGCGCCCACTGCGCGAATTCCTCGTGACCGAAATACGACTGCCGCATTCCGACGGCGACTATCAGCATGTCGTAGTCAAGCGTGAACGTGGACTCGTCGGGGCGGCGGGCGGTGACCTGGCGCGCATCGGCGTCAAGGTCGACCGCTTCGCCGAGCAGGGTGGTGACGTTGCGGTGCCGCGCGAGCTCCTCGCGCAGTGAATGGCTGATCTGCCCAATGCTCAGCGTCCCGGTGGCGCACTGGTAGAGCAGCGGCTGGAACACGTGGCACGCAGCGCGATCAAGCAGCGTGACCTCGACATCGACACGCCCGAGCCTGCGCGCGCAGAACAACCCTCCGAATCCGCCCCCGATGATCAACACCCTTGTTCGACCGTCACCCATCACGTCATCTTTTCGCATTCGAGGACCTACTCATCACGGTTTACCCGCCTCGGTCTCCGGTCTGAGGCGTCATTGCTCGACGAGACCGTCTCGGGCGTGCGCCGCCTCTGAGGCTGCTCATGCCAATCGGTCGGCCGGTTTAGCTCAGTTGTTGGGAGACAATGGCATTGGGGTCAACGGCGCGGCGCCGGGACGGATAGGGGGACACTGCTCATTGCGTCGACGACAAAGCCAGCGCCCGAGGTGGAAACCTTCGGCGACGATACCCCGCTAGGGCGTCCGCGGCGGCCCGCCGTGCTCGCGGCCGATTTTGGTGCTGTTGGTCTGCGGTCCTTGATCAGGTGATCGAGCCTGCGTTGCGCAGCATCCAGGTTGTCGACAACTGGCAGCTCGTCGTCGGTATCGCAGATGCGGACAATTCGCCGCACAATTCGGTTGCCGACAATCATCCAGTCGACGTCTCGTCGCGCACACTGCACGCCGACGTAATACAGAGCAGTGAAGCCCTGGCTGCCGAAAAAGTCGACCTTGCTCAGATCCAGCACGAGTTGTTTTGAGACGCGGGTGTGGCGCTCTACGAAACGACCGAAAGCCTGGCGATTGGTCGCGTCGACCTCGCCGACGACGGTCACGCACAGGCATGCGGCGGTAAGTTGGCGGACTTCGCAAGCGGCGCGGCCGCATCGTTGTGTTTCGACGGACGATGCAGAATCTGGGCGATTCAACCAGACGGTGCGGGCATCAGACATGGTGAACTCCTTCTCGATGCACCCATGAAGGATCTCGAATGGCCCTGCAGTCTGAAGGCCGGAACAACGGCATTCCAGTGGTGTGCCGTAACCGGCTGTAAGCTCAACCAATATTGAGGGTACTACCGATGCGCTGCGGCGAGCCCAGTCTCAGGAAAGTCTCAGTAAATGGAATGATTGCAGCGCTTCGTTTTTCGGATATTCCGAGTGTCTTTTCGGATTTTTTCTTCACGTCGGCTTGTCAGAGTTGTCCGCCGGGCACGCGACGATGTGGTCGCGTCAACTGCGGCGTTGAGCTCGCTCGAAGATGACGCTCACCACGTTCACATTGGCTTGCCACAGGACACTACGCACGCTGGCTGTCGCGTGGCGTCCACCAGGGCGTCGGATCGCGAGTCTGCCAGGTTTGTCGGACGCAATTTACCCGTGGGCTGTTGTCGGTCGGGGTGTGTCCGCGGCGCGCCGCTGCTGGCTTTCACGCTGATCAAATGACACCTCGACACGCTGAAAACCCTTGGCGCGCTCGGCCTTTGCCCGCCCGGTGTAGGTTTTTCGGTCGCCGTCGGTGAGCTCGACGTTGTCGGTGAACGGGCTCAGGAGCGCTCGCGGGTGCAGCCTATCGACGCGCACGACGTTGATCTCCACGCACAGCACCAGGCTCGCAGCGATCAGGTACAAAAACGCCAGCATCCCCAGTACGAGCGCGAAAACGGTGTTGATCGCGACCGACGCCGTCATGACGGCTGCGGTGCTGATGAACCCGAACGAGTCGGCGGTATTCGCAACGCCGGACAAAACGGTGGCCGCGATGGCTGCGCTGCCGAGTGCCAGCAGCAGCACCAGGCTTCGCAACCGGGACCGCACGGGGTCGGGCCGGACGTTTCGGGGGACCGCCCAGACTGAGTCCATCGCGTTTGCACTGCTTGTCCGACGCGATCCAGCCAGCGCACCATGACGCCATCGGCGGCGACACCGCCTCTGCGCTGCTGATACCCCGCGTCGGCGCTGGTTAACCGCGGGCCGAACAGGTTCAGATGCGGGCCGTCTTGATCAGCGCGTCTTGTCGCTGGGCGACCTGGCTCGCCGTGGCGGCGCGACCGCATCGGTCATCGCAGCGTCGAACTTGAGCGTGACGAAAGTCCGGCCTTCGGTGAACATCACCACAGTCACCGCTTTGGACCCGTCCGGGGAGGGGCCACCAGCCGTGGTGCCGTTGGCGCCTACCGGCGCCGGCTGCGCGACTGCGCCTTCGATGACCGTTCCGAGCGCGTTCTTGGCTCCGTTCAACGCGGCTGTCGCAGCGTCCGGATCGGGGAGGACGAAGATGGTGTCGCCGACAGCGCGGGTGTTGGCCTTGTTAACGAACACGACCGACGCACCGGGCACACCGTGCGGGTTCAACGTCGGCGGCTGCGCGGTATCGGTCTCGTCGAGTCCGCCGATGGCATTGGGCTTGATCAGCAAGCCGGAGTAGTCGCTAGCCGCCGAGGTCTTCGATGTTGCTGCGCCGGTGGTGTGCGGTTGCGTGCCCTCCGGGCGGTGCGGTGACGACAGGACACTGCAGTCCGTCATCGCGGTCGCGGTCATGAGGACGGCTGACGAGACGGTTGAGATAGCCCATTTGCGCACAGCGACGCACTCCTTTCTGCGCTTCGAACTTGGATTGCACATCTGTTGTGGGACTGAGTATTTGGCGTTGACGCTGCTCGCAGAGCCTGCGATTGCCGGCTACCGGTGGCGTACCCAGCCCGGCTGAGGAGGAAACGGCCACGCTCTACCGAGGTGTCGGCGCGGGTCCTCGCTTCGGTATTCACTTGCCGAGGCGCATCATCGAGTCACGTCACTTAAGGCAGTGGGCGTGGCGGCGGTGTTGCTGGTTGGGGGCGCCACGGCGGCTGTCGCGGCTGCGCCACTGGCCGGCGCGAGCGGCGCTGACGCCGTCATCGCCAATCTGCCGTCCGAGGGTTATGACGCCTGGGCAACCGGCCGGCTCCGACATCGCCGCTTGTCAGCCATATGAGCTAGCCCGAGGTGCTCAGCGCCGATAGTCCCGCGTCATAGTCGGGCTCGACGGCGATTTCCGGCACCAATTCCGTATACGTAACGTTGCCGTCTGCGCCGATCACCACGATGGCCCTCGCGAGGAGCCCGGCCATCGGACCGTCTGCGATAAGGACGCCGTAGTCCTCGCCGAAGCTGTCACGAAACGCGGACGCCGTCATGACATTGTCGATGCCCTCGGCGCCACAGAAGCGCTTCTGTGCGAATGGCAGATCCTTCGACACGCATAGCACGGACAGACCGCTTGCCGCGGCACGCTCATTGAACGTGCGGATGCTCGTCGCGCATACGGGTGTGTCCACAGACGGAAAGATGTTGAGCAATACGGGGTTTCCGCCAAACTCCGCACTGGTCACGGCCGCAAGATCAGTGCCCGTCAGGGTGAACGGAGGAGCAGGTGATCCGACTGCGGGCAACTCCCCGGTCGTATGAATAGGGTTTCCACGCAGCGTTATCTGTGCCATTCGCACAGTGTGCCAAACTGAATCGCCGTCCGCGCATCGGGCTTCCGACTGTGTGATCGGGGACCGGGATGACTGCCAGCGACGGTGCACCGCTCGCATTCGCGGGCGCTGTGGGTCGGTTCTGCTCAGAGCACGCTGCTGCGACGGCCAATCGCGTGGTGGCGCTGTAGCCGTCGGAGGATCCCGCTTTGAGCCTCAGGCGCGCACCGGGCGGCGATAGGTGAGTTTGTCGAATTCCCGACCGTACTCATCGACGGCCATCACATCCATTTCGCTCATCAAGGTCCCGGGGCGGACATCGACACGAATGAAGGCGTAGTTGGCGAACCGCACCCGCGACCAGCCGACCGCCTCCTCGTGCTTGTCGCCCCGTGCGGTCCAGACGTAGCTGTTGGGCACGAAGGTATCGGCGAGTTCGTTGCCGCGGTAGCTTTCGCCCTCGCCGGGCTGGAAGGTGTAGCGCGGCCGTCCTGCGCAGCCCACGGTGTAGTACACGGTGCCGTCGGTCTCGGGGTAGACGACCGCGTTGTCGGCGGCGGCCGTGGTCGGCCTGTTGGCTCGGATGGGATCCGTGCGTTCGAACACGTGGTTATGCCCTTGGAGCACTAGGTCGACCTGGTGGCTGTCGAACAAGTCGCACCAGGCCGCCCGCACGCCGCCGTCGCTGGCGTGCGCCGCGGTGGTGGAGTAGGCGCAGTGGTGGAAGAAACACACGATGAAGTCGATGTCGGGGTTGGCGCGGTGTGCCGCCAGTGTCCTTGCCACCCAGGTGTTCTGCGCACCGCCCGAGTAGCCGGTGTTTGTCTTGATCTCGTAGCTGACGTCGTTGGCGTCCAGGGACAGCACGGCGACATTGCCGTAGACGAAGGAGTACACGGACGGGCAGGCGGTGGGCCCGTTGCGGGGAAAGTCCAGCCGGGCCAGATGGCCGCCGTAGCCGTGTGTCGGGTAGGCGGCCTCCATGTCGTGGTTGCCGGTGGCGAACATCCACGGTGTCGTCGAGGCGCTGGCTTCGATGGAGCCGAGGTACACGTCCCACACGAAGGGGTTGAACTTGTCGAAGCCGGCCGGGGGATCGGAAGCCGACGCCATGAAGGTTGCCGGCTTGCCCAGTCCGGACGGGTCGGCGTAGGCGATGTCGCCGGCCAGCACGTGGAAGTCGGGCCGCGACGCGATGATTTGGTTGAGCACGTTGGCGGTGTGCGCGGGCGCAGGATCGTTGTCGGCCTTGTAATAGCGGTCGTCGTAGATGCCGGGGGCAACGCCGGGCGGCAGCAACGGGGTCTCGTCGGTGCCCTGGTCGCCCATCATGGTGAACCGGAACGGGCTCAACGTATTTCGCGCGTTGGCCATCGCGGTCGTGGCGGGCAGGATGTCGCCGGTGAAGCCGTCGTCGGTGCGCCAGCGGTAGAAGTGCGGCATCCTGGCGGGCAGGTCGTCGAGGGGAACGTGGACGTAGAACTGCTCGGCCGCCAGCACACCGCCGCCGCTGGCCGGGACCTGGGTGACCAGATTTCGGACTTCGGCCTCGGCGCTCGCCCCCAGCGCAGGGGTGGGGCCATGGTCGAGAAAAACCTTGGTGCGGCCGGGATTTCGTGATAACTGCGCGGCGAAGCGCAATTGGCTGGCGGCGTCGGCGCCGTACCCGACACGGCGGTTGGCCACGGCCAACGGGGCGTCCTCGGCGTACGCGCGGTGACCGAACGGTGAGACGCCCAGTGCGGCGACCGCCGCCGCCGCTGCCGAGCCTCGCAGGAAGGTGCGCCGTGACACCCGGTGGCGGCGCAGATAGGCCTGATGCCACTCGTACTGTTCGGCGATGGTCATGCCGACGGCGATTTCCGGCGGAACGCCGGTGTCCGGGATCTCTCCTGCGGGCGTCAGAGGCTTCATGAGCACCATTGGATCGTGGCCCATGCCCGCCCGAACGGCCGCAACGCGGGGCGAATCGGGCACAAACGGCGGGTGAACTTCGGCATTGGGCGCGGAAGCAACCCCGCACCGCGTCGCCGGGTCGCATAGGTGATCGGCAGTCACGCCTTCGTTCACACAGACCTAACTATTGTCCGCGTCAGCCCCGGGCTAGTAATGCCGGTCGGCGTGGTGGACCGAGCTGCCAGTGATGATCATCTTGTCGACCGGCAGTTTCACTCCGCATGGCCAACGGGGTGGACCTCAAGTTCCCCGAGGAACGATGCCGGAGGCCCCGAGCGTGTACTCGCGCCGAACGATGCGCGGGGCTTAGCCGGTGCATTCCCAGTTGGGTGGGTGGGTGATGCTGATGACGGCAGGTCCGGCGTTGATGCGGCTGCAGTAGGCGTTGGGGTCAACCGCCAGATCGCCGACGATTCCACCTTTTGGCGAGATGGACACGCGCTTGCACCGCCAGGAGAAGGCGTCGCGGGGTGCCACCAGATAGGCCTCCGCGGGCAGGAACTGGGCATCGCGGGGGTACTGCTCGCGGCACTGCTCGGCCATGTCGACGATTTGGCCGGGCGAGGCCGACGCCACCGGCGAGCAGGCCAGGCCGGCCACGGCGATGCCGAGCAGCAGCCCGGCGGCTGTGCGCCGGCGTCGGACTCCGCCCGTGCTCATCGTCGCTCGCGCTCCTGCCTATCGGTCCTGCGGGCACCACTCTCCGTCGTCTTATCGTAAGACGTAACTACATCATTACACCGCGGGCGGGCGGCCCGGCTCGCCCGGCCGATGGCGTGCCGGCGCTCAGGTCGGGGGTCCCACGTTTGGCCCTTACGATGGCGCCGTGGGGTCCACGAGTGGGCATGACGCCGGGGGCGACACGTATGACGCGCTGCAGCGCAGCCTGCTGCTGCTGGTGGCGACCAACGCGTTGCGCGGCGCGGCGGCGCCGGGCCAGTACGACGCCATGGTGAACGGGCAGGCCCTGGCCGAGGCGATGGATGCCGCCTACCTGCAGGCCAAGGCCCGGACCCACCCGGTGGACAAGTTCGGCTATCAGCTGGGTGGGTGTGCCGCGGTGATGCTGATCCAGGACGCCGGCGCCGTCTTTCCGGGGCGGATGCCCGACCCGGGGCCGCCGCTTGGCACCGTCGCCTACCGCGGTTACCTCGCCGGCGCGGCGTTCAGCCTGGCGATGGCGGTCACCGAGGCCTTCCAGGACGTCATCTTGCCGGTGTGGTCCCAGCCCGATGTTCGGGACCATTTCCTCGACCTGGTCGACGAGATCGTCGCCGATCCCGATTATCCCCCGCGCGCCGCGATCACTTCGGTGGTGAACTGCCTCCGCCAGTTCCGGGAGGCCGACGAGCAGCTTGCGGCGCCGCCGCCCGAGACCATGCCGGCACCCGCGGATCGGTCCAGACCGCGATCGATCCCGTGGCGGCCGATCGGCATTACCGCCCTGGCCACGGTGGCGGTGCTCGGGCTGCTGCAGTGGATGATTCCGACCATCCCGTACGCATTCCTGCCGGGCGGCCGCACCGGCACCGCAGCCGGGCAAGCGCCGGCCGACCCCATTCCGCTTCCGCCCGGCGCCCCGACCACCGTGTCGCTGGCCCAGCGGCTGCCGAACACGAAGGTGCAGCTGTTCGCCCTGGCCGACGGTCCGAGCCCGGCCCGGGGCGCACAGACCGTGCCGGGGGTGCTCCCCCAGGTCAGTGCTCCGGTGTTGCGGATCAACGGCCGGATGGTCTTTCAGCTGTGGCTGTCGATCCGCGACCCGCACCTGCCGCCTGACCAGCTGTCGCTGTCGGTGTACGGGACCGCCCCGACCGTGGTCACCGATTCCCATCTGATGGCCGACGCCGATCATCCGGTCGCCCCCGAGTCGCACCTGGACGCCGGCGACTTCATTCCGGTCCACACCATCG
>Ga0207708_10002903_pt1 | contig 12635 bp, 10 predicted proteins | sample KBSK5101metaG_FD_184340 | JGI IMG/M metagenome (GOLD analysis project Ga0207708, IMG submission 184340) | Corn, switchgrass and miscanthus rhizosphere microbial communities from Kellogg Biological Station, Michigan, USA - KBS K5-10-1 metaG... | ecosystem: Host-associated > Plants > Roots >...
GAAAACCCATGACCATTCTCCTTGGTGTGGCCGTCGTTGCGGCCGGCAAGTGCGATCTTGCCCCGGTGTTGGTTCCCCCGTGCGTGCAGGTCTAACCCGATGGTGCGGCCGGAAGCACGACCTTGCTCTCGTAATACGTCCACAGCAACTTGAAGAGGCGCGGATTGTAAGTGCTTTCCGAGCAGTCGCGGGCCTCGTCGGCGGAAAGCGCGATGGCGCCGCCCATGATCTCGGCCTCCAGCTGCTTGGAGGCGTTCTCCTCCAGGAAGGTGCAGCCGAAGAAGGCGGCTTCCGCGCTCTCGCCGACCACGACGCTGCCGTGACCGCGCATCTGCACCGCGATCTTGTCGCCGAGCGCGCGCGAGAGATCCGCCGCCTGGTTGTCGTTGACGACGAGCCGCGGATTGTTCCAGGTCGGCACGCCGCCGTGAAGGAACGAGCCGTGCAGGAACACCGGCACGACGTCGTGGCCGGCGATGCCGAGGACGGTCGCGTGCCGGGCATGCAGGTGCGCGATGCACATGCATTCCGGGCGGTCGCGGTGAATGCGGGTGTGGATGCGCCATTCCAGTGGAATGAGGCCGCCGGGATGATGAACGATATTGCCGTCGATATCGAACACGAAGATTTCGTCCGGCTGCACCGTCGACTTGTCGGTGCCGCCGCCGGGGCTGAGCAAGACGCGGTTGGTGCCGGGCACGCGCACGGACACGTGCCCGAACATTCCGATCGTGCCCTGGTGATTGAGCATCCGCGTCAAGGTCGCCGTCTTGCGGCGCAACGTCGTCTCGTCGTCCATGCACACCTCGTGCCTTTAGAAATCGGACAGCCCGAATATTCCGTCCGGAGCGTCGGCTTCCATCAGCCGCTTCCCGATCAGGTCCCGCAACGTTTCGGAGGTGCCGCCGCCGAGGCTGCCGTAGCGCGCGCCGCGATAGAGCCGCGACACCAGGTACTCGTCGGTGAAACCGTAGCCGCCGAAGACCTGCAGGGCATCGCTGGTCACGCGCACCGACATCTCGTTGCAATAGACCTTGGCCGTCGCCGCAAGCAGCGGATCCGGGAATGGATCGGCAGTGGCGCAGGCGCGGTAGAGCAGGCCGCGCCCGGCTTCGATGTCATGGTACATGGTCGCGAGCTTCCACCGCATGCCCTGGAATTCGCCGATCGGGCGGCCGAAGGCCACGCGCTCGCGTGCGTAGCGCAACGCCTCGTCGAATGCGCCCTCAGCGAGGCCGAGCGAGATCGAAGGATTGAGACAGCGCTGGGTGTTGAACGCCGACAGAAGCTTCTTGAACCCGCCTTCGCTCAGCAGCAGGTTCTCCGCCGCCAATTCGCAATCCTCGAACCGCACCTCCTGCAGGTATTCGCCGCCCATGGTGTGGAATTTGCCGGCGAGGACGAGGCCCGGCGTGCCTTTCTCGACCAGGACGCAGCCGATGCCGTCTCGTCCCGGGCGGCCGTTGACCCGGGTGAACACCACGAAGGCGCCGGCCTCCTCGGCGCGGCTGACCAGCGTCTTCACGCCCTTGAGGCGCAGCGTGTCGCCGCGCACGGTCGTGTTGGTGGCGTAGCTCGCGACGTCGGTTCCGGCCTGCGGCTCGGTCATGCAGATGGCGAGAATGCGGTCGCCCGTGCAAACCCCGGGCAGCAGGCGCCGCTTGATCGCCTCCGGCGCGTAGGTTGCGATGATGCGGGTCTGGACGCCGACTTCGCCCAGCACCGCCATGGCGGTGACGTAGCAGCCCTTGGCGATTTCCTCGAGCACCAGCGCGGTGTCGAAGACGCCGAACTCGGCGCCGCCATAGGCCTGCGGCACGGCCATGCCGAGCACCCCGACCTTCGCCAGGCTCGCGATGTTCGGCCAGGGAAACGCGCCGTTCATGTATTGCAGGCCGCGCGGCTTGAACTCGCTCTGGGTGAGGTCGCGCACGGTCGCGACGATGCGCCGCTGCTCGTCGGTGAGCTTGAACCGGAACGGGTCGTCCGCGCTCATGGCCGGTTCATCGGGCGGTCACAGCCGGGCCGACGGCCCGATCCGCTGTCACAGCAGGCAGGCCTTGAGGAAGGCGACGAGCTGCGGAGAGGCGATCACGGTCGCCGCCGGGTTTGCGGCCGGCTCCTTGCGGTGCATGAAGCCGTGCTCGGCGTCCGGATAGTATTGCCAGATCGTGGGCGCGGCGCGCTTGTGCAGCGTCTCCTTGAGCGCCGCGTAGGTCTCAACGGTGGCGACATGGTCGTGCCCGGGTTGGACGACGCTCACGGGGCAGCGGATGTCGGCGGCGAGCGCGACTGCGTCCAGCTCCTGGCTGGGCAGGCGCGGGTTGTCGATCGACGGGTAGGCCGCGGCGCAGGCCTTGATCCGTGTGTCCTGCGCGGCGGTCATGAGCGCGTAGCGGCCGCCAAGACAGAAGCCGATCACGCCGACCGATGTGAGTTGCAGATCGTTCAGCATGTGGTCGATCCACTTCTTGACCTTGGCCTGCGTCCCCGCATCCGAGAGCTTGCGCGCGCGCGACTTCGATTCTTCGTAGTCGGTCGTCAGCGGCAGGCCTTCATAGAGATCCCATACCGCGGCGGCGAGGCCGGCGCGCGCGAGCGTCTCGGCGTAACCGCGCACGAACGCGTTGACGCCGAAGATCGTCGGCAGGATGACGACGCCGCCCGTGGTGGGCGCGTCCGGTTGTGCGAGAAAGCCGATAAGGCCGGATTGCTTGATGTCCTGGGATCTGGGCGACACGGTCACTCCCCTTACGTTTGGCTTTTTCGACTGACGGCGTTATTCCGCCGCCACGGATTTTCCGAGCGCGGCATTGACGGCAGGCATGACTTTCTCCGCCATCAGCTCCATGGATTTGCGGCCGAGCTGCGGATCGGCCCAGTCCTTGCCGCAGTACAGGAGCGTTCCGAAATCTCCAACCTGTTCGTGCAGCTCCAGGATGCGGTCGACGACCCGGTTCACGCTGCCGCGGATCACGATGTTGTCGAAGATATAATCGAAAGTGATGTCCTCGTCGGACATTTCCGGATGCGACTTGAAAGCGATCATGCGCCTTGCCTTGTTCAGCTTCGCCGTGAGCTGGCTCATGTAGAAGCGATAGGGACTGTCGGGATCGTCGCCGCCATAGGCCCGTGCCACCTTGTCGTCCTCGGCGACGAAGATCGACCGGGCCACCCGCCAGTTGGCGCGATCGGGCTTGTGCCCGCCCTCGACGCATCCTTTGGCGTAGTTGGCCCATTGGCTCTTCAAGCAGTTGAGATGCAGGAAATGGGAGGAGATCGGCCACCAGCCGCGCCGCCCGAGTGCGACGAGGCCCTTGGAGTCCGGATCGGTGGCGGTGCCGGCAATCGGCGGATGGGGTTTTTGAAAAGGCTTGACCACGTCACCGATGCCGACCTCGGGCCACAGCGTCTTTACCGTCGAAATGGTCCAGTATTTTCCTTTGAGGTCGATCGGCGCCGTGCCCGCCCACAGCGCCAAAATGTGGTCGATCGCTTCCGCGAACATGTCGTTGCGGTCCGCCTCCAGCAGTCCGAGTGCCTCGGCATCGGAGCGGAGAACGCCGGCGCCGATGCCCAGGATGAATCGCCCTTCGAACAGGTTGTCGAGCATCGCCGCATTCGATGCCACCACCACCGGATGGGTGTGCGGCAGATTGACGACCGCGGTCCCGACCTTGATCTGGGAGGTCACGCCGAGCAGCGTGGCGATGAACATCATGCTGTTGGGAATGTTCTCGGCCGCATCGGTGAGGTGCTCGCCGCAATAGCCCTCGCTGTATCCGAGCCGGTCGGCGAGAATAAATGCTTCGCGATCCTCCTTGAGCGTCTCGACGTAACTTCTCGCCGGCGGATGGACCGGCATCGTGAAATAACCAAGTTTCATGCGTTTCTCCGCGGCGGCGAGGAGGGTCGCCGCCGCATTCTTGTCTTGTGGAGGCTGTCGCACAAGAGCCTGTCCACGCTGGCGGAGGTTCTTGGCTTCCATTATCGAAAGAGACCAGTAGCAATTTTCGCGTGTGGCGAGATCGAGAATGAGACGTATTTGCCTGCGGCTGAGCAGGGGGAGTTGTTGATGGCAGCGCGAAACGGAGAAGAGTTCATCGAAGGCCTGCGCCGGGCGCCGCGAGAGGTCTGGATCTCGGGCCGACGCGTCGGCGACGTCACAACCGATCCGGTCTTTCGGCGGCCGATTCAATCGATCGCGCAGCTCTACGATCTGCAGACGCAGCCGGAGCACCGCGAGGTCATGACCTATGCTGGCGATGGCGGGCCCTGCGGCAGCTCGTTCATGATCCCGCGCACCCGCGCCGATCTCGTCAAGCGCCGCCAGTCGATGAAAGTCTGGGCCGACGCCACCTTCGGCATGGTCGGCCGCTCGCCCGATTATCTCAACACCGTGCTGATGACCTGGGCCGAAGGTGCGGACTTCTTCGGTCAGCGCGGCGAGCAATTCGCGCATAACGTCAGGAACTATTACGACTATTGCCGCGACCGCGATCTGTTCCTGACCCATGCCATCGTAAATCCGCAGAGCGACCGCTCGAAGGGTTCGCATCAGCAGGACAATGCCTTCGTTCACCTCGGCGTCGTCGACGAGACGCCCGACGGCCTGATCGTGCGCGGCGCCAAGATGCTGGCGACCCACGGACCCACCGCCGACGAGCTGTTGGTCTATCCGCTTCCCGGTGTTCGCGAGGGCGAGGAGCGCTACGTCCTGGCCTTCGGCATTCCCACCACGACGCCCGGTCTTCGCTTCATTTGCCGCGAGCCGTTCGACACCGGCGACCAGTCGCAATGGGATCATCCGCTCGGAGCGCGTTTCGAGGAGCCTGACGCGGTCTGCGTGTTCGACGACGTGCTGATCCCCTGGGAACGGGTCTTTCTCTACAACGACGTCAAGATGGGCAACGCGCTGTTCGCGCAGGCGAGCATCCGCAACCACACCGGCCACCAGACCGCGGTCCGCGGCCTGGCGAAATGCCAATTGATGACGGGCATCGCCATTGCGATGACGCGAACCGTCAAGAGCGACATATTCCTGCACGTGCAGGAACAGCTCGGAGAACTTCTGGGCTATCTGCAGCTCATCGAGGCCGCGATCCTGATGGCGGAGGACAAGGCCGAGCCGACCGGCCGCGGCGCGCTACGCCCCGCCTATGCGCCGCTGCAGGCGCTTCGCTACCACTTGCCGAAGATGTACGAGCGGATGGTGCAGGTGACGCAGGTGCTGAGTGCCGGCGGCCTGTTGATCAATCCCACGGAAGCCGACCTTCATTCCGAGATCGGGCCCGATATCGAGCGCTACTATCGGGGCGCCGGAGTGGATGCCGACAAACGCATCCAGCTCTCCAAGCTGGCGTGGGACGCCACCGGCACGCAATTCGGCCAGCGCATGCTGCAATACGAGCGCTACTACGCCGGTGACCCGGTGCGGGTCGGGGCCTCCTATTATCTCGACCATGATGTCGCGCCGCTGCTCGCACAGGTGCAGCGCGCGTTGCGCGGTTCGTAGTTGGGCGGGAACAGCGCGCCGCGGCGTGGACTACCCGAATCTGCGCGCGCCGGACAACGCGCCGAGCGCGGCGTTCGCTACCTGTTTGTCCTGCTCGCCGGTGCCTGATCCCACGCCGATCCCACCGATGACGTGGCCGTCGACGATGATCGGCAGCCCGCCCGGCAGGTTGATGCGCTTGCCCTGAGTGGCGATGGCGAGCTTGAGGTCGATGCCGGCGGCGATATCGCCGGTCGGGATCCCATAGGAGGCGGCCGTCATTGCCTTCATTAGCGACGTGTCGATGGATTGCGAGAAGGCGCCGTCCATGCGGCCGAATGCCAGCAGGTGGCCGCCGCTATCAACGATGGAAATGCACTGCGGAACGCCCATCTCCTTCGCCTTCGCCATCGCGGTATTGAGGAGCTTCATTGCGCCGTCCGATGTCAGCTTCAGCGAAGGTAAGGTATCTGCCATGATTCACCCCTGTGCACGTCCGACCTGTTGAACATGATAGCCGGCGACCTTCTGATAGCGCTCGAAGATCGTCCGCAACTCGTCCTGGCTGATGACGTCTTCGAGCCTGGCGAAGCGTTTGCCGCCGGTGCGCTGCTCCACCGTGTCGACGATGACGTTCGGTGGCGCCGAACGGTTCTGCAGCACGATGCGGCTGGTCGGCGGCAGCCGCGCGGCTTCATAGGCCTTGAGCGCTGCCGCGACGTCGGGCTCGCCGGCGAGCAGCCGGGCCAGCGTGGCAGCATCGATGATCGCCTGCGCGCCGCCATTGCCGCCCTGCGGATACATGGGATGGGCGGCATCGCCCAGCAGCGTGACGCGGCCGAAGCTCCAGCGCGCGAGCGGATCGCGATCGACCATCGGGTAGGAAAAGATCGCATCGGCGGCGCGCATCATGGCGGGCACGTCGAGCCAGTCGAAGCTCCAGTCCTGGTAGACCGGATAGAAGTCCTCGAGCCGACCCGGCTTGTTCCAGTCGACCGGCACGGCGACGTCACGCTCGATCTCCGCGACCCAATTGACCAGTTGGTTGCCGGCGGCATCGATATTGTCGCGGATGGGATAGATGATCAGGGTCGAATGCCGCGCCCCGATGCGGGCGATGCTGCGGCCGGTGAGGTACGGCTGTTGCCGCGTCACCCCGCGCCACATATTGATGCCGCGATAGGTGAACGGTCCTTCGTCCGGATAGAATTGCGCCCGTACCGCGGAGTGGATGCCGTCGCATGCCACCAGCACGTCGGCCTGCTGCGATTCAAGCGTGGTGCCGTCCGCGGCGGCGAAGCGCGCGGTGACGCGGGCATCGCTTTGTTCGATGCCGATGCAGCGGTGGCCGGTGAGGAAGTTTTGCGTCCCCAGCCGCTGGCGCACGGCATCCAGCAGGACCTGATGCAGGTCGGCGCGATGAACGGAAAAATGCGGCCACTGATGCCCGGCCGCGAGTCCCCACGGCTCGCGGTAGACGAGTTGGCCGTGGCTGGTGAAGAAGGCGTAGTCCTGCGGCTGGCAGGCGACCGCGGCAAGCGAGTCCTGCAGCCCGAGCTGGCTCAGCTCCTTCACCGCATGCGGCCCGAGATTGATCCCGACCCCGAGCGGGCGGATATCCGGGGCGGCCTCGAACACCCGGATGCGGGCGGCGGCCTTCGCGGCGTGGGCGGCCAGCGCCAGCGTCAAGCCGCCGATGCCGCCCCCGATGATGATCAGTTCCACAATCCGCTCCGGATCAATGCGTCACCTGATATCGCATATTCGCGCGGTGCTGTGGAACCTCCCAGATGGCCGGGCCGGCTGCAATATTGCCTGCGCATCGAAGGACGTGCATTAATCCGACAATCGCCTTTCGATTGCAGCGGCCAATCATCCGAGACCGGCGTAAATGCGCGTTAACGATATCAGGGGCTTTGATTTCGGCCTCGGCGAGACCGCCGACATGCTGCGCGACAGCGTGCGCGGCTTCGCCGCCGACAAGATTTCGCCGCGCGCCGATGAGATCGACCGCAGCAACACATTCCCCCGCGACCTGTGGCCGGAGCTCGGCAAGCTTGGCGTGCACGGCATCACGGTCGAGGAAGAATGGGGCGGCGCCGGGCTCGGCTATCTCGAGCACTGCGTCGCGATGGAAGAAATCTCGCGCGGCTCCGCCTCGGTCGGTCTTTCCTACGGCGCGCATTCAAACCTGTGCGTCAACCAGATCCGCCGCAACGGCAGCGACAATCAGAAGCGTCGCTACCTCGGCAAGCTGATCTCGGGCGAGCATGTGGGCGGGCTCGCCATGTCCGAGCCCGGCGCCGGCTCCGACGTCGTTTCGATGAAGACGCGCGCGGAAAAGAAGGGCGACCGCTACGTTCTCAACGGCAGCAAGATGTGGATCACCAACGGCCCCCAGGCCGAGACGCTGGTGGTCTACGCCAAGACCGACCCGGCCGCCGGCGCGCGCGGCATCACCGCCTTTCTGATCGAGAAGGGCTTCAAGGGTTTTTCCACCGCCCAGAAGCTCGACAAGCTCGGCATGCGCGGCTCCGATACCAGCGAGCTGGTGTTCGAGGATTGCGAAGTCCCGGAAGAGAACGTGCTCGGCGGGGTGGGAGGCGGCGTCGCCATCCTGATGTCCGGCCTGGACTATGAGCGGGTGGTCTTGGCGGCCGGACCGCTCGGCATCATGCAGGCCTGCATCGACGTGGTCATGCCCTACATCCACGAGCGCCAGCAGTTCGGTCAGCCGATCGGCGAGTTTCAGCTCGTCCAGGGCAAGGTCGCCGACATGTATGTCGCGATGAATGCGTGCAAGTCCTATGTCTATTCCGTCGCCAAGGCATGCGACCGGGGTGAAACGACGCGCGAAGACTCGGCCGGCGCTATTCTCTATGCTGCCGAGAACGCCACCAAGATCGCGCTCGATGCGGTTCAGCTTCTCGGCGGCAATGGCTACATCAACGATTATCCCACCGGACGGTATCTGCGTGACGCCAAGCTCTACGAGATCGGCGCGGGCACCAGCGAGATACGGCGCATGTTGATCGGCCGGCAATTGTTCGACAAGACGCGCTGATGCGGTCCAAGACAATGATTGTTTGTTCCGTCACCCTGAGGTCCGAGCCTCGAAGCGCGACAGATCGAAGATTTCGTTGTTCGGTGAGACAATGACCACCGTTCATTCCGCCCTCGATACGGAATCGCGCGAATTCGCCGACAACACCGAGGCGATGAAAGGCCTCGTCGCGGACCTTCGTGCTAAGCTCGACGGAGCGATGCAAGGCGGCAGCGAAGAGGCGAGGGCGCGCCATGTGACGCGCGGAAAATTGCTGGCGCGTGATCGCATCAATCTGTTGCTCGATCCGGGAACGCCGTTTCTCGAACTGTCCGCGTTGGCTGCCCACGGCATGTACGGCGGCGATGTGCATTCAGCGAGCCTGATTACCGGCATCGGCCGCGTCAGCGGGCGCGAATGCATCATCATCGCCAACGACGCCACCATCAAGGGCGGGACGTACTACCCGATGACGGTGAAGAAGCATCTGCGCGCGCAGGAGATCGCGCGCGAGAATCATTTGCCATGCGTCTACATGGTCGATTCCGGCGGCGCGTTCCTGCCGCTGCAGGACGAGATCTTCCCCGATGAGCGCCACTTCGGCCGCATCTTCTACAACCAGGCCCGGATGTCGGCTGCGGGCATTCCCCAGGTCGCGATCGTGATGGGTTCCTGCACCGCCGGCGGGGCCTATGTGCCTGCCATGTCGGATCAGAGCATCATCGTGCGCAACCAAGGCACGATCTTTCTCGGCGGGCCGCCGCTGGTGAAGGCGGCAACCGGCGAGGAGGTGAGCGCGGAAGATCTGGGGGGCGCCGACGTGCACAGCCGCCAGTCCGGCGTCACCGATTATTATGCCATTGACGACAGCCACGCCATCGGCATCGCCCGCCGGATCATCGCCAATCTCAATCAGGTGAAGCGCTCCTATCTGGAAGTTCGCGCGGCGCGGGACCCGCTGTTTCCAGCCGACGAGCTCTACGGCATCGTGCCCGCGGACCCGCGCACGCCCTACGACGTTCGCGACGTAATCGCGCGCCTCGTGGATGCGTCCGAATTCCAGGAATTCAAAGAGCTCTACGGTCAGACGCTCATTTGCGGCTTCGCCCACATCCACGGTTTTCCCGTCGGCATCCTCGCCAACAACGGCATCCTGTTCAGCGAGAGCGCGCTCAAGGGGACGCACTTCATCGAGCTGGCGAGCCAGCGCAACATCCCGCTGGTGTTTCTGCAGAACATCACCGGCTTCATGGTGGGGCGAAAATACGAGGCTGGTGGCATCGCCAAGGACGGCGCCAAGATGGTGGCCGCGGTCGCCACCACCAATGTACCGAAATACACCGTGATCATCGGCGGCAGCTATGGTGCCGGCAATTACGGCATGTGCGGCCGTGCCTACGGCCCGCGCTTCGTCTGGATGTGGCCGAACGCCCGCATCTCAGTCATGGGCGGCGAGCAGGCGGCATCGGTGCTCGGGCTGCTGCGTCAGGAGGCGACCGAGGCCAAGGGCGGGACCTGGAGCGCGACCGACGACGAGGCATTCAAGGCACCGATCCGCGAGCAATACGAGCAGCAGGGCCATCCGTATTATGCCACCGCGCGACTGTGGGATGACGGCGTCATCGATCCCGCGGATACGCGCATGGTGCTGAGCCTCGCGCTTGCGGCCGGGCTCAACGCGCCCCCGCCGGAGCCGACGCGCTTCGGCATCTTCAGGATGTGATGGTGTCGCTGGTCCGGCGCTTCCAAAAGCTGTTGATCGCCAACCGCGGCGAGATCGCGTGCCGGATCATACGCACGGCAAGGCGCATGGGCCTGACCACGGTCGTGGTGCTCTCGGAGGCCGATCGCGATGCCATGCACGTCGACCTCGCCGACGAGGCGGTCCTCATCGGTCCGGCGCCGGCGAAGGACAGCTACCTGCATATCGAGGCGATCATCGATGCGGCGCGCACGACTGGCGCCGAAGCGATCCATCCGGGCTACGGCTTTCTCTCCGAGAACGCCGATTTCGCGCAGGCCTGCGCCGAAGCGGGTTTGGTTTTCGTCGGGCCTTCGGCCGCGACCATCCGCCTGATGGGGTCGAAATCGGCAGCCAAGTCGCTGATGGAATCCTCCGGCGTCCCCGTCGTGCCGGGCTATCACGGCGAGGATCAGAGCCCCCAGGCGCTGCAATCGGCCGCCGATGCGGTCGGCTATCCGGTCCTGGTCAAGGCATCGGCCGGCGGCGGAGGCAGGGGCATGCGGGTCGTCGGCAACGCCGACGAGCTCGCGGAAGCGGTTGCGAGCGCCAAGCGCGAAGCGGGTGCAGCCTTCGGCAACGATCAAGTTTTGATCGAGAAATACGCTGCCAAGCCCCGGCACATCGAAGTGCAGGTGTTTGGCGACAGCCACGGCAATGTGGTGTCGCTGTTCGAGCGCGAATGCACGCTTCAGCGCCGCCATCAGAAGGTGGTCGAGGAGGCGCCCGCGATCGCCATCACGGCCGAGCGAAGCGCCGAGATGGCGGCGGCGGCGCGGGCCGCCGCCCAGGCCGCCGGCTATGTCGGCGCCGGCACCGTCGAGTTCATCGCCGATGCGAACGGGTTTTATTTCATCGAGATGAACACGCGTCTGCAGGTCGAACATCCCGTCACCGAGATGATCACCGGTCTCGATCTCGTGGAGTGGCAGTTGCGGGTCGCGTTCGGTGAATCGCTGCCGCTGCGGCAGGACGAGATCATGGCCCGAGGCCATGCGATCGAGGCACGGATTTATGCCGAGGACGCGGACAAGGGCTTTCTGCCGGCGACCGGCGTCATCCGGGAGTGGCGCGAGCCGGCGGGTGAGGGCATCCGCGTCGACACCGGCTTTCGGGCCGGCGATGCGGTCACGCCCTACTACGACGCACTGCTGGCGAAGCTGATCGCATGGGGCGCCGATCGCCCGCAGGCGCTCGACCGAATGGTCGAGGCGCTCGGCGGATTCGAGATCGCCGGCGTGACCACCAATCTCGCGTTCCTCGAAACGTTGCTGACGCATCCGCTGGTGGCGCGCGGCGAGATCGATACCGGCTTCATCGAGCGGGAAATCTCCGCCCTGACGCGGACCAAGCCGGCGGTTGCGGCGCTCGATCTTGCCGCCGCTTGCGTTGCGGTTCTTATCCGCGAGGGGCACGAGCACGAGCAAGCCTCGTCCCGTGACAACTCACCCTGGAATCGGACCGACGGCTGGACGCTCATCGGACGCCGCAGTCGGCGCCTGCGCTTTCGGCACGGCGGCGAGCAATACGACACGCTGTTGTGGTACGAACGCGATGGGTGCACCATGGAGTTTGCCGGCACGAACGCCCGGTTGCAGTTCGTGCCGCGCGACCGCGGTGTGTTCGACATGTGCCTTGGGGACGCGCCTGAGCGGGCATCCACCGCCTGGTCGGGCCGCGATCTCGATGTGACCACGCCGCGCGGCCATCTCAAGCTCGAATGGATCGATCCATTCGCGGGAAAGGTCGCCGACGTTGCCGCGGCCAGCCGCATCGTTGCACCCATGCCCGGCACGGTGACCCGGATTCTGGCCGAGGCAGGAGCCGATTTACCGCGCGGCGCGCCGCTCATCGTGCTCGAAGCGATGAAAATGGAGCACACGCTGCGCGCCCCGAGCAGTGGCCGCCTGAAGGCGCTGAAATGCGCCGTCGGCGACTTCGTGCAAGAGGGAACAGAACTCGCCGATTTCGAGCCGGCTGCAGAGTGAGGAGTTACAAGACTACGCATGGACACACAGGTACTCATTGTCGGGGCGGGCCCGACCGGTTTGACGCTCGCCATCGATCTGGGGCGGCGCGGCGTGCGCTGCATGGTGATCGAGCAGAAGGAGGCGCCTCAGTTTCTTCCCAAGATGGAGCGGTGCAACGCCCGCACCATGGAGATCTACCGCCGCATGGGTATCGCGGAGAAGGTTCGCGCCGCCGGTCTTCCCGCCCATTGTCCGATGGACATCTTCATCGTGACATCGCTGATCGAGCCGCCGCTGGTGCACCACGTGCATCCCTCCGTAGCGAAGGCGAAGGCGCGGATCGCCAAGTCCGAAGACGGCTCGGAGCCGCTCGAGCCGTACCAGCTT
>Ga0207708_10002905_pt1 | contig 12633 bp, 10 predicted proteins | sample KBSK5101metaG_FD_184340 | JGI IMG/M metagenome (GOLD analysis project Ga0207708, IMG submission 184340) | Corn, switchgrass and miscanthus rhizosphere microbial communities from Kellogg Biological Station, Michigan, USA - KBS K5-10-1 metaG... | ecosystem: Host-associated > Plants > Roots >...
GTCGACGCGCTCGTAGGTGGTGAAGCGCTTCTCGCAGGTGACGCACTTGCGCCGGCGGCGCACCGTGTTCGCCTCGAGATTGGCCCGGGTGTCCACCACTTGCGTGTCATCCGAGCCGCAGAACGGGCACTTCATTTGTAGACCGGAAACCTCGTACAGAGGGCCTTGACCTGGCTTGCCACGCTCGCCAGGTGGCCATCGTCCGCGGGCTTGTCGAGCACGTCGGCGATCAGGTTGGCGAGCGCCTCGGCCTCGTTCTTCCTGAAACCGCGCGTGGTCATCGCCGGCGAGCCGATGCGCACCCCGCTCGTGATCATCGGCTTCTGCGGATCGTTCGGGATCGCGTTCTTGTTCACCGTGATGTGCGCGCGCCCGAGCGCGGCTTCGGCGTCCTTGCCGGTGAGGTTCTTCGGCGTGAGGTCGAGCAGGAACATGTGGCTCTCGGTGCGGCCCGAGACGATGCGCAGGCCGCGCCGCTGCAGCACCGCTGCCATGGTCTTCGCGTTCTCCATCACCTGCTTCTGGTAGGTCTTGAACTCGGGCTTGAGCGCTTCGCCGAGCGCCACCGCCTTCGCCGCGATCACGTGCATCAACGGCCCGCCCTGCAGGCCGGGAAAGATCGACGAATTGATCGCCTTCTCCTGCTCCAGCTTGCCGAAGATCATGCCGCCGCGCGGACCGCGCAGGGTCTTGTGGTTCGTGGTGGTCACGAAGTCCGCGATGCCGACCGGCGACGGATAGAGCCCGGCGGCGATCAGCCCCGCGTAGTGGGCGATGTCGGCCATGAGCAGCGCGCCGCACTTGTCGGCGATGGCGCGGAAGCGCTTCCAGTCGATGGCGAGCGCGTAGGCCGACGCGCCGGTGACGATCAGCTTCGGTTTCTCGGCGAGCGCGATCTTTTCGGCAGCGTCGTAGTCGATCTCTTCCTTCGCGTTCAGCCCGTACGACACGATGCGGTACAACTTGCCGGACAGGTTGACCGGCGAGCCGTGCGTGAGGTGCCCGCCATGCGCGAGCGACATGCCGAGGATGGTGTCGCCGGGCTTGAGCGCTGCGGTGTAGACCGCCTGGTTCGCCTGCGAGCCGGAGTGCGGCTGCACGTTCGCCCACGGCGCGCCGAACAGCTTCTTCGCGCGCTCGAGGGCGATGGTCTCGGCGATGTCCACGTACTCGCAGCCGCCGTAATAGCGCTTGCCGGGATAGCCCTCGGCGTACTTGTTGGTGAGCTGGCTGCCCTGCGCGATCAGCACCGCGCGGCTGACGTAGTTCTCGGACGCGATCAGCTCGACGTGATCTTCCTGGCGCTGGTTTTCCTGGCGGATGGCGTCCCAGACTTCGGGGTCGGACTGGGCGAGAAGGTCGGGAGCGAGCATGTGGGTGCCTGCGAGAAAGGGGCCGATTTTAGCAGTCGTCAACCGTGCGGCCCTTCCGGCCGTTTGGCGATGCGTGGAGACTCGCCTCACCCTGCGGCCCGGCCAGAACGGCACCAAGAAACTGCTTGACCGCTACGGGGAGCGCCTGGTGCGCGTGCGCTACCTCTACGATCCGCAGGCCGGCCGCCGGCTCAAGACCGTGGAGCTGATCGTCGAATCGATTGCCTGGCGTCCCCGCCCCCGCCGTGCGCATCGCCTATCAGGAAGCCGAACTTCGCGAGCGCGCCAAGCGCCTCGGCGCTGTCTGGCGGCCCGCGCAGAAACTATGGGAGATCAGCTGGCGCGATGCCAAGCGCCTTGGCATCAGCGACCGAGTCCAACAGCCGGACGGCCAGATACGTCCATAGGCCATATGCCGGCATATGCGGCCATCCATCCCTATATCGTTGCATGCACCTGTAGATGCACCTAGCATCTCTGGGATGTCGTTCAATCACTAGTTAGACAGCAAGAGATCGACGGCCCGTGCATCGCCAAGCCCTCGAGACAGTCGCTATAATCCGCCGCCCCCTAATTGGGGCATTCTCAATGGAGGTGTGTCATGAAGCACAAAGCCAAGCACCTCGACCAGTTCTGGTTTCGAGGCCACGAGCAAGCGTAGGAAGGGCTACCCTTCCGAAACCCGAGTCAAACGCGGGCATCGCGTCGTGAACGGGGATAAAGAGCTTCTCGAAAAGCTCGGCCGCAACGATCCATGCCCCTGCGGTTCCGGGCGCCGGTTTCAAGCACTGTTGCATGCTTACCGGCGAATTCGATGGCTCCGATCGCGATCACTTCTTTTAGGGAGTGATCTTGCTGTCTAACAGCCCAGTTAACACGGACGCGCGCACGAGCACCGTGCCACGCATGGCCTCGTGCGCGCGCGCCGGTTACTGGGAACGTTAGGCGGCTGCATTTCCGCGCTCTGATTCAGATCGACACTCAACCCAACTCAAGGGGAGGCTCTTCAAATGGCAATCGGACTGACCAGGAATCTCGGCATGCTTTTGTTGGCAATCTGGCTGATCTTGGGTGGGCTAATGCCGCTGCTTAATCTCAGCTTCTCGGGAGCCGGCACCATTATGGCGATCCTCGCGATCGCCGCAGGCGTGTTGATCTTGGTAGGGCGATAGCAACTGATCAATCCAATGCACCCGCCTAACAGCGCGTTGGTGAGCGACGTCTGCGCCTCGGCGCTGCGCGCCTTCTACGGCGCGCCACAACGCGAACGTTAGCTTGCACGGGGACGCACATGTCTGAGTCGCTGCTTCTGGGAAGCTGGAAGTTGATTTCATTTGAAGTTGAGGTGCGGGGTCTAGAGGCGCGTCAACGCCCTTTTGGCATGAACCCGAACGGATATCTCATTCTCGGCCCAGATGGTCGAATGATGGCGCTGCTCACGGGAACCGGGCGAGTTGCCGGACAAAAGGACGGTGATATCGCGGCGCTCTTCCGAACAATGATGTCGTACACCGGTCGCTACCGTATCGATAACGACCGATTCATTACAAAGGTTGATGCGTCTTGGAATGAATCATGGAATGGCGGTGACCAGGTGCGCTTTTGGAAGATGGATGGCAATAACCTCGTAATCAAGAACCAATGGGCGCCGAGCGCAACGGTGCCGGGCGCGCCGATGGCTCAGGCCACAGCTACATGGAGACGCGAGTGAGCATCAGGTGCAAGCTAACAATTGCATGTGCCCGGACGCGCGCAAGAGCAGCGCGCGCCGGCAATGCAGAACGTTAGGCATCACGATGAGCGTGCAATTGGTGGGCGGGGGAGGAATCGAACCTCCAAGGGCACTGGGCCACCTGATTTACAGTCAGGGCCGCTTCCACTTACGGGCTACCCGCCCACGGTCGTTGATCGCACAGCACAAAAACAAAAAGCCCCTCGGGCATCGCCGGAGGGGCCTTGAGAGAATCTACGTTTCTAGCTCACACAGGCATGCCGTCGCGGCGCAAAACGTCGCGAGGGTAATAAAGCTCCAGGTGCGTGAGGTGTTTCATGGGGGCCGGAGAATAGTTGCGGGTAAACGCCCTGTCAATAGGCGCATGATGCCTAACAGCGCGTTGATGCCCGACGCCTTCAGCTCGCTACGCTGCGCATGCGGCGCGGCAAAACGCGGACGTTAGCTGGCAGCTATATGAGACGCATCATCCTGCTTGTCGTCTCGATCGCCCTTCTAGCCGGAGGGGCCTATCTCCTTCTTCCGCAGCTTGTGTGTCTCCTTGGATTTGCACGACAGTCCTGTGCCGTACGCGGATGGGGCTTTGTCCTGGCGGGATTTTTGACTTTCTTGGGCTCGTACCTATTGTGGGACGACTTTGTTAGACCCTGGCTGTCACGGTCGGACAAACAATGAATTTCTTTAAAGCCAAGTTGCCAGCTAACAGCGCGTTGTTGACCGACGCCAAACTTTCCCAGGTTTAGTTGACGCCTCCGCCTAACACGGTGGGGGTGTGGAGGTCCTGGGAGAACGCATTGTCGAGTGGTGCGGTCGGCCGACTTCCCACGCCAACCCGCTGCGCTTGGCGCGCCGGGACCCGAGCCTTGTCCGCTGCCAGCAGATAGCCGTCTCAGCCGCCGCTGGCGCACAAGGCGTTAAATCCGCCCTGCGCAAACCCCCGGCGCGCGTTTATAGTCTTGCGCAAAAGGGAGGATCCGATGCCGATCCTGGGCGCCATCCTGTTGCTGATTCAGGGCTGCTTCGCCTACCACGCGCTCAAGACCGGGCGCCCGTACTGGTGGCTGTTCGTGATCATGGGCTTCCCCGTGATGGGCTGCGTGCTCTACTACTTCATCGAGGTGTTTCCGACCTCGCGCGAGAGCCGCAAGGCGGAAAAGGCGGTGCGCGCGATCGCAAAGTCGTTCGACCCGGACAAGAGCCTGCGCGAGCATGTCTCGAACCTCGAGGACTGCGGCAGCGTGGACAACCGCATCGCGCTCGCGCGCTCGTGCATGGAGCGCCGCATGTATCCGGAGGCGATCTCGCTCTACCGCAGTTGCCTGAACGGCGTGCATGCGACCGATCCCGCCCTGCGCTTCGGCCTCGCCAGCGCGCAGCTCGGCGCCGAGCAGTTCCGCGACGCGTACGACACGGCGCAGGCGTTGCGGCAGTCGAATGCCTCGTTTCGCGCGCCCGAGGTTCAGCTCATCGCCGCCAAGGCGCTCGAAGGCGGCGGCCAATTCGACCAGGCGCTGCAGGAATATCGCGTGCTCGCCGACACCTACGCCGGCGAGGAAGGCCGCTGGCGCTACGGCGCGCTGCTGGTGCGCATGGGCCGCGCCAGCGATGCGGCGGAGATCTTCCGCCGCATGCTGCGCAACGCCGACCGGATGCCGGAGCACTATCGCGAGGCGCAGCGGGAATGGCTGACGCTCGCGCGCGGGCAGATGCAGGCCTAGTGGACGATAGCGGGATTGGCCCGAAACAGGGCATGCTCAGCGCTTGTTAACTCGGAGGGAAACGCAATGAGAACTCGAACGATTGTTGCCGCTGTGCTCGCCGCGGCCGCAGGCACGGCGCAGGCCGGCGGCGTCGGTATCCGCGCCGGAACGACCGGCGTTGGCGCCGATTTTGGCTTCGACATCGCGCCGACCCTGGGCGGGCGCGTCGGAATCTCGGGGATGAACGTCAATACGCACCTCGATACCGATGACGTGCGCTATGACGCCAAGGCCAAGGTACTCACCGGCAGCCTGCTGCTCGACTGGAGCCCGCTCGGACCGTTCCGCATTTCGGGCGGCTTCATGCCCAACAACAACAAGATCGACCTCAATGGCCAGCCGACCAGCCTCACCGCTCCCATCCCTCCCGGCAGCAGCCTGAGCGGCCAAGTGAAGCCCGAGACCAGCTTCGCGCCGTACCTCGGCGTCGGCTACGGCAACGTGTGGACCAAGGGGATCAACTTCTACTTCGACCTCGGCGTGATGTTCCAGGGCACGCCGGAAGTGAGCTTGAGCCTGAACTGCGGCACGGCGACGACGGCACAGTGCGCGGCGGGGCAGGCCCGGGTCGAGGAAGAGCGGCGCCGCGTCCAGGAAAAGGTCGACAAGTACAAGTACTACCCGGTGGCGAACATCGGACTCACCATCGGTTGGTGAGAATTCGGGGACGGAGCACTAACTCCGAAAGCTGCGCAAGCCGTGGAGTTAGTGCTCCGTCCCCGAATTCCTCAAGGCTTGCGCGCCTCGAGGCGGTAGCGCAGCACGTGGTCGCCGTGGCCCTCGGTCGGCGCGCCGAGGCCGATGTAGCCGCGCTCGCCGAGCACGGTTTCCTCGCGCCGTAGCGCGACCTCGCGCGTGTTGCCGTCGATCGCGACGTAGGTGCCGTTCGACGACTGGTCCGCGATCACGAAGTTGCCGCCGCGCTCGAAGATGCGCGCGTGCACGCGCGAGGCCTTGGTGCTGTTCACCATCATTTCGTTGCTCTTGTCACGCCCGATCTTGATCGAGCCGCGCGGCTCGACCACCACGGTTTCGCCGGCGTAGCTCAGCTTGAGGACCCAGTCGCGGCGCGCCGCAAGCAGCTCCTCCTTGCCGAACGCCTCGGTGATGTCGGGGTCGAGGCGCCACAGCACCTCGCTCACGTTCACCTCGCCGGAGCGCCCGCGCACGCTGACCGCGAACAGCGGCCTGCAGCGCTGCCTGAGCTCCGGCGAGAGCGCCGCGACCGTCTCGTGCGTGGTGAGCACCTGCTCGGCATTGGCCATTCCCTCCAGCCGCGAGCACACGTTGACGGTGTCGCCGAACACGTCGCCGCCTTCGGTGACCACCGGGCCCCAGGTGAACACCACCTTGATCGCGAGCTTGTGATCGGTTTCCTCGACCGGCTCGAGCTGTGTGGCGGCGCCCTGCATTTCGCACGCCGCCCGGAACGCGGCGTCGACTTCGCCGAACTGGCACACCAGGCCGTCGCCGAGCGACTTCACCACCTTGCCGCCGGCATCGCTCACCTTCTGCTGCACCAGGTCGAGCATGCGGCTGATCATCGCCAGCGCCTGGGTGTCGCCGACCGACTGATAGATCGTGGTGCTGTCGCAGACGTCCGCGAACAGGATCGCGAGCTGCGCGTTTGTTTTACCGATGACTCCCTCCCGAATCGATGATACGTCAGATCCGGAGAGGCGGAGCCAGGTCCTCGGGGCGGTCGATGTCGCGCAGCGCGCCCGGATCGCCCACTGGAATTTTTACCATCAGCTTTTCGTTGGCGGCGATCACGCGCTTCGCGCCTTCGTCGCCGCGCAGTGTAAGGAGTTCTTGAAAAAAACGGCGCGACAGCCCGACCGGATGGCCGCGCCGTGCGCGGAAATACGGCGCGGCGAGCGGCGCACCCGCAACGAGCGCCTCGCGCACCGCGGCGATCGTGGTGCGTCGCAGGAACGGCATGTCGGCGAGCGCGATCAAGTAGCCGTCGGCTTCGCCTGCGGCGGCCGCGGCGCACGCGAGGCTGGCGCCCATGCCATCCGCTGCGTTGTGACAGGTCACAACTTCGCATTTCTCGGCGGCCAGTGCCTGTGCCAGTTCCTCGCTTCCGGGACGAACCACGGCAACGACACGTGGAATCTCGAGCTTCAGATGGCGCGCGGCTTGCACGGCGATTGAAACGCCGTGCGGCAATTCATGGCGCAGCTTGTCGGAACCGAAGCGGGTCGCGGAGCCTGCCGCGAGCAGCAGGCCGACGATGTTCAGGTCTGCTTGACTTCGCACGCCGAGGGGTCGAAGCGCCGCTCGGGCTTCGCCGCCCAGGACGGCTCCTTCACGCCGTGGCGCACCGCGGTCATCTCGGCGAGGATCGCCACCGCGATCTCGGGCGGGGTCTTCGAGCCTATGTACAGGCCGACCGGGCCGCGCAGGCGCGCGATCTCGTCGGCCGAGACGTCGAACTCCTTCAGCCGCTCGCGGCGCGCGTCGTTGTTCTTCTTCGAGCCGATGGCGCCGACATAGAACGCCGCCGACTTCAGGCCTTCCATCAGCGCCAGGTCGTCGAGCTTCGGATCGTGCGTCAGAGCGACGAGCGCGCTGTGGCCGTCGAGCTGCAGCTCGCGCACCACGTCGTCGGGCATGCCGCGGTCGAGCGCCACGCTGGCGAGATCCCAGCCGGCGGCGTATTCCTCGCGCGGATCGATCACCACCACGTGATAGTCGAGCATGCGCGCCATCTCGGCGAGATAGCGCGTGAGCTGCCCGGCGCCGATCAGCACCAGGCGCCAGCGCGGGCCGTGGACCGTTGCCAGCATGCGGCCGTCGAACTCGAGCACGTCCTGCCAGCGGCCGGGCTCGAGCGTCGCCTTGCCGCTGGCCATGTCGAGCTTGCGGCGCACCAGGTGTTGAGAGGAAATTTTTTCGAGAAGCTCGGGGATGCCGCTGTGATCCGAGAGCGGCTCCATGACGAGCTGCAGCGTGCCGCCGCACGGCAGACCCCAGCGCGTCGCTTCTTCGTTGGTCACGCCGTAGGTGAAGAGCTCCGGCTTGTTCCACGCCGCGAGCTTGGCCTTCACCTTGTCGATCAGGTCGTCCTCGACGCAGCCGCCCGACACCGACCCGACCACCTGGCCGTCGTCGCGCACCGCGACCATCGCGCCGATCGGACGCGGCGCCGAGCCCCAGGTCTTGACGATGGTGCCGAGCGCGACTTTGTGACCGCCTTGGCGCCAGCCTTCGGCCTGACGCAGCACTTCGATATCGACACTATCCATTCGGGACGCTATCCATGCGGAAATGTTATCGCAACTCGGCAGCCGCGAGCGCCCATACCCTCGTTGATGGCAAGGGTTGCGCCGTGGCTTGCCGCGATCTCGCGCACGATGGCGAGCCCGAGGCCGCTGCCGGTGCCCGGCGTGCCCGGCACGCGATAGAAGCGCTCGAGCACCCGCGCGCGCTCGGCGGCCGGGATGCCCGGCCCGTCGTCCTCGACCTCGAGGAACGCGCTGCCGCCTTGCCGCGCGGAATCTGGCGCGGCGGACCCTTCGTGGCGCCGCCCGGTCCGCACCGTGATGCGCGCGCCGCGCGGCGAGTATTCGAGCGCGTTGTGCACCAGGTTGGCGAGCGCTTCGCGCAGCAGGAACGCGTCGCCGTCGACCGGCGCGTGGGCGAGCTCGAAGCCGAGATCGGCGTCGCGCGCGAGCGCCTGGTGCACCCATGCGTCGGCCTCGCCTTCCGCCAGCGACTTCAGATCGACCAGCGAAGTGGTCGAGCGCGCTCCCGGCTCTGCGCGCGCGAGCGCGAGCAGCTGGTTGGCGAGGCGCGCGGTGCGGATGGTCGCCTGGTGCACCTGCTCGACCTGCGCGCGCGACGCTTCCGGCAGCGGCTGCGCCAGCGCCAGCTCGGCGTGCGCGCGCAGGCCGGCGAGCGGCGTGCGCAGCTGATGCGCCGCGTCTGCCAGAAAGCGCTGCTGGTTGCGGCTCGCCGCGGAGACTTCGGTGAGCAGGCCGTTGAGCGCGCTCACCAGCGGCTGCGTCTCCTCCGGCGCGCCCGCGGCGTCGATCGGGCGCAGGTCGCCGGCGGAGCGCGACTTGATTTCGTCCGACAGGCGCGCGAGCGGCCGCAACCCGCGCTTCACGCCGAACCAGACGATGAGCAGCGTGGCGATGGCGATGAACAGCTCGGGAAAGATGCTTTGCAGCAGGAGCTCGCGCGCCAGGCGCTCGCGCTTCACCATGGTTTCGCCGACCAGCACCGTGCAGGTCGAACGGCCGCACGGCGACTGCACCGAGACCACGCGCACCTTGGCGCCGTTGTACTGCGCGTCGTGCGCGACGGCGTCGCCCGGCGGCGCCGGCAATCCGGGATCGCCTGCGATTTCCATCCCGGCCGGGCTCATCACGCGGTAATAGATGCTGTCGAACCGGTCGGTGCGCAGCACCTGTTCCACCGCCGCCGGAAGCTCGAAGCGGTATTCGGTCTGCATCACCCGGACGTGCGAGCCGAGCGCAAGGCCGATGTCGACCAGCGCCTGGTCGTACGCATGCGTCGCAGGCTCCGTGGTCGGGAAGTAGCTCACCAGCGCGCCGAGCGCGAGCGCGGCCGCAATCGGCGGCAGCAGCATGCGCAGCAGGTGGGCGCGCAGGCTTCTGCCGGCCATTGCGCCCCGTCCTACTTGTATTCTTCGAGCATGTAGCCGAAGCCGCGCACCGTGCGGATCTTGATGCCGGCGGGCTCGAGCTTGGAGCGCAGGCGCGAGACGTAGACCTCGATCGCGTTGGGCGAGAGCTCGTCGCCCCATCCCGCCACCGCCTGGATGATCGCTTCCTTCGACACGATCTTCTCCACGCGGGCGAGCAGCACTTCGAGCACCGCCCATTCGCGCGCCGCGAGCTCCAGCGGCTCGTTGCGCAGGAAGGCCCTGCGCGCGACCGTATCGAGCTGCAGCGGCCCGTGCGCGATGCGCGGCCCGCCGTGCGCCTGGGAGCGGCGCAGCAAAGCACGCACGCGCGCCGTTAGCTCGGGCATGGCAAAGGGCTTCACCATGTAGTCGTCGGCGCCGAGGTCGAGGCCGCGCACGCGGTCGTCGACCGCGTCGCGCGCGGTGAGCACGAGCACCGGCATGGGCCCGCCGCCGCCCGGGCCGGCGCGCAGGCGGCGCAGTACCTCGAAGCCGTCCATCTGCGGCAGGCCGATGTCCAGGATGACGAGATCAAACTTCTCCTGCGACGCCGCGAGCACCGCCTCCTCGCCGCGCGCGGTGACGTCCACCGCGTGGCCTTCGGCCTCGAGGATACGCTGCAGGCCCGAGGCGAGCGGCGCGTCGTCTTCTACGATCAGGAGTCGCATGACTGGTTCAAGGCAGGAGTAGCCTAAACGATATCCCCGCGCTAGGATATTTTTCCCCCGAGGAGGCCCGCATGACCATCAAGGTATCCATGAAAGTCAATGGCAAGCCCGTTGCCGCCGAAGTCGAGGCGCGCACGCTGCTCGTCACGTACATCCGCGAGAACCTGCGCCTCACCGGCACCCACGTGGGATGCGATACCGCCCAGTGCGGCGCCTGCACCGTGCTGATGAACGGCCGCGCCATCAAGGCCTGCTCGATCGTCGCCATGCAGGCCGAGGGCGCCGACATCATGACCATCGAGGGCGTGGCCAAGCCCGACGGCACCCTGCACCCGATGCAGGCCGCGTTCAAGGAGAACCACGGCCTGCAATGCGGCTTCTGCACGCCCGGGATGGTGATGAACGCGCTCGATTTCGCCAAGAGCCATCCCAATCCGACCGATCAGGAGGTGCGCGAAGCGCTCGAGGGCAACCTGTGCCGCTGCACCGGCTACCACAACATCGTGAAGAGCATCGTCGCCGGCGCGAAAGCCATGGGAGGTAAATTGTGAACGCCCCCGCACCCGCCTCGCTACTTGGCGCGCGGATCGCGCGCAAGGAAGACTACCGCTTCCTCACCGGCACCGGTCAGTACACCGATGACGTAACGATGCCGAACCAGGCCTATGCCGCATTTGTACGATCGCCGCACGCGCATGCACGCATAAAAAGCACAAAACTCGATAAAGCAAAGAAGGCCCCCGGGGTGATCGGGATCTACACCGGCGAGGATCTCGCCAACGCGAAAGTGGGCGGCCTGCCGTGCGGCTGGCTGATCACCGACGTCAACGGCCAGCCGATGAAGGAGCCGCCGCATCCCTGCCTCGCGCAGGGCAAGGTGCGCTACGTCGGCGACCACGTCGCCGTGGTCATCGCCGAGACCCTCTCGCAAGCGCGTGACGCGGCCGAGCTGGTCGAGGTCGATTACGAGGAGCTGTCCGCGGTCACCGACGCGTCGAAGGCGCGCAAGGCGAAGCCGCTGCACGACATTGCCCCGGACAACACGTGCTACGTGTGGGCGCTGGGTGACAAAGCCGCAGTTGATGCTGCTTTTTCAAAAGCAAATCATGTTACGAAGCTCGAATTCATCAATAACCGGCTGGTGCCGAATGCGATCGAGCCGCGCGCGGCGATCGGCGCCTACAGCCGCGCCGACGAGTCGTACACGCTCTACGTCGCCAGCCAGAACCCGCACGTCGAGCGGCTGCTGATGACCGCGTTCGTGCTCGGCCTGCCCGAGCACAAGGTGCGGGTGATCGCGCCCGACGTCGGCGGCGGCTTCGGCTCGAAGATCTACCTCTACGCCGAGGACGTGGTGGTCACCTGGGCGTCGAAGCAGCTCAACCGCCCGGTGAAATGGACTTCCGACCGCACCGAAGCCTTCGTGTCCGACGCCCACGGCCGCGATCACGTCACGGTGGCCGAGCTCGCGCTCGACCAGGACGGCAAGTTCCTCGCCATGCGCGTCAAGACCACGGCGAACCTCGGCGCCTACCTGTCGACGTTCGCCTCGTGCATCCCGACCATCCTGTACGCCACGCTGCTCGCCGGGCAGTACACCACGCCGCTCATCCACTGCGAGGTGACCGCGGTGTTCACCAACACCACCCCGGTCGACGCCTACCGCGGCGCGGGCCGTCCCGAGGCGACCTATGTGGTGGAGCGCCTGGTCGAGACCGCGGCGCGCGAGCTGAAGATCGATCCGGCCGAGCTGCGCCGGCGCAACTTCATCCGCAACTTCCCGTACCAGACACCGGTCGCGCTGCAGTACGACACCGGCGATTACGATGCGACGCTGGATGCGGCCTTGAAATTAGGAGATGTCGAAGGCTTCAAGAAGCGGAAGGATGAATCCGCGCAACGAAACAAGCTGCGGGGCATCGGCTACTGCGCGTATATCGAAGCGTGCGGCATCGCGCCGTCCGCGGTCGCCGGCTCGCTCGGCGCGCGCGCGGGGCTGTTCGAAGCGGGCGAGATCCGCGTCCATCCGACCGGATCGGTCACCGTGTTCACCGGCTCGCACTCGCACGGGCAGGGCCACGAGACCACCTTCGCGCAAGTGGTCGCCGATCGCCTGGGCATGCCGATCGACAATGTGTCGATCGTGCATGGCGATACCTCGAAGATCCTGTTCGGCATGGGCACCTACGGCTCGCGCTCGATCGCCGTCGGCGGCACCGCCATCGTCAAGGCGCTCGACAAGGTCATCGCCAAGGGCAAGAAGATCGCCGCGCACCTGCTGGAAGCGAGCGAGGCGGACATCGAGTACGACAAGGGCGAGTTCAAGGTCGCGGGCACCGACCGCAAGAAGATGTTCGGCGAGGTGGCGTTCGCGGCCTACGTGCCGCACAACTACCCGCACGACAAGCTCGAGCCCGGCCTGAACGAGAACGCGTTCTACGAC
>Ga0207708_10002908_pt1 | contig 12623 bp, 9 predicted proteins | sample KBSK5101metaG_FD_184340 | JGI IMG/M metagenome (GOLD analysis project Ga0207708, IMG submission 184340) | Corn, switchgrass and miscanthus rhizosphere microbial communities from Kellogg Biological Station, Michigan, USA - KBS K5-10-1 metaG... | ecosystem: Host-associated > Plants > Roots >...
CGCGCGGGCGAACGTACGGCGTCGTCGCGCCGACGCCCAGCACCGGCGCCGCGATCATCGGCGGCATGGTCGCCGTGAAGTCCGTCGCGCCGATGGCGATCCGACGCACGCGCCGGCCGCCGGTGGCCGGATCGCTCGCGGAGGCGACGATGCTGTGATAGTCGCCGGTCCGCAGCTGGGTGGCGGGGATCGCGTAGAAGCTGCCGGCCGCCGGCGACCCAAGCCCGAACGGGCTACCGCCCAGGGTGTTCCGGAAGATGACCAGCACGCCCGTCGTCTCCGTGGCCGATACGTTCTGGAAAGTGATCGTGTGCGTCTCGGGCGCAAAACCGTCGGTCGCAAAATCCAGGTTGAACGTCGCTCCCATCGTCACGGTGACCCCGTTGCGGCGGATCATGCGATCCCACACCGGCGCCGCGGTCATGCGGCGCGCGAACAGATCGAACGTCCCCGGCGGTAGCGAGATCGAAAATGTCGGCGCGGCGGCGGTCGGAGCGGCGCTCTTGCCGCCGATGTCGACCTGCGCGGTCTGCGTCGATGACAGGCCAGCGATCGTCCCCATGATCGTCACGGGCGCGGCCGTCGACAGACCGCCGCACCCGGCGGTCACACGCGTCGTCTCGGCGACGGTCGCCTGGATGACGGTGATGCCGATATTGTCGTTGGCGACGTTGAGGCACCCGTAGGCGACGCCGTAACGCTCGCCAGTAACGGCAAAGGTGAAGTTCGCCCCGACGCCGCCCGCGAAGGATTGCCACGCACCGTCGCCGTCCTGGTAGGCGGCGAACGCGAAGCCGTCGAGGGTCTGCAGCGTCACCATGCGCGGCCCCGTGCCGCCCGTGCCGCCGGCGCCGCCACCGCCGGCCGTGCCGCCGCTGGACGTGCCGGCCGCGCCACCAGTTCCCGTTCCCGCGGTCCCCGCCGTCCCCGTGCCCGCGGTGCCCGTGGTGCCCGCGACGCCGCCGCCCGTCCCTCCGACGCTGCTGCCGCCCTTCCCGCCGGTCCCGGTCGAGCCCCCGCCCCCACAACCACCCACGAACATCACGCTCAGTCCCCACAGGATCGTTCGGCGCATGAAACCTCCGCTGGCATCGTCTCACGGCGGCGCATCTCGTCGCAACGACGGCGATGTTGCACAATGGGCCGCGATGGAGGCGCGGACATCGATCGCGACATCGACGACACCGCCGCGCCGGTTGCTGCTGCGCTTGCTGGTCGGGACGATCGTGCCGACGGTCGCGGCGCTCGTGCTGTTCGGGTTCTTCGCGCACGAGGTCGCGCGCCGCGCGCTGGAGGACGAGCTCGGCCGTCGGCTGGGAACGGCGGCGGCTGGCGCCGCCTCGACGCTGCTGCCGGAACAGCTGCGTGCGTTCGGCGCGGGCGACGAGGACTCGATGACGTACGCGGGCGTGCGGCGGCGGCTGGAGGCGGCGCGCACGCGCCTGGGCGTGCGGCGCGTGCTGGCAGTGACGCCCGAGCTGGAGGCGCGCGGCGACACGTCCGCCGCGCTGGCGCTGGGCGCGCACGCCTACGAGCTGGACGCGGACCGCGCCGAGATCGCGCGCGCCCTCAGCGGCGCCCCGACCGCGTCGCCGCTGTTCGTCGGCCACGACGGCGTCCCCTACAAGCGCGCCTATGCCGCGGTCGGCGACGGCGGCGACGTCGCCGGCATCGTCGCCGTCGAGGGCAACGCCGACTATCCGGCCGTGCTCGCCACGTTCCGGCGCTCGCTGATCCGGACGGGCGTCGGGGCCCTGCTCGCGGTGCTGGCGCTGACCATCTGGCTGTCGCGCCGCATCTCGCGCCCGATCGCGCGGCTGGCGGAAGCGGCGGCGCGCCTCGGCCGCGGCGATCTGGACGCGCCCATCCCGATCGAGACGCGCGACGAGATCGGCGTGCTCGCCCAGACGCTGGACGAGACACGCGCCGCGCTGCGCGCGCGCGACGAGCGCATGCAGATGATGCTGGCCGGCATCGCGCACGAGGTCCGCAATCCGCTGGGCGGGCTCGAGCTTTACGCGGGGCTGCTGCGCGACGCGCTCGCCAGCCAGCCGGAGCGGCTGGACGAGGTCGCGCGCATCGAACGCGAGGTCGGCCACCTCAAGGCCGTGGTCAACGAGTTCCTCGAGTTCGCGCGCCGTCCCGCCCTGCGATCGGAGCCGGTCGCGGTGCGCCCGCTGTTCGAGGAGATCCGCGAGCTGGCGGCGGTCCCGTCCGGCCCGGCCATCGCCATCCGCGTGCCCGACGGGCTGGCCGTCGGCGCCGACGCCACCCAGCTACGGCGCGCGCTGCTGAACCTGGCGCGCAACGCCGTCACGGCCGCGCGCACAGCCACCGGCCGTGTCGATCTCGCCGCCGAGGTCGACGGCGAGCGCGTGCGCATCGAGGTCCGCGACGACGGCCCCGGCGTGCCGGCCGAGCTGCGCGAGAAGATCTTCGCGCCGTTCTTCACCACGCGCGAGAAGGGCACCGGCCTGGGCCTGGCGTTCGTGCGCGAGATCGTTCGCGACCACGGCAGCGAGGTCGTCGTTCGCGACGCCCCCGGAGGCGGAAGCGTGTTTAGCTTCGAGCTGCCGCGGGCATGAGGAGGACGGCATGAGCACGGGCACGGGCACGATCGTCATAACGGACCGGCGTTTCCTGGACCACGACCCGGGCGCCGGACATCCCGAGTCGCCGGCGCGCCTCGACGCGATCCAGACCGATCTGGCGCGCGCGCCCGTCGCGGGCGTGACCATCGAAGCGCCGCGGGCCGCGACCGACGCCGAGATCGACGCCGTGCACTCGTCCGAGCACCGGGAGACGATGGCGTCGCTCGCGGGGCGCAGCGGCAGCCTCGATCCAGACACGGCGATCTCGCCCGGCAGCTGGGACGCCGCGCGGCTGGCGGCCGGGGCGGCCGTCGAGGCCGCGCTGGCCACGCTGAGCGGACGCGCGCGCAACGCCTTCGCGCTGATCCGCCCGCCCGGTCATCACGCAGAGCCCGACGGCGCGATGGGCTTCTGCCTGCTCAACAACGCGGCGATCGCGGCCGAGGCGGCGCGCCGCGCGGGCGCCGCGCGCGTGCTGGTCGTCGACTGGGACGTCCACCACGGCAACGGGACGCAGCACATGTTCGACGATCGCGCCGACGTCATGTACATGTCCGTGCACCAGTACCCGTTCTATCCGGGCACGGGCGCCGCCCGCGAGGTCGGGTCAGGCGCGGGCCGCGGCGCGACCGTCAACTGCCCGCTGCCCGGCGGCCAGGGCGACGCCGACTACGGCGCCGTGTTCCACGATCTGTTCCTGCCGGTGGCGCGGACGTTCAACCCCGAGCTGGTGATCGTGTCGGCCGGCTTCGACGCGCACGCGCGCGATCCGCTGGCGGGGATGCGCGTCAGCGAGCGCGGCTTCGCGGCGATGGCCAGCGGGCTGGCGCAGCTGGCCGACGAGACGTGCGGCGGAAAGATCGCGCTGATGCTCGAGGGCGGCTACGACCTGTCCGCGCTGTCCGCGTCGGTGCGCGCGACGCTGGAGGTGATGACGGGTCGGCGCGAGGACTTCCCGAAGGGCCCCGACGCGCCGACGTTGGCCGCCATCGACGATGCGCGCGAGGCGCTGCGGGCCGCTGGGCGCGTCGTGCCGAAGACGTGATGGCGGGGACCCCTCACCCTAACCCTCTCCCCGCAGAGCGGGGAGAGGGGACAAGATCTGATCTCCCTCTCCCCCAAGGGGGAGAGGGAACAAGACCTCTCCCGCTTGCGGGAGAGGGTCGGGGTGAGGGCGCGCGAGCGTCGAAGCTCCGCTGGACGTTCGGGTCGGGTCCTGAGGTCGCGACGGTGTTTGCGCAGGGGCTGGCGATCGTTTCGTTGATCGCGTGGGTGTCGCTGGGCGTGCAGGTGCAGGTGCTGATCGGCAGCCACGGCCTGCTGCCGGTCGCCGATCTGATCGAAACGGCGCGCACGATGCCAGAGGGGACGCTGGCGAACTTGCCGACGCTCGCGTGGTGGTTTCACTCCGACGGCGCGCTGACCGCCGGCATCGTGCTGGGTGTCGTGCTTTCGCTGGGCGCGCTGCTCGGCGTCTTCCGCCGCACCTGCTTCGCGCTGTCGACGCTGCTCTATCTCTCGTACGTGACGGTCACGCGCGACTTCCTGTCGTTCCAGTGGGACAACCTGCTGATCGAGTGCGGCTTCCTCGCGGTCTTCCTGCGTACCGATCGCCCCGCGCCCATCGCCCACTTCGTGTTCCGGCTGGTGCTGTTCAAGCTCTACTTCGAATCCGGCATCGCCAAGTGGGGCTCGCCGCTGCGCGACTGGCACGACGGCAGCGCGATGACCTACTACTACGAGACCGCGCCGCTGCCGACCTTGCTGGCCTGGTACGCGCACCACCTCCCCGCCTGGTGGCACCACTTCGAAAGCCGGGCGACGCTGTTTTTCGAGCTGGTGATCCCGTTCGGGATCTTCGGCCCGCGCAAGGCGCGCCTGGCCGCGTTCGCCGCCTTCACGCTGTTTCAGATCGTCAACGCCGCGACCGCCAACTACGGCTTCTTCTGCTACCTGGCGGTCCTGCTGGGCGTGTTCCTGCTCGACGACGCCGACGTCGCCCGCGCGCGCGCCTGGGTTTCGCGCGCCGCGCGCTTCGCGCCAGAAGCCGCACGGCGGTTCGCCTCCCGCTTCGCGCAGCTGACCCGCCGCATCCCTCGTCTCGCGCTGCCGCCGCGGTTCGCGTCCGCGCATAAATGGACAGCGGTCGTCGGCGCCGGTGTGTTCGCGCTGGTCTCCGTCGCCGACGCGAACGTCCACTTCGGTCAGCCCGGCCCCGGGCTCGCGTTCGTGAATCCGGTGCTCCAGCTCGACTGGCAATTTCGCCTCGTCAACACGTACCACCTGTTCGCGTCGATCACGCGCGAGCGCATCGAGCCCGAATTCCAGACGCTGGCGGAAGGCCCCGTCGAGGAACGGCAAGCCGACGACGCCGCGTGGACGGCTCAACACTTCCACCACAAGCCGGGCGATCTGAACCGCGCCCCCGACTTCGTCGCGCCCCATCAGCCGCGTGTCGACTTCCGGCTGTGGTTCTACGGTCTCGGCTTCCAGCGCCGCGCGCCCGGCTACGTGCACGTGCTGATCGAACGGCTATGCGAGGAACCTCAGGTGGTCCAGCCGCTGTTCCGCGCGCCGCTGCCGCCCCACCCCGCCGCGGTTCGGCTGGTGTTCTGGCAATACCAATTCACGAGCCGCGACGAACGGCGCGCCACCGGCGCCTGGTGGCGCCGGACGCGCCTCGCGACCTTCCGTGCGGTACCCTGCCCGCAAGCTCAGGCCCCATGACCGCCCCACCGCCCAGCGACGTTCCCGTGGCACCTCCGGCGCCCGCGCGCTACGTGCGCACCGCCTCGATCGGAACGCTGTTCCTGACGGTGTTCATCGATCTGCTCGGCTTCGGTCTGGTGATCCCGTTTCTCCCCGCGCTGGCGCGCCAGCTGGGCGCCAGCGATTTCGTCGCGACCATGCCCGGCGCCGTGTACTCGGTCATGCAGTTCCTCTTCATCCCGATCTGGGGACGTCTGTCCGATCGGGTCGGGCGTCGCCCCGTTCTGCTCTGGAGCATCGCCGCCACCGCCGTGGGTATGGCCTTCGTGGGGCTGGCGCCGTCATTGCTGCTGCTGCTGGCGGCCCGCGCGTTCAGCGGCATCGCCACCGCGAACATCGCCGTCGCGCAGGCCTACGTCGCCGACGTGACGCCGCCCGAGCACCGCGCGCGCGGCATGGGGATCATCGGCATCGCCTTCGGCCTCGGGTTCATCCTGGGTCCGGGCATCGGCGGCCAGCTGTCGCAGATGCGGCTGCTGGGCCGGGAAGGGACGCTGCCGGCGTTCGTCGCCGCCGGCCTGGCCGCCGTCAATTTCCTGCTCGCGCTGCGCACGTTGCCGGAATCGCTGCCCGCCGAGCGGCGCGGTAAGTCGGTGCGGCGCGCGGTCCCGCTGGACATCACCGCGCTGCGGACCGCGCTGGCCGTCCCGGGCGTGGGCGTGGCCGCGACGCTGAACTTCGCGATGGTGCTGTGGTTCGCGGGGATGGAGCAGACGTTCGCGCTGTACACCGCGGACGGCTTCGGGATGTCGGTCGCCGCCACGGGCTTCATCTTCATGATCGTCGGCATCGTCGGCGCGATCGTGCAGGGGGGCCTGGTGCGCCGGCTGGCGCCGCGCTTCGGCGAAGCGCGGCTGGTGCAGGCCGGCATCGCGATCCAGGCGGCGGCGTTCGCGCTGCTCGGCCTGTCGACCTCGTTCGGCGCCTGGGCAAAGGTGGCGCTGTACACGTCAGCCGGGCTGATCTCGCTGGGCAACGGCCTGACCACGCCGTCGCTGCCCGCGTTCGCGTCGCGGCGCGCCGGCGTCACCACCCAGGGCGTGACGCTGGGCGCGCTGCAATCGGCCGCCGCGCTGGCCCGCGCCGCCGGGCCGCTGGTCGGCGGCGCGCTGTACGCGGCGGTCGATCCGCGCGCGCCCTACCTGATCGGCGCCGCCGGGCTCGCGGCCGCAGCGTTGCTGGCGCTCGTGCGCCTGGATTAGTCGCTCCGCGCCGCAGGCGCGGTGTGCGACTATTGTTTTTTCAGGTAGCCGCGATCCCGCGCTTCGCGCGGGGGCGGCTAGCTGGACCGAATCGGGCCTGAGCTGGTGGTGGTGCGCTTGCGCGGTTCGTTGGGCGTCTTTTCGGACCCCGCGACGGAGACGCGGTTGCGGCCGTTGCGCTTCGACTCGTAAAGCGCCTTGTCCGCCGCGGCCAGGAAGGCGTTGTGCTCGGTGATGCCGCTCTCGGGAATGGCCACGACGCCCAGGCTGACCGTCACGGGGATGTCCTTGCCTCCGAAGCTGAACTTCCGTTCCTCGACGGCTTTGCGGACGCGCTCGGCGACGATCTTCGCGCCCGACAGATCGGACCCGCGACAGAGAATCGTGAACTCCTCGCCGCCGAAACGCGCCAGCACGTCCTCGGTGCGCAGCAGCGTGGTCATCATCTGCGACAGCTCGGCCAGCACGAAGTCCCCCGCCGGGTGGCCGTGGGTGTCGTTGATCTTCTTGAAGAAATCGATGTCCAGGAAGATCAGCGCCAGCGGGCCGCCATGGCGCGCCGCGAACGCGAACTCCTTCTCCAGGTAGTCCGTGAAGTACTTCTTGTTGAACACCTTGGTCAGGCCGTCGCGCAGCGCCGATTCGTACATCTGGCGCTGGAACACCTCGTCCAGGTAGTCGTGATAGGTGAACTTCAGGATCGTCGACGAGCCGACCATGATCTTGTCGCCGTCGACCAGCTCGCGGCGGTCGATCTTGATGCCGTTGCAGAACGTGCCGTTGGTCGAGCCCATGTCCTCGACGATCATCTTGTCGCCGTCGCGCACGAACGCGCAGTGCTCGCGCGAGACGCCCTCGTCGTTCAGGCGCACGCCCACGGCGGGCCCGCGGCCGACGATCGTCTTGTCCTTCTGCAGCTTGAACATCTCGCCCGCGCTGACGCCGGCCAGCACGACCAGGTAGGCGAGATTGCGCTTCTGCTCCCGGTCGGACTCGGGAGGCACCGCGGGTTTGGTGGCAGTGGTCTCGTCCTTCTTGTCACCCACACTCATAACCGCGCCCATCCTATCAAGGATGTTGAGGACGCTCAAAGCGTCGGCGCCGCCAACCCGCGGCTAGTCGCTCCGCGCCGCAGGCGCGGTATGCGACTACTGTTTTTTCTGGTAGCCGCGATCCCGCGCTTCGCGCGGGGGCGGCTAGCGCAAGCGTTCGCGCTTGCCCGTGCCGCCGTCGACGCGCCAGCGCAGCGACCCCGCGGCCGCGGGCCCGTCGGGGAGGCGGATGCGCAGCGCTTCGGCCTTGCGCAGCGCCGGGTAACGCCCCTTGCGCGTCAGCGCCGCCGCCACGGCCGAGAGGATCGGCTCGTGCGCGACCAGCGCGACCGATTTCTCGTCGGCGATCTTGGCCAGGAAGGCCACGACGTCCCCGGCGGACGCCTCGGGAACCAGCACGTCGGTCGCGGGCATGCGGCCGCGGAACTCGGTCGCGGCGGCCACGATCTCCGCGGTCTGCACAGCGCGCACCAGCGGGCTGGTGACGATCGTCGTGAAGCGGACGCCCCGTCGCGCCAGCGCGCGCCCGAGCCGCCGCGCGTCGGCCCGCCCGCGGGCGGTCAGCGCGCGTGATTCATCGCGAGGCGCGTCGTCGCCCGCCTCGGCATGACGGATCAAAGTCACGCGCACGGGCGCGTCAGCCTTACGAGCTCGGCTCGTCCGGCGCGCTGCCGTGGCCGCCGCTGTCGCCCGGTCCCGACGGCGCATCGGCGGAGGCCGGCGACGGCACCGCCAGCCCCTGGGGGCCGGGCGCCGGACCGTCGGCGGCGCTCTGTGCAACCGGCGGCGCCGGTGGCGCTGCGGGCGGCGGCGCCGCGACGGCAGCGGGCGCCGCGGGCGCCTCCGCAACCGGAGCCACGGGCGTGGGCGCGGGACCCGGATCGATCCCGTGCTTCTTCAGCGCGGCCAGGTAGTGATCGCGCTCGGCGATCGCCGTCAGCAGCCGCTGCCTCATGGTGTCGTTGTTCTGTTTCAGGCGCGCGATCTCCGCGAGATCGCGCTGGCGGGTGGAGTCGACGCGCGACGCCCGCGCGAACGCCTTCAGGAACTCGGCCTGGCCCAGCTCCGCCATCCCCGAAGCCTTGTACTTGCCGACCTCGACCTTTTCCAGATAACCCTCGGCGGCGAGGCCAAGCAGCGCCTTCGACACCTGGGGCTCACCGGCGCCGATCGCAAGCGAGACGTCGACCGGCGTGAACGTCTCGTTGTTGGTCGCCATGCGCTTGAGCTCGTCGTACAGCTCCTGCCGATCGACCTTCGCGCCGGCGTCGCCGCCGCCGAAAGCGCTTTTCGTGCTGGTGTGGCTTCGCTTGAGGCTCATCCCTGTCTCCTGGGCGGAACGTATACCACCATAAGGCCCAATGCGACTGTCGGGACCCTCCCTCGCCTCCGCGGCGCCGGAATAGTCAGAATCCCAGTTGGAGGGCGGCCCGGATGCGGTGCTGCGTCGGCGCGTTCTGGGCGTCCAGACCGGTCGCCGCGTCCTCGGCGTGCAAGTGGGTGTAGTCGACCTGCGCTTTCACCCGGTGGCCGCGCAGGTACGCGTTGACCGCTACGGCCTGCTCGTTGACGCGGTCCCCGAACAGCGCCCGCTGGAGGGGGGTCGACCCGTAGCGGGGCTCGTCGGTGTGGCCGATCCGGCCGGCGACCTGTACCCGGCCGCGAATCACGAAGTAACTCGCCTGCACATAGCCGCCCCAGTAGCTGCGCGACTCGTACAGACCGCCCGGTATTTCGTAGCGTCCGAACCATTCCGCCTGCAGCGCGGCCCCGCGCCACAGCGCCTTCAGCTCGACGGCCGCCTGCCAGATCGCGACGTTGTCGATGCGCCCGTCGCCATCGACGTCGGTGTTCGCGGTCGGATCGAAGTTGGACCGCGCGACGATGTCCGTCGGAATGAGGTTGTAGTAACCGGCGACGCCCAGCGACGCCCGCGGCTGCGGGTGCCAGAGCAGATCGCCCTCGCCCGGCGGCAGCGGCCCCCACGGCGACGCGGTGATCTGGGCGCTGTAGGCGAGGTCGATGTTCTCGTTCAACTTGCCGCCCCCGGTGCCGTTCGTGACGGCGAGCTCGTAGGCGAGGCGCCCCGCCAGCGGCCGCCCCAGCGCCATCACGCCGATGTCACGGTCGAGCGAGAACGCCGACATGGGCGACGAGATGTCGACGAACTCCAGCTCGCCGCTCCAGGTCTGGCGCTGCAGGCCGTACGGGATCTTGAACTGGCCCACCCGCACGCCGAAGCCGCGCACCATGGTCAGATTCCCCACCTGGGCGAAAGCGTCGTTGATCGTCGGCGATTCGGCGGCGTCCAGCTGCAACCGGTACGTGAAAATCCGGCTGCCCACGTGGCCTTCGACGATCAGCTCGGCGTGCGGCAGCGTGAACGCGGACGTGTCGGGGTCCGCCGTGTCCATCGTCCCGCGCGAGGCGATCGCGCCCGTGTAGACGGTCTGCACGCGCAGGTGCGGCACCAGCAGAAATCGGCCGTGCGGCGAGCGCAGCGCGAACCCGTCGTCGCGAAACTTGAACAGCGTGGCCTCGCGGCCCGCGCCGCCGGCCAGGGCTTCGTCGCGCCGGTCGTTCTCGCCCAGGCGGGCCTCCAGCTCGTCGAGGCGCCGGCGCATGTCGTCGACGGACGCGCGCGAGCGGTCCATCGCCTCGATGATGCGGCGAAGCTCGATCACCTGCGCTTCCAGGTCCTGGACCGCCTTCTGCGACGCGGCCAGCTCCGCCTCGCGCTTCGCGCCCGCGTCAGCCGGGCTTGGCGCCGCGGGCGTCGCGGCGGGTGCCGCCGGCGCTGCCGCGTCCACCGCTGCGGGTGCCGGCGCCTGGGCGCGCGCGCTCGCCGACGCCGAGAGCGCGGCGATGACCGTCGCCAGCGAGACGGCGGCGGTCCGCATCAGCCGCGCTTGCGGCGCTTCCCGCCGCTGTGCTCGACCTTCGCCTCGCCTCCGGCGGACGCGCGAGCGCCCACCGGCTGCAGCCACAACCTCGACCCCTCGGGGTCGCGGCGGTACTTGCGAATCAGGAAGACCAGCAGCACGACGCCGAGAACGACCGAGACGAATCCGATGACCGTGGACGTCGACAGCTGGAAGCCCACGTGGGAGACGCCCCGGTCTTCGTCGCCGCGCACCTGTTCGATCAACGGGCGAAGGACGCCGTAACCGAGCACCCATCCCAGGAACACCTGACCTGAGAACTTCCGGTACTTCCGGATCAGCATCAGCGACCCGAACAGGAACAGCCCGACCAGCGACTCGTAGATCTGCGTCGGGTGGACCGCGTCCGACCAGCAGGACGCCGTCCGGGCGCACTCGGCCAGGTACGGCTGGCCGTAGTGGTGCTGCCAGGCCGGGCTCCCCGTCGGTCCGCCCGCCACGATGCCGAAGAACCTGTGCGTGTTCGGACCGGGAAAGCGGACCGCCCAGGGCAAGGTGCTGGGCGCGCCGTAGTCGCACCCGAACAAGAAACAGCCGATGCGCGTGATGGCCGTGCCCAGCACGACCGAGGGCGCCGCGACGTCCGCCCATTGCAGCAGCGGAATGCCGCGCTTCCGGCAGCAGTACACGCTGGCGAGAAAGCCGCCGATCATCCCGCCGTAGGCGACGAGGCCGCCCTGGTTGATCATCGGGATGTCGGCGATCGACGCGCCGGGCGTGGTGAAGAACCACAGCAGACGCGAGCCGATGATCGACCAGACGGCCGTCCACATGTAGATCGAGCCCGCTTCCTGCTGATCGATGCCGTCCTTGCCGGCCAGGTTCATCGCGATGAACCAGCCGATCACCAGCGACGTTCCCAGCATCACGCCGTACGCGTAGATCGGGACGTCCGTCCACGGGTGCGAGAACGCCGCGGCCCGGGGAAACAACATGTCCGCCTTGAAATAAAGCAGCAGCTCCGCGCCGACCAGCAGGTACAGCGGCGTCGAGCTCCACGGTACGGTCTTGTCGCGGCGGCGGCGGATCACGTCGCGCACCAGCGCGGCGGCCGCCAGCACCAGAGCGGCAACAAACAGCAGCTTCGCCGGAATGGAGACCAGGATCGGGCGCATTGGGGTGCGGACAGTAGATATTCCGCCCTCCCCCCGGCGTCAATGCGCGCCGCGACGAATGCATCAGGTGTTGCGGACGCGCATGGACCGGTTGTAGAGGAGGGCCCATGAAAAGAGCATCGCTTGTCGCCGCCCTGTCGCTGTTTTCCCTCAACCTGCCGTCGCTCGCGCGCGCGGCCGATCCGCCAGGTGCCCAGGCCGATCCATTCGCGCCGCAGCCCGAGCCCTCGCGCACCGAGCCCGACGAGGAGGCCCTGCTGCGCGGGTCGACTCAGCCCAACCCGAACCCGCCCAGCCCGGCGCCCGCCGCCGCGCCGGCGCCCGCGCCCCGCGCCACCGCGCGCGCGAACAACCGCCGCGCCGCGCAGGCCAGCGACGAGAAGGTCGCGGTGGCGGCCGCTCCGGGCGGGGACGAGAGCGGGCTCGCCGTCGAGCTGTCCACGTCCGGTTTCGCATCGGGGTCGCTGGTGGGCGGCCTGTTCGTCGGCGGGCGCACCGCGACCGGGCTGATCCTGGGCGGATTGCTCGACTACAACCTGCTGTCGGTCACCGCATCCGGAACGGGCGGCGGCGCCGACGTCACGCGGTCCGGGCAGACGCTTCGCATCGGCGCGGGCGCGCGCTACTCGTTCGTTCGCAGCGCGGACCGGCTGGTCGACCTTTACGGCGCGGCGGACCTGAGCTTCGAGCACGTGGCCGCCGAGGTCGCGCCGACCGTCGGCTCGAACCCGACCGAGTCGGTGAGCGCGTCCGGGTTCTCGCTGGCCGTGGGACCGGGTCTGCGTTTCTGGGTGCACCCGCAGATCGCGTTGGGTTACGCCGCGCGCCTTCGCCTGACGTATCTATCGGGCGTCGCGGGCGCCTTCACGACGCCGGAGACCGATGACCCGACGAATGCGTCCGCGACGGCCATCGCGTTCGACGGCGCGTTCCAGATCCTCGGCGTCTTCTA
>Ga0207708_10002909_pt1 | contig 12621 bp, 4 predicted proteins | sample KBSK5101metaG_FD_184340 | JGI IMG/M metagenome (GOLD analysis project Ga0207708, IMG submission 184340) | Corn, switchgrass and miscanthus rhizosphere microbial communities from Kellogg Biological Station, Michigan, USA - KBS K5-10-1 metaG... | ecosystem: Host-associated > Plants > Roots >...
CAATCATTCTGGCGGCGCTGGCTTCCGATTTTGTGTGGGGAAGAGTCGAGCGCATGCGCACGGCGAAGCAGGCTGTTTAGCCATTCTTCTCTGTGCAACCTCTGTGTTCTCTGTGCCTCTGTGGTTAACTCACCACCGAGACACAGAGAACACAGAGGTTGCACAGAGAAATCATCAACAGAAGCACGCAGATGGCTTTGGCAGACTCGGTAAATCTTCAGGTGACGCCTTCGTGGCGCGCGCGGCTTTTCCCGAACAATGAATGGGTGCTGCTGCTCGTCGTGGTGCTCGAGTGTCTGATCTTCAGCGTTACGGGAAACAATTTTCTCACGTCCGCGAACGCGTTTGAGATCACGCGGCTGAGTGTCGAAGTCGGACTGCTCGCACTCGCGCTCACGCCGATCATCGTTACCGGCGGCATCGATCTTTCCGTAGGGTCAATGATTGGCCTCGCGGCAGTGGTGCTCGGCGCCTTGTGGCGCGATGCTCATTTGCCGATTGCGGTGGCGATTTTAGTCACCTTGCTCGTTGGCGTTGCAGGCGGGAGTTTGAATGCGCTGATGATCTCGCGGCTTAACTTCCCACCGCTGATCGTGACGCTCGGAACGTTCTCGTTGTTTCGCGGTATTGCTGAGGGATTGACGCGTGGCGTGGAAAACTATTCCGGCTTCTCGCCATCGTTCTTGTTTTTGGGCCAGGGTTACGTCGGCGGAATTATCCCGACGCAGCTATTTATCCTGATCCCCGCGATCGCGGGTTGTGCGTGGTGGCTACACAAGAGCATCTATGGGCGCAGCCTGTATGCGATCGGTTTTTCAGCTGAAGGCGCACGTTACTCCGGCATTAATGTTCGTCGCCGTCTCGCGGTGGTTTACGTGTTATCGGGTTTGGTCTCCAGTGTCGCCGCGATCATTTATGTAGCGCATCTGGGCCAGGCGAAGTCCGACGCCGGAACGGGCTACGAGCTGATGGCGATTACGGCGGTTGTTTTAGGCGGCACTTCGATTTTTGGCGGACGGGGCACGGTGTCAGGAACCGTTCTGGGTTTGTTCGCGATAGTTATCCTGCAAAACGGATTGCGGCTGAGCGCACAACCGGCAGAGTTGGCAGGCATACTTACGGGCGCTCTATTGGTGGGAACCATTCTTATCGATCGTTTTTCTGCTCATGTCGATCGTGAAACAACGACGGAGGAGTTTGAAGTGAGAAATTCACAAGTCGCCATTCTGAGTGTGGTGATTCTGGCTGCGGCCCTGATCGTGGCGGGTAGCAACTGGTTATCGACACGCTCGCTCAGGGAAGAAATCAGAGGCAGATCCGGCAATGCGAAGGGGGCAGAGACCGGTCACAAGCCCGTGGTTGCCTTGATGCCGAAAGCGAAAGGCGATCCGTATTTCGTCAGTTGCAAGCAGGGCGCGGATGAAGCGGCCAAAGAGTTAGGCGTCGAGTTGTTATGGGATGGTCCGACTGACCTCGATCCGGCGAAGCAGAACGAAGTAGTCGAAGCGTGGATCACGAGAGGTGTCGACGTGATCGCGGTGAGCGTTGAAAACAAAGTCGGGATTTCCACTGTGTTGCGGAAGGCGAAAGAGAAGGGAATCAAAGTGCTCACCTGGGATGCTGACGCCGAGAAGGATGCTCGCGACTACTTCATCAACCAGGCGACGCCGCAGGGCATTGGCTACACGCTCACCGATGAGGCGGCGCGAATTCTCAATGGTAACGGTGAGTTCGCGATCATCACGGCGTCGTTGAGTGCGGCTAATCAAAACGAGTGGATCAAATACATTAAGGAGCGTTTGGCGCAGAAGTATCCGAATCTGAAGCTGAATGCGATCCAGCCCAGCGAAGGCGACCGGGATCGCGCCTTTGCCGAGACGCAGACCGTGTTGAAGGTTTATCCGAACGTGAAACTCATCATGGCGGTTGCCGCCCCGGCTGTTCCCGGAGCGGCTGAAGCGGTCAAGCAATCAGGTCGCAAAGACGTGAAAGTGATTGGTCTATCGCTGCCGAACTTGAACAAGACTTATGTTCATGATGGTGTAGTTGAGAGTGTCGTGCTGTGGAATACGCTCGACCTCGGATACCTGACAGTCTATGTCGCGAACGCGTTGAGCACTGGCGCAATGAAGCGCGGTGATAGTGTCATAGGCGCGGGGCGTCTCGGTAATATTGAAGTGGTTGGCGATGAAGTGCGACTCGGCGCGCCGTTTATTTTCAACAAAGACAACATCGATCGATTCAATTTCTAATATGCGAGCTAGTTCTCTTTGGGTAGTTGTAGACAGGATTAACAAGATTTTCAGGATTTACATGTTAATCCTGTCCACATTTACCCCCGCGATGCACGCGCAGACCGTCAACGAGTTGCAACGCGGGTTCGAGCGACCTCCCGACGATGCAAAGATCATGATGCGTTGGTGGTGGTTTGGACCAGCCGTCACCAGGACAGAGCTCGAACGCGAGATGCGGCTCATGAAGGAAGCGGGGATCGGCGGGTTCGAAGTGCAACCGGTATATCCGTTGTTACCGGACGACCCGAACACACAGTTCAGAAATCTTCCGTACCTTTCCGATGAGTTTCTCGATGCTCTGCGGTTCACCTCAGCGAAGGCGCGCGAGCTTGGACTGCGAATGGATTTAACGCTCGGCAGCGGCTGGCCCTTCGGGGGACCACAAGTATCAATTACGGATGCGGCAGCAACGTTGCGGTCGGAGCGCGTAAAAGTTCAGCCAAACACTCGCCGCATTCCGTTGCCGAACATTGGTCCAGGCGAGAAGTTCCTCGCCGCATTCGCTGCTGACAGCCTGCGAGAATTAACTGACGTTCACAATGGCGCGGTGTGGCTGGACCGCGACTCGCAAGGCCCGCAAGAAATACTCTTCTTTGTCGCCAGCCGCACGGGCATGCAGGTCAAGCGACCCGCGGTCGGCGCTGAAGGTTACGTACTAAACCACATGGACGCGCGCGCGACCGAGCGCTACTTGAAGAATGTCGGCGATCGATTGCTGCAAGCCTTCGGTTCGAACCCTCCTTATGCTGTCTTCTGCGACAGTCTCGAGGTTTACAACCAGGATTGGACTCCAGACTTCCTGGAGGAGTTCAAGCAGCGGCGTGGGTATGACCTCAAGCCTAATTTACCCGCTTTGATCGCGGACGTTGGGCCAAAGACGTTCGAGATTCGGCGCGACTGGGGCATGACGTTGACGGAGCTTTACAACGAACGCTTTCTGCAACCGCTGCACGACTGGTCCAGGCGCAACAAGACTTTACTGCGCGTTCAGAACTACGGCGTTCCGGCAGTCAATCTCGCGGGTTACGCAAACGTTGATTTGCCTGAAGGCGAAGGCGCTCAGTGGCGAGTGGTGCGCGGCACGCGTTGGGCTTCTTCTGCCAGTCACATCTTTGGCCGGCCCGTGACATCGTCGGAAACGTGGACCTGGCTGCACTCGCCTGTCTTCCGCGCGACGCCGTTGGACATGAAGGCCGAAGCCGATCGTCATTTCCTGATGGGAATCAACCAACTGATCGGTCACGGCTGGCCGTACACAGCCGAAGGTGTGGAGTATCCAGGCTGGCGCTTCTACGCGGCCTCAGTGTTCGACGAGAAGAACCCGTGGTGGATCGTGATGCCTGACGTCGCGGCTTACCTGCAACGGATGAGTTTTCTCCTGCGCCAGGGAACCGCCGTTAACGACGTTGCGCTCTACTTACCGAACAACGATGGTTGGGCCAGCTTCAAGAAAGGCGATCCGCACTTAATCGAGATTCTTCGCGAACGCGTCGGCACTGACGCTATCGGCGCGATACTCGACTCCGGCTACAACTTCGATTTTTTCGATGACGAGATTCTGCTGAAGCATGGTCGAGTCGAGCAAAATAATCTGGTGCTCGGCGCTGCGCGTTATCGTGTGGTCGTTCTTCCGAACGTCGAACGCATCCCCCTCGAAACGATGCGCAAGCTCGAGCAGTTTGCAAACAACGGCGGCATTGTTATCGCGACTCGTCGCCTCCCGGCAATTGTCCCGGGTATGAAGGCGACGGACGCGGAACAGGCGGAATTGCGCGAGCTCACGAGCCGGCTGTTCAAAGCGGATTCTGCGCGGGGCCATTTCGTTGAGAACGAGAAGGACCAGCTCGGGGGCAAACTCATGGCGTTATTTCCGCCCGACATGTCTCTCAATGTTCGGACTCCCGAGATCGGATTTGTACACCGGCGCACGAGAGAAGCGGACGTCTACTTCATTGCCAACACCTCGAACGTACCGCGCACCGTGAAGGCGACATTTCGAGTTAACAACCTGCAAGCTGAGTCGTGGGACGCATTCTCAGGAAAGGCGAGTGAGTTGGAAGGTTCAGGCGCGACTGTCATGCTTGACCTGCCGCCATACGGTTCGCGTGTGGTGGTTTTCTCAAAGCGAAAGTTGCCTGCGTCTGTCACTAGTAACACGGAGCCCGCCGCGATCGATCTCAGCACCGGTTGGCGCGTTGCGTTCGGATCGGGGACAAACCCGACGATGATGGACCAGCTACATTCATGGACCGATGACGAAACGACGCGATACTTTTCCGGAACGGCGACTTATGAGAAGAACGTGACGGTGCCTGAGAGTTTCCTGCGATCACGTCCCACCGTACGTTTGGATTTCGGCGAAGGCAAACCGCTCCCCGAGCAAAATCTTCGTGCCGGCATGCAGGCTTGGTTTGATGCGCCTGTACGCGAGGCCGCGGTGGTCTACGTTAACGATCAGAAAGCCGGATCTGTCTGGTGTCCTCCGTACGCGGTCGATGTGACACCGTTTCTCCGCGTCGGCAACAATCAGATCAAGATCGTGGTGGCGAACTCAGCTTTGAACTACATGGCAGGGCGCCGTCTTCCGGACTATCGTCTCCTCAATCTGCGTTACGGCGAACGCTTCCAGGCGCAGGACATGGACAAAGTCGAGGCACTCCCCGCCGGGTTACTCGGCTCAATTCGCCTGGTCGCCGCGCCACAGTCAAGGCGTTAGTTTCTCCCGCAGCGGCGCAACGGCGCAAAGCCTGGCGGGCTCCAAGCTGCTTTCGCCGCGCCGTTGCGCCGCTGCGGGAGAAAACCCAACCCGCCCAGTTGGATAGCCCATAGTTCAATGACGATGCCTGCTGGTTAGTCCACTCGTCTCCACGAAATTCTTGCATTCCTCTCGATTAGATATATAATCGCGGCCCCCTATTCAATAAATCGGACATACTGTCAGAATCGAGGAGTAGAGTCATGCGCCTGATGATGTCTATTGCGTTCGTCCTTCTGAGCCTCACTGCCGTGTTTGGTCAGACCAATAAGGGAGGCATTAGCGGAACGATTACTGACGCTAATGGAGCCCAGATCCCGGGCGCGACCGTGACAGTCACTAACCTCGGAACCGGCCAGAAGGTAACCGTTACAACCAGTGAGTCAGGCGTCTTCAGCGTCCAGTCACTCGAGCCGGTGAGCTACAGCGTCGCAGTCGAGGCGAAGGGTTTCAAGAAAGCTGTCGTCGAGCCGGTCAAGGTCGATACGGCTGCTGTCGCGACGGCCAACGTCAGCCTGGAGGCAGGAGCGATCTCCGAACAAGTAATGATCGCAGCGGATGCGGCCCTGATAAATAACGAGAGCGGGACCACGAGTCACACGATCACGTCACGCCAGATTCAGGACGTTCCCTTAAACAACCGCAGCGTGCTGGACCTTGCTCTCACGGCTCCGAACGTCACCGGCGATGCCGGCAGTGAAGATCCGGACGTCACTGCGGGCCAGCCGGTCCCGGGCTTCAACCTGAACCTCAACGGCGGCCGCGCCGGCAGCACTGCAATTCTCGCCGATGGCGTAAACAACACTGGCGTTGGAATCGCGCGTGCTGTAGTCAGCTTTACGCCTGAGACGGTGCAGGAATTTACAGTGCAGACCTCCGCGTACTCCGCCGAATTCGGCAATACCTCCGGCGGCGTCATCAACGCGACGACAAAATCCGGCGCCAACGACTTCAATGGCATCGCGCTCTGGTATCACCGTAATCCGAAATTCAACGCTGTGCCTTTCCAGATTGGCACTGCGCCAAGGCCAGCCAACAACCTTCGCTACAACCAGGTGTCAGTAACCGTCGGTGGACCAATCATCCTGCCGAAGTTTGGCGAAGGCGGCGATCACTTTTACAACGGCAGGAACAAATCCTTTTTCTTCTTTGCAGTTGAGCCACGCTGGCGTCAGGATTTCGTTACCTCGACCGGCCTGGTGCCCGACGTGAATCAGCTCGCAGGTAACTTCAATAACCTGGTGAGAACGGCGGCGGGCATTGTGCCCACGAGCGTCGCCACACAACTCGGGCTAACGTCGGTTGGAAACGCAAACATCTACCAGCAGTTCGTGCTCTTCCAGGGCAAGCTCGTCCCAATCGTATTGCAGGGCGCAAATCAGTTCTGCCAGTTCAACGATCCGCGCAGGATTCTCGTGAGCCAGGTATTTCAGGGTGTCAATCTTCAAGTTCCACAATGCACTGCGGCGACCAACGCTGCTCCGAATCCGGCCTTGAACATCATCCCGTCGGAATTCATCGATCCGATCGGCAGGAAGCTGCTCGAGTTTATGCCACCGGCCGGCAATTACTTTCTTGATGGTGGCAACGTCAGGAATTTTTTCCTGCAACGTTCAGTGACGCAGAATGAAAACCGTTACACCCTCCGGCTCGATCACAACTTTACAGATAACTTCAAGACGAACTTTCGTTACACCACCACACCCGCGATCGGAATCAGAAGCGCCGGCAACGACATCAACGGCAACAGCGGCGTGTATAGCGACGCGAAGCAGTATCTGTTGGCCTTCAACCATCTAATCAGTCCAACCGTGGTCAACGATCTGCGTTTGAACTACACGCGTGGAAACTTCAGCGAGGACTTCTCGCCAGAGTTCGCAATCAAAACCGGCAGGAGCTTTGCGGGAGACCTCGGAATCCCGCACCTTACCGAGGGAGGCATCCCGCTATTCCTGATCGCTCGTGATAACAATTACACCGGCTCTGACATCGGCTCCTCGGCTTCAACCAACAACTTCAACGTCGAGCAGCGTTATAACATCAGCGATACGCTTTACTGGACGCAGGGTAACAAGACCTGGAAGTTTGGCGTCGATCTAAACGATGCTCGATTAACGGCGACGCCTTTCTTCGCCGCGTCTGGCGGAAGATGGGACTTCCGCGTCGTCAACACGAGTAACAATCGGACCACAGGTGTCAACAACGGCGGCAACACAGTCGCCAGCACGCTGATTGGCGTGCCGAACATCGTCGATCTCCGCCCGGTGCTGTTCGACTACGATTACCGCTGGAAGAGTGTCGGCGCGTTTGTTCAGAACGATTGGCGTGTACGGCCAAACGTCACACTGAATCTGGGTTTGCGTTACTCACTGCAAACACCGCGCGAGGAGAAACATGGTCTTCAGGGAGTCTTCCGGCCTGATCTGGCGCAGCCTTTTGCGTTAACGACTGCGCAACGACGTACACTCGCAAACAATCTCGGAGTGCCAGCGGCGGCGGCGATTCCGGATTCTGTGCCCACGTCAGTAAACATCGTTCCGTTTGCCTTTGCTGGTCGTGGCGGACGTTCGAAGTACCTGGTGCCGATTGATTACTGGGGCTTCGAGCCGCGCTTCGGCTTTGCCTGGAATCCGCGCATGAAGATCTTTGGCATGGACCTCGATAAACGATCTGTCGTGGTCCGCGGCGGCTATGGCCTCTCGCACGCGACGCTTACCGGCAACAACCGATCGCCCAATCCGGATTTTGGTGGCTTCGTCACTGTCACTACTGCTGCGAATGGCTCGGCTGTTGGCTCCACTGCCGATCCGACACAGCCGATTCGGCTCTCAGGCAATCCGCCGTTACAGGGAACCTCGGGCACACTCGATTCAATTCTCGGAACGGATGCTAATGGGTTGGTCTTCCAGAAGAGTCTTGCGATCCCCGGCTTCGCTGCTGGTGGGGCGAATCCCAACGGCAAGGTGCCGTACACACAAAACTGGAACCTGTCAGTGCAGTTTGAGTTGTTCCGGGATACCGTTGTTGAAGTCGCATACGTCGGCAACAGGTCGAACCACCTGTTCCTTCCGTTCATCAACATCAACCCGCGTAACGTTGATCTAATCGAGCAGATGGAATCGTCGGGTTTGTGTGCGACGTGTACGTTGCAGGATGCGACCAACCCGCTGATACCCGATCCGCTCGGGCGCACGAACCTGCAGGGATCGGTGATCAGCATCACGCGCGCGAGCGTGTTTACGAATTATCTCGGTTTCGATCCGCTCAACACGTATTTCGATCCCTCCGGAAGTTCGATTCGTCACGCGGGTTACATAGATGTGCGTCGTCGCGTCAGTCGTGGTCTGACTTTCACTGCTAATTACACGTACGCGAAGAGTATCGATACAGCGTCGGACGCGAGCCCTGATACGCGCACGCTCTCGACGGGCCAGGCGCGCCAACAGGTATCGCTCGGCGGTGACTTGAAGCAGGATCGGGCCATCTCGACGTTCGACATCAAAAACAACTTCACGGCCACAGGCATCTGGGACATTCCGTTCGGCCGTGGACGGCGATACCTGAAGGATACGAATGGCTTCGTCGACGCGGTGGCGGGCGGCTGGGTGATCGCCGGCATTCTCCGCATGCCGGGCGGACTTCCATTCCTGCCATTCATCACCGATCCAAACAAACTCGGCGGCGTTCTCTTCAATCGTTTTGTAAGACCAGACATTGTTCCCGGCGTTCCGTTGAAGAACCCTCTATGGAAACGTGATTGCCCAACCGGCAATGCGGCTCCGCCGAGCGGCTGCGAACCTTTCATCAATCCGGCCGCGTTTATGCGTCCGGTTAAAGGAACACTCGGTAACGCGCCGCGCTCGCTGGACATTCGCTCGCCGCGCCAGGAGCTCTTTGATTTTTCGATTTCGAAAGATTTCCGTTGGCCCTTCGCGAGCGGAGATGGCAAACGAAAGATCAACTTCCGAGTTGATCTAATCAATGCGTTCAATCATCCAAACTTCCGTTACAACAACACCGGCAATACACCGTTTGGCCTTGGGACTTTCCCCACAGAGATAACGGCCGAAGCGGTTGGTGGTGTGAATCAAGCAATCACGGCCGCTGAGTACAACGCGTGGGCGGCGTTCAATGGTCAACCACTGTCTACGACTCCGGCTGGCGCAGCGAACCTCGCGCAGATACGTTCGACCGTGAATGGCACTCGTCAAGCTGGCCCACAGGGAGCGCAAAGTGGAGGATTGCCGTTAGACTTTTTCCACGTTCCATTACCACAAGGATTCGCGACCAGGGATGCATTGTCTTTCGATATCAGAACGCTCGATGGTTTCAAGCTGTATCGCATCAGGCAGACGTACGACTCGAACTTCGGGACGTTGGCGGGCAACACGCCAAATACGCAGCCGCGTTATATTCAGTTTGGGATCCGAATTTACTTCTAAGAGGAGCTTATGCCACAAAGAAGCACAGAACTGCTTCTTATAATCCTTTGCGTTTTTTGTGCTTCAGCGCTGGGCCAGGAAGTGCCCCGGGAGTGGATCGATCCGGACACGGGCCATCGTGTCGTTCGTTTGTCAGACGAGCCGGGCAGCGCCAGTCTTTATTTCCACCAGAACGCTTACACGCCTGATGGACAGAAACTTCTGATCACAACTCCTACCGGTCTCGCAACGATTAATCTGAAAACGCGCGCGGTGGAGAAGATCGTAGAGGGCCGGGTTAGTGTGATCATCGTTGGCAAGAAAACCGGACAGGTCTACTACACAAAAACCGTCACCAACAACAACGTTCGCACGACTACGGTTTACGCGACGGACCTGAACACCAAAGCGACACGCGAGATCGTGAAGTTACCGCCGGCTACTTCTGTCTCGACAGTCAACGCGGACGAAACTCTGCTGGCAGGAACGATCGATGAAAAACTCGCAGCGGCGATCAAGGAAGGCCGGCCACCAGCGCCGCCGCAGGCGCCTCGCGGTGATGCGTATCCCGGCAAAGGCCAGATGATGGAAGACCGGCTCGCAGAACGCCGGCCGCTCCAGGTAATCACCGTCAATATCCAAACCGGTGAAGTGAAGACGCTTTTGCGCGGCACGGACTGGTACAACCATCTACAGTTCTCACCAACTGATCCAACGCTGCTGATGTTTTGCCACGAAGGTCCCTGGCACAAAGTCGATCGCACCTGGACGATTCGCACTGACGGTACGCAGCTCACGCAGATTCACCGGCGCACGATGCTGATGGAGATCGAAGGACACGAATGGTTTGGCGCGGACGGCAAGTGGATCTGGTACGACTTGCAGACGCCACGCAGCACCGTGTTTTGGGTGGCCGGTTATAACGTCAACAATGGCGAAAGGATCTGGTACAACCTTCAGCGCAGCGAATGGTCGGTTCACTTCAACGTGTCGCCGGACGGAACTCTGTTCGCGGGAGATGGCGGTGGGCCAAACAGCGTGGCCGCGCCGGGCAATGGTCAATGGATCTACCTGTTCCGGCCTGAGCTCGTGCGCGATCGCACCGACGGCCAGTTGCCCAGGGCGAAAGAGTTAGTCCAACCCGGAGTGTTCAAAGCGGAGAAGCTCGTCAACCTCTCGAAGCACAACTACAACCTCGAACCCAACGTCACGTTCACGCCTGACATGAAATGGATCGTGTTTCGCTCGAACATGTTCGGACCTACACACGTCTTCGCAGTCGAGATCGTGAAGAGTAACGTTAGCTCTTTGCCTCAAAAGTAGGAATCAGTCAGTACAGGAAGGAATAGAACAAGTCAGGAAGAGGGGCTTGCCCCCGCTTGTCCAATCCAAGCAGCGGCGGGGGCAAGCCCCTCTTCCTGACTTGTTCTATTCCTTCCTGTACTGACCCGATCGAAAACGTCAGCTTAAAGTGAACGTGAGCCGTGTCACCGACGCCGGGGCAAACTGATAAACCAAACTCGAGCCGTTCGCGTTCACTGGCGCGTTCTTTGGTTCCAGTGCGTGTGGGTTCGCGAAACTGTTTCGCGCGTGCAGATCGTTGGCCGTGAGCGTGCGGCTCTCGCCGGCTTTTATCGATGCTCCGCGAATTGCGATCTCTGTCTCTCTTACCTGGTTGTGGTGCGAATTTACCACGGTGAGCACTAGCTGCTTGTCCTTGAGCGAAGCTGAGCCGTTCAGTCCCCATAACCCCGCCGTAACTTCCTTTCGCTGCGCGTCCAGTCTCGTGAAACTGACCTTCGGCGCAATGAATTCGGTCCGCAGGGCTGTTGCGCCCGCGTGCGCCATGTACATTTCGAAGACGTGGTAATTGGGCGTGAGGATGAACTTGTCTTCGTATGTGTGGAACAGCGAATGGATCGTGTTCACGAGCTGTGCGGGATTGGCCATCGCCACTTTATCCGCGTGACGTTGAAAGGTGTCGAGGTTCATTGCTGAAATGAGCGCGTCGCGCAGAGTACCGGCGTAAGCATAAAGATAGCCGGGCGGAACGTCCGGATCCTGTTTGTGCCATGCGCCCCATTCGTCAACCACCAGCTTCACGCGTCGCTCGCGATCGAATTCGCCCATCACGCGCCAGTGGTCCTCGATCAGTGATTCCATTCTGTTGGAGCGCTCGAGTAAGTCGTACCATTCGTTCGGCGTGAACTCGTTGGCGATTTGCTGACCGGTGGAGCCGCAGTAGTAGTGCAAGCCCCAACCGTAAAGTTTGGCAATCTGCCGTTGTCCTTTTTCGGCCAGGCCTTGAAAGAACCGCCTTGTCCAGGCGAGGTCGCCGCCGTTTGGACCAGAACCGATCAGTTTTAAGGGGACGCCGTAGGTCGGTAGCCACGCGGTAAACTTGCGAAACTCGGTCGCGTATTCTTCGGGCGTAAAATCTCCGCCGCAACCCCACGATTCGTTTCCAACTCCCCAGAAACTCACCTTGTGCGGATCACGAAAACCATTCTTCACACGCTCGGTCGACAACGTCGTCAGGTTGGCCGGCGCATTACAGTATTCGAGCCATTCAAGAAAGACGCGCACATCGCGGCTGCGCACGTTTGCGGCGAGATAAGGCTCGGCCCCGACCATTTTGCAAAATGAGACGAATTCATCAGTCCCGAAATGATTGCTCTCGTACTTCTGCGGACCGTCCTGAAGATCCTCGTATGCTTTGGTTGTTTTGTATCGAGTGTCGGCCCAGAAATTTACGCGCGTCGGGCGTCTGTCGCGTGGGCCAACGCCGTCGCGCCAGTCGTATTGATCTGCGAAACAGCCGCCGGGGTAACGGATCACTCCCGGCTTTAAGGCTTTTAGACTGTCGACGAGCGCTTTGCGAAGGCCGTTATAGTTTGGGATTTTTGACTTCTCGCCGACCCAGATGCCGTCGTAAACCACGCCGCCCAGGTGCTCGACGAAGTGACTATAGAGGTGGGGCGAGATTGGGCCGATCGGCTCGTCGAGAACTATCTCGATCCGGGAATCAGCGGCTTTAGCAGTTCGCCGCAGGGCGAATGTGGCAACGCTCGTAGCCAGGGCGCTGGCGACGAATGCTCGACGTCCTATTTTTGTCATGATGGCCCAGTACTGTTTTAACGCTGCGCGATCT
>Ga0207708_10002910_pt1 | contig 12621 bp, 16 predicted proteins | sample KBSK5101metaG_FD_184340 | JGI IMG/M metagenome (GOLD analysis project Ga0207708, IMG submission 184340) | Corn, switchgrass and miscanthus rhizosphere microbial communities from Kellogg Biological Station, Michigan, USA - KBS K5-10-1 metaG... | ecosystem: Host-associated > Plants > Roots >...
TTAATTCTTATCTTTTCTATTCTTAACGCACTTAACGACTGGTGGCTTTTAGAGCCCTAGAATACATCAGTTACGCGGGTCTACTCCTCTCCATTCGGGGTAGGCCGGCGTTTCGTTTTGCTTTAGTTCTCACTTTAATTTTGTAGGAATCATTAGTATTGAGTTTCGCCGATACAGTTTCTATTCATTACCTTTCAGGGAACAAAACCATAACAGACGCCGCAGGTTCCGATATTACCAATACCGTTCTAGCGGCAGCAGTTGAGGTTGGTGATAGCAGGGTAATCCTCGAAACAGGTGTAGCCTCATGGACTAGCGCTGATAACGTTTTTCCTTCTATCTGTCAAGCCTCAAACTACTTTGGCGCTGACTACGTTTTAGGCCAATACCTAGATGATAAAGATAGCGGTACAACCCTCTACCAGAAAGCCCTCGACATATGCTCATCGATTTCTAAATCATCAACTCAAAGTTTAGTTATTGCGGTTAGGGATTATAGAAGTTTTCCGCTCAACCCGTCAGCCTCGATTTACCGTAGCATCCCCGCTGCCAGTGGAGATACCCTAGCCGGATAAAGTTTTTTTAATCCTAATTTTCTTCTAACAGTTTCATAACATTTAGCACATAACCACTCCGCTTTTGTGATAGGATGTCGATGCCAATTCTTATAACCAGTTCTTTTATGATATCTAGTTTCATTCGAACCACAGGCAAAACATATTCTATCAGACATATCCTTTTTCATATGTCCGGCTAAGTGTGTAGATTGACTTGCTAGGAGTTCTAAATTCTCAATTCGGTTATCGGTTTTTATTCCATTAAGATGATGTACAACTTCCTCATCAGTTAGATAACGACCTAGATATTCCTCCATAACTAGGCGGTGCTCAAATACGTATCCTCCAGAATTGCAATTAGGATGATCGGCTCTTTTAATTTCTATATAACCCTCTGAGTGTTTTCTTTTTCCACCTTTCCAACTACCATTATATGATCCTCTATTACTATGGCCATAAACAAATCTCCCTATTGTTCCATGTTTATTTTTAATAGGAATCTCCTCATCACAACAAACACAATAACCGAGTCTAAATTGAGGACTTCTTTTTAGCAACATCAATATTTACTTCTCTACTGACTCCTAAATTATATTTCTTTATTATGGTTTCTTGGCACGTCGCAGGATTAGCAACAGACCATACTCAATCTATCCAAATCTCGATAAAGGATTTTATCCGTAACAACTGGGGACTAACAGGCAACCTATCAACTATCAGGATATTCTTTGGTACTGGCTGGTATGACCGCAATAGACCTTATCAAATCCACGTAAGACATGATTCTCCAGGCTCGGTAATGCCCTATACCGTAGGTGCAAGCGGATTACAAAAATATGACGATATTATCAATATTCACTTCTGGGTATCAAAATCTAAAACAAATACCGAACCTCCCGAACTTGACCAAATGTATAACGAAGTAGTCAGAATAATAAGCAGCGACAGGACAGGGTTAGAAGCGACTCAGGGGATATGCGCTATGTTCTTTCTAAGACCACCTTTCACGTTACCTCAACCAGATTCAGAAATCTCAGTTTGGCATGGGGTTTCTAGTCTTTCTGTAAAGTACTTTAAACTATATGCCTAATGCACGAGTTTCTTATGGTATTAGTCGCTCTTGCGGGGTTCTTCTTTTTCACTATTCGATGGCGCTGTAAGTGTAAGACTTAATCGTAGTTACTTCTTGATATTCTAGTCTTGCCGCATTTGGTACAATCTACATCCCATGAAATTATATTAGCCCATCCTGGAGGATTTTCGAAAATATGGAAAGTCTGATTACCACATTCTTCACAAGAATACTGTTTTGCTCCTTCTTCCATTAACAACCATAAGCAACACAACGCTCTCTATTCTTCTTTTCCTTTGGAGTTTCATACAGCATTTTTTCTGTTTCATACCGTCCTAACCACTTGATATACTGGTCGTGTTTGGCCTGCCGCTCAGGACTTCTGATGCTAGGGTCATGGCAAAGTTTGATAGAGTAAAGCGTATCCTTTGCAACCAGCGCCTCATTCGTTCCCTTTTCCGCTAGCATATAATGATGCCCACTAATGTATTGGAGTTTGGAAGGGTTCCTTATCAAACGCGGCTGGTCTAACCCTAGCAATAGCCCACCAACCACCGTATAGTTTTTCATGTTATAGAGGTAATCGTTACCGGAACAGACCCTCTCCCTCTCCGCTTGGAACTCCCCCCACTGGCAATCATGAAAGTATTCATCAGTATCGGCGATAATCAACCAGTCAATGCCATACTCTTTACAGAGGTCCAGATAGATTTGTCGTTGCGCATGTTCAGGCAGTCCTATGGTATGATGACAAACAACATTAGGCCATTCTAATCTACAGTGAACTCGCGTAGGATTATCAGGGAAATTATCGAAAGGACCATTTACATTAAAAATTAAGTCTACGTGTTTCCAGCAGGATTCAATCAGCCGGTTTAATCCCTCGTCATCATCCCAACCACAGACACCAAGCGCTAGCACAAATACAATACTTTAGTTCTCTATTTTAATTTTCAGAGTTTCTTAACTATTGTCGTTAACACTCACAGGTCCATGGAAGGTTTCTAAGCATTTAAGTTATGTCGAAGAGACTACGTTTGGAACTACCCCGACCAATCCAACAACTATAAACGCCGGACTGATTAGCGAACTAACTCCTACTTCTGAGATTACGGCTACAAAGTATCGTGCCCTTGGTAACGCTGACGTTGCAGCAGGTTTGAAGTGCGGTGAACTGTATTCCTTCTCTGTGAAGTATAACCCTGCCGTTTTAACGTTAGCCAACTACGGTTTAAAATTAGATACCGGCCTGACCGGAACAAACGGCAAGTCCTTATCTATGGTTTATTCTATCTCCCTTTCAGGCACCGAGAACTATGTTGTCTTTAGAGGCTGTAAGACCGACAGTGTAGATATTGAAATTACTCCCGACTCTTTAGAATGTACACAGAATTTTATTTGTAAGTCTATTGCTGCTCCAAGTTCAGCGCATGGCCTTGGAGCCAACACTGTCTTTGCCGCAGCAAGTTCAACAACTCCTCTTTGTGGTACGGACTCCAGTCAACTGACATGGAACTCTCAAACCTATGATGAAACTTCGTTTAAATGTACAGTAGCCCAGAACCTCGAGGCTAGGAGAACCGTAGGCCAGCAACAAATCCAATACTTAACTTCAACAAACAGAGATATCACATTTGATTTTACAGTACCATCTACAGGAACGGTATTAATCTCTGACGCTCTAGCCATGACTTCAAGAACGATGTCTATAGTAGTAGGAGCAGCAACCCTGACATTCACGGGCGCATACCTGACCCAGTATAATTATACTCTCTCTGCAGGAGCAAGTACAACTCAAGAAGAAAGTTATACGGGCTTCGCAAAAACACTAACGGTGACTTAAGCCAAATGGCCTGCCAGGGACATAAAAAAGGCGGACATAAAGGCGCACCTAAGGCAAAATCAAAAGAGTCAGCAAAGAAAGCATGTAGTATTAAACTACAGCGAGAGGAGAAGAACCTAAAGGCTGCTAATAAATACCTGAAAAAGATATTTGGTAAAAAGTAGTTCACACATACATAGTAACTAACTTTCCCCTTATTGTCAGAAGCAGAAGCAGAGCGTACCCCAGCATTCCAGAAGTTTATCGATCAATACAACCAGGACTATGTACTAAAGTGTAAAGAAGTTGGCCTAAAGAATGAATACACCCTTGAAATAGACGGGAAAGAAATCACATTCATTAGAAAGAGGTTAACAACTAAACAGTTTAACGATTTAGAACAGGAAAGAAATAGGATGGACAAAGAGAATATAGCAGAACTGGACGCTATGGCTTCAGCAAAAAGAATAGCCGAGGTATATTTTATCTCCGCCCAAGCCTACCTTAAGAACAAAGAGACAGGCCAGCCAATCACTAAAGAAGAATACGAAAATACTTTCTGGGAGGATATCAAATTAATTATAGACTCCTGCCATCTCCGGACTATGATCGGTCCGGGAAACTCGGTAACGGCATCAAAAACATCATAGAGCACGGTAAAGCAATACTTTCTGATGCCGAACAGGAACTTTACCTTATCTACTGTTTCCTAGAAAAACACTGGATATCCAAACCCTCAGACTATGACGAGATAGACCCGGAGATAAAAATGGGTTTACTTACTATATTACAACTTGAATCAAAGAAACTGGAAAAAGAAGAGAGTAAGATGAAAGCAGAGGAAGCCCTGGCGAAATTAAAAGCAAGGAGTGGATTCGTTTCTAATGGCTAACGACTTTTCTATGAGTTTAACTTTCAAAGGTGTTAAAGGCGCTCAGGACGCACTTAAAGAATTCGATAGTCTTGTATCCCAGAGTGTAACCGATTTTCTTGATTCAATAGGCCAGACAGTTGTCGAGGAAATGAAATCCCTTGTACCTGTAGACACCGGAGCATTGCAGGCCTCTATAGATTACAATGTTAACGGAGACGATTTAACTTTCGAAGCAACAGAACCTTATGCCGGCTTTGTAGAATATGGGACTTCGAGGATGGAAGCACAACCGTATTTTAATCCAGCAATAGATAGAAACCTGGGCAGTAGTGGAGTAATAGACGAGTTTGGTAAGGACGCTTTATCTAATTGGGACCGCCTGATTTCGGAGTATAAAGACGAGTAGAAGTAGTAGGGATAGGAGTTATTTTGGAACCTTTCCGTAGAATAAAAATACCTGCTATCCCTACCCAGGACCCAACGAGGGAGGACTGTATCGTAGCGTTTGTTAACCCTACCTGTGTTATCCCTGTCATTCCCCAGAGGAATATCATTATTCCAAGCACAGTTATTATTAGTCCTGCAGTGTTTATCGCCAGTTTCTTAGGTGGATACATGTTTTATTGTTAGTTACTATGCTATCCAGTCCTATACTTAACAGTTTAGTTCTCACTTTAGTTTTGGAGATGGAATAGGTTATTGGCTGATATGAAGGCCAATAATATTTAATTCGTGGTTGTAGAATCACATGCAGCACAAATACGATCCAATTTGTTAGTTCTCAACATAATTTCTATTATTAATCGTTTAGTAGGTGCTATAACATCGCAGATTTCCCGTTAGAGTTCTTACTCCAAGTTAAAAACGACATGAGTGCTGGCCTGTCTCAGGCAACCAGCCAACTAAAAACCCTCGGGACAGAAGCCAAATCTTCAGGTGATAAAGTTAAACAAAGTGGTATTGGAATAGGAGCAGGCATCGCCCTAATCACTACCAACCTTGTTAATACAGCCAACTCTATCATATCGTTAAACAGACAGTATCAAGACTTAACGAAAGCACAAAACAACGTTAAACAGTCTGGCTTCAGCCTTGAAAACGCGCAGGGTAGATTAGAAAACGCCCATATTAAACTACAAAAGGCCCAGGCTGGAACATCAGGCGCAACCCAGAGAGAAATCAGTGAAGCAAAATTACAATTCAAGGAAGACATGAAAAACGCCAAATCCAAACTTGACGTAATGAAAGCACATGATAAACTCAACAAAGTTCTAAACCAGGGAGGCAAAGATACCGATAAAATAAAGATTGCTACCAACAATTATGAAAGAGCCCAGCGAGGTGTTGCAAGTGCTACCATCAACGCAAAAGAGGCACAGATTGCTTACCAAAGAGCACAGGAGGACTTTTACTTGCAGACCATTCCAACGGCTATAGGTATCTTTGGCTCATTTGCTTCTGTCCTTCAGGTTGTACAGGGTGCCGGTGGCATTGGTGGTATAACATCAAGTTTCTTGAAATTCACCCCTGTTCTTATTGGTATAAGTGCTGCTTTCCTTGCCCTAAAGACTAACTTTTTAGGAATAACAACATTCTTCCAGGATCTCGGACGGGAAATAGGCAACGCAGTACCGGAACTAAAACCCTTCCTCAGCCTGATAGAATCTCTTTTCGCAACTATCGGGATAGGCGATGCAAAGAAAGCCAAGGGATTAAACAACATAGCAAAACAGTTTATGGACTCATTCAAACCTATTATCGATTTCTTCAAAGGCATTATAGACAATATAATGCATGGTAATTGGTCTGCTGTATTCGACAGTATTAAAACTGCTGCTATGAACTTATGGCACTGGTTTGAGGCAAGGTTCCCTTTACTTGTAGACGTTGAGAAACTCATCCAGAATATTGCAGGAGGTAAATGGGACGCTGTGTTTACTCAATTAAAGAACGCTGCTACTACAGCATGGGACTGGATGAAAACAAACATCCCTATATTCGGCGTAATAGATAAAGTCGCAAACAACATAAGGCAGGGTAAATGGGCCGAGGCTTTTTCAGTTGTAGCAAGAGCGGCCCAAGAGGTATTAAGTTCTGTATTAGGTGCTGAATGGGTTCAAAACACAATTACCAAAATACAGCAAATACCAGAAATAATTAAGGCTAATTTAGCAGATCCAAAACAAAAGAATAAATTTGCAGGAACAGGTATTATAGATAAAATTATCGGATTAGATGACTGGTCAGTTACTGGCTTCTTTAATGCCTTGTGGAAAAAGATTACAACAGCACCTCTTGAAGGGTTTGATCTAACTACAACGTGGGGTAAAGATAACCCCAATCCATTACTGAAACCATTATTTGACGATGCTTCAAATAACGCGACAGTGTACGCAAAGAAAGTTATAGACCCAATGATAAAATCATTATTTGAGCCTAAAACTTGGACTGATTCTATTGTTAGTGCCGGAACCACACAGGTTAAAGGTATCACTACTATTATAACTAAAATTTATGATGCATTATTCCCGGCAAACCAACCAAAAGGTGGTCTTGCAGGTGCGGGTAATGCTGCAAAGTCACTCCTAGACGGTCTGGTAGGCTGGTTTACCACAAACTTTCCAACAACTACAGCAAAGGTAAAGAAAATTGGAGATGATATAATCACTGGAATCAAGGAAGCCTTCACAGTAAAGAATCTTACTCTCGCAGCCAACACATTCGTTGATGCGATCTTTGGAGCACTAGATGACATAAAACAGCGATTTGCGAATATTGGTATAACGATAGGCGGATGGATTTATAACGCCATACCTCCATGGCTAAGACAGTTTTTGCCAGGAGGCGGAGGACCAAACCCCAAGAAACTTACTCCTGGAACAGGCGGCGGTGCTGGTAGAGCAGCAGGATTCCACGGCTTCGCTACAGGCCCCATGCTCGTAGGCGAGAAAAGTACAGAAAGGATAGACGTTACCCCTATGAGTGATTTCGTAAACCGTAGAAACCAGCAATCAAACGGAGGCGGTGGAACCAGTACCATAATAGTCTATAGCGTATTAGACGGTACGGTAATAGCCGAAAGCGTAGCAAAAAGGATATCCGTTAATCAGGCGGTATATCGTTGAATTGCTTACAACAGACCCCTTATACTGGGAATCATTCCAGCCTAAGATAGAAATCAAGAACCTAGTCAACACTACAACCTATTATACCTTCGATGCTTTCGCTGATATCACTACTAACAAAGTAGTTTATTGTAAGGTAGACTTAGGTATAGACCATCACGGTACCTTTGAAATCCAGATAGAGAACTCCAACCAAGCATTAGATACCACCAACATAAAGAAAGGCCAGCGGGTTATCATTTCAGTCAAAAAAGATGCTACCCTAACCTATAACCGCCTTATCTCCGGACTGATTAGAAAAACCGGCTATACCAGAGGCATAGGAGGACAGACACTATATACAATTCAAGGAAGTTCTACAGCAATAAGACTAAACGAACGGATAACTTATTTTGTTAGAGCAGCAGCCAAGTTAGTACAAGATAACATAACCATAGACATAACAGACCCAAATATGAAAGCCGATACCTTGCTCCAGAGCCTCATAGACCTTACAGGAGAAGCATACACTGCTTCTAGTCTGGCAACAAATAGTGATGTAGAGAATTTTATTCCTTCAATAGCAGATGAGTTTGGAGAACTTCAGGACGGTGTAAACACAATAGAAGAACAAAGCACCGGAGAATTATTTATCGATGTTAATGATGTAGCGCAGTTCAGACACCAACTCCAACCCGCTACAGTTGGAAAAGGATTCATTTTAAGAGATACGGTAGGTTCGGCAGATGACGCCGACACGACCTGTTATTATGACGGTCAACCTGAGTACTGGGAATCTATCTTTAAATCAGATGGCTTCGCTTCAAGGATTTATGGAATATTGCCAGCCGAAACCGTTCCCTCAACAAGGGACGATGCTGGTTTCAGATTAATCAACGGTACTCCTGCCACTGCTATTATCACTACAACTCAAGAAGCAGCAGCCAAGTTCAGACCAACCCATTCTCACTTTCTACCAGGAGATATCTTTATCGTAGGAGGTGAAAATGCTTCCGCCGGCTCTACTACTCCGTGGGTAACTAGATTTAGAATTTGTACAGATAATGCAGGAGTCCCAACAAATGTAGGGGGAATCATAGCAAATATTGACTTCCAACCACAACAATTTCAATCGCCAGTTCCTACTACCGGTACAGACGAATCTTTAGTACTTGCCAGCGATCAAATATTTTATAATTCTGCTAACGTCAAAATAGATTCTTTTGATCTAAACACTACACAAAACTACTGGCTAATATGTTCAAATGATAATCTAGCGGCAAACCATCAGTTTAGTTGGACAGGAGTCCAGAAAGCAGGAGCGATAACCATGTTCACCAATACCACACTTTCAACTAATTCCGCGGGTGGTGCTGGCTGGGCTTTAGGTGGTGGAGGCGCTAACGTCCTCATGAATTATGCCCTACCGAGAAGGAGATCAGAAGCGTTTGAATGTTCGGATCATAAGGCTATTGCTAATACAGGCTCAGGACATACAGGCACAACAGGCGCAATTATTGAATCTACCCTTTCTAATATTCCTTCAGTAGTAAAAACAAGGGAGGGAATGTATAAGTATATGGCAAATCAAATTTATTATATGGCTAGGCCTCAGGTAATATGGCCTACCTTTAGAGTATCAGTACCTAACATTCCTATTTTACCAAACGACCCATTAATGATTGTAGATTCTACCTTATCATTATCAACCCCAGGAAGCCAGGCAGTAACAGCCACAACCGGCGTTATGTCCTATGAATTCGGTACAAGAGGTGGCGTAGGGAACAGTATACAATCCAGTTTATACCTGAATATCACTCTGGTAGGGTTTGCTACACACTATTAGTTCTCGTTTAAATTTTTAGTTGCTATCCTTTAGTGCAAGTTTTACAGTCAGATTATTACACCGAGTTAATGAAAAAGAACGGTCCACAGGATACCTGTTACGCCGTTCTCTATGACGCTAAAGACGCTGATTATATTTCTAAACTAAATCCTGATGACCTGTTTTCTTTAATTTATCAAAAGTCTTCTATCTTTAAAACCATGTCAAAGGCTGATGACGTCGTAACATTTCCAGGGCTATCCTACTGTATGCAACTTATCCTTGGCTCACAGACAACAAGGTTTACCTTTATGTGTGCTGGTTCCTCTTCCAACACCGCAGACCCGTTTAAACAAACTCTAGGTTCTGAGGCAGCGTCAAGACTTAATATGTCAATATCTGGAAGTATGACCCGCTCAGGACAGGCCCTCCGCTTTGTCGGTAATTTTCCTGCATCATTCCAAACTATAACCGTAAGAGAGAGCGGAGTAAATACCAACTCAGTTCCTAACTCCGGCATCCTGCTAAACAGAAATGTATTTTCTAGTAGTCCAATAACCCACATATCAGGAGGAACCGCGTTCACTTTAGCCTCTCTCATAACCTTTTCGAGTGTAACAACATGGGCATAAAGGACACAACTTACGCTTCGCTTTTCGATAAGAAGGACCTGCCCTATCTCTATAGATTAGTCGAAGAAGTCAGAACGACACACAACCAAGACCTAGTTAATGATTTCAACAATACTTTAAAAAAGAAATGGAATGACCACAATGCCTATCTTCAAGTTAGTAATAAGGATATAGAAATACTCCAAGTATCAAAGGCTGATGATCTAGTAGTAACTGCAGGAATTAACTTTCTAATTGACCAGATCCTGGGCTCAACCGTAGTAAGATGGCGGTATATATGGGTAGGTACGGGAACCACAGCACCGGCTCTAGCACAAACAGCCCTAACAACTCCCTTATTCATAGTTGATATGTCACTTTACGGATGGCGTGAATATGCTGGTTCTACGTTACGGTTTGCTGGTCTATTCCTCGAAACTGCAGCAACGCATACCGCTACAGAGGTAGGAGTATTTGATAACTCCGGTGCGGTCATGCTAAACAGAAATATGTTTTCTAGTAACCCTATTGCTCATGTTGTGAACCAGACAGGTTATGTTATTTCTTCTGTTGTAGAGTTTGTACCGGTGATGTGATAGTAGAAAGTGGGTAGCCATCATAAAAAGAAAAAGAAAACAGAGGATGTTAATGTAGTAATAGCGGATGTAAAAGACGAGCAGGACCAATCAGCAACAAGGACAGCAATACAACCAGCCTTTGAAGGCACTAATTATATGTCACCACTTAGAGCAATGATTGATTTCGTTAACGTGACAGAGACAACAGACCCAAGCCAAACACCGGCTTAGTTCCCTATTTGAAAACTTAGCAACTATGTTTTATTGGCCAAAGTTAAGATCATAGCGAAAGACGAAACCGGACGAGAAGTCCCTTTCTTCACCAAGACTTTAACGAAAGAATTCAAAGACAAAGCAGGTAAAAAATACAGTATTTCAATAGAAGAACCAAATCAACCCGTCACGTTTGTAGGTGATTACGTTGTAAAAGGTACCGTTGTTCCAGACCCTCACCAGTGTCAACCAAACGAGCACTGGGACGAAGTGCAGCAAAAATGCGTACCTGATGAACAACCTCCGGCTCATGAATGTCCTCCTAACCAGCACTGGGACGAGGCTACCCAGTCATGTGTCGATAACCCACCGGAACCACCAGTAGGAGATTTACTTTATGATTCACATAGAGATTCAAAACTACATGATGGAAACGTTAGAACGATACCAGATAAAGAAGGCGCGATAACTCCTAACGGTTTAGGTATAGAAATGCACGCATCAGGGAATCCAAGAGTGGTAGTAAATGCTGATGGAACCTTTTCACTGTTTGGCGATGCTGGTTTCCCCAGGTTCTATGGCTATGTAGTAAACTATGATGCAACACTAGAGATCGAATGCGCTTTCTGGAATGATGTAGGACAGGACTTATCCCTCAAGACAAGAAGCAGACATAACGAAGGGGGAGCATGCGAAAATAGATTCGGTGGTTATGGTCTAGCAGTAGATAGAAACGGCTATGACGCAAAGAGGGAAGTATGCCATAACGTTCATGACCAATCACAGTCAGGTAAACTACCAACAACTCCAAAGACAGGTGAATACTTTACGATTAAATGGACGGTGAAGGACCAAGGTAATGAAGTAAGACAGATAGGAGAAATGAACGGACAACCATTCTTGAACAAAATAGACAGTTCTCCAAAACCCTATATGGTAGACAAAGCCAGTTTTGAAAAACAATCATACTATTGGGTAAGGCAAAATATTAGTAAAGGAACTGGTGAAATCCGTATTAAGAGTTTAAGGATATTGAAAGCCTAATGCCTCAATCAGTATACACTCAAACCGAAGTAGACGGCCTTATCTCCGGAATAAATACAAAGATAACCGACCTAACGGCTAGGGTTACAAAACTAGAAACCGCTACTCCTGTTACTCCACCACCTACAACCTCAACAACTAAACTTTATGCTCCAATGTTTATGTGGGTTGGTCCCGCCTGGGATGCTCTTACTGCCCTCAAACAAAAGTATCCTAACCAAGAAATCGTAGCATGTTTTAATCCAAGCAACGGAGACTTTACCGGTAGAGATACTAATTTCGGTAACGGCTTGGCTAAGTGGAAAGCAGCAGGCATTAAAATCATAGGCTATACTTATACCAAATACGGACAAAGACCCGCAGCCGACGTAAAAACAGCAATCAATCACTACAAAACCTTTTACCCAGAAGTTAGTCATGGTATCTTTTTCGACGAAATGAAAAATACAGCCGGTTCAGAAGCCTACTACTCAGACCTGACAAACTATGCTCATACCAATATCGGACCATTCACTATGGGTAATCCAGGCACAAGTACGATAGCCTCCTACTTCCCTACGGTTGACTGTATCCTTATCTATGAAAGCGCAGGACTTCCTAGCGTAGCAACAGTCCAACAACGAACCCTAGGCCAGCCAGCCTCAAAGTGTGGAATCATACCTCATACAGTACCAACCTTCAACACCCAATTCGTGAAAGACGTCAAGCAGTATGTAGGCTATATCTACATAACTCAAGACGGAAGCGACGGCAACCCTTGGGATAGTTTAAGCGCGTACGCGGATCAAACCTGCACAGCGTTAGTTTAGGTTAGTTCACCTTACCCTTCCCGTCCATCTTCCTTCTATGGAAGGTATCATGGTTTTAATCTGGTTTTTCTGGCAGGTATTGATTCAGGACTTAGAGAAAATCTGGAAGAAA
>Ga0207708_10002912_pt1 | contig 12612 bp, 14 predicted proteins | sample KBSK5101metaG_FD_184340 | JGI IMG/M metagenome (GOLD analysis project Ga0207708, IMG submission 184340) | Corn, switchgrass and miscanthus rhizosphere microbial communities from Kellogg Biological Station, Michigan, USA - KBS K5-10-1 metaG... | ecosystem: Host-associated > Plants > Roots >...
CGTCTCGGGCCGCACCATCGCGAACATCGTCCACATCCCGGGCAGCGTGCTCACGCCGGGCAGCTGGCGGGTCGCGCAGTTCATCGACGACGGGGCGAGCGACGCGCAGTTCGAGGCGCTCCGCGACGCCTACTCCGGCAGGCTGGGCGGGCCGCTGGCCGACCTGGCCGGGCTGGTCGGAGAGGTGCTCACCTGCGAGCGCGTGCCGATCTCCCATCAGGTCGTCGAGGGTGTCGGCACGCTCGACGTGGGTGACTTCGCCCACTGCGAGATGGCGCCGTTCCGGGGCGCCGACGGCACCATCACCACGATCCGCGACTCGGTCTTCTCGACCGTCCCCGGGTCGCCCGCCTACCTCTCCAAGGCGTCCGCGCAGCGGATCAGCCTGCCGCAGTACGGGCTCGAGTGGTCGGAGGGTCAGAACGCGATCCAGGCCGACTACCGGATGACGCACGCGGTCGCCCGGTGAGCGCAGTCGGCTCGCGCTCGCGGACGCCCGCCGCCGTCCTCGCCGCGATCGTCGCGGCCTGGGCGGCGGCGGGCATCGCCGAGGCCGCCGGCCCGGGCGCCGTCCTGCACGGGCACGGCGCGCCGCACACCGCCGCCGAGCCGCTGTGGGTGACGGTGCTCCTGCCGCCGTTCTGGGTCGGGGCGATCGCCTTCCTGCTGGCGTGGCAGGTGATGGTGGCGGCGATGATGCTGCCGTCGAGCCTGCCGATGGTGCGGCTGTTCACGCACGCGGCCCGCCGCCAGGAGGGAGCAAACCGGGTCGTCGCGGCGTTCCTGGGCGGCTACGGCGTCGTGTGGGCGGCGTGCGGGGCGGCGGCGTTCGCGGCCGACGTTGCCCTTCACCGGGCGGGGGGCACGGTGGCCTGGTTCGACGCCCACCCCTGGGTCGCGCCGGCCGCCGCGCTGGCCGGTGCGGGCGCCTTCCAGTTCAGCGGCCTGAAGGACCGGTGCCTCGACCAGTGCCGGCACCCGGGCCCGTTCCTCATGCGCTACTACCGCCGCGGCACCCGGGGTGGGTTCGATCTCGGCCGCCGGCACGGGCTCTTCTGCATCGGCTGCTGCTGGGCGCTCATGGGGCTCATGCTGGTGATGGGCGCGGCGAGCCTCGTCTGGATGGCAGGGCTGGGCGCCGTCATGTACTACGAGCGGGCCGGGAGGCACGGGCGCAGGCTCACGCCGGTCGTGGGCGTGCTCTTGATCGGGTGGGGCGTCGTCGTGGCCGCGCATCCCGGATGGCTCCCCGACATCCTCGGAGGTGTGGCATCGTGACGGCGTGATCGCCGAGGAGCGCCTCCGCACCCGCCAGCTGCTCCTCATCTGCGCGGTCGAGGTCCTTGCGATGGGCCTGTGGTTCTCGGCGTCGTCGGTCGTGCCGCAGCTGAGCGACGAGTGGCACCTCTCCGACGCGGGGGCCACCTGGCTCACGACCTCGGTGCAGCTCGGGTTCGTGGCGGGGGCGCTCACGTCGGCGATCCTGAACCTGCCCGACCGGATGCCGCTGACGCGCCTGATCGGTGCGTCTGCGCTGCTCGCTGCGGCGGCCAACGCGGCGGTGGCCGTGTTCGCGCACGGCTTGGCCCTCGCGATCCCGCTGCGGTTCCTGACCGGTGTGGCGCTGGCCGGCGTCTACCCGCCGGGGATCAAGCTGATGGCGACGTGGTTTCGGGCGGGGCGCGGCTTCGCCGTCGGCGCACTGGTGGGGGCGCTCGCGCTCGGATCGGGCACGCCGCACCTCGTGAACGCGCTGCCGGCGCTCGACTGGCAGGCGGTGCTGAGCGTTGCGAGCGTGCTCGCGGTCGTCGGGGCCGGGCTTGCGGTGGCGACGCTCCACGAGGGGCCGTACGCCGCGGCGGCCGCGCCGTTCGCGCCCGGCTACGTGCGCCGGCTCTTCGGCGACCGGGCGCAGAGGCTGGTCTGCTTCGGCTACTTCGGCCACATGTGGGAGCTCTACGCGATGTGGACGTGGGTGCCGGCCTACGCCGCGGCCAGCTTCGCCGCGGCCGGCGACGGCGACCCCTCGCGGACGTCGGTCGAGCTGGCGGCGTTCGCGGCGGTGGGGGTCGCGGGCCTGGCCGGCTGCATCCTCGGCGGCCTCGTGGCGGATGCCCGCGGGCGGGCGGCGGTCACGATCTGGGCGATGGGGGTGAGCGGGACGTGCTGCGTGCTCGCCGCCGCCGTGTACGGCCTGGCGCCCGCGGTTGTCGTCGTCCTCATGCTGGTGTGGGGCATGGCGGTGGTCGCGGACTCCGCCCAGTTCTCGACCGCCCTCACCGAGGTGGCCGACCCGGAGTACGTCGGCACGGCCGTCACGGCTCAGACGGCGATCGGGTTCGCGATCACCGTGGTCTCGATCCGGCTCCTGCCGGGGGTGCGCGACGCGGTTGGATGGAGGTATGCGTTCCTCTTCCTCGCGGTCGGGCCGGCGCTCGGCATCGTCGCGATGGCGCGGGTACGATCGCTGCTTCGTGGCTGAGGGCTGGAACCCCCCGGAGGTCGGCGCGCGGGCGTCGCGGTCTCGCACCGTCACGGCCGAGGACATCGAGCGCTTCACGGCGATCTCCGGCGACCGCAACCCGCTGCACTACGACGAGGCGGCGGCCCGCGCGTCGCGCTTCGGCGAGATCATCGTGCAGGGCGGGATCACGTCGGCCATCCTGAACGCCGTCGTCGCCGAGGACCTGCCGGGGCCGGGCACCGTCTTCCTCGAGGTCGCCTGGAAATTCACGGCCCCGGTGCGACCGGGCGACACGATCACGGGCGAGGTCGAGGTCACCGCAGCCCGCGCGGACAAGCCGATCACGCACCTCACGACGACGGTCACGCGCGACGACGGGATCGTCGCGCTCGAGGGCACCGCTGTCTGCTACACCGTCGCGGTGTAGCCGTGCCCCCTACTGCGCCGCGCTGGCCTCGATCTCGCGCAGCTCGTCCTCGTAGGCCTGCCCCATCTTCTCGAGCAGGGCCAGCGTCTCGCGGGCCTCGTCCTCGTCGATGGCCTGGAGCGCGAACCCGACGTGGATCAGCACCCAGTCGCCGACGCCCGCCTCGGGGCAGAGCGCCGTTGACACCGTCCGCCGGACGCCGGAGATCTCGGCGTTGGCGAGGCCGGCCTCGGCGTCGACGACCTCGACGATCTGCGCCGGGATCGCTAAGCACATTGTGGATTCCCACCCATGACCGGTATAGGGTACCGCCGAGGCTGGGGGAGCCTGAGGAGTTGGACGCGCCTGCCTGACGTCGCATCGACTGTGATCGACCCGGAGGCCCTCGACGACCTGCTGCGCGCGCTCGCCGCACACGGGTTTCGGACGGTCGGCCCGACGGTCCGCGACGGCGCGATCGTCTACGACGACATCGAGTCGGCGGCCGAGCTGCCGATCGGGTGGACGGACGACCAGGCGCCGGGCCGCTACCGGCTCGAGCGCCGCGACGACGAGGCCCGGTTCGGGTACGCCGTCGGCCCGCACTCGTGGAAGCAGTTCCTCTTGCCGGCCCGGATCCGCCTCTGGCGCGCGCGCAAGCAGGACGACGGCTTCGTCGTCGAGCAGGACGAGCCGGACGGCGCGCCGCTGGCGATGATCGGGGTGCGGGCGTGCGAGCTGCACGGCATCACGATCCAGGACAAGGTGCTCCTGGGCGGGACGTACGCCGACCACGACTACGCCGCGCGCCGCAAGGACGCGTTCATCGTCGCCGTCAACTGCTTCGAGCCCGCATCGACCTGCTTCTGCACGTCGATGGAGACCGGGCCGAAGGCCGAGGCCGGCTACGACCTGGCGCTGACCGAGATCCTGGACGGCGGCCATCGGCTGCTCGTCGAGGTGGGGACGATGCGGGGAGCCGAGGTGCTCGCCGACGTCCCGACGCGCCCGGCTGAGCCGGCCGACCTGGCCGCGGCGGGCGCGGCGGTCGACGGCGCCGTGCAGAAGATGGGCCGGCACGTCGACACCACGGACATCCGCGACATGCTGGCCCGGAACCTCGAGAACGAGCGCTGGGACGAGGTCGCCTCCCGTTGCCTCACCTGCGGGAACTGCACGCTGGTGTGCCCGACCTGCTTCTGCACGTCGGTCGAGGATCACACCGACCTGGCCGGCGACGCCGAGCGCACGCGCGAGTGGGACTCGTGCTACTCGGTCGACTACTCCTACATCCACGGCGGGAGCATCCGCCCGTCCGGCAAGTCGCGCTACCGGCAGTGGCTCACCCACAAGTTCGGGACCTGGTACGACCAGTTCGGCAGCTCCGGCTGCGTCGGGTGCGGCCGGTGCATCGCGTGGTGCCCGGTCGGGATCGACGTGACCGAGGAGCTGGCCGCAATCCGCTCGACCGATCGACACGAGGGAGCAGGCGATGGAGACGATTGAGGCCGTCCTGCGCGAGGTGCAGCTCTTCGAGGGGCTCTCGCACGAGCAGCTCGAGACGATCGCCGGCTGCGGGCAGAACGTCCAGTTCCCCGAGGGCGAGCTCTTGTTCAAGGACCGCGACCCCGCAGAGAGCTTCTTCGTCCTGCGCCACGGGAGCGTCGCGCTGGAGACGTTCGTGCCGACGCGCGGGGCGGTCGTCATCGAGACCCTCGAGGCCGGCGAGGTCGTCGGGTGGTCGTGGCTCTTCGCCCCGTACCGGTGGCACTTCGACGCCCGCGCGCTCTCGCTCGTCCGCGCGACCCGCTTCGACGGTGCGTGCCTGCGCGGGAAGGCCGAGAGCGACCCCAAGCTCGGCTACGACCTCATGTCACGGTTCGCGCAGGTCATGATCCGCCGCCTCCAGTGGACGCGCCTGCGGCTTCTCGACGTCTACGGCGATGGCCACCGCAGCTGACGCCCAGACGGTTGCGGGGCCGATGGTGCCCCAGCCCTTCCGCGTCACCAAACGGCGCCGGGAGCTGGCCGACACGTGGACGCTCGAGCTCGAGCCGGCCGGCGGCGCGCGGGTGCTGCCCGCGCCCGGCCAGTTCACGATGCTCTACGTCTTCGGCGTCGGCGAGGTGCCGATCTCGGTCTCGGGCGACGTGGACGGCCCACTCGTGCACACCGTGCGGGCGGTCGGGGCCGTCTCCCGCGCGATCTGCGAGTCCGAGCCCGGCACGGTGCTCGGCGTCCGTGGGCCCTTCGGCAACACCTGGCCGGTCGAGGCCGCGCTCGGGAGCGACGTGGTGATCGTCGCCGGCGGCATCGGCCTCGCGCCGCTGCGGCCGGCGCTCTACGCCGTCCTCCGGCAGCGCGGTTAGTTCGGAAACGTCGCCCTGCTCTACGGCATCCGCACGCCCGCCGACCTGCTCTACCGGACCGAGCTCGGCCAGCTCCGCGGCCGGTTCGACCTCCAGGTCGACGTCACGGTCGACGCCGCCGAGGGCGGCTGGCAGGGCAAGGTCGGCGTGGTTCCCAAGCTGATCGACGGGGCTCACTTCGACGCCGACAGCGCGATCGCGCTCGTGTGCGGGCCCGAGGTCATGATGCACTTCGCCGCCCGGGCGCTGCTCGACCGCGGAGTCCCACCGGACCGCATCTACATCTCGATGGAGCGCAACATGCAGTGCGGGGTGGGGCACTGCGGCCACTGCCAGCTCGGGCCGACGATGATCTGCCGCGACGGGCCCGTCTACCGCTACGACCGGCTCGAGCGCCTGATGGCGGTGCACGAGCTGTGAGCATGGCCCGAAAGCCGACGCTGGCCGTGTGGAAGTTCGCCTCGTGCGACGGCTGCCAGCTCTCGCTCCTCGACTGCGAGGACGAGATCCTGTCGCTCGCGGGCGAGGTCGACATCGCCTACTTCCTGGAGGCGACGCGGGCCACCGCAGAGGGGCCCTACGACCTCTCGCTGGTGGAGGGCTCCGTCACGACCCATCACGACATGGAGCGGATCCGGGAGGTGCGCAAGGTCTCGAAGGCGCTCGTCACGATCGGGGCCTGCGCCACGGCGGGCGGCGTGCAGGCGCTGAAGAACTTCGCCGACGTCGACGAGTACGTCTCGGTCGTCTACGCCACCCCGGACTACATCTCGACGCTCGACTCCTCGACGCCCATCTCGGCCCACGTCCCCGTCGACTTCGAGCTGAACGGCTGCCCGATCAACAAGCGCCAGCTGCTCGAGGTGATCACGGCCTTCCTGCACGGCCGCCGGCCCGAGATCCCGACGTCCAGCGTGTGCATGGAGTGCAAGCGGCGCGGCACGGTGTGCGTCATGGTGGCGCACGGGACGCCGTGCCTCGGCCCGGTCACCCACGCCGGCTGCGGCGCGCTCTGCCCGTCCTACAACCGCGGCTGCTACGGCTGCTTCGGGCCGATGGAGACGCCCAACATGCCCGCCCTCGCCAACCAGCTCAGCGAGCTCGGCATGAGTGAGAAGGCGGTCGACCGGGTCTTTCGCACGTTCAACGTCCGCCCGTTCGAGGAGGCCCGCACCCGGTGAGCACGCCGAAGACGAAGACCATCCGCACCGACGCCCTGGCCCGCGTCGAGGGCGAGGGGGCGATGTACGTGCGGATCGCCGGCCGCGAGGTCGAGGAGGTGAAGCTCAACATCTACGAGCCGCCCCGGTTCTTCGAGGCGTTCCTGCGCGGGCGCGGCTTCACCGAGGTGCCCGACATCACGGCCCGGATCTGCGGCATCTGCCCGGTCGCCTACCAGATGAGCTCGGTGACCGCGATGGAGATGGCCTGCGGCGTCGAGGTCGGCGGCCAGCTCCAGGCGCTCCGCCGGCTCCTCTACTGCGGCGAGTGGATCGAGAGCCACGCCCTGCACGTCTTCATGCTCCACGCGCCCGACTTCCTCGGCTACCCGAGCGCGATCGAGCTGGCCCGCGACGCGCCCGACGTCGTGGCGAGCGCGCTCGAGATGAAGAAGATCGGAAACGAGCTCATGACCGTCGTCGGCGGCCGCGAGGTGCACCCGATCAACGTCAAGGTGGGCGGCTGGTACCGCGCGCCGCGAAAGGGCGAGCTGGCGCCGCTCGTGCCCAAGCTCGAGCGGGCGCGCGAGATCGCCCTCGAGGCCGTGCGGATCACGTCCGGGTTCGACTTCCCCGACTACGAGCAGGACTACGAGCTCGTGGCGCTCGACCATCCAGGCGAGTACCCGATCGACCGTGGCCGGGTCGTGTCGAACCGCGGGCTCGACATCCCGGTGACCGAGTACGACGATCACTTTGTCGAGGAGCACGTCGAGTGGTCGAACGCCCTGCACTCGCGGATCATCGAGCGCGGCTCCTACCTGTGCGGGCCGCTCGCCCGGTTTGCGCTCGCCGCCGACCGGCTCTCCCCGATCGCGCGCGACGCGGCTGGCGAGGCCGGCCTCGAGCCGTCCGAGCGAAACCCGTTCAAGAGCATCGTCGTTCGCTCCGTCGAGCTCGTGTACGCGGCCGACGAGGCGCTGCGGATCATCGCCGAGTACGAGGAGCCCGATGCGCCCGCCGTCGAGGTGGAGCCGCGGGCCGGCGTCGGCTACGGCTGCACCGAGGCGCCGCGCGGCATCCTCTACCACCGGTACGAGATCGACGCCGAGGGCTCGATCCTCGACGCCAAGATCGTGCCGCCCACGTCGCAGAACCAGCGCACGATCGAGGAGGACCTGCGCGGGGTCGTCGAGCGGTCGCTCGACATGCCCGACGAGGAGCTCACGATCCGCTGCGAGCAGACGATCCGGAACTACGACCCCTGCATCTCCTGCGCGACGCACTTCCTGACGCTCGACGTCGAGCGCCGGTGACGGCCGCGGTCGTGTGCGTGGGAAACCGGCTTCGAGGTGACGACGCGGTCGGGCTCGAGGTGGCCCGGCATCTGCGCGGGACGCTGCCCGCCGGCGTCGGGATCATCGAGCGCGAGGGCGAGCCGACCACGCTCATCGACGCGTGGGACGGCGCCGACGCCCTGTGGGTGGTCGACGCCGTGTCGTCGGGCTCCGACGCCGGCACGGTGCACCGCCTGGAAGCCGGCGAGCAGCCGCTGCCGCAGGGCCCCTTCCGGGCCTCGACGCACCACGTGAGCCTCGCGGAGACGGTCGAGCTGGCGCGCGTCCTGGGCCGCCTGCCCGCCCGGACCGTGGTCTACGGGATCGAGGGCGGGAGCTTCGCGATAGGCGAGCCGCTCACGCCCGCCGTGGCTGCCGCGGCCGTCGCGGTGGCGGACGCGGTGCGGGCGGAGGTTGAGGGTCTGGTGTGAGGGCGCGGAGCTTGTGGCGGGCCTTCGGGACCGCCCGCCCGCGTCGCACGCGCGGTGCAACGCGGGCTCCGCGGCGGCTGGGCGGCCGGTGCCGGCCCTGCGGGCCGGGTTGCACGGCTCACGCCGTGCAACGACGGGGTCAGGCACCGATGTTGCATCAGCGGCGCTGACGCGCCTGCTGCAACAACGGAGCCAGACCCTGGGGCTGCCCGGCGCCGGGTGACCCTGTCCGCCGCTGCTGGTAGTCTCCTCGAAGTCGTGAGCCACCTTTAATCCGCGCCCTGCGAGGCCGGGAAGGAGCACTCGAATGACCGCAACCGCCACCGAGCGCGTGCTGCTCGACGAGGAAGCACTCCGGCGCACGCTCCGCCGGATCGCCCACGAGATCGTCGAGAAGCACCCCGATCTCACGGCGCTCGGACTGGTCGGCATCTATACCCGCGGCGCGACGCTCGCGCAGCGGCTGCGCGACCTGATCGAGGAGTACACGGGCGCGCGCGTCCCCACCGGCGCGCTCGACATCACCTTCTACCGCGACGACGTCACCCTGCGCGCGGAGCAGCGGGCTCATCCGCAGCCGGTGGTCAAGGCCACCCGGCTCGACTTCCCGCTCGAGGGCAAGTCGGTGGTGGTGGTCGACGACGTCCTCTACACGGGCCGCACCATCCGCTCGGCGATCGAGGCGATCTTCGACTACGGCCGCCCCGAGCGCGTCCAGCTCGCGGTGCTCGTCGACCGCGGCCACCGCGAGCTGCCCATCCGGCCCGACTACGTCGGCAAGAACCTCCCAACGGCCCGCTCCGAGCGGGTGAACGTCGAGCTCGTCGAGATCGACGAGATCGACCGTGTCGTCCTCATCCATCCCTGACCTGGAGCGCGCGTGGACGCAATTCCCCCCAAGAGCAGCGCAAAGCGGCGGCACCTGATCTCGATCACCGACCTGCGCCGGGCCGACATCGAGCGGATCCTCCAGACCGCCGAGGGGTTCGAGAGCGTGATGCGGCGCGACATGAAGAAGGTGCCCACGCTGCGCGGGCGCACCGTCATGACGGTCTTCTTCGAGGCTTCGACGCGCACGAGCTCCTCGTTCGAGCTCGCCGCCAAGCGGCTCTCGGCCGACACGATCAGCCTGAAGGCGGCCGGCTCGAGCGTCGACAAGGGCGAGTCGCTGCGCGACACCGTCCAGACCCTCTCGGCGTACGACCCCGACGTGATCGTGATCCGGCACTCCGCGGTGGGTGCCGCCGGGATGATCACGGCCTGGACCGATGCCCACGTCGTGAACGCCGGCGACGGCACGCACCAGCACCCGACGCAGTGCCTGCTCGACCTCTACACGATGCAGGCCGCGCTGGGCGGGATCGAGGGCCTGCACGTGGCCATCGTCGGCGACGTCCTGCACTCTCGCGTCGCCCGCTCGAACATCCTCGGCCTTCGCACGATGGGCGCCCGCGTCACCCTGGTCGGGCCGCCGACGCTCATCCCGCGCGACGCCGCCGCCCTCGGCGCCGAGGTGTCGCACTCGATGGACGCGCTCGAGGCGGCCGACGTCGTCTACGTCCTCCGCATGCAGCGCGAGCGGATGGCCGCGGGAGCCTCGTACGTCCCCAGCCTGAGCGAGTACGCGGCGGTCTGGGGCGTCACGCCGGCCCGCCTGCGGCCCAGCCAGCTCGTCATGCACCCGGGCCCGATCAACCGCGGCGTCGAGATCGCCCCCGAGGTGGCCGACTCGGCCGCCTCGCGCATCGTCGACCAGGTGCGGGCCGGGCTCGTCGTTCGCATGGCGGTGCTCTACGACCTCCTGGCCGGCCCGGGCAAGGCCGAGCCCGAGGCCGCCCTTCGCATCGTCTCGCCCGACGTCGTCTCGGCCGGCGGCCAGGAGGTGGCCTGATGGACCGGCTCTCCTGTGCGCCCGCGCCTCCCGCCGACCTCCTCATCGCCGGCGCACGCGTCGTCGACCCCGGATCGGGGCTCGACGGGGCGGCCCTCGACGTCCGCATCCGCGAGGGCGTGATCGCCGAGATCGGCCCCGACCTGCCGCGGACGGAGATCGAGACGATCGACGCCGAGGGGCTCGTGCTGCTTCCCGGGCTCGTCGATCCGCACGTCCACCTGCGCACGCCCGGCGACGAGGACGAGGAGGACGTCGCATCCGGCACCCGCGCGGCCGCGGCCGGCGGCTTCACCGCGATCCTGGCGATGCCCAACACCCAGCCCGTCGCCGACACGCCGCTCGTGCTGGGCGGGCTCGTCGAGCGGGCCGGCCGCGAGGCCGTCGTCCCCACCGGCTTCATGGCCGCGATCACCGCCGGCCAGGACGGCGAGCGGCTGGCCGAGATGGTCGCGCTCGCCGAGGCCGGCGCCGTCGCCTTCTCGGACGACGGCCGCCCGGTCGAGCGGGCCGCGATCCTGCGCCGCGCCTTCCAGTACGCGTCGGTCACCGGCCTGCGCCTGGCGCTGCACGAGGAGGACCTGTCGCTCTCCGGCGGGGCGGACATGCACGAGGGCGCCGTCTCGGCCGAGCTCGGCCTGCGGGGCTATCCGTCGATCGCCGAGAGCGTCATGGTCGGCCGCGACCTGGCGATCGCACGCTACGAGGGCGCTCCGATGCACGTCTGCCACGTGTCGGCCGCGGAGTCGGTGGCCGAGATCCGGCGGGCGCGCGAGCTGGGCGTCGAGGTGACCGCCGAGGTGACGCCGCACCACCTGTGCCTGACCGACGAGCACGTCAGGAGCCTCGATGCCGGCCGGGCCAAGATGAGCCCGCCGCTTCGCTCCGCCACCGACCGGGCGGCGCTGATCGAGGCGCTCGCCGACGGGACGCTCGACTGCATCGGCACCGATCACGCGCCGCACCGAGGCCACGAGAAGGAGCAGCCGTTCGCGCAGGCGCCCAACGGCGTCATCGGGCTCGAGACGGCGTTCTCGGCGGTCTACACGCACCTCGTGGAGCCGGGCCTCGTCCCGCTCGCGGCGATCGTCGAGCGCATGTCCGCCGGCCCGGCGGCCGCCTTCGGGCTGCGGCGGCCTGCGGTGCGCAAGGGCGAGCGGGCCGACCTGTGCCTGTGGGACCTGGCGGCGAGCTGGCCCGTCCAGCCGCCCTACGCGTCGCGGTCGCAGAACTGCGCCTTCGCCGGCCAGACGCTGCGGGCTCGCTGTCACCTCACGATCGCGGCCGGGGCCGTCGCCCACCGGCTGATCGAGGCCGTGCACTAGTGCCGGCCTTCCTCGTCCTCGAGGACGGTACGGTCTACCGCGGCCGCCCATACGCGGCCCACGGGATCGCGGTCGGGGAGCTCGTCTTCACGACGTCGATGACCGGCTACCAGGAGGTCGTGACCGACCCCAGCTTCGCCGGTCAGCTCGTCACGTTCACCCAGCCGATGATCGGCAACTACGGCGTCGAGCCGGACGCCTCGGAGTCGGCCGCGCCGCACGCGCGCGCGGTGATCGTGCGCGAGGGCCGAAATGCCGCCCCCGGCAGCCGCGCCGGCTTCGCCGACTGGCTCTCGGAGCACGGCGTGGTCGGCCTCCAGGGCATCGACACGCGCGCGATCACGCGCAGGCTGCGCGACGGCGGCGCCGTCCGGGCCGCCGTCTCGACAGGGACGGCGACCGTCGAGGAGGTGCTCGCGGCCGTCCACGCGGCGCCGGAGATGGCCGGGCAGGCGCTGGCGGCGGGCGTGTCGCGGGCCGCGCCCGAGACGTTCCCGGCCGAGGGCCGCGAGCGAGCCCACGTTGTCCTCCTCGACTACGGCGTCAAGGGCTCGATCGTGCGGCTCCTTTGCGAGGCGGGGGCTCGGGTGACGGCGATGCCCTGGGACGCCTCCGCCGCCGAAGTCCTCGCGACGGCCCCCGACGGCATCCTGCTCGCCAACGGCCCGGGCGACCCGGCCGCGCTCCCGGCCTGCGTCGCGGAGGTGCGGGCCATGCTCGAGGCCCGGCCGGTCTTCGGGATCTGCCTCGGCCATCAGCTGCTCGGCCGGGCGCTCGGCCTCGACACCTACAAGCTCCGGTTCGGCCATCGCGGCGCCAACCACCCGGTGCTCGAGCTCGATTCCGGCCGGGTGCTCGTGACCGCCCAGAACCACGGGTTCGCCGTGCGCGGCCCCGAGTCCGGACGCGAGTTCGAGACCGCCTACGGGCCCGCGATCGTCACGCACACCTCGCTCTATGACGGCACCATCGAGGGGCTCGCGCTGCGCGACCGTGACGTGTCCTCGCTCCAGTTCCACCCCGAGGCCAGCCCCGGGCCGCACGACGCCCGTGAGGCGCTGGCCGGGTTCGTCGACCGGATCGCCTCCGCCGAGCGGGCCGCGGTTGCCTAAGCGCCGCGACATCCACTCGGTGGCGGTCATCGGCTCGGGCCCGATCGTGATCGGGCAGGCGTGCGAGTTCGACTACTCGGGGAGCCAGGCGCTGCGTGTGCTGCGCGCGGAGGGCAT
>Ga0207708_10002913_pt1 | contig 12608 bp, 10 predicted proteins | sample KBSK5101metaG_FD_184340 | JGI IMG/M metagenome (GOLD analysis project Ga0207708, IMG submission 184340) | Corn, switchgrass and miscanthus rhizosphere microbial communities from Kellogg Biological Station, Michigan, USA - KBS K5-10-1 metaG... | ecosystem: Host-associated > Plants > Roots >...
CCGTGGATGCGCGCGCGGCTCGAGCAGCTCGAAGCGGAGATCGCAGCGAAGAAGACGCCGCGCGCCAAGATCCGCCACCTTCTCGCCACCTTGTGGCGCGAGCTGCCGGCCGCGGACAACGGCTTCCTCAACAACATCATGCAGGCCATCTCGGTCACCGACGTACCTGTGCAGGGCCTTGCGATCCACGCCCAGGGCGTCGGCAACCGCCTGCATGGTCAGCGAATGCGGCGGCTTGATGTAGCCCGCAGCGACTGCGTCAGCACCGGTGAACACATGTCGCACGCCCGGCTGCTTGAGTGCCGCCGCCGTATCGACCGCCTTGATTTCGGCATGCGCGTGATCCGAGCGCACGAAATAGCCATAGAGTTGCCCGGCAGCGTTCCAGTCGGATGCGTACTTGCCTGCGCCTGTGATGAGACGCTTGTCTTCGACGCGATTGCCGTGATGCGCGTGCCCGTCGTGCTCGTAGTGCTCGTGATGCGTATCCATGAATTTCCTGAGTGAACTGCTGATTTAGTGAACTACGAACTAAAGCGTGCGGCGCGCGGATGCGGCGGCAGATTCAACGCGTCGGGCGCTTCGAATGGCTTGTGGCCTTCGACCTGTGCCGCATACAGCACGCGCCGCTCCGCCGAATCGAAGGAGTCGCGCTTGTGCAAAGTCGCGCGATTGTCCCAGATGACGACGTCGCCGACCGCCCACACGTGCTCGTAGCAAAACCGCGGCTGCGCAGCATGCGCCCACAATTCGTCGAGCAATGCCTCGGATTCTTCGAGCGACAAGCCGTTTACATAGGCGCTGTGGCGGCGCCCGAGGAACAGGGTATTCGCATGCGTCTCCGGGTGCGTCGAGATGATCGGATGGCTGGGGCCGGGTGTGTGACGGATGTCGTCTTTGAGCGATGCGCCGGGGCGCAGCTTCATCGCGGTATCGACCGTGTTGCCCTGCTTGATGGTTTTGCCCGCGATGCGTTTTTTCTGCGCCGCGGTGAGCGCGTCGTAAGCGGCGTAGCAATTCAAAAACATCGTATTGCCGCCTTTTTCGTTCGGCGGAATTTCCTTGGCAACCAGCATGCGCGCAGCAGTCGGCGCTTCCTTGAACGAAAAATCCGAATGCCACACGATTTCGCCGTCGCCCAGGATGCCGATCGTCTTGCCGGCCTCCTTCACGTTGGACACCACCGTGACCTCAGGCGGCAGCTTGTAGAGCTCGTGCGCGGCGCGTTCCGGCAAGTCGCGCTGATGCAGATTCGACGACGATACCGGAATGCCGAAACGCTTGACCAGCCGCACGAGATCTTCGGCGCTGACGTCCTGGCCGCGAAACACGAGCATCACGTTATCAAGCCACACGTCGTGTATGCGCTTGAACGATGCGTCGTCAAGCGTGTTGATGTCGAAACCGCGTATCTCCGCGCCGAGCGCAGCTTTGCACGGGACTACGTCGAATTGCGCGCCGGGCGCGTTTTTTTGGGCAAGCGAGGTATCAGCCATGGTCGATCCTTCCGTCCTCGGGTCATCTGTCGTAGTCAGTAGTATATAGCGCCTGCCGCAAGGCCGTAGCAGGGCGGCGCGCCGAGGCGGCCATTTGGCGAGTGGCGCGCGCTCTGCTAGTCTCTGCCTTCACTTTTTTTCGCCGGATAGCGTCCGCGAAAAAATCAACCGGAGTACTGATGCAATCCCGAGTTTGCTTGTCCCTGGCGGCCGTTGCTGCCGCCACTCTCCTGTCCGGCGTCGCCGCTGCGCAGCCGTATCCGTCGCGGCCGGTCCGCATCGTCGTCGGCTTCCAGGCCGGCGGCGGCACGGACATCGCCGCGCGCGTCATTGCGCAGAAGCTCGCCGATGCGCTGGGCGTCACCTTTATCGTCGACAACCGGCCGGGCGCCGCCGGCAACATCGGCGCCGACATCGTCGCGAAGGCCAATGCCGATGGCTATACCATATTGATGGCGAACTCCACTATTGCCATCCCCAGCCTGTCCGTCAAACTGCCGTTCAATGTCAAAAAAGATTTCGCGCCTATCAGCAACATCGCGCTTGGCCCTTCGGTGCTGCTCGTGAATCCCAGCCTGCCGGTGACCGACGTCAAAGGGCTCGTCGCACTCGCCAAGGCCAAGCCGAGGACGCTGATCTACGGCTCCGGCGGTGTCGGCAATGTCACGCATCTGGCGATGGAGCTGCTCGTGTCGATGACCGGAATCGAGATGACTCACATACCGTACAAGGGCGCCGCGCCATCGGTCGTCGGCCTGCTCAGCGGCGAAGTGCAGTTGCTGTTTGCCGGCATTCCCGGAGTGCTGGCGCAGATCAGCGCCGGAAAAGTTCGCGCCCTCGGCGTGTCGATCTCCCAGCGCAGCCCGGCGCTGCCTAATGTGCCGACGATAGCCGAGGCGGGATTGCCCGGCTACTACGCGGCGTCGTGGTACGGCCTGATGGTGCCGGCCGGCACGCCGGACAGCACTATTGACATACTGGCCAAGCAAATCGGCACTATCATGCGCGTACCCGAGGTCAAGGAGAAAATGCTGGCGCAGGGCTTCGAGCCTGTCGGAGACACGCCGGCGCAGTTTGGAAAATTCATCAGCGAAGAAATATTGCGCTGGGAGCAGGTCGTTAAAAGAGCGGGCATCAAACCCGAGTAAGACCATACGAAGGAAAATCATGATCGATCGCATAGAAATTTTTATCACCGCATTGTCGGAACGCCTGCAGCGCGTCTTTTCGAGCGGGGCTTACGATACCGGCCCCGCCGACAGCCTGCTCGGCAAGCATGTGCTCGTGAAGATATACGCCGACGGCGTGGTCGGCTGCGCGCAGGTGCGGCCGATCAGCCCCGGCCACTTCGTCGCCGACACTGCGCCCAGCGTCTTCTCCGCGATCAAGGAAGTTTACGGGCCCGCGCTGCTCGGCAAATCGATTTTCGATTTCGAATCCATCAACGCAATGTTCGACAACCGGCTCGCCGGCAATCCCGCCGCGCGCTCCGTGCTCGATATCGCCCTGCACGATGCCGCCGGCAAAGCGCTGAAAACGCCACTCTACAACCTGCTGGGCGGCTGCTGTCAGCCGCGCATACCACTTGAATGGTCGGTCAGCATGGCGGAAGACGTCGGCGTCATCATCGCGGAGGCCAGGCGCGCGGTGGATGAGTTCGGCATCCAGGTGCTGTGCCTGAAGATGGCGGACCGTCGCGGCTGGCGCCACGACGTCAGCAATTTTGCGGCGGTGCGCAAAGCGGTCGGCGACGACGTGATGATAGGCATCGATCCCAACACGGGCTGGACGCTCGCCGACGCGCTGTCGGCGATCCACGAAATCAAGCCGATGGGGCTCGGCTATATCGAGCAGCCGATCGAGCGGCGCGATCTCGCCGGCATGGCGGAAATCCGCCGCGCCGCCAACGGCGTGCCGGTGATGGCGGACGAAGGCGTGTTCACGCTGCAGGACGCGCATGCGCTGGCGCAGGCGCATGCCTGCGATGCGTTTTGCATCAAGCTCTACAAAATGGGCGGCCTCACCAACGCGAAAAAAATCGCGGCGATTGGCGAGTCCGCGAACATTCGCGTCAACTGCGGCGGGCTCGCCGTGCAGTCGCAGCTCGACGCCGCCGCCAGCGCGCACTTCTACGCCGCTACGCCTGCGGCGCGCACGATGGGCGCGGCCGAGTTCACGTTCGGCCTGAACTCGACGGCGAAAGACCCGTTATGCCCCGACAGCGATTTTAAAATCAAGGACGGGCACGTCGACGTGCCGCGCGGTCACGGCCTGGGCGTCACCATCGATGAAGCGTTGCTGAAGAAAAATACGCTGATGCAGGACAGTATCGGCAAATAACCGTTTACGTAACGCGGCGTCGACCAGGCAGCCGGCTCCAGACCGGCTCTGACCGAACTGTGCGTAGCCCCACGTGAGGAGGATCGACCATGTTGTGCGTCAAAACCACGGCCGTTGCCGTTGCGGCACTGCTGTTCTCGCCAAGCGCGTGGGCGCAGTCCGTAGCCGCGAACTATCCCAACAAGGTCGTCCGCTTCATCTGTCCGTTTCCGCCGGGCGGCGCCAATGATCTGCTGGCGCGCCTGTTCGCGCAGAAAATGACAGATGCGTACGGACAGCAGGTGATTGTCGACAATCGCGGGGGCGCCGGCGGCCAGACGCGAGCAGTGAACAGGGTTCCCGCTTGCGGGATGTGAACGTCCGCGAGTCGGATGACGCGCCGTCGAAATTAACTTCGCGTCCGCGGCACACGTCTCCGGGGTCGCATCCCCTGAAGGGGTCCCCTGCTCCGCCCTTCGACGGTGTATCGGCGCCGAAGCCGGTGCGCGCGCGCCCGCCGACGGTTACACCATCACGATGGCGAACTTGAGCATGCTCGCGATCAACCCGTTTCTCTACAGCAAGCTGCCGTACGACGTCGTGCGGGATTTCGCGCCGGTGATCGAGCTCGCGCAAAGCGTCAACCTGCTGCTCGTGCATCCGTCGGTGCCCGCGACCACGTTGAAAGAATTGATCGATCTCGCCAGGGCCAAACCGGGCGGCTATAACTACGCGACGCCGGGCATCGGCACGCCAGCCCATCTCGCAACCGAGCTGATGGCATCGATGGCGGGCATCAAGCTTGTGCATGTTCCTTACAAGGGATCCGGCGCGGCCATTCCCGCGGTGATCGCGGGCGAATCGCAGATTTTCATCGAGCCGGTCGCGACCTCAATCGCGCATGCGCGCGCGGGGAGAATGCGGGCGCTCGCCGTTACGTCGGCGCAACGCGCGGCGGTGACGCCCGAGTTGCCGACGATGGTGGAAGCGGGCCTTGCCGGCTACGAATTCACTTCGTGGTACGGCGTCATCGCGCCCGCAGCGACGCCGCGCGCCGTCGTTATGCGACTGAACGAAACGATCAACCGCATACTCAATCAGGCGGACATGAAGGAGAACCTGACCTCGCAGGCGATGCTCACGATCGGCGGGCCGCCCGAGGCGTTTGCCGCGAAAATAAAAACCGAAATGGCGCGTTGGGGCAAGGTCGTAAAGGATACCGGCGCGAAGGCCGACTAAGCTTTTAAGCCGTCAGGCCCGCGAGCACGTACGGCAGGATGCCGCCGTTGCGCACGTAATCTATTTCCGCCGGCGTATCGAGCCGCAGCGTCAACGCGACGCGTTCCTCTCTCCCGTCCGGCCGCTTTATTGCGAGCGTAATCGACTGCCGCGGCTTCGCCTGATCGCTTAGACCCGTCAGGTCGAACACTTCTTCGCCCGTGAGGCTCAGCGAGGACGCGGTCACGCCCGGCGGCAACTGGCAAGGCAGCACGCCCATGCCAACGAGATTGCTGCGATGAATGCGCTCGAAGCTCGCGGCAACAATCGCGCGCACGCCGAGCAGGCGCGTGCCTTTCGCGGCCCAATCGCGCGCGCTGCCGGTGCCATATTCTTCGCCGGCGATCACGATCAGCGGCACGCGTTCGTTTTCGTACCGCATCGCCGCGTCGTAGATCGTCATCTGCTTGCCGTCGGGCTGATGTTTCGTGTAGCCGCCCTCGACGCCGGGCACCATCTGATTGCGCAATCGCTGATTGGCAAACGCGCCGCGCACCATGACTTCGTGGTTCATGCGTCGGGCGCCGTAATTGTTGAAATCCACCGGTTTGACCCCGAGGCTTTGCAGGTACAGTCCGGCGGTCGAGCTCGCCTTGATGCTGCTGATCGGGCTTATGTGATCGGTGGTGATCGAATTGCCGAGAATCGCGAGCGCGCGCGCGCCGCGAAATTCGCGCAAGCCCGATTCGGTATAACGCTCGTCGAGAAACGGCGGCGCCTTGATATAAGTGGACTCGCCGCTCCATGCGTACGTCTCGCCGCTGCTCTGCGGAATGGCTTTCCACTGCGGATGCGCGGCTTCGAAGTCCATGCCGTAGATTTTGCGGTAATACGCCGGCTTGACCGCTGCTTTCAGGGCCGCCGCCAGTTCATCCTGCGTCGGCCACAGGTCCTTGAGGAATACCGGCTTGCCGGAGGGATCGGTGCCGAGCGGCTCGTTCGCGAGATCGATGTCGACTCTGCCCGCCAGCGCAAACGCAACGACGAGCGGCGGACTCGCGAGGAACGCCGCGCGCACGGACGGGTGGATGCGCGCCTCGAAGTTGCGATTGCCCGACAACACGGCGCAGGCAACCACGTCGTTGTCGTTGATCGATTTTTCGAGACCGGCGTCGATGGGGCCCGACGCGCCGAAACACGTCGTGCAACTGTAGCCGGCCAGCATGAAACCGAGCTGATCGAGATAACGCTGCAAGTCGGCCGCGACGAGGTATTCGCTGACGACGCGCGAGCCGGGCGCCAACGACATCTTGACCCAGGGCTTGGCGCTGAGTCCGCGCTCGACCGCTTTTTTCGCGACCATGCCGGCCGCCAGCATCACGCCCGGATTCGACGTGTTCGTGCATGACGTAATCGCGGCGATCACGACCGCGCCATCGCGCGGCCCCTTCTCCTCCACAAGCTGTGAGGCTGTTTTTCCATATCCGCCATCGGCAGTCGGCTTCTTGAGCAGCGTATCAAACGCCGATTTGAGCTCGGCGAGCGCGATGCGGTCCTGCGGACGCTTGGGCCCCGCGACGTTCGGGGCGATCGAGCTAAGATCAAGTGTCAACACATCCGAATATTCGATTTCGCTCGCGTTTGCCGGTCCGAACAAGCCCTGGGCTTTGTAATACGCTTCGGTCGCGGCGATCTGCTCCTCCGGGCGCCCAGTCTGCCGCAGATAGTTCAGCGTCTGCGCGTCGATCGGGAAAAATCCCACGGTCGCGCCGTATTCGGGCGCCATGTTCGCGATCGTCGCGCGATCCGGCACCGTGAGCTTTGCAATGCCCGCACCGAAAAATTCCACGAACTTTCCGACCACTTTCGCTTTGCGCAGCATTTCCGTCACGTGCAGCACCATGTCAGTCGAAGTGACGCCCGCGCGTAATTCGCCGGTCAGGTTCACGCCGATCACGTCGGGCGTCAGCATGTAGACGGGCTGGCCCAGCACCGCAGCCTGCGCTTCGATGCCGCCGACGCCCCACCCGACGGTGCCTAACCCGGCGATCATGCAAGTGTGGGAATCGGTGCCGACCAGCGTATCCGGATAATACGTGCCGTCTTTCGACAGCAACCCCGGCGCGAAGAATTCGAGATTGATCTGGTGCAGGATGCCGAAGCCCGGCGGCACCAGCCGGATGCCGTCGTACGCCTGCGTCGCCCATTTCACAAAGCTGAAACGCTCGAAGTTGCGCTCGATTTCGAGCTGCATGTTTTTTTCGAGCGCGTCGGGAGTTCCGTGATAGTCGACGGTCAGCGTGTGATCGAGCGTCATGTCGAGCGGCACCTTCGGCTGCACGAGACCCGGCGCGCGGCCCGCGCGCTGCATCGCGTCGCGCAGTGCGGTCAGATCGCCGAGCAACGGGATGCCCGCCGCGCAATTGAGCACGACGCGCCCGACGATGAAAGGGATCTCGTTCTCGCGCCTGGCCTTCGGCTGCCAGCTCGCGAGTTCGCGCACGTTGTCCTCCTGCACGACGCGGCCGTCGCAGTTTCGGAGCAATGATTCGAGCACGACCCGGATCGAAATCGGCAGGCGCGAGAGCTTGGCGCTGAGTTCTTTTTCCAGCGCGGGAAGTGAGTAGATGGTGCCGTTGCGGCCGTGGCCGAGATCGATTTCGCGTTTGGTAGCGTTGGTGATGAGTGATGGCATAAGTTTCGATTCAAGATTTAAACAAAGTTGAATACGTCATTCCGGCGTGCGCCGGTATGACGAGCTACTTTTACTCAGCCCGCAAACCGGCCTGCTTGATGACCTTCGACCATTTCGCGTAATCGTTGCGCAGCATCGCCGCGAATTCTTCGGGAGTCGTCGTCCCGATTTCCGCCGCCTGCGCGCGCATGCGGTCTTTCATATCGGTCGAATTCGCGACTGTGCCGATGTCCGTATTGAGGCGCGCAACTATCGCGTCGGGCAGTCCCGCCGGTGCGAGCACGCCGTTCCAGGTGATCACGATCAGGCCCGGCACGCCCGCCTCCTTGGCGCTCGGCACTTCCGGCAGCGCAGTCCAGCGTTTGTTGTCGGTCAGCACCAATGCTTTCAACTTGTTGCTTTTCACGTAGGGGACGACCGACGGCATGGTGGCGAACATCGTATCGACGTGGCCGCCCATCAGGTCGGTGACTGCCGGGCCGCCGCCTTTATAGGGCACGTAGTTGATTTTGACTTTTTCGATTTCCTGAAATACCACGCCGGTTAGATGGTTGGTACTGCCTATGCCCGACGTCGCAAAACTCAATTGGCCGGGTTTCGCGCGCGCGAGCGCGACGAGTTCGGCCACACTGCGTGCCGGCAGGTGCGGATTCACGACCAGGATGTTCGGAAAGTTGATCACGTTCGACAGCGGCGTGAAATCGCGCGTCGGCTCGTACGGCAGCTTTTCGAAGAGTCCCGGACTCATCGCGAGCTCGTTGCTCGTGCCCAACAGCAGCGTATAGCCGTCAGGCGGCGACTTCGCGACTATGCCCGCGCCTATCGTGCCGGTCGCCCCGGCGCGGTTGTCGACGACGACGTTCTGCCCGAGCGCGTCGGTGAGTTTTTGCGCGAGGATACGCGCGACGCTGTCGGCCGGGCCGCCGGGCGGAAACGGCACCACGAGCCGCACCGGCTTGGCGGGATAGGACTGAGCGATTGAGACCGTTGCCGCCAGTGTCATCGCAGCCGCACCGCACATTGCTGCAAGTTTCATGACCGCTCCCTCGCCGATGTCCATGTTACGCACGCAGCAGCGCTGACAAATCACGTACCGACGCCAGCGTTTCGATCGCGCGCACTTTTTGGATGACTGTTGCCGATTTCGCCGCCGGCAATACGGCCGACGCGAGGCGATTGAACTTGGCGAGGCGCTCCGGCTCGGTGACCGGATCCGCGGGCATGCCGTGCGGATCCAGCACGAAACTCTGGAGGCGCTTGCCATCGGCAAGCTGCACCTCGATGCGAGAGCCGTAGTGCTTCGGATACGCGGCTTCCATTGCGGGATCGACGTATAACTCGACTCGCTTCGCGAGTTCGCGGCGCGCGGGGTCGCCGATCGCTTTTTCGGTATACATCGCCGGATCGGTCGGGTCCGCGGTCAATGCCAGCGCCGCGCAGTACGGAAAACTGTATTGCGCGCCCATGATGTCGGGCGGTGCGACCGCGCCATTGTTTTTCGCCGCGTACGCGCTCACGCCGATGCGGATTTTTGCGATGTCGCCGGGTGCCATCAGGCGGTCGCCGCGCAAGGCGACCAACTGCTGCACAGCCGCCTGGATCCAGCTGCAGCATGAATAAACTTTTACGTAAACATTTTCGGTCGCCCAGCGCTTGCCGAGATCCGCGACAAGCGCGTGCGGCTCGATATCCTTGCCGCCGAAGACTTCGAGCAATCCGAACTTGCCGTCGATTGCCGACGGCGGCGACGAGAAATCCCGCGCCGCTAATTGCGCCATGCGCACGCCGGATTCCGCCGCGCGGCCCGCGTGCATGCGCTTCATCATGCCGCCGCCGGTACCGGCCGCAAAGCTCTTGATGCCGGACGCGGTCGAGCACGCCAGCGTCGCCGCACCGAGCAGCCGGTCGGCGGAGAGATTCATCACCACGCCCGCCGCGATGGCTGCGCCGACCGGGCCGACCAGCGCGGTCTTGTGAAAACCGCGATGCGCGGGCTCCAATCCCATCGCGAGCCCGATCCGGTTCATCGACTCGTAACCCGCGATGATGCCGAGCAGCAGGCGCGCGCCGCTCGCATTGATGCTTTCCGCCACGGCAAGTGCGGCCGGAATGATGATCGCGCCGGGATGCACGATGGGCTCGTCGAGCAGGTCGTCGAGCTCGAAGCCATGCGCGGCGGTGCCATTGCACAGCGCGGCGGCCGGCGCTGCGAACGGCTGCGCACTGCCGACGACGGTGCTGTTGCCGCGCGTGCCTTCCGCGGCCATTTCCTCGCGCATGATGCGCGACCATTCCTGCTGCGATCCGAACAGCACACAGCCGAGCGCGTCGAGCAGGCACCATTTGGCGATGTCGCCTACTGCAGACGGAACGGCGCCGACTTCGAGGCCCTGCAGGAAATCGATGAGTTCCCGCGCGAGCAATGGTTGCGGCAGTGTTTCAGCTTTCATAGAACTCCGTTTGACCGGTCGCCCTGAGGTACCGAAGGGTGAACGATTTCTCGCATTAAACTCGATTTGTGCTTCTATGCATCAGCACGAACGGCAGTCAGCGCTGATTCGCTAATCGAACGCCGTATTGCCGAGCAGGGCTTCGCGGAACCGGTTCTTGATGTGCGCGCCGTCGCGCAGCTTGATCGCCATCGGATAGCGCGTGTCATTGACCTTGATCGCGACGAACGCCGAGCCTGCCGGCGCATACAGCTTTGGCACCCATGTTTTGAGTTGCGCGTCGTTGTATATGGTCGCCGTGCGGGGAAACCTTGCTGCTTTCGCCATGCCCGCGAGGTCGACGCCGCGCGCGGTATGCGTGGGCTGCATGCCGGTTTCGCTGTAAAGCTCGTTGTCGATCACGATGATCGACAAATTGCGCGGGCCCTGCGTGCCGATCGTCGCCAGCGCGCCCAGCCCCATCAGCATTTCGCCGTCACCGGTGATCACCAGCACCTGGCGCTTCGGCTGCGCCAGCGCGAGGCCGAGTCCCATCATCGCCGCCGCGCCCATGCCGCCCCACAGATAGAAGTTGTTTGGATGATCGCCCGCCGCGCCCACGTCGTAGCAGGACGAGCCGAGCCCGGTGACGACCAGCGCATCGCCGCGCTTTTCGAGTATCTTGTTGATCGCCGCACGGCGGTCGAGCGTGGCCTTGATTTTTTTTGCCATATTATTTGCTCCAGTCCTTGAAGCCGATGATGCGCTGGGAAATCAATAGCGCGACCGGGCGACAGGTATTGAATGTGAGTTGAGCGGCAGCCGATACAAATTCGCCTACGTCCTTGGCGCGATCGACGCGCTGGACGACGACCCCCGCATTCTGCAGCGCCGGCGGCGTGCCCTGTCCCATCGCGAGCTGCCACGGATTGAATTCGCCCCACTCGCCGCGCATCGTGACGATCATCAGCAGCGGGAAACGGCATTCATTCATGATGGAGAGCAGGTTGATGCAGTTGCCCACCCCCGACGATTGCAGCAGCATCGCGCCCTTTTCGCCGCCGAGCCAGGTGCCCGCGAGCATCGCGACGCCCTCTTCCTCGGTCGTCAGCGAAATCGTTTTCATGCTTTTGTCGCCATTGCACGCGTTGATCAACTGCGTGTGACCGGCGTCCGGCACGTAGGCGACCTGCTTAATGCCCACCTGCGTGAACACGTCATAAATATCGTTCGGCCAGTTCGCCGGTTTTTTCTTCGATTTCAAAGACGCACTCCTTTCAGCTTCCCAACAGCAATTTATTCATTGCGGCATGTCCACGCGAGGCGTGGCATCCATGCTCACTCCAACTTGATATTCGCCGTCTTGATCACTTCGCCCCACTTCACGAGATCTTTCTTGATGGTCGCCGCGAATTGAGCCGGCGTGCTGCCAACCATTTGCGTGCCGGTGGGCTCATAGCGATTGCGAAACTCGGGCTGGAACAGAATCTTTCTGGTTTCGGTGTAAAGCTTGTCCACCACGCGCGGATTCATTTTCGCCGGCGCGAGCATGCCGTACCATAAATCGGTTTCGAATCCCGCGAGCCCCGGAGTCTCCGCGACCGCGGGCACATTGGGCAGCGCCGGGGAGCGTTTGAGCCCGCTGACGGCGATCGCGCGCACGCGGCCCGACTCGATCAGCGGCGTCGCGGTCAGTATGCTCACGAACATAAACTGAACTTCGCCGGAAAGCAGCGCCACCAGCGCGGGCGCAGCACCCTTGTAAGGCACGTGCGTCATGTCGATCTTCGCCGCGGTCTTCATCATTTCACCGCCGAGATGGGCCCCGCCGCCGCCGCCCGACGAACCGTAATTGAGCGCGCCCGGCTTCGCCTTCGCGAGCGCGATGAGCTCGGGAACTGATTTCACGGCCAATGTCGGGTGCACGAGCAGCACGAACGGCAGCGTTGCGACCTGGCTCACCGGCGCAAAATCACGCACCGGGTCGTACGGAAGCTTGGAAAGATGCGGATTGATTACGATCGTCGCGTTGGTCGTCAGCAGGATCGTATAGCCGTCGGGCGGTGCTTTCGCCACGATATCGGCGCCGATATTGCCGTTGCCGCCGGCGCGGTTGTCGACGATGACCGGCTGGCCCCACGCTTCGGTGAGCTTCACCGCGATTGCGCGCGCGAAAATGTCGGTGCCGCCGCCCGGCGCGAACGTTACGATGAATCGGATCGGCTTGTCGGGATACGCGACGGAGTCCGCGGCAGCGCACGCGCCCGATACCGTCAGCGTCACGGCAGCAGCCAGCGAACAAATTCGATACTTCAAGGTTGAGTCCTTCTCCTGATGGGCGCCGCATGAGTCCCTAACATGATGAAACACGTGTGCGTTGCAGCCAGAATTGGTGAGGGCAAGGCGCCCGGTGAAGGCAATAGTCGTTCTATTGCCAAGACGAGCAACGCG
>Ga0207708_10002914_pt1 | contig 12605 bp, 10 predicted proteins | sample KBSK5101metaG_FD_184340 | JGI IMG/M metagenome (GOLD analysis project Ga0207708, IMG submission 184340) | Corn, switchgrass and miscanthus rhizosphere microbial communities from Kellogg Biological Station, Michigan, USA - KBS K5-10-1 metaG... | ecosystem: Host-associated > Plants > Roots >...
TCGCGAGTGGAACGAGCGCCAGTCCGCGGGCAAGGTGAAGTTCACCACGCAGGTGTCGATCGACTCAGCCAGAGACGATGAGCTGCTGGAGCTATGGTCGCGCGCCGGGCTGACCTATAGTTTTGTCGGCATCGAAACGCCAAACGAAGACAGTCTTCGTGAAACGAAGAAAAAGCAGAACGTGGGTGTCGACCTCGTTGCGCAGATCGAGAAAATGCTGGCCCATGGCATTGGTGTGCTGGCGGGAATGATCGTCGGTTTTGATTCCGATGGCCTCGACATTTTCGAACGGCAGTATGAGTTTGCAATGGCTTCTCCAGTTCCGATCATGGCTCTCAACACGCTGGTTGCGCCGCATGGAACGCCACTCTTCGAGCGGCTCAAAAAAGAAGGCCGGCTACAGTTGGATGCCGGGGTTGGATTTACCCTGGGCCGAACCAATATTGTCCTGGCGCAAATTTCGAACGAGGAACTCGAACTTGGATTCAAGTGGTTGGTAAACAAACTTTACGAGCCCAAAGCATTTGAGCACCGGCTGTTGCGCTTTATCGACAAGCTGGAGCCTGTGCCCGGAGTAGATACTTCCGCCTCTGATTTGCAACCACGTGTCGACGCTCTCATTCTTGCCGGCATTCGCGAGCTGGGAAGCGCTGAGGCCACAATGATAAACAAAGTCTGTTCAAGGATCGTGAACAACCCGCGCGTTGCGCACGTCACAATGGAGTGGCTACGTCTTTATCAACAACTCCGCTTCATGTATGAGCAGGGCGGGATCTGGGATCCAGAGTTTGCGAAAGCCGAGCTGCCGTTTGCCACAACCAAGTAAGGCTGCCTTTGAAGACAGCCGAGTTGCTTACAGCTCTTCATTTGCGTTCTCACCCGGATCTACTACGGACTCCACAACAACACCGCTATCAGGCGGCGCAGCGGCGGATGGTCCCGCCGAAATCCCAGGTGACGTCGAAACGTCTCCTAAATCGCTCCCGGAACTGAACGGCGGCGGAGCACCGACAGTGGTACTGCTTCCTGCGCCTGGAGCTGGGCCTGCGTCAATCGCACCGATCGCAGCCGCAGCACGGAGGACTTCTGGTGGCGCAGAAACTTGCGGCCCACCAGGGGCTGGTGACTCAACGCCCGTACCTGAACGCGAAGATTCACCGCTAACCTGCATCGACGCGCCTGCGCCAGTGTCAGAGATCGTGATTTTGATTTCCATAACTGATTACCTCAAGACAAAATTGCAAACCTTCCTTCGAATGTGATTGCGGTCGCAGTCAAATTCGTCACGGTGATCCAGTAGGTGACCTGCGTGGCATTCGCACGCTCCACGCTAACACTCCACTGGAGTTCCGGTGCGCCGGGTTTTGGTGTGACGGGCATCATGTACCAAATAATATGTTGCGCCGCATTCCATCCAAAGGTAAACCACTTCTGTGTTTGATTCGCCGCGAGGCTGCCGGTGAATTGAAGACCGGTTGTCATTGGCTCTCCTCCTAGTATTTACTCAGAATGCAGTAACGGCCCTCGAAAGAGACCGGGACATTCGTCAGGTTTTGGACTGCGATCCAATAGGTTACGAACTCGGCCGATGCTCGCTCGACCTGAACGCTCCAAGTGATTTCCGGACCGCCAGGCTTGATAGTAGTCGGCATGACCGTCCATACCATATGCCACGTAGCGGGCCAGTTGAACGTGAACCATTTTTTGGTTTCATTCGGATTTAGACTACCCGTCCACTGGACGCCACAAATCGGGTTGACCATCCACCCGTCGACGGGGATCTCCCAAACACCGCGGTTGCGTGTTCCGGCTCGCAAAACACGAGCGTGAGGGTGAAAGACGAGATCTCCGATAATTGAGTTGGGAAGTGACGCGGAGAAATCGGACCAACTTGTTCCTGCGTTGAAACTCTGAAAAACTCCAAGGTCAAGGGCGACCCAGACGCGGTTCGTATTCCCGGGGTCGACCTCTATGGCGTTTACAGGTAGCGTTGGCAAACCTGCCGAACAGTCAGTCCAGGTAGAGCCTCCGTTGTCCGAACGAAAGACGCGCCCGCCTCCTCTGGTCAAGAACGTCGCCCAAATTCGATTCGGGTTCGCCGGGTCAACATGGATGTCGCTCATGTAAGCATTCGGCCGGGGCGAGGTAAGCGCCGTCAGTGCAGACCATGCAGCTCCAGTCCAGGTGGTGCGATAAATGCTGCCCGCGGTCGTTCCGACGTAAACGGTATTCGCATTAGGGATGTAAAGCGCACTGGAGCGGCTGGCATTCGGAAAAGCGATTCGAGTCCAACTGCTCATGTTGTTCCGCGACACGTAGAGCGAGTCTCCGCCGAGGGCAACCGTGTCTCCTCCGTTGGCACTTGCTTCAAGGGGCGGATAGAACAAGCTGCCTTCTCCCGAAGGAATTGGGGGCGGAAGGAACGACCACGTGCCGAAATCACCGCCCGTGGTGGAGCGTTCCGGGCTCATATTGAAATATGTGTGAAAGACAGTGGTGGGCGTCGTACGGTTAACGGCACAATCACCGCCATCGCCGTCTGCCACGTGCATCCAGGTTGGATCACCCGTCCAACGTTGAGTACCGTTGTCCTGTGTGCCACCGATGACCCAACGTGATGAACCGAAATTCTGTGCTAGATACTCGAACTCTGAGATGACCAGGCCATTGTTACAATGGATCCAGGTGATCCCACGGTCAGGACTGCGGAACAGACCTCCATCGTTGCCGATGTAGATCGTATTTGGGTTGGCCGTGTCGAACGCAATCGCGTGCTGGTCGGGATGAATCGACTGGCCGGTCGCGCCCTTGTTACTGAGGTTGATCCAGGTCCAAACGCCTCCGACAAAGTCTCCTCGATAGCTTTCGATTGCTCCACAGTAAACCTGGTTATCACGATCAGGGGCCGCCGCACAATACCAGTCGTACCATGCTTGAGCACTCGTAACACCAGCAGGTCTCGGTTGCGCGGACCACGTTCCTCCGGCTCGGCGGTAGAAGTACACCGTGGCGCCCTGGACGCCCCAGACGTAGGCCACAGATGGATTCGATCGAGCGATGGACACGGCCACGCGATCAAAACCAGCCGGACCTCCTGGTAGCGCGACATTGGCCCAGGTTGTACCACCATCAGTCGAGCGAAACACTCCATCAGCGCAGCCGGCGAGGATTTCCGCTGTGGGTCCTCCTGCTGCCGCCATTGAAACTGCCCACGTGCGTGCGCTTCGCCGCCGGACCCAGTTCACACCGCCGTCTGTGGAAACATATAGCCCACCGGTGGTGGCCGCGATCAGATGGTTCGTGTTTCCGCGATCCACCACAATTTCATAGAACCCCTGACCCACAAACGGCGCTGTGCTGAGCGTGGACCAAGTCGTACCGCCGTCGGTAGACCGTAGAACTCCCGCGCCAAACCACCAAAATGCATTGCCTTCTCCGGTACCGCAATACACTATCCTGGGATTCACTGGATTGAAGGCAAGCGCACCTACTGTGAGCGTGGCGGCGAAGTCAGTTCGTGGCGACCAACTGCCACCGCGATCGAAGCTTTCCCAGACTCCACCCGCAGCCGATCCACAGAGCACGTGAGCCGGATTGGATGGATCTACTGCAATGGTCGCAACGCGGCCTGATACGTTGACTCGGCTGCTGCCGTACGTCTGCCCGTTTGGAATAGTCCACGGTCCTAATGAACGCCACTGAGGTCCGGTTGCGGTGGGTGGTCCCATCTGCTCAGGGGCAGCCTCAAGTGATCTTGCCCCCAACATAAGACTGGAAGATGTGCGCGCTTGAGCCGCCTCCATATATTCGGCAGCCACATCCGGAGCGGAGGCCGATTTGGCGTCCCCCAATTCCGCGACAGCCTCAAGCGTCACTTCTCCTCCGCCGGGACCCTGCGGTGAGGCGCTACGTAGAAACATTTCGCCCGCAAAGGCTTCACGACTCTCATACGGAACCGCGACTTCTATCGTCGCCCGTGCTGCTTCGTCGAAACCGCGGGGCTCGAGTAGATCCAATAGTCGCTGTAGCGCTTTACCTCCAGCAGGTTTGCGAGGACGTTGTTCCGCGTCCGCTGCCAGCGCCTTGGCGGTTGAGGTTTCCGGTACGTTGGCAATAGATTCATCCAAAGGACCTTCCATTTTGCCTCCTGGTTGTTAATGCAACTTTGTTGGCGTTCGCGCTCGGTTATGAGCACGGCTCTTCAGGATTTGGCTGATCGTGATTGAGGGTATCGTTGTTCTTCTCGTCAGGTTCTTGAGGCTGATCTGACTCAGGAAACCGAGGCTGACGAAACTGCTCTAATCTCTGCCGAGCATGATCAGGTTCCTGATCTTGCCCTGCAATCTCATCGTCGTGCGGTCCGCGTGGCATTTCTACCCTCCGGGTTAAGCAGTCTAAGGCTACGAGGAAACGATAATGAGTTCCTACTGTTTTCCTCGAAAGCGTGCCGAATCCTAACAGTCTACTTCTATATGTCAGGAAGCTGGTATTCGTTTCCTGATAACTTAAACTTTTTGCTTTGGGCAGTGGGCCGGAGTTTACCGGGTAGGATCGATGGTGAGTGATGAGGGTCTCGTGAACGCAATCGGGAGCACGAAATGAAATGAAATTGTTCTCACAGTCATAAAGGTTATGGTGGCACGGTTGTAGTTTGGGTGTACTCCTGGTTCTGATGTGATTTTTTTGTTGACAGAAACTAGAGTCAGGACTATTGTCCGCCCACCCGTCCTTGCCACCTGCGTTCGAGAGCCCATCGCCGGAATTGCCTGGAGTCAGTATGTGAAACTCCCACGCTCGCCGACTGTGGAGCCAAACATGAAGTCAAAAAATGGTATCGCGCAAAGTGGTAAAGAGTTCGATCCAACGGCATCGCTGGATCAACCCGAAGACATCAGCCAGATCCGGCCAGCCCCAGCGCCAGGTTTGCCTATTTCCGAAGAGGAGTACAAGCGCCTGAAAGAGGAGGCTGAACATGCTAAACCTCCCAGTCCGGCGCCGGAAAAACAGAAAGTCACGCCACGAAAAACAAAAGACAAAAAACACCACCGCTAGATCGAAACTTCGTTAAGGAGAACCTCATCTATGGCTACAAAAAAGTCATCAGCCAAGAAGTCATCAGCCAAAAAGACATCCACCAAAAAGATGTCATCCACTAAGAAGACAAGCAAAAAGGCAAGCAAGGCAAGCGAGACAACCGCCCAGGCGGGTAAATCAGCAAAAGGTAAGGAATTCGATCCAACTCTAGAGTCGATGGCTGCGCTTGCCGCGGCGGTTCCCGAATTGAACGAGCCTCGTCCATACACGTCTCGTTACCCAATTCCGGACGAAAAGTTTAGGACGCTAAAAGAAGCCGCAGCTAAGAAAGTGATCGCCAAGGGAGACGCGACGATCGCTAAAGACAAAGGCAACAAGGTCGAGTTGGCAGGCGGCGCCATGGCTGCGTTTGCTCCCGCCGGCGGTCCGGTTGCGACGGCGCCCATGGGGGCCACAAATTTCGCGGGGATCACCTCCACTGGTTGGATTCCGCCGGATTGTACGATGGCGGCAGGGCCAAGCCACATCGTGCTGTCGGTTAATTCCTCCATCGCAGTATTCAATAAGGCTGGTGGGGCGCCGCTCCTACAGCGGACGTTGACCGTTTGGTTCAGTAACGTCATCCAGAACGCGACGATCTTTGATCCCAAGCTGTTATTCGACCAGCACACGGGCCGATGGGTGTTGTTGGCCGTTGCTGTCTCGCAGAACCCACAGAGGGCTGCTTATCTGCTCTCCGTGTCTGCGACCGGCAATCCCCTGGGATCGTGGAGGAACTACAGCCTGAACGCGATGGTTGACGGCGCCACTCCAACTAACAATTGGGCAGATTTTCCGGCCCTTGGCGTGGATGCAAATAATCTTTACATCACCTCGAATCAGTTTGCTTTTAACGGAGGATTCCAATACGCGAAGATTCGCATCGTTCCGAAGGCTGGACCATACTCCGGCGGCCCGGCAACGTTCTTTGATTTTGTCAAAATGAAGAACCCCAACGGCACCACGGCTTTCACTATTCAGCCATGTCACACGTTCGGGGCGCCACAAGTTGAATATCTGGTCAACTCACTCTTTCCGAATGGCAATTCGCTAACAATCTGGCGTCTTACGCAGTCGGGCAGCACCTTCTCTCTGACTCGGACCGCGGTGCAAACCTCCAACTATAGTCTTGGACCTAACGCTGCTCAGAAAGGGAATAATGACCCGCTAAATACGGGTGACGTGCGAGTTCTTCACGCAGTGTTTCGAAGCGATTCAATCTGGTGCGCGCTTACGACTGCCCACAATTGGACCGCAACGACAAACACTGCCTCAATTCATTGGTTCCAGATCCGCGCCGCCGCACCGGCATTGGTTCAGCAGGGCATTTTTGGCTCAGCCAATGTGCACTCGTTCTATCCGGCTTGTTGTCCGGACGCAAACGGCAACATGATTATGGTCTTCTCTCGCTCCGGCACGAATGAATTTGGATCCATATTTTTCACTGGCAGAAAAGCCACGGATCCACTGGGTTCACTGCAGGCCAGTGCATTGTTGAAGGCCGGAGTCGCCAACTATGTCGCGAAAGATAGTGGCGGTCGCAATCGATGGGGCGACTATAACGGGATCTGTGCAGATCCCTCCAATCCTAAAGGCATCTGGTTTTATAGCGAGTTTGCAAGCGCTGTAAACACTTGGGCCACGTTTGTCGGTTCAGCTTTCTTCTAATCCTGAAATTAGGGAGTTGAGATAATCAAATGGCGAAGTCAAAAAAGAAAACGGGCCCGCAAATGATGGCCGCATTAGCCAATCTTCCGGGGTTGGCTAATAGGCCCGGCTTGCCGGCTCCAGATTCGATCACCAGCATCACACCGGCAGCACCATCAGGACCCGGAGCCAAATTCACAGTAATTCACACCAATGAAATGGACGCCTATGAAGAAGGAGCGCTAGGCCCCGGCATTGCCGGAGTATTGCCTTCCGCGCCGACTGGCGACAATTTCCAGGGAACTGCGCGAAAGGCCTCCAAGCTGTCGATCTCCAGTGCCCCTACTGAGAATTTCAAGGACGTACTGGCCCTGATCAAGACCTTACCCGCACACGAAAAAATGGTAAACCACAAACCCAAGATAACAACTACCGCAACGTCAAAGCGGGTCAAGGAAGAAGAGCGAAATGTGAGTGTCAATGCTTTTATTTACGCCGCCAGCCGGGAGGATGATAACGACTTTCACCTGATCATAGGTCGGAGCCCATCGGCTACTCCTGAAACTTATATGACCATGGAGTTGTCAGGCTTGCCGACGGACAAAAACAGCCCTGCGTTTGTTCCACTAAAAAAAGCGCGGGAAGCATTTAAGAAGCTCTTCAAGGACGCGGGGAAAAATCCTCCGGGTCTGAAGTACGACTTCTACCATCCTCCCATTCCTGTACAAATTGACGGATCACTGTTCTTCGACATGTCACATGCGAAGGGGTCGCGTCCCGGACCTCCCAGTTTGAAGAGTCGCATGCCGGTTGTTTGGGAAGTACACCCAATATCAAAAATGGATTTCAAGTGAAGGCGAAATCTGCCCGCACCAAAGGTAAAAGAAAGAAGCCGGCATCTCTGGATCAGCTTTACCCGGGCATGCCGGCGGCAGATTCGATTACGGGAGTGGAAGAGGCCAAGCTCGGCAAGAGGGTATTCCAAATAATTCACACCAACGAGGTGGACCAGTACGAGCAAGCCGCGCCTAAGCCTCCTCCCCAAAAGCGACGATCGAAAGCACCAACCCACAAGCGCTGAGACGAACATGCTCTATCTATTCTTCGTCACTTACGGAACGATATTCCTCGCCGAGTTAATAGGCGATAAAAACATCTACACTATTAGCTCCCTCGCAGCCCGCTTTCGGCCTTTTCAGATATTTTGTGGATTCACCGCAGCCTTTGCCATAAAAACTCTAGCGGCGATTCTGCTGGGGAGCGTGATCGCTGAACTGCCGACCTCCCTGGTGGCTACCACAAGCACCGTGACATTCTTCCTCACTGCGTTAGTGATTTGGTTCAAGCGAAGTAACAACGCACCGGCGGATCGTGGGTACGAGAGCCGTTCGACTAAAGCGTTATTGGTTCCGTTTGCGTCCATTCTCTTTTCGGAATGGGGGGACATCGGACAGATCATGACCGCAACCCTCACGGCGCGATACCGGGCGCCGTTTGTGGTCTTTCTTGGCGGTACCCTGGCATTGGTTACCAAAGGCGTGCTGGCTCTTGTTATCGGGTTTAGCTTGAGGCGCCGCGTGCCGATTTCAATTTTGCGACCTGTCTCCGCCCTTCTTTGCGTGATCATGGGAGTGGTGTCTGCGGTTAGCCCAATCTTCACGCACGCACAAAGGCATTAATGACCGTCCTCACAGCGTCTTCAAACGCTCGGTGTCGAAGGCGTATGCAACCTGCCCGGCCGTCAACACGAGCAGCCGCTTCCCGTCTAAACTGAAGCGTGTAAATGCCGCGGGTGTTTTGAACCGCAACCGCGCTACCGGGTTTCCAGTGGCCAGATCGTAGACAGTGAGCTCGCCTGGATAATTCTGCACAGCGATCTGGTGACCCTTCGGATTCAACGCGGCGTTCGCGCCAAAAAATCTGTGCTTCAGCTCGCCGTCCGCGATCGAATAGACCAGCACGCGATTGTTGTCGTCGCGCAAAACAAGCCAGTTGCCTTCAGAGAAACCCGACTCGATATCAAATGAACCTTTGCCGGTTTCCAGTAATAAACTCCCGACTGACTTGTTCTGAAAGGCGTCGATGATTTCAAGAACGTAGTCGTCGTCTTTGTTGCCCATCTGACGCGAGCGTTCCACAAGAGCCGGGTCTTCTTTCAAGCGGGCCTTACCTGTCTCGCTGCCGAGGCCCCAGTACAAGATCATCCGGCCGGAGAAATCGTCGAAGAAGTAACCGGGCGCTTCCTTCGGAAAGTCTTTGCTCCAAACAACCGTATTCTTGACGATGTCGTGCAATTCGAATCGCACTTCGCGGTTCAGCGGTTCATTACCTTCATCGGGCTCACTCGCTTCCGATCCCTCTTTATTCTTCTCCTTGGGTTTATCAAGCTCCTTCAAGGTTTTCAGACTCTTGCGAACAAGCATAAACCGGCCATACTGTCGCGCACCTCGCTCCGGTATCTCACGCACTACGTTGACGCCGCTCGTTCGTCCGTCGAGGAGGACAAGACTGTGATTCTCCGGTGCAAGCTTTGGAAAATCGCCGATGGCGGTGCCATTAGCGGCGACCAGGGCGCCACGGAAACCTCTCACGTGCAGCTTGCGCTCGCCGGTGTTCAAGTCCCACAGAGCGCCGCGAGTTTTCGACGAAACTGCAAGCCATTGCATGTTGTCGGAAACATTCGCCGTATAAAGGCGGTTCATCGAGCCCACCGGGATCGGCAGTGACGCGGTTTGCGCATAGCGAAGAGACTTCGTCTCGGCGATAAACTGCGCGGTAGAAAGAGCGACGTTCCCTGACACGAGGTTAGAGACAAGGACGTTGTTCCAGAGCGCAATATTAGAATTGTTAAAACCGCCGACAGTCTCGCCCCTCTCCAGGTCAAAGAAAGCTACGGTGTTATTCGCATACTTAACGATAACGTAGTTGGGATTTGCGGTAAGCGTCATGTCCATGGCGGACAAGCGAAACTTAGCGAGCCTCCTGCCCTCCGGAAATGTGAATATACCGGCGTCCTCACTACCCGACGGCATGGTCGCGAGGATTTTCGTTGGGCTGAGGAAAATGAATGCGCTTCGAGTCGCCTTTTTCAGGTCGCCGCTCGTTGACATTTGTTTGCGCGTCGAGAGGTCGAGCGCCAAAGCATCGGTCTCACCGATGGAGACTGAGTCGATGATAATGCGGAAGCGAAACTTGTTTGAACGCGCGGCCAGGAGATAGTGCGAGTCCTGAGAAAATTGAAGGTTGAAGAAGGTATTCTCGTGCGAAGTATTGTCGTCGTCATCCCGCAGCGCCCACATCACGAGCTCGAAGATGTTTAGTTTAGCGAACTCCTTCTTCTGAAAAATTCTCTTCCCTGTTTCTGTCTCAATAACGCTCAAACCGAGATCGTAATCAACGCAGGCCAGGAACTTTCCGTCGGATGAAAACGCCTGTTCCCAACAGTCGCGCCTGATCACCAGCTCGCGGATCTCGACCGGTTTGGCGTCGGCGATATTCCATTTTTCAAACCGCAACGAGTCTGTACCAAACATGACGAACTTGCCGTCGGTCGTGAAGGATGCCGGACGAGCATCGGTCGTGGGTATCTGAAAAGCTACTTTCAACGGCTCGCGCTGAACAATAGTGACCGCGAAATCGTCCTGGGTCAGGAAATACTTACCGTCGCCCGATATGGCCATGTGCCAGATGTCGCTCCTGAGCTGCGGTGAAAGCTCTCGTTTCCAGATCAGACCCGGCAGTTCTTCAGCGACCTCGGCCTGGCGAAACGAAACCACTTCAGCCTGCCAGTTTAGATACTGCTCCGATGCGTTGGCGGCGCGGTTCTCGCGGCAAGCCGGCGGCAGCATTTCCGTGACTTTGATCATCTCGCGCAGTCGTTTATCGGTGGGAGTCGTGCCGCCGAAAATGTTTGTGAACCAGTTCCCTGACTTGGCTTTTGCTTCCGTAAGCCGGGCAAAGAATTCTGAAAACGCGTTTGGATCGTAGCCAGCCGACACCATCGCAAACAAACCAATGCGATCTGCTTCGAGCTGTTGGGCCGACTCGTGGCCCGAAGGCCGCGAAACACTCTTCGTGCGCGCTCTTTCGATCAACTGGTTGTATTTTTCAATTATGTCCTTGCGATCGCTGAGTTGAGTGACGTTGAGGATTTTTTTGAAAAGGTCCGACATGTCGCTGGCGGCGTGGCGCACTGCGGCGTGTCCCAATTCGTGCGCCATCACGCCCGCCAGTTCGTCTTCCGTCTTAGTAAAGGCGATTAGTTTTCTGGAAATGAAAACGTATCCCCCGGGCGTGTTGAATGCATTCGCGTCGGGGATGTCGATGATGAAGAACTGAAACTTCAGTCCTGTGGGTGGCAGGTGACGGACCAGCCGTTCACCGATGTTCCTCACGTATGCGAGTAGCTTCTCGTCCTGGAGGTAGCGAGTTTCGGCGGCCATCCGCTGGGAGTTCAGCTCGCCGAGGATCATTTCCTGCTCGGGAGAGAAGATGTTGTAGTTCTGGGAATTTGCAGTTATCGCCGGTGGTTTGCAGTCCTGAGCGGAAGCAGCAACACAGCCGAGAGTAATGCAAAGGAACAGGAAGAGGGAGTTAGTAATTTTTCTGGACAAGGTAGATTCTCTCTAACTAAGTAGATTGAGGACTTCATCCGTTTCATCAACCGCTATGAAGCTTGCGGTTATGAACGCGGAGTTTAAGCTTAGCCTAGAGCATGAAGAGGGATCAACCCAATTAGTAAAACAGTAGGCGGAGGAATCCCAACCCTGACAATATTTCTCTGCGTAATCTCTGCGTCCCTCTGCGTCTCTGCGGTGAACTTAACCACAGAGACGCAGAGTATCGCAGAGGTAACGGAGAGATGGATTAGTACGCCGAAGGCGTTTTGGTCAGTTAATTACAGCGATTTCAGGAACCTGATCAGTTGCGACTTTTGTAGCGACGTCAGGGCCTGGTAGGCGGTGCGGCTCGTTGTCGCTTGTCCGGCGTGGCGCAGGATGACCTCGTTGAACGTAAACGACTGATCGCCGCTGTTCGTTGGCGCGCTCGAAGAGCCGCCATCGTGCATGAACTTGTCGCGCGTTCTCAGTCCCCACAACGGCGCAGTTCGGATCTTGTTTCTGGTTACCTCGCCGTTGGTCTCCACGATTCCGTCGCCCGTTCCGATGTCGTGCAGCAGGAAGTCGCTGAACGGATGGATTATCTTGTTGCCGAGCGCGGTGGGCACGACGAATGTTCCGCCGTTGATGACCGAGCCGACCGGCGCCGTCGTGATCGAGCGGACGTGGCAGACTGAACAGTTGAGCGAGTTGAAGAGCAGCGAGCCGGGATCAGTCGCGTCGTCCAAAACCATCGCGCTGTTCCGGGGCGGCGCCTTGGTCGAACGCATGAAGCGCGTGAATGCCTCCACGTCCTCGCCGCGGCCTTCCTCGCCTCCCGTATCTTCAGGATCGGCCACCGTGTCAGCGAACGCAACGCTACGACCCAGTGACGATTGCTCGCGCGGAAGCATCGGGCTCGTGATACCCATCTCAAATAAGTAGGCTCCGGCGGCGAAGCTGAGCAGGCTGGCCACTGAGTTCTTCCAGCCGAAGCGACCAATGCGAGTTTGATCCGGCGCTTCCGTCACGTCTACTTCTATGGCCGTGCCACGCATGGCCACCGGCTGGTTGTCGCGTATCGAGAGCAAAGTACCGTCGGCAATGCACTCGACGAAGCCGAGACCCACGAGGATGGGCGAGGCGCGGAAAGTTCTGATCGTCTCCCCCGAATCCCTTGAAAAGGCTGGCTGGTCGCCGCCGCCGTCGTTGTTTCCGTTGACCTGGGTCGGGTTAGTGCCGTCAGGTGCGATGGCCCAGATTTTCATGCCGGAGTTGCGGTCGCTA